>VFQP010000307.1_pt1 | contig 112821 bp, 185 predicted proteins | sample 3512351 | NCBI WGS metagenome assembly VFQP01 (sample SAMN10412372, study PRJNA504923) | tailings metagenome | isolation source: Relicate 1 Philex TSF1 revegetated site | place: Philippines: Tuba, Benguet | collected 2017-08-29
TGCTGGCCGCAAATGGTGCTTATTTTAACCTGGTTCGCTTGCAGCAACAGGCAGCGACGACAGCGTGAACCCTGCAGGAAAGTTTTATTTACACATTGCGTTTAATTCACACTTTGTTAACACTTTTTTATTCTCACTGGTTGACATTCACTAGCAATTGCCGGTCACCACAGTCACTAGCAATACAGCTCTGTGAAAGCGATGAGTAGAAGGTCCGGAACATGACGATGCCATTGACTGTCGAAAACTCTGTGAAACCAACACATAGCTCACCAATATCTGCAAACACAGTCGATGGGATAGAGAAGGACCACCAAGCGATCCCTACGGTAGCAGCAGGGATCGTGGGTATGGAGGCAGTTATTCTGGAGGTGGTGGTTCTTATGGTGGTGGTGGTGGTTCTTACGGTGGTAGTTATGGTGGGGGTGGCTATGGGGGTGGGGGTGGATCCTATGGAGGCGGCAATCGTGGGCGTGATGACTTGGACAATATCCGCCTCAACAAACCAGATTTCTCGCACCTTCCCCCTTTTGAGAAGAATTTCTACGTCGAGCATCCTGCCGTCACAGCACGCAGCGACCGTGACGTGGAGGACTATCGACAGCGACGCGATATCCACGTCGAGGGACACGGTGTCCCAAAGCCTGTGGAAACATTTGAAGAGGCCTCCTTTCCTGGTATGTGGGTTGCAGGGATGGAGATATGGCGTTTTCATTGCAAGAATAGAAAGCAGCGCAATGCTGCAGTTTTGTGGTGCTCCATATCATCCCCGAACAACAACACAGACTATGTGCTGCACGAGGTCACCAAGGCAGGCTTTAAGGAACCAACACCCATTCAGGCACAGGGATGGCCAATGGCATTGCTCGGTCGTGATTTGATTGGCCTTGCAGAGACTGGGAGTGGTAAAACACTGTCCTACCTGCTGCCCGCTATTGTGCATATCAATGCACAACCATACCTGGGTGAGTTGGTGGCAGTTTGACTGCAGTACCATGTACATTCCCAACAACACACATCCCACACCTCCTACATCCCCCACCCCGTACAGAACGAGGCGACGGTCCCATTGTGCTGGTGCTTGCCCCCACGCGCGAGTTGGCAGTACAAATCCAGGAAGAATGCAACAAATTTGGTGCCAGCTCACGCATAAAAAACACCTGTGTGTACGGTGGTGCTCCCAAGGGCCCCCAGGCGCGAGATCTGCGAAACGGCGTGGAGATTGTGATTGCCACCCCGGGGCGCCTCATTGACATGCTCGAGTCAGGCGTCACCAATCTGCGTCGTGTCACCTATTTGGTGTTGGATGAAGCAGATAGAATGCTCGATATGGGCTTTGAGCCCCAGATTCAGAAAATTGTGGGGCAGATTCGTCCCGACCGTCAAACGCTGCTGTGGAGTGCGACATGGCCCCGAGAGGTGCAGAGCATTGCCTCGACGTTCCTCAGAGACCCCTACACTGTGCGTATTGGTGCACAGGGGCTCAAGGCCAACCATGCCATTGAGCAGCTGTTTGAATTTTTGGGGGAAAATGAAAAATATGGTGCATTGCAGCGGGTGTTGAAGGATGAGATGGATGGGCGGCGCATTTTGGTGTTTTCGGCAACCAAACGCGTGTGTGACCAGGTGTGTGGTGTTGATGTTGAGAAGGTGTTTGTGCTGTGTTGGGGTGTGTTTGGTGGCAAGGACGATGCACATGCTCCCTCTACTGACACATTGTGTGTGAGGACATGCAGGCAAGGAATCGAATACTAATGCCAATACTGAGTCACCATTGCTCTCTTTATATATGTATTTGTGTGGGTGTTGTGACGGTCTAGATGGTCTTTCGTGTGTTGTTGTCTGCTTCCATACTACACATGTCACAAAACACCCGCTTCTTTCCCTAGGTGACACATCAGCTGCGGCGTGATGGTTGGCCTGCACTGGCTATCCATGGTGACAAGAGCCAGGGTGAGCGTGATTGGGTGCTGGCAGAGTTTAAATCTGGTCGTGCACCCATAATGCTTGCAACAGATGTCGCCGCACGTGGCTTGGGTATGTTGGCGAGGGTGTTGCCTGTTTTAATGTGTGCCTGTCATACATGTGACTGTTCATGTTGTCGTGTATGTTGACCACATGTATGGTTTCATGGCGGGCGATGTGCACCACGTTGTTGTTGCATGCTTTCTACATGAAATGTGTGGGGAGGGCACCAACACGCAGGCAATACGCTGTGCTGTGTGGCATGTGCAACACCATCATGCCATGGAAGGAGGGGTGTATGCACATGAGCACACACAGAAAGCAGAGGGGGCAACACAAGGAGAGGGACCTTGGGCGGTGGATGGGGTCTGCAGCTGCCAACCACAACCCACGTGCTGCTGCTGCTGTACTGCATGTTTATACACAACCCACCCCCCCATTGACGATGCGTGTGTGTGTTGTGTGACACACACACATACACGTGCCAGACACGGGGGTGGGTTGTGTGCAGTGCACACTGCTGCATGGGGGTTGGTGGTGACCATGATGATGGTGCTATGATGTACGGCACACCCCATCATTGTGGTCGGGCAGTGTTGCGCCCACCACTGCCAAGCGCTCCTTGCCCGCTGCCCATGTGCTGCTGCACCAAAATCTGTGTGCCCTGCAGTGTACCTCGTGGGCTTAGAATTGTGAAACATCCTGGCTGTGACCCTGTGTCTTTCCGATACACCCAAAACACCCCTTTCCCTTTCTCCCCCCTCATCACTAAATTCACACAGATGTCAAAGATATCAAGCTTGTTGTCAATTATGACCTGCCAAACAATCCAGAGGATTACGTGCACCGCATTGGGCGCACCGGGCGTGCAGGCGCCTCGGGCAAGGCCATCAGCTTTTTTTCCATCGACAATGTTCGCTTATCCAAGGCACTGGTGGGGATCCTGCGAGAGGCCAACCAGCATGTACCATCACAGCTGCAGCAGTATGCGATGACAATGGGTGGTGGCGGCGGTGGTGGCGGCGGGCGCGGCGGGCGTGGTGGTTTTGGAGGGGGCGGGTATGGGGGCGGGTTTGCTGGGGTGTCGGGTGCAAACGCAATGCCGCTTGGTGGGGGCAGCCGCTGGGGTTGAGCATGATTAATACCAAATGCATGTGCGTGGGAATGATTGTACATGAATGAGCATCGAAAAAGATCCATTTTTGCATATTTCGAATTACCGTGTGGTGCTGCTGCTGCTGTGCATGATTTTTTAAAAACAACAAACAACATAATCAAGTATGATGTTGCTACAGTCGATGTTGTTAAGCGTATATTAAAGTGGTGCTTGTCCACCAGTGATGCTGTTGGGGGCCTCTTCCTGCAGCTTGGCTTCGGGGGGAGGGGCCATGCCACGCACGGGAAAGGGAGGGGGTACTTGCACCTGTTGCGTGCAGGGCGGTCATGAGCGTGTGTACTGATGCATAGCACTGTCACGCGCACGCACCCCACTGCCATCAGCAACGTCGTCGTTGGCCTGTGCGCAGTAGCCATGTGGCATGGATTGCGTCAGGGGAATGTGTCCTCCTTTCTCAAAGCCATACTGATCCTGATTGTTTTTGGTGTCTAGATTGCCATGCTGTACCGGTTGCTGCTGCTCTGTGAGAGAAACACGTTGTGGTTGTTGCTGGTGCCTTGACATGGTGAGCAGGACAGGTGATCAGGACACGCACCTGCCATGCTGAGTGGCTCTTACGAGATTGTATTTACTCAATGGTGTATGTTGTTCACAAGGCAACAAAATTGCTCGTCACGGGACAGGAAATAACACTCGTGGGGCAGGTAAAAAACACAGAAAATAATACACCGCAAGCCACGTTATGCTTTCTTTTCCTTGGCAACTGCACGACTCACTTTCCCAGCAGCGTGTAGAATGCACATGGAGGGTATGACAATCCATATCCCATTGACAATGATAAAGTAAAACCAGTAATAGAGGGGCTCTGGGCGCACATGCACCGCACCTGTGGGGTGCACGAATGTAGTGGACACACTCCAATTCTCGGCAGAGTTCTGCCTGCTTTCCCACAATACGTACCTTCTATGATGCATGTTGCAAAGTACAGCACATCACCATAAATCTGCCCCAGTGATACAAGCATCATGAGGGTGTAGCGCCAAGGCTGGCGTGTGAGGATGCCATACACCACCGCAAAACAGCATGGTCCCTCTGCAAATGCAGTCACTGCTTCCATGGCAATGACAAATGCATCCCGTGTTGCATAACGTGAGTCAGCCTTGGCATACTCTTTCCCTGTTTGTGTTTGTTTGTGTGTGTGTAAGTGTGTAGGGGGTGGATACGCACTGCTTCGCCGCACTGTGGCAGCAACCCCCATACATATTTCTGCAAGTATATTGCCGGTGGTGTCTTTGAAAAAGTCTGCAGTGACAACAACATAGCCTGTTGGTTTGGGCGGACGTATTGGTTTTCCTGGAACGTCCGTCCACCAAACCATACCATACCCTCAATGATGAAATGGATGATGCCTGTAACTACAAACCAGCAACATAACGTTTTCTCCACTTTTGTTGTTGATTTGTGCTTGCCTGTGTTGGTGTGAAAACATGATCTGGTGATCAGCCCACGGCACACGTCGCTGTTGCTGGATTACTTTGTTATACATACCAATTAATAGCAATACAAGTATGAATACCAATGCACATCCCCCAAAAAACACAGCAAGTGTCTGCTCAAAGGGAAGCAATGGTGGATGATAGCCTGGCAGCTGCAAACCAGGCGGATAATAGGGGTGGCGTGGGCTTGCAGACCTCTGAAACATGATGAAGGATGTTTTGGAAAGCTGATCGTCAATATTGTACACATGAGTACGGTAGAATTGATAAAAAGAGAGGCATGTCCGGGGGGCCTGCCGATGCGACACTACAGCTCAGCCAACACAACCCCATGTGCATCAAGAATAAACCCAGTGATACTGTTACAAATGAATACAATCAATGTGTATTTCAAAAACGCACTCTGTGCAAATCAATCACTATCTGCCGCCGCCGCCGCAGCAGCAGCAGCAGCCTTGCGTGCCTCTGCACACACGCGTGCAACATTGACCAACGCTTTGTCAAAGGCACGTGCAAAGTCAAGCAAGGTCTCAAACAACTCAACAGGCTCCTTGTTGGCAGGCTCACCCAACCATACAGCAAGACCCCTCAACACCTGTCGTTTTACGTAGTGTATTTATTTATGTAGTTTCATGTCATGCTGTAAACATCACCACAACCACCATCACAACGCACCTGATCGGTGATGGATGCGCGCTCTGTGAGCTGCGAACGCACGTCCTGTGCCCGCCCAACAAACCCGTCCAACAGTCCACAAAACAGCCCCTCCTCTGCCGCCAACTGGTTGGCCGTCAGCTTGACGCGCACCAAGGGGCCCTCTGGTTGCGCTGGCCCCTCTGCTGCGGATGGACTGGCCCCACCGCCACCCAGGGCTGCAGGGATGCCCAGTTTCCCCGGGATGACGAGTTTCCCTGGGGCCCTGCCGGGCCCCCTGGCAGCTGCAGGGCTACAGTCCTCCAAGCGCACAGTCACCAACCGTCCAGCTGCTTCTGCAGTGGCTTCATGTTCTTGTTCCAACAAGTGCACACCTGTTTCTAGTGCACGCAGGCCCTCTGACAGCTCCCCCTGTGTGGATGGGTGGCATGGGTGGTGGCATGCGTGTTGCATTAAACCTGCAAGCATTTTGCGTTCCACGGCAAAGCTGCAGCCTTTTTCCCAACACAGACCTGTACACGTTTGCACGCAGCCTCCACGTCTTTAAACTCATCCATCAAAAACCCACCCCTGCCTTTGAGCCATCCGGGAGGCATACGAAGGTTGGGACTCTTTTGGAATGCAACCCATGCTACAAAATCAAGCAAGCTCTTTACATGGGTTCGTACTGCTGCCTGGACTGCCTGCTCTGGGGTGAGCAGCACAGGGGCAGGTGGGGGTGCTGTTCCAGAAACTGGTGCTGTTGCCAGTGGGGATTCGGGAGCTGTTGTAGGGGTGGTGGCTAGTTTTGGGGTGGCATCCCCTGTGGGTGTGTTGTCCTTGCTGATGGTCACCTGTATGTGGGAGGGGGATGTATGTGTGGGTTTGTACATGCACCCTGTTGCACAAACACCCTGTCCACATTCCACCACAACCCACGGTACAGAACAACAGCAGCATGCACTACAAGTACACAATCACACCATCACCTTGATGTCCGCAAGTTTAGGTAGACAGTCCATACGCACCCCCGATGCATTCCCACGAGCTGTGCCTGCATTCATTTCATTTCCCACCAGTAAAATGCAGTGTAATGTGAGTGCCAGTCGCTTGCTGTTGCGAACCTGTCCACATGCCTTTTCAATAACACGTATGCAGTCTGTGATGGACTCCAAGAGTGCCTGTTGTGGGTATAGAGGGTGGTTGTTGGGGAGAGGGTGATTGTTGATCAACACCCATTTGGTGGGTGTTTGTGAGAAGAAAAACAAGTGTTGCAGAAGATGCATATGTCTTGCACACCCAGTTCATACACCCACCCACCCACCCACACAACACAAACGTACATCAAATTGGTTCATGACAATGAGCACATCCACTTTGCGATGCAGGCGTTTTATTTTTGCCAACACACTGAGAAACTGTTCTGGTGGTGCAAGGTCATCAAAATCGCCTTCATAGTTCTCAAATGCTTTGACTTCATCATCCGTGGGGGCAATCTGGAGTGTGGAGGTGATCAGAGGGGAGGGTGAAAATTTTGAGTGAAAACGTTGAGTGGCGACCAGTGTGGGAAACGAGGAGGAATGGTATATGCTATCAATACATATGCATATTCACCCCACGCAGTCCACCCTCACCCCATTCACCCCATGCACACATTTCACACACACCCCAAATAACCACCTGCAACAAGATGCTGAGTTTATCCAGTGTCAACCCACGTCCAGTCAGCAGCATACTCCGTAAATCCGCAGGTTTGACTTCTCCAAAGGTGGTCAACATGATGGAGACATTATTTGCACGTGATAATTGAATAACTTTGACTACACCACCCTGCTGCTGCTTGTTGGCCGATGCAGTGCCTGGGTTGTGTTGTGGATGGGTTATGTGTGCTGCATGATAGTGGTACATGTATGTTTACAAATGCATATCTTGCCGTCAAGCAGCCATACAATACACCGCCATACAATACACCGCCATACAATACACCGCCACACATCCCAGCCAAGCACCCCCTCGGTGCACATACAAATACACCAAGCCAACCCACATAAAGCCACTCATACTTGTTTTCTTCACAGACATTGGGGCTGCTGTTTTCTGTACAAACAATTGCTCCAGTGTTTGTAGCTCACCATCAGCCAGTGCTATGCTGTTTGCGACACTACCCCACATATTTTGGGGCGAGGGGTTGACCTGGTGTTTTGTGTGGGGGAAATGTGTGTGATTGGGTGGGGAAACTGTGTGTGCATGATGATGCTATTTTCAGCCTTATATACATACTGTGTATGCGTATGTACCAGCACCATAGTATACACACACAACAACTCCTTTTCCTTCTCCTCATCCATACACACCACAACCATCATTACCAACACCACCAACACCACCACCCCTAATCAACAACAACCTTGGTCCAGTGAAACTGCTTCAGCTTGACTCGTGGCTTGACAGGGGCCACTGGTGGTCGAATACCCCCAGGCAGTGGGGGGGGGGGGCGCACCCCCGGCGGCAGGGGTGGGGGGCGTGGCCCCCTGCCCCCTGGTGGGGGTGGGGGTGGTGGTGGGACCTTGGCACCCGGAGGAAGGGGAGGGGGTGGGGGCGCCTTGACACCAGGTGGTGGTGGGGGGTGGGGGGGTGCTTTGGCACCGGGGGGAAGTGGGGGTGGGGGTGGGGGGGCCTTGGTGCCTGGCAAGGGCGGGGGTGGGGGTGGCGCCTTGGGGGGTGCGGCAGGGGAACCCCCCGTCCGTGGTGGTGGGGGTGGTGGGGGTGGGGGTGAGGGAATTTTGACAGATGGTGGTTTGGGGGCATGAAGGCTCACAGGAGGAGGTGGGGGGGGGGGGGGCGGTGGTGGTGGCGACGTTGTTGTTGTTGTTTTGGTTTTTGCAGCAGCTGCGGCAGCAGCTGCCACTGCTGCATGTGTTGCTGTCAATCCAGGCAACGCCACCCCTTTATTATCCTTCTGCCCGGCCCCTCCTGGCGTGAAAAACGTGTCCCCGTCCACCACTGTGGCCCCCTTGGTGCGTACTGGTGTGTGCAACCCTGCGTCATCCTCCTCCTCACCCATGTCCTCTCCTCGCTGCTTGCGCCCCCGGCTCGCAATGGGCGTCTTGTTGTTGTTGTTGAAGTGCTCCCCCTCCTCCTCGTCCTCATGGTCAAAGACGCTAGCAACACCCTCCATCATGCGACGTGCGCCACCACCACCCACACCACCGATGCTCCCCGACCGTGTGTGTTCAAGGGATGTGCGGCGGCTGTGTGGGAGCGATGATGCTGAGCCAAGAGATGTACCACTGCCTGACCTACGTGCCTGTGTATGAACATGGGGATGGGCTATAGAGTGTATGAACATGGGGAGCAAGTAGATGTGCATGATCGTGATGTTGTGTGCACCATGGTGGTCGATGCGGTCAGGCACCAACACCCCGGGCACCCACACCTCATACACCAAAAACACCAGCAAAACCACCTCACATACACGTACCTCAAGTCCGGCAACCAGGGGCCCTCGCAATACAGGTCCCTGGGGCCCCATCATTGCCTCCCCATTCCCCACCGACCCCTCCTTTCCTCTACTGTGGGGCCTACTGCTGCTGCTGTGGTGCTCTTGTCGAATGCCCTCATAGCTGTTACGTCTACTGGTGCTGCTGTGTACAGCACGCACCCCATGGGAACGTACATCCACAAGTGCACCATCTTCATCATCGCTGCTCTCCTGCGTGCATGTGGGTGGGTGGGTGGGTGGGGGTGCGTGTTACACTGCAGAGCATGCAGCACACACATGGATACACACTGTAACAAAACACACAGTACAGCCACACTGTAACAAAACAAAGTACAGCCACACTACATACCCCTAGCTGTTCACCAGCACCATCCACTACTACAATTTTCACAACCACCCGGGGTAAGTCTCCCCCCTTTCGTTTCCGAGGGGACCCCGTGTGGGTGGCCCCGGCCCCTCCTGTTGTGCCCACATGTACACCACTACCCACATGTACACCACTACCCAGTCGCTCAAGCAGTGGTGCAGCATTGGGGGAGCCAAAGGGGAGAGGTGGCTGTGTGTGGTGTGAAGTGAATTATCAACGGGTACGAATTTTGTTGTTGTGAGTGCCATACACACACACACGCATACACATACACACACCTCTTCAGCACCAGCAACAGAGTCGAGTCGCTCCATAAACGCACTTGCCCTTGTCCCCCCACCCCCTCCACCCCCTCCCACAATGCGCACCCCTCTCCTGCCACTCCCACCACCCACCCCCTCTCCACCCCCCTCGTGCCCTTGTTCCCCATCCCACTCATCCTCTGTGCTGCTGGAAAAGTCATCATCAGCAGGTGAAAGGGGTGCATCAAGCGCCCGCCTCCCACGAAAGGAGGACCTGTTGCGCATTTCAGCAATCACACGATCCATGCCACTGCTGGCAGCACTACCACTGTGGTGTAGTGATGGTGTGTGAGGGTGTGTGAGGGTGTGTGATGGTCATGATCATAATGCATGTGTGTAGGTACATGTGTGGGTTGTTGATGTGATACGCATGTGTATGATTGTCAATAATTGGTATGCTTTCTCTTGTACACATGCACTGCACACATGCACTGCACACATACACTACACACATACACTACGCACACAAATATATACTTTCCCTGCACACACCTCATGTTTGGCACGGCACCATATGTCTTGATCATGATGTCATGCCACTTGTCACGCATCCAGTGAAGGTCAGGGCGCATGATCTCTGCCTCCAATCTGTTGGGGAGGGGGGGTATGTATAGGTGTATGTATGATGAGGGAGGAGGTGGGGGTATGTGTGTACGATGGGGGAAGGAGAAGGTATGTGTGTATGATGAGGGAGGGGGGGGGTGTATGTGTGTAAAACATAGCAACATGATCATCATGGAGCACATGGTCAACATCATGGAGCACATGGTCAACATCATGGAGCACATGGTCAACACCATGGAGCACATGGTCAACATCATGGAGCACATGGTCAGCATCACCCCACCAACCACCAATCTACTCAACCATCTTTACACACCACGTCAACCACAACATATAATTCCCACACCACCACCCCAGCAAACACCAGCATACGTGGGGTCTACATTCGCCAGTGGCTCCCGTTGCTGGTCAATTGTAATATCCATGAAAAATTCATCAGCACTGCGCAGAAACCGAGGTGCACTGGCGGCAATATCAAGTGCTCTCAGGTTGACACGCTCCACACCAGCTTCTATGTAATGTGTGTAGAATGTGTAGGCAAGTGCTGGGGGTTGCAAATCCGCCAAATGCCTGGGTGTGTTTGTGGGTGTTTCCAAGCATTGGGTGGTGGTATAGCACTGGGTGGTAGTGTACTCAGTGTACTTGTACAAATTACCACAACCGCCACACCATCACCACCATTACTACATGCACACACACACAAGCCCCCCCCAACCCACACCTACCGGTCACTAAACCACACAGCGATTGCGATATCCCCAATAATACTCGTATTAATCGAGTATACCACCAGCCCCTGCACAGACTCTGGCAACCCCGCCCACACTGATTTTCCATGCTGAAACACCACCAAAAATGGCTCATCATCATCCCCCAGAAACCCTGAATCATGGTCGGTAGTAGAGGTAGTAGAATTGGTTGCATATGCTCGTAGGTCGTTCAAGCTGAATACAACTTGTCGGAGGATCTTGGCTCGGGATTCTGCCCCGGGAATGCGTGGGTCGAGCATCACACGGGTGAAGTAGTGGCCATATCGCTGCTGGGAGGGTGTGAGTGCTCGACTGTGGTGCGGGTGGCTGAGGGTGATCAAGGGGGGTTACGGGGAGGGCGCGGGTGATTGCGCACATGTTTGTGTGTACATGCATGGTTGTGGGAGTATGTCCGCACGTTTTTATCGGCGTATGTATTCCCCTGCAACTATGCATGTACACATCTACCTTCCCCCCACACCCCCGCACCTGCCGCTCTTGGGTGCCCCATGCTGCTTGGGCCCAGTGGGGGTGCCTCCAGGGTGTATTGCATTGGCAAACTTGATGTCCACTGATGGGTTGCGTGAGGGGGTGTCAGGGGGGGTGACGCTCTCTGTGGAGGGTTGCGGGGAGGGTTGGAGTATTGTGGTGATGAGAGCACAATGATGGTTGAGATGTGTTGCCATACAAATACATGAAAAACAGCATCCATGTGCACACACATCAACATACACGTACTCATACTATACTCATCACATATGCCTCCATAACACACCATCAACACCACTAACACACACCACCCAACAACACCATCATCATCATAACCACAAACACACCACCACCATCATAACCAAAGCATACCTAGCGAGGCCAGCATGCCACCAGTATCAGCAACAGCACCAGTGATAGGGGGCAATGTCACCCAGGCATCCAACACAGTGGGGTGCTGCAAGGTAAAGGTCAAGTAGCAGGCAGCTAGGAAATGTAAAAAGCTCTGACCTGTACCAGAAAATGTACGTGTATGCAACACCTGTTGAGTGGGTTGGGGGTTGTGTGAATTCCAGTATGTACTGTGTGTGTGTTTTCAAAGCACAACGCTACACGTACATACTGCAATACACACCAACACAATATACCACACACAATACACACCCACTATGTGTACACACTACGTACAACAATGTGGTCATCATTCAAATTGAGCCAGGAAGAGATGCTGCTGCATACAGTAAACAACACGTCCAATGGACACAATCCAATGCCTGGTGGTGACTCCCAATTGGTGAATGGCACCTCCACCACATTGTTACCAAATGAGGTGTACACCGACATGTCCATCCACTTGGGACCGAGGTTGATTATGAGCACCTCGGACAAGTTGCCACCACATATTTCACGAATTAGGCTGGATGCTGAGGTCAGATTTTGACGATACCTGTGCGAGGGTGGGGATGGTGTGGGTTGTTGCAAAGGAGGGTGCAGCACCACCACACAAGGAGGGTGTCTTCAAATGCATGACCCCCCGTTTAACACCTACCGATTGGATAGGTGAGACAGGTAGATGGCTTCTTTCCATGATGATCGGTCCTCGTCTGGATGGGGGATGGTGCAGCATGATGACAAGATGATGTTGCTGTGTGTACACATACAACACGCACCATATACAAAAGCCCATATGCGTTCTGTCACTAGGTACAAAGATGTCTTCTCCTGTGGCTTGGTGATACCCCGAGCCAAAAACGCCTCGTGCAATTCTGATGTTCGTGGGCCAAGCGAAACTGAGCCTGATCTACCACCAACTTCCCCACCCTTTGATTGTGTGGACAACCACTTCCACATCAAAGGGTTGACATAGACTCACTGGAAATACAGGAGCGCAATTGACCGTTGTTTTTATGGGATGCACCACCATGGTATTATATCATGCATGGTAACTGCTGGGTGCATGGGGCTATGTCCTAGGTAATTGAGATTATGGTGTGCTTGTGGGTGCTTGTTCATGTTGTTGAATTATGTTGTTCATAACATATAATATCATCGTCGGGTGGGATACAACCTTGTTAGGTGGCGAATACAACTTTGTCAAGCACCAAGCAGCATGCTGGTGCACTGCAGCATGGCGTGTTGTGGCAGTCAGCACGGAGGGTGACATGGTCCGTATGGCACAATGCAGTACGTCAAGGTGGTGCACCTGCACACCTGCACGCACACACTCATGCACACCCGCACACATTCCAAGCGTGAATACAATCTGCACATGCCCTGTTGCTCCAACGCATCTCACACAATGCTTTGGGTGGCATGCAACACATTGCGGGGGCGTGTCAAAGTACTGTTAGGGTTGGCATATTTCAATACAAAATAAACACTGCCCCACCTTCAGACCACTGCAATAATTCCCACACCAATACACCAATCATCATGAAAGGCACACAATTGTTGCAAGCTAGCTTTAGGGCAGCACTGGCCAGCTCCAGGCAGTATGCATCTGCTGCTGGTGTGGAGGGTCGCAAAGTGGCGGTGCTGGGCGCAGCTGGTGGCATTGGTCAACCTTTGAGCATGCTTATGAAGGTATGACGATTGTATTTGGACACAATTGGAACCTGTCGCGCCAACATCACCCGCCAGATCCAGCAGATGCGATCTTATCTTGCCTGCCTCTGCACAGTTGAGCCCCCATGTGAGCGAGTTGGCACTGTACGATATTGCTGGTACACCTGGTGTTGCAGCAGACGTGAGCCACATCAACCAGCCTGCAACTGTCAAGGTTTGATGGTGATGATGCCAAAGCCGGCTGATGGTGGACTGGAAAACACACACAACCCCGCACACCAGGGTTATACCGATGGTGAGGAAAACCTTGCAGCTGCACTCAAGGGCGCTGATGTGGTCATCATCCCCGCTGGTGTTCCCCGCAAACCCGGCATGACCCGCGATGACTTGTTCAAGGTAACGGAGGATGATGGTATACAATATAAACCACTCGACAAGCCTCCTTCACCCCTTCTCTTGTACTCACACAGATTAATGCAGGCATTGTGCGTGACCTCATCGCTGCATGCGGCAAGCACTGCCCCCAAGCATTGCTCAACATCATCTCCAACCCAGTCAACTCCACTGTGCCCATTGCTGCTGAAGTCCTCAAAAAGCAGGGTGTCTATGACCCCAAGCGCGTGCTCGGCGTCACCACCTTGGATGTTGTGCGTGCCAAGACATTCTACGCTGAAAAGGCTGGTGTGCCTGTGCGTGATGTGGATGTGCCCGTGATTGGTGGGCATGCTGGCGTCACCATCTTGCCGCTATTTAGCCAGGCACAGCCCCACAAGACGCTGAGCGACGATGTGATTGATGCATTGACCAAGCGTACACAGGATGGTGGCACAGAGGTTGTGCAGGCCAAGGCTGGCAAGGTAGGATGTTTTGGGGGGGGATGCATAGTGATCGGTATTGTGTGGGGGGGTGTAAGTAATGATACTATACTTTCATGGTGTTCCAAATCTTGTGCACTTTCACACTACCACCTATTTCCTTGCAGGGTTCTGCGACGCTGTCCATGGCATACGCAGCAGCACTGTTTGCCGATGCATGCCTGCGAGGTCTCAAGGGTGAAAACAACGTAGTGGAATGCGCCTATGTAGACAGCAAAGTAGTGGATGGCGTGCCATTCTTTGCCACCAAGGTCAAGCTGGGTACAGAGGGTGTGGAGGCTGTGTATGACACTGGGGTGCTCACCACGTATGAAAAAGCGGCATTGGATGCCATGATCCCTGAGCTGCAGTCATCCATCCAAAAGGGCATTGATTTTGCCAAGAATTAAACATGTGGTAACAGATAGATACTGTTGAGGTGTATAGATATAGAGAGAGGAGACAAGCTTGCTGAAGCAGAGCGTAACGTTGGAAGTTCTGGAATTTTTCATTGTGAATGTTTCAGCATTCACGTATCATTTCCGTCACAACTCCAGCACAACAACAAAGAAATTTGCAAATTCAACACGAACAGTTGCAAGTGCGGTACAACGGCAGTTGTTCTCTCGCATGATGCGTTGGCTAGTTGTGTGTGTGGTTATTGTAGCTACATTGCTTCCACACGTACATGCAGATTGTTGTTTCGCCGCAGAATGCCCATTTCAGGTTTGATGAGGCTACTAACTGAGGCACCAACTTCCAATGTCTGGTCATCACAACTCCCTGTTCATCACACAGGTTTCAGACACTGAGTTTGTGTTTGCCAAGTGCACCAACTGCAAATGTGCAGATGATCTAGGCAATTGCGGGTCAGGCTGTGCCGCCACAAACTGTGGGTGCACATCCTGTCCCGAGCCCACATGCCCTGATAATGGATGTGCAACATGCGGTAACAGCAACGGAGAATGCGATACAAATGCTACCAGTTGTGCATCAGGACAATCAGGACGACGATTGCTCGACCAAGTACGAGGTCGCGTTCTGCGGCGAGGGGGAGGGGGCTCCTCAGGCTCATCAAGTCGACCCTCGTCGTCATCATCGTCATCTTCCTCGTCAAGACCACCACCACCGCCTCCCCCTCCTCCTCCTCCCCCACCCACCACACCTGCCAAAACCCAACCCACAAACCCAGCACCACCAACAACCCCTGCAAAAACACCACCCACAAATCCAGCACCACCAACCACACCCGCCAAAACACCCCCTACAGCACGCACCACGTATGTGTACCATTGATCATGTATTATAGTAATCATCATCCACCGCCATCATCCCCCCCCATCAATCAACCACCACCCAGGTACCCCACCGTCCCTGGCTACCCTACGGGCACTGCAACAGGCTTTCCTGCGACACAAAAACCCTTCAATGGCTACTCCTACCCACCCAGCGCAACCTCATTTGTCCGCCCTGGCTTTACACCTGCGGGGTTCCCAGGGCAAGGGCTGCCAGCAAGGTTTACTGGCCGCCCCGCATACCCCTTGACCTATCGACGCCCACGATATCGTGGAGTGCCTATTGCTGGGGCATTGGGCTTGTTTACGGGCCTGTCACTCTATTATTGGCTTGGGTTGGGGGATTTCCTGGCACAACCCAATTTTCCGGGCCTTCCCTACCTGGAGTCCTTGCCAGCTGGTGATTTGGCAATGATCATGGGCAACGGTACACAATCTTGCCAAAAAGTGATCCTGTGGCGCCATGAGGTGGCATCGCTCATTGATGCAGAACAGATTCGTGTCTACTTTGACTGCATTGATAAAGATGAAGATGGGTTCATTGACCCATGGGAGTTTTGCATGGAGTATGGCTGCTATGGTGACCCTGGCAATCGCTTTGCCACCTTTGATGCAGCACTGCAGACCATGGACATAATTGACCAAAACGACGATGGGGAAATTAGTCCAGCAGAGTTTGACCCTAAATTGAAGGACAATGGTTCTGTGGCCAGTCAGACAAGCGGTTGATGAATACGTTGTTGGTTATTCATTGCAGTTCAATTCATTGCAGTATGTGCATGTCGCTATGTACAGCATTGTGTGTCATCCAACCACGCTCTGGTTTGGAGCAGTTGCCTTTTTGTGATGCTTTTGTTTGTTGTATTTTCGCATACATTGGTGGTGTAATTCCGCACAATAAAACGCGTAGTAGTTGGACGATATTGTACACCACGAAATAGCTAGTTGTATAGTACAAACACAAGCAGTTGCATGGATTCACTCTGGGTTTTGACAACACTACTGTTGGCTATTCCGTATGCACATGCGGACTGTTGTTTTGCGTCAGAATGTCCTTTTCAGGTTTGAGGTTATACATTTCATTGCCAACAAACATTTCATTGCCAACACTGTTTCACACGCAGCCTCTCTTGATAGCCTCTCTTCTCACTGTGCCTCCGCAGGTGTCAGACACACAGTTTGTGTTTGCCAAATGCCCTGGTTGCAACTGTGCAGATGAGCTCGGCAATTGCCTAGCGGGATGTGAAGCCACAAACTGTGGATGTGATGGTTGCAGGGGTGCAGAGGCTGCGTGTGGAACAGAAGGAGGATGTGGCACGTGTGGCAACATACAGGGGCATTGTGATATGAGCTACATGCAGGGGTGCGCAAACAAACCCAAAATACAACCTGGACGGTTTCTTCGCGCTGGTGGAGGATCGGGGGGTGCGGCAGGCACCAGCGGTGGGAGGAAGAACAGCAACAGGACCCGCATATCGCCTTCCCCTGCCCCCAAAATGTATGTATCCCCTGTATTTTGGGGGATGATGACCTTCCCATTCACCCACACAACCACATCACCACAGATACCCAACAGTCGCGAGCTATTCCCGGGGCGTGGCAACTGGGTACGTCACTCCTCGCAAGCCATACAATGGGTATAATTATTCAGCCAACACCACAGCATTTATACAGCCTGGATTTACACCGGTGGGCTTTCCTGGGCAGGGGCTCCCTGCTGGATTTCGTGGCACCCCCAGTGTGCCACTTGTCTACGACTACCATACGTATTACACATTTATAGTATATGGATCGTACAATTACACACCTTCTGATAAAGGCCCCCTCATGCGGTATACAAATCTGCAACTCTACTATTGGCTCGGGTTGGGCCGACTAGTGACACAGCCCAATTTTCCTGGCCTGAACTACCTGGAATCCCTGCCTGATGCTGATTTGGCAATGCTCATGGGCAATGGTACACAATCCTGCCAAAAGGTGATGCTGTGGCGATACAGGGCTGCCAGCCTGATCAATGCACTTCAAATTGGTGTCTACTTTGACTGTATTGATAAAGATGAAGATGGGTTCATTGACCCATGGGAGTTTTGCATGGAGTATGGCTGCTATGGTGAACCTGGCAATCGCTTTGCCAATTTTGATGCAGCACTGCAGACCTTTGGGGTGAGCGACACGGATGATGATGGTGTGGTGAGTCCACAAGAGTTTGACCCTAAATTGAAGGATAGCTCAGTGACCAGCCAGACGAGTGGGCGGTGATGATAGGATGTGGTGCTTATTATTGCAGTAGGTACATGTCGCTATGTACAGCATGTATCCCTATGTAACACAATTTTGGCTTCTGGTTGCAACAAACACGCTGCAGTTACCTTTTCTCTTTCACAACAACGCATAGGCTATAGAGCCATTACGTAGTGCATGCAAAAACATCCATGAAGACCCTACTTGTCACAACCCTGCTTGTCACAACAGTGCTGTTGGCTATTCCGTACGTACATGCTGACTGTTGCTTCGCAGTGGAATGCCCCTTTCAGGTGCGTTGGTGACTATTACACACGCGTTACGTGCCATGATGTTCAGACACTGTTTCATAAGCGGTGGATGGTTGATTGTCAATGGTTCTGGTTATCCGATCCACTGTTCGCTTTTGGCGGGCTGAATTACACCTAATCTCCACCTTTACAACCTTTGCACCACCTTTGCACCACCTGTGCACCACCCAGGTGTCTGACACTGAGTTTGTATTTGCCAAGTGCACCAACTGCAAATGTGCAGATGAGCTAGGCAATTGCGGGTCAGGCTGTGCCGCCACAAACTGTGGGTGCACATCCTGTCCCGAGCCCACATGCCCTGATAATGGATGTGCAACATGCGGCGATAGTGACGGAGAGTGCGACGCAACCAGCAACTGTTCGTCAAAGCAGACGAGGCGTTTGTTGGCAACGTCTTCCCGACCTTCCAGCTCATCCTCTAGTAGCTCTAGTAGCTCTAGTAGCTCATCCTCTTCGTCAAGGCCACCCCCACCTCCTCCTCCTCCTCCCCCTACAACAAGGCCACCACCACCACCACCTCCACCACCACCACCACCACCACCACCCACAACGCCCAACAAAAACCCTCCTCCCAGCAATCCAACACCACCTACAACACCAACCACACCAACCACACCAACCAAAACACCACCCACAAATCCAGCACCACCAACCACACCTGCGAAAACACCCCCTACAGCACGCACCACGTATGTGTACCATTGATCATGTATTGTAGTAATCATCATCCACCGTTATCATCCCCCCCCATCAATCAACCACCCCCCAGGTACCCCACCGTCCCTGGCTACCCTACGGGCACTGCAACAGGCTTTCCTGCGACACAAAAACCCTTCAATGGCTACTCCTACCCATCCAGCGCAACCTCATTTGTCCGCCCTGGCTTCACCCCCGTTGGTTTCCCCCGCCAGGGCCTGCCAAAGGGCTTTATCGGCCGTCTGGTGGCACCGCTTGTGTATCGACGTGCTCGCTATCGTATCCCTCTGGCGGGTGCATTGGGTGCCCTCATTGGCTTGGAGCTTGACTATTGGCTGGGGTTGGGTGACTTTATCTCCGACCCTGATTTTCCTGGTGTGCCATTCCTCGAGGCCCTTCCCAGCCCTGATTTGGCAATGCTCATGGGCAATGGCACACAATCTTGCCAAAAAGTGATGCTGTGGCGGTATCAAGTGGCGTCGCTCATTGATGCACCACAGATTCGTTTGTATTTTGACTGCATTGACAAGGATGGTGATGGGTTTATTGACCCATGGGAGTTTTGCATGGAGTATGGCTGCTATGGTGACCCTGGCAATCGCTTTGCCACCTTTGATGCAGCACTGCAGACCATGGACATAATTGACCAAAACGACGATGGGGAAATTAGTCCAGCAGAGTTTGACCCTAAATTGAAGAATAGCTCAGTGGCCAGTCAAACAAGCGGTTGATCAATAGTGCCTACAGTTACTGCATAATAGAAAGTATTACTATGAATAGGGATGGCACCATGGCAGCAGCGTGTTGTGCCCCGTATATATAATCCCCCCAAGTGTAGTATACACTTGGATGTATATTCATTTTTCAACCCGAAGAGCTTGTTGGAATCCGGGCAGTCGGCACCCGTGATATGTTTTTTTTTTCACCTCGTATTTTTTCCGTTCACACACAACCGGTGACCTGTGTAGATAAAATCCTCATCCCAATGGTGCTGCACATCGCATGACGTCACACACAGCCTTGGCAGCTTTCTCCACCTGCTCCCTCGTCACATCTGCATGTGTCACCGCCCGTATGCCATCACGAAAGCACGATACACACACGTCGAGTGCGGCCATGCGCGCCACCAGTTCACTCGGTGTGCGCGGTGGCCGTGAGAGGTCGCCCATAGTATGCATAGCACTCGTGAGCACATTGTCTGACTGTGTGGCCGACGCATACCCATTGGCCTCCTCGTGCACGCTGTTGTTTTCCAGATGAAAGACGACGATGTTGCTCTGGACTGTGTTCAGGTCAATGACAATGCCCGGTGCATTAGTTGCAATGTATCGAGCAAAGAGCAGGGCGTGCTCGTGGTCCACGGCCAGTCGCCGTATCGTGTCATCCTGAAGGGCAACCAACCCGGGGGCCGCCAGCACGCCCACCTGCCGCATGCCCCCACCCAGCATTTTGCGCAGGCGATGGGCACGCTGTATAAATGCCCGAGGACCCACGAGGATGGAGCCCACTGGACATGACAGACCCTGTGTGTTTTGGGTGTGTTTTGGGTGTGCGTTTTGAGTGTGTTTTGAGTGTACATGTAAAGAATTGATACACTACACACAAAGCAACACACAAGCAAAAGCAAAAGCACCTTGGACAGGCAAAAAGACACACTGGTCACATGTTGGGCAATTTCATGCACAGGTACATCCAGTGCCACAGCTGCATTAAACACACGTGCCCCATCCAAATGCACTGGGATTGACCGCGCCTCTGCCCATGCAGCGACATCACGCATGTACTCGAGCGGCAACACGGCACCCCCACATCGATTGTGCGTATTCTCCAAACACAACACTCCAGGGCGTGGGCAGTGTGGGTCATTGGGGCGGTTGCGATATGCCTTGTCTAGTGTGTCCAGTGCAATTTGACCGTTGGGCTGGGTTGGAAGCACATGAAACACAAGACCCCCAACAGCTGCAGCACCTCCAGCCTCGTAATTGTAGATGTGGGATTGGTCACCCAGCATGACCTCCAGGCCTCGTTCGTGACACGTGTGGGCCATCATGGCGATGAGATTACCCATGGTGCCTGATGGGACAAACAGTGCGGCATCCTTTTTGAACAAGGCTGCCCCTTTTTCCTGCAACTTGTTGACTTCTGGGTCCTCGCCATACACGTCGTCCCCGAGCACTGCCCCAGCCATGGCTGCACGCATGGCCTTGTTGGGCTTGGTGAGCGTGTCAGAACGCAGATCAGCGACTTGAGAGAGAGTCATGGGTTGGCAGATGTTGATCGAGTGTAGATGTATAAATGTGTATAGACTAATGCACAGAGCAATCTGTGGAGGTATAATTAAGCAGTATCAGCTCCGTGCACATGAGCTTCGTGCAATGTAGGCAGCAAATAAAGTGATCACTGCAATTTTCTCTGTTAGCAAACATTTGAGCACACAAAAACCACTATTTACGATACATTTCCCACACAAAACATTGTACATAGCATCGACCATGCATTTGCGGTGTTTCCAGCGCGCTCAGGAGCCAAGGTGTGCTGGGATTTTGCGGTCAAACATGAGCTCGATGTGACAACCTTGTACATCGTTCCCACATACATGCATTCATCAATTACGCAGGATTACTCATCAAGTGCACAACAATGCACCTCTCAAACAACACACATGCACACGAGTGTTGCCACTCCCCCTTGTACATTGCCGAGCAGCACCTGATGGAGAGACCCCTGCTTCAGTGTCTGTAGATGATTTGCTGAGTCAACTTGATGATCTGGACATCCCAGACATTGATCAAGACCTGCGCACATTTCAAGAGCAAGCAGGCGCATTGTTTCTGGTATGGAATGGCATGAGTTAGTGAGTGTGTTGACTGGGTGATGAGCACACGGAGGTAGACTTACGAGAGGTTATGCTGCATGAACATCAGTCTCTTATGTTGTTGTCATGCACAGGACACCTCATCCCCACCTGTGAGCTTTGGTAATGATGATGCAGCAGAAGATGCACTGCTCACTGGTGCTGTACTTGTTGATAGGTAGGTCTACATGCTTAGGGAATTGCACGTGCATGTTAGGTGTACCTCGTGGTACACAGCACAATACACAGATACACAATCATGAGTGCGGCCATGACTCATCAACCCACATGCAGGTCTGATACAGTACGTGTACGTGTTGCTGGTCCAGAATGTCCGCAGTTTCTACACAACATGACAACCAATACATTCCTTGACCTCAAAGCTGGCACTGGATGCACCACAGTACGTATAATGTGGCGCGCACACACACACTCTCTGTTACACCCCCAACTCCCCCCCACCCCAATCCTTCTCAGGTCATTGTGACCCCTCAAGCCCGCTGCATTGACATGGCCACCTGTTACGCCCAGTCTGACAGCATCATGCTTGTCCTCAGCAGCCAAGGTGCCCCCCCAGCACTTGAACACTTGCAAAAATACAACCTAGATGACAAGGCAGTGACCATGCATGACATCAGCAGCCGATGCAACATGTTTGTGCTCATGGGAGAGGGTGCAGATGAGGTGATGGGCTCCTTGGGGGTGACCCAGCTTGCCAAGGCCCCGTTGCATACACACACGTTGCTGAATTTCAAGGGGAGTCCTGTGGTGGTGGCCAAGGGGAGTGGGTTGGGTACACCTGGGTATACGGTGATAGTGGATGAGGCAGTGGCTGGGGACTTGTGGGTGGCGTTGGTGGGTGCCAAGGTGTGTAGGGGGTGTTGTTGTGCAGAACACTCTGGTGTGTGTGTGATCTACAGCGACATTGATTGTACAAAACACACCATTTCCACACAATCAAATTCCTGTACACCCCCCAAATTCACCCAGGGGTGCATCCCAATGGGCAGTAGTGGGTGGGAGCGTCAGCGGGTGCTCCAGGGTACCCCAGCAGCAGGGGCAGAACTTGTCTTGGAATACAACCCTCTAGAAGCAGGGCTTTCCCAGTCAGTGTCACTTGATAAAGGGTGCTACATGGGACAGGAAACACTGGCAAAAGTAAGCAACCTCAACGCCATCAAGCAGCGATTGATGGGTATACAGCTCGATCAGATTGTGCAACCAGGGGCGGTGGTGATGGCGGTGGCGCAAGAGGGTGGGTCAAGCAAGGCAGGGGTGGTGACGAGTTGCACAGAGGGGGAGGATGGGACTGGTGGGTTTGCATTGGGCTACATCAAAGCCAAGGTAGTGTGGTTTTGTGGTGTTTGTGTGTGTGTGTGTGTGGAGTGTTTGTGTAGAGGGTTGTGCAGGCACTTGTATCATAACACCAAACTCATGGCCACAGCACGCGGTACAAGATGCACATGTGCTGGTGGATGGGGTGCGAGGTTTGTTGGTGGAGGTCGAGTGCGCACGATGGGGCGTGGCACTGTCTGATGAAGATTCAGAGGAGGATGGGGAGGAGGACGCAGCCGCTGCTGCAGCAGAGGAAGAGGCACGTCAGGCACGCTTGAGGGAGATGCAGGCACGATTGGATGCGTGGAAGCAGCAGAATGAGGGCGCCTCGTGATGTGTGCCTCAAAGCCTTGTCATCGAGTGGATGGATGGATCACATTTGTTGTGCTGCAAACTATCAGAATACTCGTGTGACACGCACTTTTTTCGCCATAGTTGTCATTTGCATTGCATATAGCCCATAATACAGCATCATGAAGGCCGCACTCGTCCTGCTCGTAGTGTTTGTTGCCCAGGCATCATGCGTTCAGCTTTTTTTGGTCAATGGTACCACAAAGCCCAGCGCTTTTGCTGTCAACATTGTTAAAGATGCATCGTATCAAGAGCTTGTGTACGTGATGGTGCTGGGAGAGCGTATACAGCGCGTCCTGGCTATCCACCTCGAAAATCCCACCTGTATCACCTACGCAGGACCTCGCCTCGTCCTCATGAATACCTTGAGGAGCATCAACTGCCTTCTCATTGGGATTGGTATGTGCAGGCTGAGTGATTGAGCGTGTGGTATGAGGCTCACACCCCACCCAACCACCACCACACACAGGCGCTTTGTCAACGGCACCAACTACTGCTCCATCACCCGTAACCAGCATCAGCCCCAGGTCAGTAGTTGTGGGTGCAAGCATGCCATCTCCACACCTGCTTGTGATTATAACCTCAACAACAATCTCATGTCATCAACAACCATGCATCTTTCAACCACCCTCTTTCCCACAGTATTGCGGCAGCTGCTGGGCACACGGTGCCACAAGTGCACTGGCAGACCGTACCAACATCAAACATGGTGCGCGATGGCCCGGTGCACTTCTCAGCGTGCAAAACGTGATTGACTGTGGGGGTGCCGGCAGTTGCTATGGTGGATGGGATGGCAAGGTGTATGAATACGCACAAAAGTATGGCATCCCTCACGAAAGCTGCAACATCTACCAGGGCATCAATCAACAATGCACACAGTATGTGCTTATTTTTGGGGGGTGTTGTATCAACCTTTCTCTGTTGTTTCCTCTTTGTTTTCTCCCTCGTGCTTCTCTCCCCAGTACACAATGCACCAGCCAATCAAACACACCCCACAAACACACACTCAGAGAAACCCAGTGCTTTACATGCTGGCCTGAAAAGGGATGCAATCCCGTGGATGTCTATCACCGTCTCATGGTGACTGAACATGGTCGTGTGTCTGGTCGGGCACAAATCAAGGCTGAGGTGTATGCACGTGGTCCTGTCAGCTGTGTGATTGATGCCACAGATGGGCTGGATGCATACACGGGGGGCATCTACCTGGAATACAAGTATGTGGATATGGGTTGGGAAGTGCATATTGTGCGAAACAGGATTGTGGATAACATAGTCAAGCATCTTTGTTGTACTATACATTCCGTACAACACACAGGCCCAACCCTCAGATCAACCACATTGTGAGCATTGTTGGGTGGGGTGAAGAGGATGGTGTGGAGTATTGGATTGTGCGCAACAGGTATGGTGTTTTATGTGTGCATTGTGTGTGTATCGTGCATGTTACCATCACCTCTTCAACACACACACAGCTGGGGCTCTCCTTGGGGTGAGTCGGGGTATTTCCGCATCCCCACATCTGCATACGACGGCGGCAAGGGTGCCTACACACTGGCCATTGAGGAAGAGTGCGGCTGGGCAGTGCCTGACAAGTGGGCACTGGCAAGCGACGTCCTGCACACCCCTGTGCCCCTGCAGCCTGCTACACATGCAACAAGCTAGTGTACTGTACAATATATAGCACTGCTGTATACCAGAGGTGTATGTTTCTGTGTACACGATCATAATTATGGGTGCGTTTCTTGTTTCTTATGTACACATATGTTTCCAACGTACTTGCGTATGTACACCTCTGTTTCCAACGTACTTGCGTATGTACACCTCTGTTTCCAACGTACTTGCTTGTGCATTTTATGTTGGTCAATGACATGTAATGTGGGACTTTGAAACGCGTGAAACCAGCACCATTCATTTGCTGCAAATTGTGCTGCCAGATTGAGAACGCTGTTTTCATATTGTACATACAACCACACATTCTGCAGTGGTTGGGACATTGGCGTGGTTGTCGTTATTATTCTACCCGACAACTGATTCGTATCCTGTACAACAGAAACAGCTACCCTCGATTGATCTTTGTGGCGGTGATCAGTTGTGTGTACACGCCTGTGCGCAGGCGCGCTGCACCCACTGCATAGCCGAGTCGTGCTGTATGCATCGTGTCTGAAGCAGTACAAGAGGTGCACGTATCGAGGCGCCATCAACGAGCCCGCATTCCGCAACATCCCTAGTGCCTTGTACCATATTCCCCACCATCTCAACAACCATGGATGATCACATGATCCGGCCATCTGCCTTGCAACCTGATGTCCTGGGCACACTCACCCTCGTTGACCTCGCCAAGCTGCTCGATCAACGCAAGTCTATGCTTGCCAGCCTCACAACCACAACAAAATACACCAGCCCGCCCACGTCACCCTGCGCGTCCCTCCCCCGCACCTCCGGTTCGTTTGACAATGGCTGTGAGGTGGGACTGGACCCTGCCACCGCTGCAGCACTGTTTGGACACCAGCACGACGAAACCAGGAGCAGCTACACCGGGCAAAGCAGCAACCCATGCAAGCTCACCCCAGAGGAGCGAGCCGTGCGCATTGAGCGCTACCGTGCAAAAAAACGGGCCCGCAATTTCTCCCGCCGCATCAGCTATCAATGTCGCAAAAAGGTGGCAGACAGCCGACCGCGCATCCGTGGGCGCTTTGCACGGGATGATGAGCTGGGTGCGGTGCTGCCTGAAGAAAGGAGTGCCCGCCGTGTGAAAGCGGTGCAGCGAAGCGCAGAAGACCTGCTTGCCGATGAGGTGCTTGTGTGAGTACAAGTGTTGCTGTGGGACACCTTGATTGTCCTCGATGCATTGTTGTGTATCACATTGCGGTGGAAAACCGAGTAAAGTTGTTTTGTTGCTATGTTGTGTTTTACTACTGTTGACGGGATGTTGCCCAATTTGACAGGCCCCTATTTGACGGGTTGTTACCAGACATGACATTACATAAATATCATTTTCACTCATTTATAATGTCCATGCCGTTGCTGACGTGGTGTGCAATTTGGCTCACCAAGCTGTTGTGTACGTGCACAAGCATTGCACTTGTTTGTCGTTTGATGGGTTGATTTTGTACTGTTGTACACTGTGTTATCATATTACTGTCTGTTCACTGCAGGGATGGGCTTTCTTTTTCCTACAAATCTTTTTCACCATCTCTTTTACGCGCTGCCATGCATACGCACGCACAAGGATTCACGCAATGCAAGTATTTCTTGCCGTAGCCTCATTTGGGTTTGCACGACAATTATTCTTTCCTGGGCTGCTGTAACAAATATATCGATTGGCAGGCCCATCAGCATCAAAATGAATGAAAACCCCCTCCCCTCTCATTTCCGCGCGCCCAAGGCAGCACTGTTTTTCGCTGCAATTTCCGCTTCGTCGTCGTCCAATTCCTGGCTAATCTCCTTGATGAGCTCGTCCTTGTAATCCTCAAAGTCGCCTGGGTATTTCTCCACCTGGCCATCCTCCACAAGCCACACTTCTGATCGTTCTTCGTCGTCACACACACGACTGAGTAATCGACTGTCGTGACTGATGATGATGACACCGCCCTCGAAAAGCTGTGATGAGGAGGTGTGAAAGACAGTGTGGCAAGATGTGAAAGACAATGTGCGCCAACATTTGCAGTACTTCAGCAGCAATTGCTTCTTCCATGATATGCGTGCACACTTGCCTGCACCTACACACAAACATCACTTGAGACACACAATACACCCACCACACACACACAACCCCTATACCTCAATGGCATCAGCCAGGGCATCAATAGATTGCATATCCAAGTGATTGGTGGGTTCATCAAGAAGCAATATGTGGGGCTCCTCAAGAGAGAGCGATGCAAATACCACACGTGCCTGTGTATAGTGCGGGTAGGTGGTGGTGTAGGTGTTTGCGTGTATGCATGTGCAACAATGTCGCAGAAGACACTCTAACAAAAGGAAAGAAAAAGGAAATTACAACACAAACAGCACAAACCTTTTGTCCTCCAGACAGCTTGCATATAGGTTGCAAATGGTGATGTCCTGACAGCCCAAATCGACCCAAGATCGCCCGAAACTCTTCTGGTCGTTTGCCACTGTCCCCAAATCGGCGCATCATATACTCAACAGGGGTGTCGTCCATTGATAGGGCCTCTACAAAGTGCTGGGCGTATTTGCCTATGCGCAGTTTATGACTCTTCCGGAACTCGCCATCACTGGGCTCAAGATACCCTGTGGAGAGGGGAATGTGGGGAGGGGGATGTGGGTGTTTTGTGATGGTGTGTTGATGGTGTTTTGTAATGGTGTGTTGATGATGAGAACAATTTGTGGATGTATATCAAGTGCTATATAATCACACATATATGTACACATTGCACACACCATACACACACACACCATATTCACACACACACACACACACCATACACACACCATATACACACACCATAAAAACATGCATCCCTCTTACACACTCACCTGACAGTAGGTTCATCAGGGTTGTTTTGCCAGCACCATTAGGCCCAACAATAGCAACTCGTGACCCCATATCCACACCAATATTCAACCCCTTGAGCCCAAAATCCTCCCGCCCAGGGTATTTAAAGTCAACATCAATAAGCTGGATGAGGGGAGGGGGAAGCTCTGATGGTGTGGGAAAGTCAAAGCGGACCTGAGGGTGAGAGTGTGGACCAGTGAGGGGGTGGGTGTTGTGTGTGAGAGTGTGTAGCCACAATTCCACACACCCACAATTCCACACACACCCACACACGCACCTGATAGTCACTCCATTGCCTGGGCACTTGTGACCCATTCTCATCATCATCATGTGCAGTATCACGACCACTTGCACGTTTACCCTTTTGATTCTTCTTTGCAGCTGCCACCACATCCTGTGCTTTTGATTTGCTGCCACTCTTTTTGGCTGCTTTGAGTTGCTTTTGAAATTTTTCATACTCCTTGTTCACCTGGTGGTGGGATGTGTATGAGGAGGTGAGTGTGAGAAGGGGGGTGAGAGCACGGGAGAGGGGGAGGGGGGAGTGTGGAAGGATGTAGTGATGGGAGCACGTGTGTGTGGTGTTGTGTGGGTAAAGGTGTGTGTGTGTGTACATATCCACAAAGGAGCATGTGTACGCACCCAAAGGTGTGTGTACATATACACAGCACGCACAGCACAACACTCCGCAAAGCACAGTCATGCACATCCCAACCAACCATCAGCACCCACCTCTCGTCTTCGTTGCTCATACATCTCCTCAAATTGCACAAAGTTGCCCCTGTAGTAATGCAACTTGAGGTCATGCAGGTGAATGATGTCTGTTGTGACACTGTTGAGGAAATCTCGGTCGTGGGAAACAATGATGAGTGTTTTCTTCCATCGCTGCAAGTACTCCTGTGTGTGTGCGATATATGTGTGAAAAAGAAGGGGGGGGTATTTGTGAGAGGGGAAATGGGGGTGCCTGTAGGCTAGTGAGGTAATTCATGTCAAAAATGGAAAATCATGTCTCCAACTCACTTCACAACCCCCAAGCAACACACCAACCACAAAAAAACACCAACCACAACCCCCCCCCAAAAAAAACACACACCTCCAGCCACAGCACAGCACGTAAATCCAAATGATTCGTAGGTTCATCCAGCAACAGCACTGTGGGCTGAATATACAATGCCCGTGCAAGAGAAATGCGCATACGCCACCCACCAGAGAAATCCCTGGTTGCTCGTTTTTGCATGGGTTCCGTAAAGCCCAAGCCGTGGAGGATTTTTGAGGCACGTGCCTCGGCAGATGCACCCCCTATTTCTGCCATGCGTTCGTAAATGGCGTTGAGGCGATCACCCATGTCAGCATCCTCATCATCGTTTTCCTGTGAGGGGGGTGGGGTGTGCATGTGTTGGAATGTGTGTGTGTGTTCAGATGTGTGTATGTGTTGGAATGTGTATGTGCGTGTGCGTGTTGGGATGTGTGTGTTTAGATGTGCGTTCCTGTACCATCATGCATGTGTTGCAGTTGTGTGTTGCAGTTGTGTGTGGCAGTTGTGTGTGGCAGTTGTACACCATACAACCATGCACCACCACCACCCACCGCCACCCACCACCACCACCCACCACCACCACCACCCACACCTTGTCATCCAGTGTTATCGACTGCAATTTAGCAGTCAATGCAGCTTCCTCTTCCCTCAGTTCCATGAGTTCTACATCAGCAGCCACCACTGCCTGAAGTGCTGTACGATCATCACCCACAATTTCCTGTGTACATGGTATTAGGTGGTGTGTGATACTAGGTGGTGTGTGATGTTAGGTGGTGTGTACATGATATTAGGTGGTGCACACCAACACCTAAACTCCTCCGTCAGCAACCCCACCACCATCAACAATCCCCCTACAACACACCTGTTCCACCAGTAGCACATCCAAATTCTCTGGCACGGGAATCTGCCTACGCGCAATCATCCTCAACAGCGTAGACTTGCCCTTGCCATTGGGTCCCACCAACCCATACCGCCGCCCAGCAGCTATAGTCACTGTGGTGTTTTCCAGCAGCAATTTACCCTTGGCGCGAATGGTCATGTTGTGCACTTTGATGTCTGTCGCACTCAATGTGCCGTCCCCATCACCCTGGCGCTCGTACGACACGTCAAATACGTTGTCATCGTCCCGCAACGCTGCGGCTTTGGCGGCGGCTTGCATTTCCAATATCTTGCGTTCACGTAGCTCAATTTTTTTCGCGTCCTTGGCAGACACCATTGCAACGTGTTGACGTTCCTCTTCCCCCTCGTCCTGCTTGCGCTTGTCTGACTCATCATCGCTGTCGCTGCTGGATGGCAGGTCCATCATGGACATGTAGTCGGCGTTGTTTTTGGGGGGCAGCTCGCGCTTGGGGACGCGAGGGGCGGGCGGGGCGCTGGTGCTCGCCTTTTTGCTGCTGGATGATTTGTCTTTGGGCTTGTCACTGCCATCCTTGGGTTTCTTTTTTGTCAAGTCCTTGTCTGTTTTGGAGGAGGAGGATTTGCTGCCATCTTTGCTGCTGGATGATTTGGGCTTGTCACTTGATTTTGGCGCCTTGTCGGGTTTGGTTGAGGAGGTGCGCTTGCTGCTTGCATCCTGGGTGTTGTTGGGTGTTGTTGAATGTTGTTGGGTATTGTGAGCATGGAGCGTGGTTGTGGTGCTGGTGCTGCATTGTACAGACAGCCGTCAGACCTTGGATTTCTTGTCAGATGCTGCTGAAGTGCCGCTGCTACTTTTCTTTTTCTTCTCTTCCTCCTTGCCCGCCATGATGATGCAAGGGACGTAGTTGTTGAGGGAGTGTGCGTGCGTGGGGATACGTTGGTGTCTGAAGAGATGTGTGGATGTGTGTTGGTATTTCCTGGTATCTCCTGCTTTGTATCACACTGCGTGTAATGTATACGCAGTGATATTAGATGGATTGGATTACTTGATGAATGTTTGCTGGACAGCAACTTGAGCAAATTTTTGTTGACCATCGGGTGGAAAAACATCGTCAAGGAATAATACCACACCATTGTTGTTTGATGTGTGTGCAGCATACCGAGCATCAAACATCAACAAACACGTGACGTGCTGTACAACTGAACAACTAAGCAACGCCCATTGATGCAGCACTGGTTTACGTCTTGGTTTTACACTGTTGCTTCCTAGATCATGTGCACTGTTGTCTCGTGAGTGATAATTGTCGCCATTGAACAGCACTTGGCTCGTGAGATACTATCAAGCACCCATTCAGATATTGATGTGCACCGTGTGTGGAGTCCTCAACACTGTGTACAGCGCCCTTGGCACAGCACCCTAGCCAGTAACTACAAAGGCAAGCGTGCCCATGACGCTGCCGGAGGCAGTGGATGCCAATGGGCACCATGTAGAGCGCGCCCATCCCCGTGTGCCATGGATTATGAAGGTATGTGTGTCACGGTAGCACAATATACTGCAAGGAATGGGTTGCAAAAGACATGCCAGCATGGGCATTTCTATGCATACAAACGCACCAAGCGGATTGACCTGATCACCCATTTGGTGGGCCATGTTCACCCATCCACCCAAACCATCCCCCCCCACACAACACAACACACCACACACCAGGACCCCATCAGCGATTACACGTTTGCCAAAGAACTGGGTTCTGGACACTATGGCACCACGTATGAGATCAGACGCAACTCTGATGGACAAGAATTTGCATGCAAAGTGATCAACAAACTCCAGCGACATTGCCGATTCAAGGATGTGATGCGTGAGGTGGAGATACAACGTGCACTGCTGGATTGTCCCTATGTGTGCAAGCTGTATGAAGTGTGGGAGTGGCAAAATTACATCTACCTGGTGGAGGAGCTGTGTAGGGGTGGGGAGCTGTTTGATGTCATCATTGGTATGTGGGGTGGGTGTTGGGTGGGTGTTGGTATGTGGGCTATGGGTGGTATGGACGCGCATGTTACATCACCCACAACCACATACAGCCCGGGGTCACTTTTCAGAGCAGGATGCAGCAGCAGTGGTGCGAGTGGTATTGGAGGTTGTGAGAGCATGTCATGAAGCCAACATACTCCATAGGTATGTTGTTTTGTGTACATACACACATGTACACATACACATATGTACACATACACATATGTACACATACACATATGTACACATACACACATACATGTCCACACGCATACAAACACACCAAACACAAATACAACACACACAACAAATACAACAAACACAACACACACAACAAATGCAACAAACACAACACACACAACAAACACAACAAATGCAACAAACATTCACTCAACTAACACAAACACCCAACCATACACCCCCCCCCCCCAAAAAGGGACCTCAAACCAGAGAATTATTTATTTCGGCATGCAGTGCATGATGATGGTCAACCATTACGAGCAGAAGATCTCAGAGCCATTGACTTTGGTCTTTCACTGTTTCTCGAGTCGGGGGAGCGCAGGAGAGAGATGGCAGGGTCCTCCTATTACATGGCACCTGAAGTGATTCAAAGGAATTATGGGTTTGCTGCAGACATGTGGTCGGTGGGGGTTATCACGTATATACTGGTATGTTGTGTTTTTTGTGTGGTTTGTTTGTGTATGGGGGGGGGGGAAGGGGGTGAGGGGGGTGGGGGTGAGGGAAAGGGATTGAACAGGGGTGTTGGTGGGTGAAGGTGTACCTCTGTGTAAGTTGAGGGTGAGAGGCACACACACACACACACACACACACACACACACACACAATCACAGTTGACTGGTCAACCTCCATTTTGGGGCAACACGGATCACGTCATCTATGAGCGCATAAAGTATGAGCCGCTAGACATGCGTGTGGAACCCCTTCCTGAATGTTCCAATGATGTGAAGAAATTCATACGGGGGTAGGTTGCTACTGTTGGGTGATGCGTGGTGTCGGGAGATGTTGGAGGGGGGTGATGTGTGGTGTTGGGTGGGGTGTGTTGTGGGGTGGGGTGTATGTTGTGTGATTGGTGTATGAGTTTGGTATGGAGCGTGTGCGTTGTTTCAATATGTACACCTCCACCACACACCACCTGAACACACAGGTTGCTCAATCGTGATGAAGGGGAACGCATGACTGTCCATGAAGCACTCGCGCACCCATGGATCACTACCAACACCCAACGACCTGGTCCATCACTGTCCCGTGTGGTGGTTACGCGTCTTCGTAGGTTTACAGCCACCACAAAACTCAAGCACTTGCTCATGCATGTGGTAGCACAGCATTTGAGTGATGAGGCAATTGGAAATTTGAAATCTATGTATGTCTTTCGAGTGTAGTGTGTGATTGGGTGTGATTGGGTGAGGGGTGTGGGATTGAGTGGTATGTGTTTTGTGTAATATACATTGTGTTGGCAACTATGGGCAACACATGGATGTCATTCATTCCTTGTTTCTGACCCAGCTCTACCTACAAATTTCGTTCCACACAACCCCCCCCCCCACACACGCACCACGACCCCCCCCCCCCAGGTTTCAGCGTCTGGACAAGGACAACACAGGCAGCGTCACGTACAATGAAATGGAACAGGCCTTTCTGGAAGCAGGCATGGAGCTCGATAGAGAACAAGTACAAGAAATGTGCAGCCGACTCGACCTCAGTCAGTGTGGACGCCTTGATTACGCCACCTTTGTTGCTGCGGCAATTGATAAGAAACGAGTGCTCACAGATAGAACACTGGCAACTATATTTGCCGAGTTGGATTTGGATGGGGATGGGTTGTTGGGGCCGGAGGAGCTGCATGCGGCAGTGGTGGAAACAGGGGTGGAGATGGATCCAGAGACGTTGTTGGGGCTGTTGGAGAGGGAAGGGGTGTTGAATGGACAGGGGTTGATTGACCCAGAAGCATTTCAGGTGTGGGGGTGTTTTGGAGGGGGGTGTTGATCACGTCACGTACAAGCCCATGCACATCTCAACACAAACAGACACACATAATACCCCCTCCCGCACACACACACCCTCTACCCACACACACCCTCTACCCACACACACACTCTCCACCCCCCCCCCCCCCTCCCAGCGTCTCATGGGTAGCCTAGTAGATGCAGACCTGGGCCCCGCAGCCCTGGACGGCTTCCTCGCAGGGTGTCGCCGCTTTGCCCGTGGCTGCCACTTCCGCCAGCTCGCCCTCCACGTCATCGCGACCCGCCTCGACCCCCACGACCTCACCGACCTGCATGATCTCTTCACCGCCATGGACGCCGACGGCTGTGGGCGGGTGACATTTAAACAGCTCCACCAGGCAATGGAGGAGGCCGGGGCAAAGATGGCAGAGGAGGAGCTGGGGTTACTGTTTGATGCGCTGGATATCGATCATGATGGGGTGCTGCAGTATACGGATTTCCTCGCTGCGGCTCTGGAGCATCAGGCTGTGTTGACTGAGGCGCGTATTCGTGCTGCATTTGAGTTTTTTGATGCAGATGCAGATGGGGTTATTTCATTGCAGGAGTTAAGGAGGGCATTGAAGGAGCTGTTGATGGACCCTGGTATGTGTGTGTGGTGGGGGTGGGTGGATGTGGTGGGTGTGGGGAGGATGTTGGGTGTGTTGGGTGGGGAACACTATCAACACATGGTGTTGTATGTCGATGGATGTTGTTTGTATATGGAGTACAGATGCACACCCCACCTCCTGAACACCGCACACCAATGCACACACACCAGGCAACACGCTCACCCCCACCCCCCACCCAGGTGAAGCAGAAACCCTCCTCCAAGAGGCAGACACCAACAACGACCAAGTCATCGACTTTGGTGAATTCCATGCACTCCTGTGCGCCAGTGGCCCCAATCTCTGCACCAGTGCTAGTCTCCGCGCCTCCCACCTCTCCCGCTCCACTGCCGCAACCACCCCCACCGACCTCTCCCCACAAGCATCTGTCCTCAGCCGCACCTCCTTTATGGGGGGAACTGGGCGATTTTCCCTGCTCTCCTCGGTCCCCTCGTCGCTTCCGGCAGGTTCTGTGCTGTTGAAAAATGGGCAGTTGAGTTTCCCTGGGCGGAGTAGCGTGCTAGGTGGAGGGGGGTTGTCCAGGGGGAGCATGCGTGCTGGGGCGGGGAGTATTACGCTCTCGTCTCCTGCGGGGAGGGATGCGTTTTTGTCGGCACTGAGGAAGAAGACGGGGGGAGGGGGGTCGTTTGTGGGTGGATCTGTGCGGTATGAGGGTGTGATGTGGTTGTGTGTGACACATAGTGTGCGGCATCCCATCATACACACACTGCCCATATCATACACACACATACGCAATACCGTAAAAACACCCCCACCCCCACCCCCCCAACAAAAACACAGGTCTCCACGTTTCAGATCATCACGCTCAGGAAACAACCTCGCCGCCATGGGCACCAGTGGAGAGGGCCCCCGCCCCACCACCCTGGGGTTTGATGCCCCCCCCCTGAGTGGGTTGCGCATGAGCCGCAGCAGTGCGTCACTATCAAGTATGTACCGCCTTAGCAGCAGTCACAGACGAGAGGGTGGGATTCTGAGTGGGAGTGGGTTGGAGACACCACCCGTGACACCCATGGTGGCGGGGGGGGAGGGGGAAGGGAGGGGGCAGCTGGGGGCAACGGCAGCACCACCATTGCTTGGTATGTGGTAGTGGTGGTGGTGGTGGTGATGGGAGTTTTACGATATAAAACACACCAAAACACACCAAAACAACAACCCCCCTTTCAAAAACACACACACCTCAGGTCGGAGTAGTACGGGTGTTGCACAAGCCTCCCCAGCCCGACCAAACCTGCGTCGTGTATCCTCCCAACGGGAAAGTTCTTCAAGCCTCACAACAAATGGCTTGCCCTCCTACAATCCCTCCATGGCATCGTTACGCGGGCTCCTGGCATCCCCCATGCCCCTCGCACCACCCACCTCCACCACCAATCCACCCCTGTTGTCGGCATCGGTGGGGCCCAGTCGGAGTCTTCTGACAGAACCAGGCCGTAGCATGTTGACAGAATCGGCACTGCATTCAAGGGAATTGGCACGTCATGATGCAGCCCAGGTGGTGAGCATTGCGCTGTCAAGGAGCCAGTCGAGGATGGATGGAGATGGACGTGGTGGTGCATCCCAGGCCATGCCCATCCCGCAACCACAGCGGCGGGTGGGGCAGCCGGCACTGGCGAGCATCAACACGCATGGTGGTGAGGTGGAGGAGGAGCTGCCACCATCGCCGTTGGTGGAGCTCATTTGTGCTATTGACAATCAATGGTGGTATTATTAGTGATGCTGTGGCAAAGAGTCGAGTGTGTTTCTCATTTATTTTCCACGCAATTATTGTCCATTCAATGTCGTTTTCAATGTCGTTGTTGTAATTCATAGTTACTGCAATACTTGCTGCAATGTTGTACGGCACAATTGCAGTGTGTTGAAGCAGCATCAAATGTGTCAGATTTGACGAAACTAGGGTGATTGCGTGTCAAGCCCCAGCAACCCAGCACAAAGAGCAGCCATGTTGGAGGCACAGGTTGCCTATTACCTCAATCAGTATTTGGGGGAGTATTTGAGTGGGCTTGATCCAGCATCCCTGCGGATTTCTGTGTTTGCAGGCGATGTGACCCTCACCAACCTCTACCTGAAACCCGATGCGCTCAACGCACTCAACCTGCCAGTGTGCGTCACTGCTGGCCTGCTGGGTAGGCTCAGCCTCAAGGTTGGTGTCTGCGGTGGGTGCTGCGCGTGTGATCTATGTCGGTATCCCATGTGATCATTGTGCGTGGGCAAGACATGACTACCTCATCATCGTGCAGGTATCATGGACGCAGCTTGGGAGTGTACCAGTTGTGGTGGAGATGGATCAGCTCTACATATTGGTGCGTCCCAATGATGCAGCACGAGCACCCACCCCCAAAACCCCCGACATGCAGGTGGGTGTTGTACTGTATGGATTTTTTGCATGTGTTTTTTCTTGTTTTTTGCATGTGTTTTTTCTTATTTTTTGCAAGTGTTTTTGCATGGATGTTTTTCGAATGAGTCATAGCGTTCAATGTTGCTACTCTGTTGTCCATGGTCATTCACTGTTGTTGATACGTGTGTGTGTGTGACATGGGATCACCAAGCCACATGTGATCACATCTGCGCTCCCCACATATACATTGTGCACGATTACACAAACACACAGGAAGCTGAATTCAAGGCTATGCAGCAGCGTGTGCAAAGCCAGGTGCAGCACTGGATTGACAAGGTGTGTATGATGTGGTGTATATTATTTGTATGTGTGTGTTTTCTGTAAGCATGTGTGTGTTGTATGTGTGTGTGATACCCACCACCAACTTGTCACCATGCATGCGCATCCTACACATACACCCCTTTACAACCATGTGTATCCTAGTGTGTCTTCTACTATACACACATTCACTATGTGCACATGTACCATACACACATGTACCATACACACATGTACCATACACACATGTACCATACACGCATGTACCATACACGCATGTACTACACACACATTCCCTATACACGCAGGCCAACAGCAAAGCAGCAGCAAGTGCAGGGGGAGGTGGGTATCTACGTGGGTTGATTGACACCATCATGGGCAACCTGCAGTTGTCTATTAATAACATACACATCCGATATGAGGTACTTGATGTGGGTGTGTTGTTTGATTGTGGGTGTGATGAGGTTCTTGTGTGTGCACGTATGTATGCAAATACATGTATGTGCATGTGGTTGTATGGTGTTAGCGTTTCTCCTGTACATCATCACAACATGTGTAAAGATGCACTCTTATACATCATTTCATGTACACACATATACTCCCATACATCATTACACACATATACTCCCATACATCATTACACACATGTACTCCCACACAGGATGATGTCAGCAACCCTGGGCATTCATTTGCTGCTGGGGTTACCCTGGAGCGCATATCAGCACACACTGTTGATGCGCAAGGCAAGCCCACCTTTGTAACACACAACCCACTGGAGCTGCTGCGAAAGGTGTGTACATATGTGTGTGTGTATGTGTGTGTGTGTGTCTCATGTCTGCGTGGGCTGGCTTGTAGAGTGTATGTATGTAGAGATGTGGTGTTTTGTTGGTGTGTGTATGTGCTCTGTGCAAGCATGCATCCACTCTGATGCACCCACATCCACACTCCCCCCCACTCACAACACCATGTCAACACCCTCTCAACACCATGTCAACGCCATGTCAACATCTCGTAACACCATCTCAACACCATCTCAACACCATCTCAACACCACAGGGTGTACAATTGGAAGCCCTGGGTGGGTATTTTGACACCGACACCACCCTCCTGGGCCCCACCACCGATTGGCCCAACCTGATCCCCTCCCAGTGGGAGTACCTTTTCAACCCCCAACAAATGAGTGAACAACACCCTGAGGCGTTTGTACTGCGGCCGATTGATGGGGGTGCCATGTACCTGAGGAGGGGCCGGCGGGCCCGGCAGCAGCCCGAGATAGAGGCGGTGCATGATGCGGAGGTGTCATTGGAGGATATCACACTGCATGTGTCACGTATGTGGGGTTGTGTGTGGGAGGGAGATTGTGTGTGTCACGTATGTGGGGTTGTGGGGGGGATGATGGTTGTTGTTGGATACACCACCATCTATGTTGGTGTTTGTGTGTTTGTGTAGGATATCTTTTGTGTGTACAGCAACAGTGGACATATGCACGTATGTCCCTGTAAATCTGTGTACATAAGTTGGTGTACAATCATGCCATCGTGTGTGTTTTACAGACAACCATCATCACCCCCAACACCCACCAAACACATCACACAATTACCACCCACATACACCCACTCCAGGTCAACAATACATCAACAGTCAACGCCTTTTAGAAGCATTGAGCAGGTATCGCGCACGTGCACGATTTTTGGATCTACGACCTCAAATACCCCCCCAGGGTGTGGAGGGGGTTCGTGCATGGTGGCGATATGCATGTCAGTCTGTATTAAGACAAACAAAGCAATCCATAATGTCATGGCAACAACTCAACAAGGTGTGTGTGATTTGTGTGGTGGGTGATTGTGGGTGATTTAAACACAAGGTGGGTTTCGTGATGGTGGTGGGGGGGGTGTTGGAAGTGTTGTGTGCGGTTGAGGGTGTTGCGTGTGGTTTCTTTGTGGTGTTGTGCATGGTCAATGGTGTTGTGTATGCTGTGAGGCATGTCAAGTACACACATATACGCTTACACACACACACACACACTTGCACACTAACCCTACATTTGCACACGCGCTCTCTCTCTCCACCCCCCCCCTCTCGTCGCCACCCCCTGTATGGACACACCCTCACACTGTATGCACCCCCCCCCCCTCACACAGATCATCACCATACGCAAGCAGTACATCCCCCTCTACCAGCAGTGCCTCGCAGCAGGGCAACCCAATGGTAACCAAGCCCTGTGGGAGCTGGATAAGCAACTTCCTGAAAAAACCATTGTGCTGTTTCGAATCATGAGTCGCACAGCGGCATCCACAGGAGTGGGGGGGGGTGTTCGGGGTGGGGTGGGGGGTGGGGGGGGTGCCACCGGGGGTGTGCAGCGTACCGGCAGTGGTGGCAGCACATTACTGGCTGCTGTAACCACTGCTGATGGTGCTAGTGGTGGTGGTGAGGGTGGTGGTGAAGGTGGTGGTGAAGGTGGTGGTGATGAAGCAGCAGCAGCAGCTGCAAGCAAAGGTGGTGTTTCACCAGCTCGACCAGCTGGGCGTTCGTGGTGGGGTTGGGTGACTGGGACACAAGATGCGCAGGGTAATCCTACCAGCAAACCTACTGCACAGGTGTGTGTTTGTATACATGCAAATGCAACCAACACGCATGGTTGTATTTGTATATGTATATCATTAGTTGTGTAATATTCAGGCATATAGATACATCATTGAGTATGTGCATACATTCCAATGCAAACATGTGCTTGCACATACTCTCTCTACTCTACACACACACACACAAACACACACCACTACCACATACACACACAACACCACCCTCAACAGTCATCATCATCAAACACTGCTGGTGAGGGGGAGCTGAGGGCAAACCTCACACCTGATGAGGCAGCCTCCTTATTGGAACTGCTGAAACAACAGGAAGATGCTGTGGAAACTGGTGCGTGTGTGTGTGTGTATTTTATGATGGTGTACAATGGTGTATTGTCTTGTGAAGCGGTGCGTATGTACTGTGTGGATATTCATCATGTATGTGTCGCCAATGTGCTCCACAAATCCACCATGTGTATAGGAAAGTAGGCACACATAAAAAATGCGCACAAACCCGTCCATTCCATCCATCCCTCAACACACCCCAATGTCCATGCATCCCTCAACACACCCCAACCCAACACCCACAGAGGACCGCAACCCCTTGAGCCTGCTCTCAAAGTTGACCGTGCGCCTGGCCTACATGGGCGTTGTTTTGACCGACACCGATGGTCAACAACACGGTCAACAACATGGTCAACAGCACATTCTCAAAACAGGCCTAAAGGGCGCAACAACCACTGTACGCATGTTTCCCAGCAGCATGCATGTGGGTTTGACCGTCGCTGACTTTGACCTGCAGAGCAAAGGGGGGACCCAGTTGGTGCAAACAGGGCCCCGCATTGACCAGGGTGTGCCTGTGCATACTGGGGATGCTGAAGGGTCTGGTCAAACCTTGGATGATCAGGGGGAGGATGGTCAACTTCATGGAGAACAACAACACAGTGCTTTGGCGGTGTCGTACATAGCACACCCACAGGAGAGCAATGTGGATGCGGTGGTCAACGTAAAAGTTGCCCCTAGTTATGTCACGTTTGACCAACATTGTGTGCATGATGTGATGCATTTTTTCAAGACGGACGAGGTGTGGGTGTTTTGGGGTGTATTTGCGTTTTTTTGTGAATATGCCATGTGTATTTTGTGTGAGATACATACTATGTGATTTATTATGTGGTACTTCATCCATGTACCATGTAGAGTATCCACAATGTATTGGCACTCCAACACATACACACACCCATATGTACCCCCCCACACACACGAGTACACACACACACCAACCCCCCCCGACACACACACATACAGCACATGAACCTCCTGGCTCTGGAAGCAGCAGCACTCGCACGACTTGACTCAGCACAGCGTGCAGCACGACAGCAGCTGCTGGCAGCATTGAGAAAACGACGTCTCATGGATATACATGTACAATTGGATGCGCCCAAAGTTGCTGTGCCTGTGCTTGATGATGATGGGAAGACAGGTGCGTTTTGTGTTGTTGTTTGTGTATACGTGTTGTGTTGTTCGTGTATATGTGTTGTTTGTGGATACGTATGTGTATTTAGGTTCATCTTTCCATTGTGTTGCATACACAATGAGCATGAAACACATGCATACATATGTATACCACCTCACTGCAGTGAAACCCCACACCCACTCACCCACCCATTCAACCCACTCCCTCACCCACCCCCACCCACTCCCTCACCCACCCATCACAGTTGGTTTGACCCTTGTTGTTGACTTTGGTCAATTCCAACTGGACACGGATTCAGAAGCCACCAGTCAACTCCCTGTAGATCAACAAACACTTTTTGAGTGTTATACATTACAGGGGAGCAATTTCAGCGCGGATTTGATTGATGGGCACTTTACATGGCCAATACAAAAACAAGAACAAGTGCATGAGCAACATCCACAAGCAGAAGAAGAAGAAGGAGAAGAAGAAGCGGCAGGGGGCAGTAGCAGCACTGAACAACAAGAAACTGCAGTAGTCAAACCAGCAGAGAAAACCATGTTGACCACCACCACAACAGGCACCCCCATACGCCCCACCACCACCACCACAACAAGCACCTACACAACAATACCATTACTAGGTCAATGTGGAGCAACCATGCATGTGAAGCTGGCACGCAGCAACCCCACTGCGAGTGGTGCTCAAAAACACCCCTTGATGCAGGTGCAAGCAGTTGTACCGAGGTTTACGTTGTATTTCAGCCCTGGGCGGTTACGTCGGTTGATGACTGTGATTAATGCCGTGCTGCCTGGTATGCTTTATGGTGGGGGGGTTGTGTGTTTTGTTGATTGTTGTTTCCTGTGTACACATACACACATGTATGTACATGCACGCACACACATACACACACATATATGTACATGCATGTACACACATACACACACATATATGTACATGCCCATACCCTGTATATCACAGCAACCACAAAGGATGACTCCACCACACCTGGTACTGATGCATGGCTTGCTGCAGCTGATCACATGGGGGAGGTATGTGTGTGTATGTGTTGTGCATGATACACTACCCAATGCAGACCATATACGCCCACCCCACCTCCAACCCATCACCCACCACACCCACCACACCCCCACAACAACACAGATTAAAATGTTACAATACCGCGGCATAGGACAGCAACGTGCACACTGGGACAAGGTGTTTGCTGCTCTATACAGGGGCCGCTTGTATGCCTTCCCTTCCCGGGGCTCCACCCAAGTTCTCACAGTCAACCAAGTGTGGAACCAACAACGCACCATGCGACTGGGTGCGGATGTGGCACATGGGCATGCGCATGTGTTGGCGGTGGTGGGGGCTGACATGAGTGCGAGTGAGGGGTTGCGGGGGTTGTATGATGGGGGGGCGTTGGTGTTTCGGACAAAGGAAGAGGGACAGGTGTGTGGTTTGGGTGGGTGTTGATAGGTGATTGTGTATCACATGTGTAGGTGTGTATCACCTGTGTAGTTTTGTATCACATGACGTTGGATGTCATGCTTGATTTGTGTTTTACTATTAGACACACAATGTACAACAACCACACACCTGCAAACAACCACACAACAACCACACAACAGCCAAACAACACACACTCTACCCCCCCCACACACAAAAGGTTGACACATGGCAACACATGATACAACAAAGTCAACGCATCATGATTGACCTTGCTGGCATTGACCATGCTGATGACACCCCAGTGGGCCTCGTGTCAGACACAGACGATGCAAGTAGTAGCATTGCAGAATCAGCAGCACCCATGTCAGACATGGGGGAGGGGACGAGTAGTGGGGGTGGGAGGGGGGTCAAGGCTCCCACGCCACAGGTGGTGGTGGCAGCCGAATTGGGGGAGCTGTTGTTGTTTGTGAGTGGACGCACTGCTGATGAATGGTGGCCAGAGGAGGAGGTGCGCGTGTTGTGGGTGTGCGTGTGGGTGTGGGTGTGAGAAACTATGCCAAGTACAGAAAACACAAAACATATGAAACAATAAAGTAATAGAGTAAAAATAGAGTAGAAATACAAAGACTGTGGTGTCCCATTCACCTTTCACGTTTCCCATCCACATTTCATCACACAGGATGATGATGGTCATCATGGCAGTGCATCTTCCATGTCAGTACCTGGTGGTCAAAGGAGCCCTGAACTCTTGGTCAACGTGGATGAGGAACACTCATTGGTGGCGGTCAAAGCGCTCAAGGGTGGGGTTCGTTTTATCGTGGCCCCTGATCGCATGCAAGCAGATGTGCAGGTGTGTTTTGTATTCTGTGTGTATTGGTGGGTGTGTTTTATGTGTGTGTGTGTGTGTTTTATGTGTGTTTATGTGTATGTCTGTGTTTGTGTTGATCGGTGTGGGTTGTCTGCTGATCTGCTGTGATTGTTGGTATGCTTTATTGTACTTTTTATACATGTGTGTACATCATGCAACGATATGTTATACACAACACACACACCCAGCACACCCCCAAAACAGGTGGGAAGTTTTGAAATCGAAGACCTGCTGTGTGGCGCACGCTCCCTCCACTACCGCCACCTCGCCACCTCTCTCCCACTCACGGATGAGGCCCAATACGTTGACCATGACTTGTTTTTTGAGGCAGACGAAATGTTGACCGACACCACATGTGCCCTCACTGCTGCGGCTGTCGAGTCCCCCCGCATAGGGGGTGGGGGAGGGGGGAGTTTGACTGTCCAACAGCAACAGGCAGAGGCGAGGACGTCGGTGTTGACCTTGATGTTTGCGAGGATACATGATGCGTCGCCGTTGTATGCAAACGTGGACACACAGCTCGGGATCAAGGTGTGTGTGTGTGTTTTGTGTGTGTGTGAGAGAGTGTGAGAGTGTGAGTGTCAGTGTGTGTGTGTACCTGTGTAGTACATGTTACTTGAGCGCGTGCTTCCTCACCCAACAACATGTATCATGATACACAACAATACACATCATGATAATCAAGAATACACATCATGAAAATACATATCATGTGATGATGATTCACAACCCCACCATGCGTCTCCTACCCACCCATGCACCTACACCCCAACACACAGATTACAACACTGTATCTTTACTGCAATAGACCAACGATAGGGGCCCTCATGGGCCTTGGGGGGGACCTGAGTGCTGCAGTCAACACCCCCACACCCTCCACACCATCCACCCCATTCGGCAGTAGTGCTGTGCATACAACCACCATGCATACAACCACCACCACCATGACACCTGGAGTTGCCCCACCAGCAGCACACACGGTGGCGATGGTTGGGGATGATGATGGATGGGGCAGTGATGATGATGGCGATGCTGCGACGGTGGTTTCGAGTGCTGCGGGAGGTGGGGGGAGTGGGGGGCGTGTGACATTTTTGTTTTCCCTCTCAATGGACCGGTTGGAGGTGTGTTTGTTGTTTGTGTCTGTGGGGGGTGGGGTGGGGGGAGGATGGATGGGCTTGACAGGGCATGTGTGTGTGTATGTCTGCAGGTACATACATACGTACTTGCTTTGAATATTCTGTGTGATTGCATGACTGCACCATGTATTGTACACACAAACACATACAAACACATACAAATACATACAAGCATATACAAGTATATACAAACATATACAAACATATACAAATACATACAAACTCACAGGCTGATTTACGTTATGAGCAACCACATGACTCCTCCTATGACGCTCATAATGGCGATGATGATGATGCAGCATCCACCCATCGTCACTTGTTTGCCACAGCATCAGTGGAGGACTTTGGGTTGACAGTCAACATGTATATGAACACCATGACGGTCAATGCCAGCTTGGGAAATGCACGTGTCACTGGTATGTTGTTACTTTAGGTTGCCTGCACACCACATCCCATTCCATACCACATGCAACACACCACACCCGACACACCCGACACCACACATTCTATATCACCCCCCCCCCCATCACACCACATGCCCCCAACCTCACACAACACACTCGACATCACACACAACCCCTTCCCCCCATCACACCACACATCCTGCGTTCCCCCCCCCCTCCCCTCCCCTTGCACACCCCCACGTCACACTTCCGCACCCCCACACGCAGATGAGAGCCTCACACCCACCAGCATGTACTATTACGCTGTGGATGTCAAACAAAGTGGAACCAAGAGTCTCATCACACTGGAATTCAGCTCCCACACAGCACAAGAGAGCCACCAGGAAGCAAGGGTCCCTCATGGGGCCCCTTATTATACCCTGCAGGGACACCTATCCCAGATTGATGTGGTGTTTTTGTACCGATTTTTGCAGGTGCGTGATGTGGGGTTGATGTGGGGATGATTGAAGTCATAATCTGTGCAGTTTTGTTATTGTTCTGATGTTAAGGATGGTGTTTGTTGACAACTGCATTGCACACACATGATCACAGTCCTTGTACACAAACGCATTGATACTATACACATGACCACACACCACACATCACAACACCACACATCACATCACACCACACATCACAACACCCAGGAATGGCTCTTGTACCTTCAAGTCATGCTGGCGCTACAACCCCCACCCCACCCACACACACACACACATCTCCCCGACCCCGATCACCCATCCACACCCCCACCACAATCCACCACACCCACGCTCCAAAGCACCCCGACCCAGCCGCCGCAACCGGCCCCCCCCATGCGGGACCCCCCTCCATTCCTACTATTGCTTGACCTCAGCATGGAGGCCCCTGTGATAACGATGCCAAGGCATAGTGACAGTGAGGACAATATAGAGGTCAACTTGGGGAGTTTGCAGTTGAGTAATGTGATTGGCATGGTGGGGGGGGCGCACCCGTTGAGTGGGGATGCTGTGGTGCAGGTAGGAGGAGGGTGGAGCGTTGTATTGGTGTGTTGTATTGGTGTGTTGTATGGGGGTGTTGTGTTGACTGGCGTGGGTGTTGCACTGTTTTGTATGGTATGACGTGACATTGGTATACCCCACAACAATTGACACAAAACGCCCTTGCCAACACACCATGCATACACACACATACACACACAAACACCCCCCCACACACTCACAGGATTGCAGCACGCTCTACATGGGTGGTTTGGAATGCTTTGTGGTGCGTGACGGTGTTGCTGGCCGCAACATCGTACAGCAATACGACACTGGCACCCAACTCTACCTCAAGCGGCCCCTCCGGGACCCCGCACACAGCATTCCGGGATTCGAACTGTCCATTGAAATGCCATCCATCAAAGCGTGTCTCGCTGATGTGGAATATGCGATGATCACCACGCTAGCTAGTGAAAATACCACTGAGCACGTTGTCCTTCCTGCTGGTGCTGCATGGATGGTTGCTCGACATGGTGGACGCACTAGTGGTGATGTTGTTGTTGATGATCATGAACAGGGTGGTGGTGCTGCTGTGGGTGGTGGTGGTGGGATACAGGAAACACACACACAGCTCGGTGGGGGTGGGGATGATGACACAACACAGCAGGCAGTAACTACAGCGGGGGTGTCTGTTGGGGGGGAGGCTCTGGAATTGGGTCCGGGATTTATCGGGTCAACGGACACCATTGCAGTTCGGGTGGCGGTTAATATTGGGCAGGTATGTGTATGTATGGTGTGTATGTATGGTGTGTATGTATGGTGTGTATGTATGGTGTGTACATACGGTGTGTATTGCCATCACACACAAAACATACACAACACAACACATAAAAACAAAAACGCATTACACAAAACCACACACAGGTTGGTGTCGAGCTACAGCGCACCTCCCCCCCCAATACCCCCCCCCAGCCCCTTGCCCGCTTTACCATAGGCGACCTATGGGTGTTGTATACCAGTACCACACATGGTCGCAGCCATGTGCAGTTGTCTATACCAACAGTAGAGGGTGCCGACCTACGACAGGGTATCCCACCAGAACAGGTTGGGGTGTGTTGTGGTGGTGATGATGATGGAGGATATATATATATATATCTGTGTGATTGTTTGTAAATGTGGTGTGCTCCCCAAACATCACGGTTACTACACGAAAAATACACACAACCTACAAACCCTCTCTGTACACAATCCTCTCCCTCTCCCCATCCCGCATACCCCCCCCCTCCTCCCCCCTCTCATGACATACTTGCTATTTCTAACATAATAAATATTTAATAACACAGGCATTGGCCATATCAAGTGGGCATGATGTAAGCTTTTTGATGCTGGAGTATGGTTCTGATACCTCCTCCAACACAACTGCATTGCAAGTACACCTCCAGCAACCACAGCTCGTGGGGGAGCTTGGGTTCATGTTGGGGGTTGCACAATTCGCAGTGCCAGATATTGGGGTGGGGGGGGCAAAGCCGATACCATATGTGAGCCTTGATGTGGTGCTCCAGGGTACGTGTGTGTTGTTTCTGGGGTGTGTATTGTGAGTGGGTTGTATGTACATGTGCATACACACACACGGATGTATATACACAGTCCTGTGGTGTTTTGTGCTGCATCAGCAACTCATTTCACCATGGTTTCCACCTGCGTTGTTTCCTCCTCCTTGACAATCATTTCACTCCCTTTTCACTCCCCTCTATTTTCTACCCTTTTCACAGGCCCTGTGTACAGGGCCCAAGGGGACCTCTTTCTCTCCCCTGAGAGCCGCCTGTTGGCTGATTGCCACGTCCTAGAGGGGGACAACACAACCAACACACCCACCAATACCCTCTCCTCCTCCAATAATACAACGACATTTGTATACGATGGCCAAGGTCACCGACTTGTGTTCCCCCCCGCCCATGCCACCGAGCAGCAGGCGGTACCCCTGGTGCTGGTGGGGGCCGGCCGCACCCTGCAACTCCGCAATGTGCGGGTGGTACACGCGTCCTCGCTTCCTCACTGTGTACAGCTCGCACCTGGTGCGACACTTGATGTGCAGTCGTCACCAGATGTGGTGTTGTTGGATGGGGAGGACCCCACACACCAGGGACCGCTGGAGGTGTTGGAGAATACACCACCAAGTGGGTCGTTTTGGCGTAGCACGTCGTTTGCGGCGTCGACACCCGGGGGTGGTGGGGGGGTGGCTATACGGTGCGTGATGTGTGTTTAGGGGTGTGTGATGTGGATGGAATGTGCATGATATGTGTTGATATTACCAATGTTATGGTAAAAACGGTTTCACTCCATGCATTTTCTCTGGAAAACAACACACATGGTCAACACCACATGGTCAACGCCACAGGGAAACCCCATGGATGACCCCCACCAAATCCCCCAGCCGCCCCCTCCCTCGTCCCCCACCCACCCCCACACCTGTGGCTCCACCGCGCCCACCCCCATGCATAAGCATTCGAGTATCTGCCCTGGGCATGGCGTTGCACTTTTTGGATAGAGGGGGTGGTTCCACTGGTGTTCATGTGTATGGTGGGACACAGGGGGAGGTGTCTGTTGGATCACACCCGTCGAGTCGTAGTATGGTTGGTGGGAGTGCCAGTGCTACATCATTGGCGCATGATGGTATGGGTGTGGTGGGTGGTGGTGTACAATACATGTACATGTGAACACGGGTACAATAGCATGCTTGTTTTCTTTTCCTCATTGACCTACATGCTGCTGCTTGTTGACGAATACACCAACACACACAACACAACACGCGTACATAATACTCTTAGCACATAGCACACACCACACTTGTACTTGATACACAACACTCTTTATTCCTCACAACTCCTCCTCCCACTCTATCACACCCCACCCCACACAGGCAACACCCTTCCCCCCCCAACCCAACGTGAGCCTGCCCTCATGCTCGCCGCGTTCCTTGATGTACATGCCTCCTACACAACACTGGGGAGTGCAAGTGAAGCATCAGCAGCAGTCAAGGGGTTGAGGTTGGAAACAAGAATTGCTGCACCCAACACTAGCTTACTGAAGGTGTGTGTGTATAGGGGGGATGTTGTGGGGGAGGGGGGGGGGCATGTGGGAGTTGGATGGACGCACTCCGATGCACACACACACTACTGAAGCACACTCATCTCCACTCTCTCTCTTGCTCTCTCTCTCTCTCACACACACAACTACACACACCAATAGGATACTTCTGGAGACACTGCACCACCAGGCAGTCACAGTGTTGTTCTTGAACCATGTAGCATCACTGTGCACATGTCACAACAACAACAACAACAACAAGTGGGTGTGCCACCTCATGCCACCACATCCACCATGACACACAATGTAACTGCTCGATATGGTGGTGGTGGTCATGGTGGTAGTGCACAGAGTGGTAATGGCAGTACACAGGATATATCACAGATGGATATTCATGCGGAGATGTCTCCCCTTATGTTTCGTATTTCACCTGATGTCATGCACCTGTTGTCTGGGGCTCAAAGACTGCTGCAGCCATTTGCACTACCAAGCCCACAGCGGTAGGTTGTGTGTGTGTATGCGTGTTGTGTGGGGGTGTACATATGTGTGTGTTGTGTGGGGGTGTGTGCACATGTGTGTGTGATTGCATTGAACACACACGCGTCTACATCACCCCCCCAATGGGTACATCACCTTCATTCCTGCTCCTTTCCACAGACCCCTTGCTCGTGTCACTGTGTTTGAGCTGATATGGACTAGTGGAGATATTAGTAATGCTCTGGGTGAGGGGAATGGTGCTGGTGTGTGTGACACTGGTGTGACAGGAGGAGAGTCCACAGTGACATTGTGGCAGCCCCAGGTGTGTTCTTGGTGTGTTTTGATGTGCTTTTGGGCGTGTGATGTTGCTGTTGTGAAGAATGTAGTGTGTGAATGAGGGAGTGTACACAGTGTGTATGTGTATATGAAGTGTGTACGCACCCACCAATCAATCATTGCACATCCACACACATCACCTTCATCGCATATTATCACCCATCCCACACCCATCCCATAACCATCCCCCCCCCCCTCAATTCCCCCAGGTACCAAGCTCCTATGTCAGTCTAGGAAGCACCGCCCTAGCAGGAGAGGGCCCACCCACTTTTCAAGTGCTAGCAGTGGCTGTCAACAGTGGGCTCGTTGCATTCCCTACAGGCTTTACTCAGGTACCGTACAATACAATGCAATGCAATACAATGCAATACAATTTCTCCCCACCCACCCACTCATCCCCGTATCCCCCTGTTTTCCCACCACACCCATACACCCCACCCATACACCCCCACCCCCATGCAACAGGTGTTTTGTGGTCCTGGTGTATCTGTGTGGCTCCCACACCCCCCCCCTGGATATGTGAGTGTCGGTTATGTTGCAGTACGTGGTACAGATCCCCCACCATTGACGTCTGTGGGGTGCCTTCATCAACATGTGGTGGTGCAGGCCAGCGTGGGGCAGGTGCGTAGGTGTGCCAAGGGGGTTGCGTGGTGGTGGTTGAGTGAAGGTGGTCTCATGCATAAACGTGGTTGTATGTGTGTGGGTGTGGGTGTGTACTACACAAAACACCCTTGTACTACACAACCCCACCCTTGTATTACACAACCCACCCTTGTATACACAACCCACCCTTGTATTACACAAAACACCCTTGTATGCACAACCGGCCCTTGTACTACAGGAATTGGGGTGTGTTGCATGGAGCAGTGGTGATGATGGTCAGCAGCAAATACACATACAGTGTTTTGACAACGCCATTGCAACATTTCGACTGTGTACACCGACACACACGCCAACAAGTACGTGTGAGAGGTGTTTGTATTGTGGAGACAGTACGTACGGGTGTTTGTTGTACTCCCGCAAACCCTAGACACATATACAATAACACGTTCATGCATTTCCCTCATTCGATACTCCCCTCTTCTTCACTCCCCTCTTTTTCACTCCCCTCTGTTTTCTCTCCGCAGTGATGCCTATGGATTTGCGGAGCCCCCTGGGGGTCCCTCCTGCTGCTCTGCCATCATACCTTGCTGCACACACTACAGATATAAAATCAACCACCAAAATGACAACAACAGCGCAAAGTGGTAATAGCAGCACAAGTACACAACACAACAAGCAGTTGTTGGCGAGTGTAGCACATTCACGCATGCGATTTCAATCGGTGTGTGTGGGGGGGTGGGGGTGGGGGTGTACATGTATTGCAAATGTCATCATTAACACCATGTACATCATGCCTGCGTCATGCACACCACACACCACCACTTGCCATACACCACACACCATGCGATTTCACGAACGAACATCGCAAAATACCTGCCACCCACCCATACAGGAATACACCACATCATGCAGTCGCCTCACACAAGCACAAGCACTCGTCCTCCCCAACAACATGGCATTTCAACGTGTGTGGTGGAACAAGACACGTGGCATGCTGCCTGCAAAGGGGGGGGCTGTAAGTCTGTGGCGTCCACAACCCCCTCCTGGATATTTTGCACTGGGTAGGTTTTGTGTGTGTTGAGTGTGTTTGTGTGTGGTGAATATGTGTGTGTATGTATGGAGGCATTGTATGTGCATGTGTATGTCTGTATGTGTATGTGCATGTGTATATGTGTATGTGTATGTGTGTATGTGTATGTGCATGTGTATGTGTAAGTGTACTTGCACAGGTGTAAGTACCTCTCACACATGCTCCCCACATCATCTCTCTCTCGCACCCACACACCACCTCCCCCCCACCCCACCCCCACACACACACCCACACACACCCTCCTCAGGTGACTGTTTCATGGAGGGGTATGAACCACCACCACGCTGTGCTGTGATACGACAAACAGGGGAGCCCGGGGTGGGGGGATTAGGTGTCCCGCTGCTACGCAGTCCCTTGCACATGACCATGATGTGGAGTGATGAAGGGGTGCCAGCAGGACAGAGGTTGAGTGTGTGGAGACCTGAAGCACCACCAGGGTGTGTTGTTGGGTGTGGGGTGGTGTGTTGTGTAGTGTGTATGTGTGTGTTTTGGGTGGTGTGTATGGGAGTTTGTGTTTTTCCTTGCATGTTGTGTGTATTGTGCATTGGGGTATACATGCACTACACATGCACGATACATGTAGCATCGTCATGTGTCATCACCATCACGTGATATCCACGTCATATGTCATACCCATCATGTACTACTACAGGTATGTAAGCCTAGGCCATGTGGCTCACGTGGGAGAGGGACAACCGGAGCGCACAGTAGCAATGTGTATACGTGCTGATGCTGCAGATACGATTGACCCATCAACGGTAGGGTGTATGTATGTATGTTTATATGTATGTATAATATAGGATAGGTGTTGTTGGGGTAGGGTGTATGTATATAATATAGGATAGGTGTTGGAAGGTGTGGGCCTATTGTATGATGTGTATTGTATGCATGTGTGGAGTGAGTTTGTTGGCATGTATATGTATGTATGTATGTATGTACGTACAGCCACCTGGCAGCATGTGCATTCCAACAACAAAACAATAATATAAACAACAAAACCAACACCAACACCAACAAAGCAGCATCATCAACACATCACAGCAGGGAGACACCCTAGACCACCCGCCACCCCACACATCAACAATACCATCATCACCATCACCCTCATGCACATGGTGGTGGTTGCTCACCCCCTGGGGACTATGCAAGCACTGCTTCCCCCGCCTGCCCACCCAGGCACCCCCGGCACCACTCTGGCGGGCCCCCGTCACCCCACGAGCTGGGCGGCCCCCCCTCACGCTGCTCCCGGCAGACCCCCGCCTGTGCACATTTACTGTAGGGACTGTGGGGGTAGGTACTGGAGGGCGCGAACGATGGCGGCTGGGGCTGCTGGACGAGTCGGGGGCCCCTCGGGGGGAGGCGGCTCCGGAAGAGGGGGCCCTGGAGCAGCAGGGCCCTGTAAAAACCATGCGGGGGAGTTTCAAGGCTGCTGGGTGTACTGTGGTGTTGTGTGATGGGTTACGGATGCCGCTGATGGAGCTGGAGGTGACAGGTAGTGTTTTTGGTGATGGTTGAAATGTGATGTTTGGAATGACGAGTGGTGCACAGTTTTTTCTTTTTCCATGTTCCATGGTAGTATTCTACAATGTTCTCCATCCTATAGTGTATTGCAGTACCCTCCTCCATTGTGTGCTCATCACTGTGTGCACGTACACGTCCCAACTGCCCACCCCCCAACCCCACACACACCACACACACACCCTGTAGGAGTAACTGCGGGTGTGGATAGCCCACAAGATGCTGTATACAACTGCAACCTGGGTGCCACTGCTGGGTTGTGGAGTTATAATGCAGTCATACGTGCTTGGGAGCCTGTGATGGAGCCCTGGACATATTTGGTCAAAGCAGAGGTGAACATGACGTCACAGGTATGTTGACTAGGGGGTGTATGTTGTTGCTCGTGTCTGTTTGTTTGTTCACGACACATTGTGCTATACAACACAAGTACCACACATTATGCAATACAACACAAGTATCACACAATACACAGGCAGTACGAGGAATTGCCCCGGGCATGAGTATCAAAGTAAGCAACACGGATGAGTATATATATCTGGATGTGTCCCATACACTGTTGACCTCATGTTTGACCGCCTACCGGGAGTGGATGGTACGTATATGTGGGGAATGTGTACTTGCATGTTTGTGCGTACACTGGGTGTTTGTGTTCATGTGTGTGCACATGTGTATTTATGTGTGTGTGTGTGTTGTTTTATACAACACATGCGTACAACTTGTGCTCTTCTGTACCATGCCCTTACCCCCTTATACACACCCTTATACACACCCTTATGCACACCCTTATACACACCCTTATGCACACCCTTATACACGCATTATGTACACTCCTACACACAGGTGTTATCACAAGCCGCAACAAGTTGGGCTGCACAGCAAGCAGCAGCAGAAGACAGACAAACAGTCCTCACAGTGGTGGAGAACAAACTAGGACGTGATGCTGTGTGGAAGCTCAACTTTGGGAATGGCGTGTATGTGTGTGTTGTGTATATGGGGGGGAGTGTATGTGGGGGTTTGTATACGGGGGGGGGTTGCAGTGCACGTTGTATATACGCACACACATAAAGACTCACACACAAAAGGAAACACAGACAAAAGAAAACATACACACAAAATAAAACATACACACAAACCCACATACACACAATCCCACATACACACAATCCCACATACACACAAACCCACATAGGAAAACGGTGCAAGTCCCAGCAGACAGCAGTGTGCGAGTGCATCAACCACTCGCCCCTTCCCCTATGCGACATACCCCCAGCGATGCCCATGTACATGAGTGTCACCAATCACCCATATTACTGGTTCATGTAGCTCGCATGACTGTTGCTGCTGGTGGTACTACTGGTGGTGCTGGTACTGGTGGCGACAGTGGTGGACCTACATCATCCTCCAGTACAGCAGCACCAGCAGCAGTCAGTGGCATACCCCCTATGGAGGAGATACATGATGAGGATGAAGAAGATACTTCTGGTAGCGGTGGTGGCGGTACTACGAAAAGCACACGACATGGGCTTCGCAAGGACCGCCCTGCATTGTGTGTGCGTCTGGTACTATTAAGCAACAACAACAACAACGAGGACACCAATGAGTACAGCAACACAAGGCAGCAGTCTGTGCATACTGCCCCACCTATCGGTGCTCCTCGTTGGACCATCCCCCACCGTGCCTCCTCCACCTCCTACGCATCTTCCTCAGCAGATGCGCCAGCACAGCAGGCATTCACTCGCGCAGTTGCTGCAGATGCACGTGGGGGTGTTACATGGCACGAACGGTTGCTGCTTGAATTGCCAGAGAATGCCAGTCATGGTCAAACCATTCATGGTCAACTTTCTGGTCAACTTTCTGGTCAAACATCCGCAAGTATCACAGAACAAGATACAGCAAGGTCCATGGGGGTGCGAGTGGAGGTGTGGGATGTGGCCCCCCTCCAGGGGGGTGGTCGATTGGTGGGCAGTGCAGTGCTGCCAATTGATACCACTGTGTCGGTGGGCAATGCGGGAGCTACTGGGGATGGTGGTGTGACTCTTCATGATGCAACAGTTACCATACAAGTATGTTGTGCACTTGCTTGTTGTATGTTGTGTGTAGAAATCTGTGTACAAATATGCACCTTAACACGTTGTACATCATGCAACCACGTTATACAACACCCCGTACACCCTTACATGACTCCTACATGGACACCCCCACACGTACCCCCCAGGAGACCCCACAGCAAGTCACCATACACCTGCAATATGCCAGTCAACTGGCATGGAAAGACACAGTCAACACCGTTGCAGTCACTGATGCATGGCTCCACACTGATGCGAGTGTAGCACTGGGGGCCCGGGCCCTTAGTCTTGGAAAGCAGAGGGGACTGCCATTGTGGGCCCCAGTACCACCAATAGCAGCGGCCAGGGCAGTGACACGTGCAGGGACAAAACATAGTCAACGAAACAAGGTGGGTCACCCTATATACACACCATGCACATGCACAAGTACCCACCACCCTCCCCAACAACAACAGTCCACCACGCTCCAGTCAACCATGGTCAACCCCCTGGTCAACGCCCTCCCAATCCCTGAGTTTGACTGCCTATTGGAAACAACGCTCAAAGCGGGGGTCAAACATGAAATCCTGCGGTCAAACGCAGCCATAGTCAACACAACCACCCTGGACCTGCAAGTGGCTGTCTTTGACGTTGACCAGTCAACATCTACTCCTCAATCGGCAGCTTCTACAGCAGGTTCCTCCCAAACAACAGGTGTTTCCCCCCAACCACCCCACACAACAAGGGATACTGCTGTTGCAGAGGAGGTGTGTTTTGAAACAGAGCGGTGGCTCCCCCTCCGAGGGTGGAGCCCTGTCAGTCAACGCTTTTGCTGGGGCCAAGGGTTGCGTCGCACGTCTTCCACGTTTCCCTCGTTTGTGTTGCCCAGTGGGTGGGAGTGGGATGGATCGTGGCGGGTGTGGCAGGGGAATACGTGGTGCGATGAGGATGGGTGGTGGTATGCGACCGACTCTGCTGGACTCGGGTATGTGTGTTTGTTGGGTCGTATGTACCGTTAGGTGGTGTTTGTTTTTGTTTTGAGGGTGTATTGTTGTTTTTTCTGTGTAGAGAGAACACACGTGGAGTGAATATGCTATGTTGTATTATCATTCCCATGTACATTCTCTTGTATACGTATATGCACTTGCCCTTTTCCCCACATATCCCCCCATATACCCCCCCCCATACCACCACCCAGTGCCACCCCCACCTCTGCCAACACGCGCAACCCCACAACGATGGTGCGCCGACGTCGTTTCCAACGAACCCGCCGCCGTCGGGAGGAGGGCCCATCCCCCTCTGCTGTACCCCAGCAGCAGGGCACCACCACCATACTCGGGGTGGTGTTGGCTGGGGACGCCTATCCTCTCCCATATGCCTGGCAGCAACCCGGTCGTCAGTTGTTGATCCGACCGTATGTGAGTGACCTAGCTACAAGCATGCACATGTGGAGTGGTCGGAAGAGTGGAGGTGGTGGTGGTGGTGGAGGGCGTGGGTCGGTGTTGTTGGATGAGTTGGACGAATCGACAACGTGGCTGTTGGGCTGTTGGCCACGTGGTATGTGTTTGTTTGTTTTCATGTGTGGCTGTGTTCATGTGTGATTGATGATGTGCACATGTATGTGTCTTCATACACATGCGTCAACACTTCTCACACACCGACCCACCCCCCTACACATCACACCCACCCTCCAACACAGCCGACGTCGATGAACGTGACATCCCCCCCCTGCTGCGTGGTGTACAGTGGTTTTCCCTATGTGTGGAGGCTGAATACTGTGCCAGCCTACAACAGCCAGGCAGTGGTGTGGTGGTGTGGCGGCTTATTGTAAACCCACCACTTGTACTGGAGAATCAACTGCCTGTGCCTGCTGATGCGACTGTGTGGGAGCGCACCTCGGTGTGTTTGTGGTGTTGGTGTGTTTGTGGTGTTGGTGTATTTGTGGTGGATGTATTGTATGGATATATTTGTTGCATTTGTGTTTTGTAGCAAACTGTGAATGGTTGTGAGTGGTTTCTAGTACAAAACGTATAAAGAAAAACATCAAGAACAATGCTGCTTCAACATCGCATGTGACCACCACCACCCACCCACCACATCCAACACACCACAACCCACCCACCCACCCAGGAGCAGTCGGGCATACACGAGCGATACGCAGGCCACATGCTACCAGGTGAACGTATCCCCATCCACACCACCGACATGCGACAGACCATCGCCCTCACCTTCCTCCCCAACCACTACGAGTGGGTGTCCCGCAGCCCCACCACCATCACCCGGGGGACGGGGGTGGACCACAGAGCGGGTGCAGGAACCTCCCCCCCACCCCTCCCCGAGCGCTTTCGCGTACACCGCAAGGGCACGAGTAGTGATGGGGTGGTGGATGTGTGTATGGAAAGGAATATCATGCTGGGACCCTGGGTGGCCGAGGAGGAGGATGTGGGGGCCGCTGTGTCGGCAGGGGTCCCTGTGTCGGTGGTGTTGTATGTGCCGCTGTGGATCGTGAATGGCAGTCACCTGGCTGTGAGCTGTGTGGTGGGGGCCATGCCAACAAAGCCAGTGGGGGAGCGAGGAAGTGGTGGTGGTGGTGGGAGTAGTGGTGGTGGTAGTGCAATGGTATGGTGTGTGTATATTTTGTGTGGGTTTTGAGTGTATGATTGTTGGTTGTGTGTTGTGTGTCTTGCATACATACCCAAGATGTACACATTCATGGATAAAACACCACAATGTGCTAGATCATCATCAAAAATGATGACCATTACAATACACACAGGTGGTTACACCCAACACCACCAGCAGCACTGCAGACACACCATCCCTAGCACCCGAGGGCATGTCATTGTCCATACTCACCACACAAGGTAGTATTCACAGCAACACCAGCGACCCACCTGGCACCCGAACAACCGCACCCAACACACTCGACATGCTGTCCTACCCTTTGCCTGTTGGTGGAACACCACAGGTAGTTTGTGTTTGTGTGTTTGTGTGTACATGTGTTGGAGGGGAAAGGGGTAGTTGGTGATGTATCTGTGGGCAGTATGATGGTGTTTGCGAGTACACCACCATGTACATGACATTGCAATCCCACCACCACCACAACGCACTCTTGTCTCCGACCATACCCATCCCCCCCCCAACAAAAAACAGCCCCCTCGCACTGGGTGGGGTGTGCGTCTCAAAGTCGGGGCTGGTGGCTGGACCCCCCCCCTCCTCATCGACCCCCCCCCTGAAGACACCCTCTCCACAGACCCCGAACCCCCCACCCCCATGCAAGACAGCAGCCAGCCTTTACTCATACGAAGCACTGTGGTGGGGCTTGACACCGTCACAGAGGTGCTGCTGCACATCAGTGCCGTGGGACACGGGTTTTCTCGTACACAGGTGCTGCGCATAGAGCCCTTTGTGGTGGTGTCGAATAGGACAGGTGTCCCCATGCAGATGCTGCAGTGCCGTGTGCGGCATAGGAAAGAGGAGGGGTGGGGGGTAGCACAGCATGCAGAGAGTGTGGCGGCAGAGGGGGCGGCGATTGCTGCTGCTGCACAGGCTGTACAACAATATGCACAGTATGTGGGTGTTGTGGGTGGGTGGGTGAATGGGTGGGTGTGGGTGTGGGTGTGTATGTCACCTACATGCACGCAACAGCAGACAGCAAGTGCTTCATCATTGTGTACGCACATGCACTGTGTACGCACATGCACTGTGTACACACATGCACTGTGTGCACACCAACACACACCGACAACACACAACCCCCCACCCCACCCCCAAGGTCCAACACGCTGGGTCTGTCCAACATACAACACACAGCAGGCATACCACGCACCATGAGCACCCTCGTACGCCTCGCACACACCCGCACCACCCCCACCTCCAAACCCACCTCACCCCATGCCCACCAGCAGTCCTGCATGACAGACACATGGTCACCCATGCCATTACTCGTGCAGGGAGGGGAATCCGCACTGGTCAACACTAGAGAGAACAACTGCACCATAGAAGAAGTGTCTGTGGTTGATGTACCCCCGGGTGCCACTGCTGTTGCTATTGACTGGCATGCACATGCTGACTTGCACGTCATGGCGTGGCGGGTGGGATCTGGGGATGATGTGGGTGGGGGTGGGGATGGGGTGGGGGAGCGCTGTTGGAGCCGGCCTGTGGTGTTGGATGTGCATGTGGGGGGGACGAGTCATGTGGCTGTGCCTGTGCTGGATGCTGCAGCGGTGTGTGTGTTTGTGTTTATGTGGGGTGTATATGTGTGTGTGTTGGGGTATGTTGTACATATATTTTGGAGCCCTTTGCACATGGAAACACACACATATGTACAAATACGTGCACATATATGTACACATACATACACACTCATACACACTCTCAAACACAGAATGAAGCAGCACGTGTAGGTGTACAAGCACAAACACCACAAGCTCAAGATGACCACCCATCAACATCATCATCATCAACAGTAGGTCACCTAGTAGCACACACTGGGGAGTCAAGCAGGGCTCTGGCTGAGTCATCCGTGATTACTCGTCAACGGTGCGTGTCTTGCATATGTGTAGTACTGCATATGTGTGTGTACTGCATGTGTGTTGGGTAGTGTGTTACATACACATATAGGGTAGGTGTTATTGTGTGGCTGTGAGTCAACAGAGCATGTGGGAATATCAATCACTATGAGACATGTACCCAATATCAATCACTATGAGACATGTACCCAATACAGTATCCAACACCTTGCTCCCCTCTCTTTTCACACATACCCAAATGCTCCCCTCTCTTTTCACATGCACAGGAAAAGCAGCGCAGACATGCCCACCTCCACTGCACGCCCCCTCCCCTTTGCTGTGTTGCGTATGCACACCACACCACGCTGGGTGGGGGCAATGCATGTGGTGCTGGAGACAGTTGACAGTGATCCCCCATATGTGCTGGAAAACAGGTAGGTGGAGCATTGGCGTGTGTGTATGTCATGTGTTTTTTATGTATGTACTGTGTGCATGTATAATTGTACGCATGGGTATTGTACTGCTCACCACACACACATTACACATTACACACCACACACCACACCCCCCCCACACAGATCCCCCCTTGCCCTTGAATTTCGTCAAGCAGCCTACCTGGCTGACCCCTGGATTCTATTGCCCCCCTTTTCAGCTGTGGGGTATGTATGGACACATACACCACCACCAGGGACACCCTATAGACTGGCAATGAGGGATGCTTCCGGAACAAGACCATCACGACTGTATGCACTGGATGCACCAGGTTTGTGTGGCGGGTGGGTGTGGCGTGTGGTGTGAATCTGTACATGTGCTTGTTGTCGTTTCTTTTGTTCTTCAATATATTGTATGTAAACGCTGTACAAAGACTGCTCGTACACAACACACCCACTACACACACTACACACACAGGCACCACCATGGCAAGTGGCATCACCACGACCACCACCAATACCAGCAGCTTTACATCCCCAACAACCACAGAGCGCCTCCCTGTCGCGCATAAACCATGGTTCTGTGGTGTCCACATCGCCGACGTCGAGCAACACATCACCCTGCGTACGGGTATGGAAACCATCGCAGGGGCTATCGGTGTGCTGGGGCGAGGGGGTGGGGAGCGTGTGCTGCATGTCGTCCCGGGGTGGTCCCTGGGCGGCGTTGCCGCCCAGGGCCCCGGGGGCCCCGCTGCACGCATCCAGCTGTGCTTGGCCTTGTCTTCAGTGGAGGTGTCCATTGTTGACCATGTGCCACGTGAGGTGGTTGCGCTCACGTTGTCCGACACTGTGGTTGACTATGAGGTGGGTCATTCGCCAGATGGTGCCACCACGGTGGTTCGTATGCAAGTGCATGATGTGCATGTGGATGACATGTTGTATGGGACACGGTGTCCGGTGGTGGTGGCGGCATATGATGGCAAGGAGGGGGGGATGCAGGGGCCCGGGGCCCTGTTGCGCATGGTGATGGTGAGTCAAGCGGGGGTGAGTCGACGTAGGGTGTATTATCCATTCATGTCATGGCAGTTGAACAGCACATTGCAGGTATGGGGAATGTTGGGAATGTACGAGAAGATGTTGTGTGCAGGAAAAATAGCAACCAACATGCATACCTGTCTCTCGTGTACCTGTCTCTCTCTATATGCCATATATACCTTTCTATACGTATGTTTCTATATGTACACAACACACTCACACACTCACACACACACACACACGCACACTCACACAGCTGGCAGTGAATGAAGCCCTTGTATGGGCACTCATGGACATGTACAACCGTCTCGATCTAGATGCCCTCTCCACACCCACTTCCCCCACCATACACGGCTCCACAAGCACCATGACAGCATCCAGCACCATGCTCGACACCATGCAAGCAGGCGGCGGTGGTGGTGGGGTGGGGTTGGTGGACCGGGGTGGTGCGGGTGAGTCATCCCGGATGTCCGCATTGTCGGATCGTCGTGCAGGTCAGCAGCAGATGCAGGCGAGGGGGACAGCCACCAGTGACACGTTGCTGACCATAGGAACGCTTGATATAAGTGATGTTAATACACTTGTGAGTTTCCGTGCAGGTAGGAAATGAGAGGGGAGGTGGGGGGAGCGTTTTTGCTCGATGTGGATGATGTGTACATGCAAATTATACTGGATACATGGACCTGTCAAACACACACACACACACACACATATGACAAGCACACCACAACAAGCAAGCATGTTTCCTACCACTCCTTTCCACACCACCACCCTCATCCCCCTTACCAACCTCACACACCACCACAACCTCACATACACACATGACACACACGCCACCACCCTCACAAATCACACCCTCACACACAGACCCACTGGGCAGGCCACCATGGGCATCAGGCATACTCGCAATGGGATTGTCACTGGCAAATTTCACAGGGGCACATGTGTATTTGAGGGGTATGGTGCAAGAACATGTGTCCATGCTGCAATCAGCGTTTATTGCAGAGGTAGGTAGGGTGTTGGTGTGTGTTGGTGTGTGTTGGTGTGTGTCGTGGTACTGGTGTGTGTTGGTGTAATGGTGTGTTGGTGTGTTGGTGTGTTGGTGTAATGGTGTGTTGTACTTGTGTGTATGCACTGGTGTAATGGTGTATTTGTATACTCATTAACACACCACACACACTCACTCACTCTCACACACACCTCCTCATCATTTTCATGATACACACACAGGTGTTGCGTAGGTTTATGAGTCAACTGAACAAGGTGGGTTTGTCACTTATAAAAAACCTAGGTGTGGTGGGGGGAACTGCCAAGGTCCTGTCAGCACTCAGCACTGGGGTTGCTTCCTTGGCTGGTGATGCTAGGTATGTGTATATTGGATGTGTGTGGGGGTGAATGTTTATGGATGTGGTGGGTGGAGTGTGGGGGGCAGGTGGATGTTGGAAGAGCGTGTGTGGATGTTGGACGAGAATGGGGGTGGGGGTATGGATGTTGGGAGAGTGAGGGTGTGGAGGTATATGTGTGCATGGTTGGGCAAGTAGATGTGGAGCGTGTTGTGCATGATATTACACACATGTACCTACCCACCCACCCATCCACACATACACACACACACACACGGCAGCACCAGTGCAGTATCAGGTATACATACATATACACACCCACATACACCCACACCCACACACACCCACAGCTTCACTGTGCAGCGGCAGCAGCTTCAGCGCCGACGCAGTATACGAGGTGCTGGTGATGGTATGCGTGCTGGTGCTGAGAGCCTCGCCCAGGGGGTGCTGGGGGGTGTGACTGGTGTGGTAACCACCCCGCTCCAGGGTGTGAGAAAGGGGGGGCTCCAAGGTATGATGGTGTAGTGGTGGTGGTGATAGTGGGTGGTGATGTGATAATAGCCTGGTATGTGTGATATATATATGTACAGCAGTGTGTTATGTGTACTGTGTTGTGTATGTGCATTGTGTTTCTACCTATCTACCATGTGTCTCGTGCAATATTCCTTCCCCTCACACCCCTACACCACCCCCCGCTAGTACCACCTTTTGTCCCTCTCCCCCAAAACCCTCAAAACCCCTCAAAACCCTCAAAACAGGTTTGGTCAAAGGTCTTGGTCAAGGCCTGGTAGGAGGCCTGGTCAAACCAGTGAGTGGGTTCATGGAAGCACTCTCCAACACAGTAGAGGGCTTTGATGCTGCGACTGACAGGCTCATGGGTGCAGGAAAGTCAGACATGTTGTTGACCACACGCATGCGGCTGCCCAGGGCCATCGGGGGGGATGCGAGGTTGCTGCCATGGGTGAGAGGGGGTGTGAAAACAGCAGCGAGGCTGGAATCGTTGGGTGCGGCGCTGTTGGAGTTGACCATGGAGGAAATGATGATTAGTGCTCAAGTTGTGGTAGGTTGGTGTATTTGTATTGTGTGGGGGGGGTCGTTTGTGTGTGGGAGAGTGTGGGGGGGGGGCATTGTGTGTGTGTGTGTGTATGAATTGCTGGGGATGATGGAGTGTGATGGCATGGGTGGTACATGTGTCAATGTATATGTACCACACACACCATACACATACATTCCCCCCACACCCCCACATCCCCTTCACAGGCATCAGCAAGCAGGGGCGCGTCTTCTTCTACTGCCCCCTCCACCAGCAGTACCACAATCCCCCCAGTGGACACCACCCGATATGAAGGTCATCGCTATGAAGAACACTTTGTGGAGGATGAGGGGCGGGTATTGCTGTTGACCAGTAGGGGTGTCATGCTGGTGGTGGCACCACGATTCGCTCGTCTGCTAGATGCTGCTGCAAGAGGTGTGTTGTGTGTGTGTGTGTGTGTGTGTGTGTGTTGTGTGTGTGTGTTTTGATGGTGGGTATAGATGAGTAGGTATGGTTTTCATCACTGTATGTGTATGGGTGGTGTATGATCAATATGGTATGCATGCACATGCGTGTTTGATGTATGCATGTGTGTACGTACACATCCCACATCCCTCTCCCCTCTCAATTCCCAAACAACCCTCTCATTTTCCAACACAACCCTCTCGTTTCCCAAACAACCCTCTCATTTACCAACACAACCCTCTCATTTACCAAGACAACCCTCTCATTTCCCAACACAACCTCTCATTTCACAGGCAACCCTGCATGGATGGATGTGGGCCCTGCTGATCGGGTCATGTGGCTGGTGTTGTGGTCAGATGTGCTGTGTATGGAATTATCACACACCATGCGGTTTATACTGCATCGCAAGGGTCGTCCTGGTATGGCAGAGGAAGAAGACTTGCAGCATACGGTATGTGTGTGGGGGGGGTCTTGGGTGTGGACGGTGTGTGTGTGGGGTGTGTGCTTGAATGTGTGGGTGGATCGTGACCTGGAGTGTGTGTTGCACATTGTGTGTGATGTACATGTGACGTATGTGTGATGTGCGCATGGTGCACATGTGATGTACAGCATGAATACACATGCAATCATGCTGATACACATGTCACCACCCTCACAATACCCACAAACACACACCCTCACACACACACACACACAGGTGCGTTGTGGCACGACTGCTGCTGCTGAAAACCTCCTTGTTGCCTCCTATCGTGTCATGCACAAGTACTACACTGCTGTGCAACCTAAGGCTGCTTTGCAGTGGTTGTATCAATCTGAAGAACACAGTATGCCTGCAGAACAACTGCCAGAACAAGTGTTCTCTACTGGGTACACACCGTTGTGGACTGTGAAGCGGAGATATGTGTCTGATGCTGGGGGGCAGGTGTGTGAGGGTGTGTGTGTGCGTTTTTTGTAATGGATGGGTGGGCAGTGGTGTGGGTGCTGCTGTGTAGTTTTGTTTTGCATGTTTGTTTGTGTGTGTAGATGTTTGTACATTGTTGTTTGCTGTATAGCATGTGCATTTTGTGTGAAACCCTCTGTGGGACGACCATGCCCACCACCCATGCCCATCCACCTCCCCTCTCCTTTCAGATGGTTTCTTTTTGGCGCCCTGTCCCCCCCATGCGCAACTACAAACCCCTTGGTGATGTTGTGGTGTTGGGCACACGACCACCTGATCACCCAGTACCTGTGTTCCGCAATGATGCTGTGCTGCATGACACACAACACACGGTATGATGATGGTGATGGTGGTGATATTGGTGGTGGTGATGGTGGTGATTATGATGGTGTATAATGGTTGTTGTTGGTAGGCATAGTATGTCTGAAGAATGCTGTGCATCATTTGGCATCCCATCCCTACAACACCCTCAACCCACCCACACCCCATTCTCCACACACCCACCCATCCTCAACACACACACACATGCTCAACCCACCACACCCAGCCCACCCACACCCCATTCTCCACACACCCACAGGGTACACTTCCTGATTTCTGCCCTCCCTTGTACTACCACCTCGTCTGGCGAGCCGTCACAACCAACCCCGTTGTCATATGGAAACCCCAACCGCCTGAGGGATACGTGGCACTGGGGTGTCTGGTCAGCAGCGTATTGAGCTATCCCGAAGCTGATGCGGTGTTGTGTGTGAGGGCGGATCGAGTGGGCAGAGCGAGCATGGCGTCGACGGCGGTGTGGAGTTACAACCCTCAACAGTTTTTGCTCGAGTCAGCCATACCAAGTATGTCCCACACGCAACCCCACCCACATGCATACCCACCCACACGTGCACACCCACACCCACACCCGCACACCCACACTACCCCCTCACACACTACCCCTCACCCCCCCCCCTCACACACCACACACAGCAAGTGACCCTGATCGTATATCTGGTCTCAAAGCATGGAACGCCAACAACCCTGCCAAGTGGTGGTGCTCTGTGTGGCCTGTGGATACCCCTCTCAAGACGTTTTTAGCCATACGATCCATGGACCCCCCCCCAGCAGAGTGTGCTGTGCAATTGCTGCCAAAGCAAGAGGGGGGAGAGGAGCATGGTGGTGGTGGGGGTGGGGGTGCCTAAACGAATAGGCATACGTATAGGAAAAATGAATAATGTCAAAATGCATTGTACATGATGTTGACGAGTAATTGATGTGCTGCTGATGGACGCGTTGATGATATCTACCTTGTTGTTGTTGTAGTCGTTGCAATTGTTGCCAACCAAAACACACCCAAAAACACCATTACATCAATTCATCCCATTTTCATTGTAATCGTCGTTTCAAGAACAATCATCCGCCTTTCAACACCCGCCCAGCAACCTCAATCACGTCCTCCCACCCACCCCCCGTCCGTGCCAGCACCCGAGCATCCGCAACCTGCAATACCAACGTAACGGGGCCCTTGTTGAGCTTCCAACACCCAGAAACCCCTCTCACTGGCTGCAACACAAGCGGCACCCCATGTGCAGCCGCCAAGCGACACAGCCGGCGCACGTGGCTGGCCACCACAGCAGGGTCCCTTGTTGTTGCTGACTTGGACGACAGAACTACACGTAGTCGGGCGTCTGCATGGTTTGTGGTGGCTCGTGTGCGTGCGTGTTGTTGTTGGTATGCAGCACGAAGTGCTGCAAAGGCCGGGGTGGTGTTGAGTGGTGGGCGGGTGGGGGTGGGGCGAGGGGAGGTTGGGGTGGGGGATGACGTGGTGGGAGGGGGGGTGCGGGGATGGTGTGGAGGGGGTACGGGGTGTTGCGCTTGTTGCTGTTGGAGGGTGTGTACCCGTTGTTGAAGGGCTTGTATCTGTATGGACGCCTGGGGGTGTGAGGGGGGGGGATGATAAGTACACGCACAGGGTTGGTGCAGTTGTGAAACGCTGTCACCTTCACACACATAACGTAACCCACCTCGTGTGCATGTTTTCTAGCACGTTGGGCAGCTGCAGTCGCAGCTTCCTTGGCACCTGCTGCCTCCCTATGTGCCGCTGCAAGTTGCTTAGCAAGGCGTGTGTTGTGTTGCTCCAGGGTATGGGCACGTTCCTGGGCAATGGACAGCTCGGCATGTTGCTCCTGGGTATGCTGTGCACGAGCAGCTTTGGCAGCCTTTGGGGGTGGGGGGGTGGGGGTGTTGAAAGAAAGAAAGCAAAACAAGAAAAAGCAACACACCATGATCAACCACAAAAACAAAAACAACAAAAACAAGCATTACACCTTGTATTTGTGCTGCAGCCCAGTGTGTTGTGCCTTGAGCACCGCCAGCTGCTCCTTGGCCTGTGTGGCAGCTGCCTGCGCATCTTCCCACTGCTGTTGCAACAGCTGCACTTGCTCTTTGAGGGCAGCACATTGGGTGTGTAGGGCTTGCAACTGTGCAACACCTGTTGACCATGGAGGAGTGTTGGCCTGTTGACCATGGAGTGTTGTCACATTTGTGTACTCCATGCACACCAATGCATGCACACCAACAGCCACCAATTCACCCACCAACACATACCTTGTTGTTCCCTGTGTTGATGCCCCACACACAATGTGACAACCCCCCTCACTGTTTCCTCAAGTAGTTGTTCCAGTGATGTGTGCTGGTGTGACTTGTCAGTACCTGTACCTGTACCTATACCTGTACCTGTACCTGTACCACTGCTGCTGCTGCTGCTACTTATTGGGGGCTGGTGACTACTACTGCTATGCTGGTTAGTGCTACTGCTATGCTGGTTAGTGCTACTACTCATCCCATGCATATGCAGTCGGCTGTGTGATATGGTATGTGAATTATCTGATATGGCATGTGAATTATCTGATATGGTGATGGTAGTATCATTGTTGTTGTTGCCAGTGGCTGTGGTTGCAGGTGCTGGTATCATTGTAGGTGCTGCTGTGGTGGGAGCACTGCTGCTCGAGGCAGTTGGAGGGGTGTCTAGGATATGCACACCAGCACCACCATGAGTATGAGCACCCGCCCCTTTCTCCCCACCACTTTCACCAGCACCACCACCACCATATGCATAGACATCAGTGAATGAGCTCACAAGTAGAGCATCTGCCAGTAGGCGATGTAAACGGGCCCGCACACGTGCCGCCAGTGAAGAGGGGCCCTGCTGCAACCAAACTGATGTTTGTTGACCGTTTTGTTGACCGATGTATTGACCGGTGCCTTGACCGGTGCGTTGACCATCACGGGGTGTTTGTGCTGCGCTGCCTGGTGGGGATTGCAGTGCAGAGACCACATCAAAGTGGCTGCTACGTTGCTGCATAGGGCGTGTTCGAGGGGTGGTCATGGGGGATGGCAGTGGATGTGTCTGATGTGCTGCTGCTGGTGGTGATGCAGGTGATGCTAGAGCGTGCATACTGTTTCCAATGTAGAGTATGGGGAATCCCATGTACGTGCCCTGCAAGATGGGTGCACCTTGATCGGGATTGTCAGTGGTGGTGGTGGTGGTGATGGTGTGGGTGGCAATGGCGGGTATGTGGATGGTGGGATGGCTCCCTGTGTCATCATCTGCTGTGGATTGAGCTGCATCCACTATTGTGCCATCATGTTGATCAATGTTGATGGCTGCTGCTGTTTCACCAACTTGACCATCGTCAATGCTGGTGCTCTCCCCATCATGTCGCGCATCACCATCCCCACGAGGAGTTGGACGTGCTGATGCGTCGGAGCTGTTGCTGGGGAGCTGCTCAAATGGACCCTGCCACGTGGTGGCATCCTGCGAGACATTGGTGACCAGCGAGGTACTGCCTCCTCGCACAGCAGAGTAGATGTGGGAAATGGCGCGCAATGACAGGCGGGCGGTCGAGGGGCGTGAGGGTGGGTTGGACAGCACAATTGGGGTGGGGACGGAGCGTTCTTTGAATGCACGGAGCAGGGCACTGTCCTCGCTTTGTGAGGACAAGGTTGACTGTATGGGTGAAGATGCGGCATCATCTTGTGAAATAGAAGTTGTTTCTGTCGAGTCTTGGCTGCCGTTTGATGTTTTATTTCCCGATGATTTGTTTCCCGATGTTTGATGTGGCGTATCTTCATGCGGTTGGTGAGTATCAGCGTGTTGCTGGTGGGGAGCATCATCACCAAAAACGTTTGCATGTGTCGTCGCCATATTTAAGTGCGGTAATGATTATGTATGTCTGTGCTATGCACTGTGCCATGACACAGTATTGCGTTTTGAATCGTGCAAAAAATTCCGTTGACCATGGTAAACTTTGACCACGCTTTATTTTGTACGCACCCTGTTTTGGTGCTGATCATTTTTGAGTTGACTGTACTTACGATGGTTGCAAGTGCACCGTGCGTTGCAAGCAGCACTGGTGCTTGTCATGCACCACTACTCCACTGCACCACCATCCACGATGTTGGGTGCAGCAAACACAGGTGCATGCTCCCTTCAACACCTGGGATCTGTCGCTCTCGCAGCATACAAACACCATGCAGCACACCAACCAAGCTGCACCCACAAAAAAGTACAGTTCCTTTCTGGCAATGCCGCCCACCCATGCCGATGCCCCTCCATGCAGCAGCAGCAGCAGCCAGCACCACCACCGTCCCCCCCAACGAGGCAACAGTACCAGATGTAGCTTCCCATATCTATGACATACCACGTGCAGAGTGGCTCAAGCTGCAGGTGTGTTTGGGTGCCGGTGTGTCGATGTGCACCCCACCATGCATGGCGCCTGCGCTGTGTATACACATCTGCATACATTTCCAGTGCAATCTGTCACTATAGTGTATTCCTATTCCAACAGGCACCATCACGTTACCTGGGGAATGAGTTTGGTGCAGTGCACAAGCCGTGGGAAGAGGCACAGGTACGTGGATTGTGAGAGATACTCTCATACTCTGTCAGAATACTCTGTCAACACTGCATTTCAATGTCAACACTGCATTTCAATGTCAACACTGTACATATAGTTGTGTGATTCACTGCCAACACTGTGTGCAACTGCAATCCACACCCTACCAACTGCAATTCACACCCTACCCCCCCCCCCCCCACACACACAACCCCCCCCCCCAAACCCCCAGGTTCGATTTGCCCTCACCTACCCAGAGCTGTACGAAGTTGGCTCCTCAAACCTGGGACACATCATCCTGTATGGCCTCCTCAATAGAGCACCCGGGGTCTTGTGTGACCGAGCCTACTTTCCAGGCACGGACCTCACCGATCTATTGCGAAAATACAACAAAACCCTATTTGGTATAGAAAGCAGGAGGCCCCTGTGTGAATTTGATACGTTGGGGTTTTCACTGTCGTATGAGCTGGGGGGGGCAAATATTCTAGCTATGTTGCATCAAGCGGGGATACCGCTGACATGGAAAGAACGGGCTGAGCAGAGCAGTGGACACCCATGGCATGTGGGGAGGGCGCATGGGGGAATGGAACATGGGGGGAAGGAGCATGTGGGGGGAAAAGGGCATGAAGGCGATCATGTGGGGGGAAAAGATGGAGAGGGGATCAGTTGGCCATTGGTTTTCGCAGGGGGGCCCACTGCGACATCTAACCCGGAGCCCTTTAGCATGTTTATGGATTTCTTCGCATTGGGTGATGGTGCGTGGGTGGGTGTATGTGTGTGGGTCAGGAGAATCACTATGCTCCTCTTCACACCCATAACCACATCCATTTCACACACCTATACCCACATCCTCTTCACACATCACACCATATCCCCCTTTTCACACACCCACACCCACATCCTCTTCACACAGGTGAGGAGCTGTTGGTGGAAATAGCCACATGCCTCAAACAGTGTAAGCAAGAGCAGCTGGATAGAGATGCTACGTTGTTTAGACTAGCGACGACTGTCAAGGGGGTGTACGTGCCACAGTTTTACGAACGATATGAAGGGTGTGTTTGTTTGGGGGGGGAGGATGGTGGATGTGTGTATGGTTGGGTGGGTGTTTGGTGGGTGGGTGTTTGTTGTGGTGGTGGTTGGAGTTGTGAGGAGCATGGGCATGAGGAGCATGGGCATGTGTAGCATGCTTGTACATACACAACAATACATGCACAACACATACACAGCACATACACAGCACATACACAGCACATACACAACACATACACAACACATACACACAAATATCCACACGCATGCTGCACTTGTACTATACATGTAGCCATGTCAATACATACACAACACATACACAATACATACACCCAGGTGGGGAGGTGCAGTGCTGCCAATCCGGCAAGGTGTACCAGAGCGTATTGTACGACGTGTGTGTGACCCGGATCCAATGGATCAAATTGGCCTTGTGCCTATGGTTGCCACTGTACATGACAGGTTTGTTTTTTGTACATGGTTTTTTATACTGTGCATGACCAGTAGTTTTTGGTGTTATTGATACATGGTTGTTGGAGGGCGAGGGTGTTGTATTGTCACGAGAGCCTGTGTTGACCATACATTGTTGTTGATATATGGTTGATGATGATGATGAGAGGGATGGTTGTGGGTGGGCGCATGAGGATGATGAACGATGATGATGGTGATGATACATGAACAATAACAGTGATGATTGGTACACAAGGAGTATGCAATGCCCACTGTCACATGCATCACCCACCATCACATCCAACACCCACCATCACATCCAACACCCACCATCACACGCAACACCCACTGTCACATGCAACACCCACTGTCACATGCAACACCCACTGTCACCCAACACCCACTGTCACCCAACACCCACTGTCACCCAACACCCAACACACACAACACACACAACACAACAGGCTCACAGTGGAAATACGACGTGGCTGTACACGTGGATGTCGTTTTTGCCAACCTGGCATGTTGACCCGCCCAGCACGTGATGTTGAGCCAGATCGTGCTGTTGAGGCAGTGGAGCATGGTATACGAAAAACTGGATATAACGAAGCGAGTTTATTATCATTATCGTGTTCTGATTATCTCTCCTTGCCTGCAGTTGGTATGTTGGTGTATGCTGTTTGTGTTGTACAGGATGTGTTTGTGTGGTGTGTTTGCCTACAAGTCACCAACACCCATGCTCACACACACCACCCATGCTCACACACACCACCCATGCTCAAGCACATCACACCCATATCAACACATCACACTCCACCACAGGCATTGGCATCAAGAACCGCTTCAAAGATGATGAATCAATCAGCCTCTCACTCCCTAGTCAACGTGTTGACCGATTCAATGATGACATTGCCAACATCATTTCAACAGGTGCCAAACGTGGGTCAATCACATTTGCACCTGAAGCTGGTACGCAGCGCATGAGGGATGTGATCAACAAAGGGTTGACCAATGAAGAACTACTGCGTGGAGTCAAAACTGCGTGGGAACAAGGGTGGAAGCAGGTACGCAATGGACTGGGAGGGTGGAGTTGTTTGTAAAGTATGTCTTGTTGACCATGTTGACCATGTTGACCACGCATTGACCATTGTTTGACTACACATCTCCCGCACCAATATGCAATAAACATGTTCCTGCATGTACCCACATACACAACACCCAGGTCAAATTGTACTTTATGATTGGATTGCCTGGTGAGACTGATGAAGATGTGTTGGGCATTGCAGACACCATACGGTGGTTACAAAAAGAGTGTCGGCAGGGGAAATATCACTTGGCTGTGCATGTCACTATTAGTAATTTCACACCCAAGCCACACACACCATTCCAGGTAGGATATGGGTTGGTGTGTGAGGAGGGTGGTGCAGGATATGTGTTGGTGTGTGATATGTATTGCTCGTGGTGGTGTCACATGTGCTTGCACACACATGCATGTTGCACAGCAATTGATCCATCCATGTGTACAAAAGTCAACACAATACATTCGTACAAACATCAACAAAACACATACAACCCCTTCCAAAACACATGCATCCACCTCAACCACCAATAATATACGTACTATCACCTCCACCCACCCACAAAGACACATGCATCCACCTCCACCCAAATCCCACATCACAGTGGCACTCTGTGTCCACCAGTGAGTTTCTGCGCAAGCAAGCAATGCTACGAGAAGCATTTTCCACCATGTGGCAGGTCAAGGCAAACTTTACAGACGTGAAAATAAGTGCTATTGAAGACTTTGTGGGCAGAGGGGACCGGCGTATAGGGGAAGTGATGCTGAGGGCATGGCAACTGGGGGCTACGAATGATGGATGGTGTGTTGTTAAGGTCAAGTGCTTTGTGATGTGCCTCCACCCATATAGTGCTTTGTGATGTGCCTCCACCCATAAAAACCCCTCCATCCATATGCATGGATGAAATGAAAATGAAAACCCTGTGGATCAACCACCCACCCATATACACCCTGTGGATGAACACCCCCCAATACACCCCCCCAGGTGGATGAACCCGGATGCCTGCTACAAAGCATGGGATGCTGCAATACAAGATGCAGGCATGGTGTGGAAATATCGCCAGGTACAGGACGGTGAATGGAACGTACTGGAAGCAGTGGGTGACGCTCGATACCGAAAACAAGGGGGTGGGGGAAAGGGTCGGGTGGACCGGGGCGAAATGGCAGATACACGATTGGATATGCCTCTACCATGGGACCATGTTGATACTGGGATCGCCAAGTGGTGGCTCAAAGCTGACTTGCAACGGGCATTGGAGGTGTGTGTGTGTGTGTTTTTGGGGTGGTGTATGTGTGTGAGAGAGAGAGGGTACTTGGTGTGTGTGTGAGAGTGTGTGTGTGTGGTGTGTGTGTGTGTGAGAGAGAAAAGGGTACTTGTTGTATGTGTGTGTGTGTGTGTGTGAGGTGAGTTGCATGGAGTACGTCACCAGACTCATCATGTGTGTACATGTGTACGTGAAAACCGCCACAATACATGCCATGCAATCACACCACCACCATACACGTGCGCACTGTATCCAACCACAAAATCACACCACCGACATACACGCGCGCACTGTACCCAACCACATCCTCACCCACACAAACACCCACACCCACATACCCACACCCACATACCCACACCCACACCAGGCTGCCACCATCCCTGATTGCAGTCATAGTAGCATATGCACTGAATGTGGCGTGTGTGGTGATGAATTTGGTGAGAATGTGACATATGAGCCCCCACCCATTCCAGCGTTTGAGGGGCAGTACAAACCCAATACAAATGCGGCACAGAGGGTGTGGTTGAAATACACCAAGGTGTGTGTGGGGTGTTTGTGGGGGATGGGTGGAGGGGTGGGTGGCAAGCATGGTGTGTGGATAAAGGGTGTATAAGCTTTCCATGTGTATGTGCTTTCCATGTGTTTGTGCAGTGTGTGGATGTTCTTTCCATGTATACGAGTGACACAGTGATACACTCGCTGTACCACACCTGTACCGCACCATCCACCCCAACCCCCTTCTTCTCCCCCACCCCCTCCCATTCTAACAGGGAGGTGACATGGTATTTGTTGGACACCTGGATACGATGCGGTTGTTTGAGAGGGCATGTCGACGTGCTGCACTGCCCCTCACCCATGATGGCAGTCCCTATAGAGCACGACCACGCATGGCTACTGCACTGCCCCTGCCATTAGGTGTGGTGTGGGGTATGGTGTGGGATTTGACATTTGACTGTGTGTGTGTTGATGTGTGCTGACCAGTGGTTATGCATAAGAAGCATGCACCATTGTCATGCATCGCAGCCATCATCACCATGCCTGTGGTCATCCCCCCCCCCCCCACACACAACACATCACCCATGTGGTCACTTGACATCCCACACACCCACCTACCCACCCACCTCCAATCTTTTGGGCTTTACCATATCAAACACCATCAACCATATTATCGCACCATACCATACATGCCATACACACCCAGGAGCAACCTCTGACGCTGAAATACTCGAACTCTACCTCACCCAGCCACAAGATGTTCCTCAATTACTAATACACCTTCAGCAGCAACTCCCAGCAGGGGTGCAGCTGCTCCATGCACAGGAGCTTCCTATATACAAAGCAGATGGTAGCAATTACGAAAAAATGAATGCACTGCTTGATACTGTAGAGTATTGTGTGTTGTTCACCCGGGGAGGGGATGCTGTAGAGGAAAACGGTGAAATGCAAGGGGAGCAAGGGGACACTCCTCCCTTGGGGAAGGAAGGTGGTGATGATGGGCATGATGTGGGATCAGTTGTGGTTGAGGATGCGAGAGATGGTGTGACCCTGCAACAAGCTATTGAGGCTGTGCGTGCTCACCCAGTGTACACCAAAGAGGTGGGGGTGTGATGCTTGTGATGGGTGATGTGCGTGCTATAAGCTTCTGCCTGTTGTGTATGCAAGCAAACACACTATAATGCATTGCACGGCATTCTTGTAGCTCATCACAGTATACATACGCTGTCCTCCACCCTGTCCGTACAGGATAAAAAACGAAAAAAGCGCAAGCAAGTGGATGTTGGCCATGCGCTCTTATCCATAGAGGTGGTGGATAATGCTGCTGCAACACCAGTAGCACTATGGGCAAAGGATGTGCTCGCTGATGTCTCCAGTGATGCTCAGCTGGGACAAGGGGACTGGGGTGTGGTGCGCTTGCATACAAGGTGTGTGGTTGGCTGATCATTTTGCGTTGATTTTCTGAAACAACCCATCACCTGTATCATCCCTCCCACAGTTGTGACGGTGGCAACCCAGTTGTCACACCCACTGTATTGTCCTCGCTCCTCAACCATGCCACTGGCACCACGTGGACCGCAGCCCATGTGCACAGGAGTGCCCTCCATTTCCGGCCGTCCACTCCCCCAAAATTGGACAGTGCACGTCTCAAGAGCATTTTACTGTGGGAGGGGCACATGGCGATGCAGCGCATGTGGCGCAACACAGGGCCCTGGGCACAGGGACTGGAGCACAGGCCACTGGGAACCACGACGACTGCGGACTAGCAGTTGATTGCTCAAAAAAATCTATCACTGAAAACAAACATTACACCCAACCCATCGCAACCCATTGGCCAATATAAATATAATACACAATCCCATTCCTGGTATTGTTCTTGTTAACAATAGCAGTTGTTCAATTCAATCTAGTATTCAATCACAATCCCTCGCCACCGCACGCTTCCCTGTACCAGTGCTCGCGAATGCGAGCCATCCATTAACAACAGCTAGAAACATTCCAGCACGGCGTTTTCAGCACAGCAACAGCGATCATCAAGTATAAGCGATGGACCAGTACGAAAAGCTGGAAAAAGTTGGCGAGGGCACGTATGGTAAAGTGTACAAAGCACGGGAAATCAACACCGGCAAACTGGTGGCGTTGAAAAAGACACGGTTGGACGTACGTGGATGCCATCACAAACTATAGTTGTGCAGTGATGAGGATCACCCCCCATACCTACACACAGATGGAAGAGGAGGGCGTGCCATCCACCACTCTGCGTGAGGTGTCCCTCTTGCAGATGCTCAGCGACAGCAACCACATTGTCAAGTATGCTCCCCCCGTGTGGGTGCTCCCTAGTTCAACAGACCTGGTGTGTGTGCACCACCATTCAAACCCCCCACCCAGGTTGCTATGTGTAGAGCACGTTGAGGAAAACAACAAGCCTGTGTTGTACTTGGTGTTTGAATACCTCAACACCGACCTCAAGCGCTTTATGGACCGCAACGGCAAGGGTCCTGCACACCCACTCCCCAAACCCCTGATCAAGGTGCTGCGATACATATGGTCAGGCACACTCTATAAATCGCATTCATATTCCCCCCCCCCCCCCCAGAGCTTTATGTATCAGCTCCTCAAGGGGACCGCCCACTGCCACAAGCATGGTGTCATGCATCGTGATCTCAAACCTCAAAACCTGCTCGTGGATGAATCAACCAACCCCCACCCTACCCTCAAGGTCGCCGACCTGGGCCTGGGGCGCCAGTTTAGCATCCCCATCAAGAGTTATACACACGAGGTAGGTGGGAGGGCGGTTGGAGCGGCCTGTGGAAGCATTGTGTGGAAACGCTCCCCCCAAAATACCTACAGATTGTGACACTGTGGTATCGTGCACCAGAAGTGTTGTTAGGGTGCACACATTATGCCCCAGCCGTGGACATTTGGTCGATTGGTTGCATTTTTGCAGAGCTTGTGAAAAAGGTACGTGAGGAATAAGATGATTATCCCCCCCCCCGTGTGTGTGGTACAAGTGGTTGACAGCGTACCCACCCACTCACACCTGTACACCAACAGCAAGCATTGTTTCCTGGTGATAGTGAGTTGCAGCAGCTCCTGCACATTTTCAAGGCCCTTGGCACACCAAGTGAGGATGTGTGGCCTGGTGTGACCAAATTCCGTGATTGGCACGAGTTTCCCAATTGGAAGGCACAATCCCTGGACGCAATTGTGCCCAATTTGGAGCCTGCAGGCATCGACCTGCTCGCCCAGATGTTTGTGTACGACCCTGCCAAACGCATCACGGTATGTTGTGATGGAGTGATGCATGGGAGCACATGTGGGTGGTATGACTCTCTCTCACACAAACACACATAGGCCAAGGAGGCACTCATGCACCCTTACTTTGATGATCTGGATAAGGTGGCTATTGACGCACTGGAGAGCGAGACTGTCCGCAATCAAGAGGACTAGGGACTTGTACATGCGTGTCCGCCATCACCAAAATTTTCAATATATATTTCCAACACAACCAAAAACAAAAGCAACGTTGGTCTCCCTCATTCGCAATACGAAACACCGACCCTGAAAATATTTTATCCACACTTAAAAACCGGTATCCATATCTTGATTAACATTGATCGGCACATCACCTCCATTTCACAATACCCCACCTCCCGCACATCCATACCATTGCATGAGACGATTGAACCACATTGGACGTGCTCAATCTGTCAAAACCACACAACCCGCCGTGACCTTGTATTTAACCTGCGCGCCAATCTCCAGCACCTTGTGCGCTGATTGTCGCTGCATACATCGTGAACAAGTCATACATCGTGAGCAAGTCATACAGGTGTGTTGGCGAGGAAAGCGGGGCTCTGGAGCACTCGCACGCGAATGCAACGATAAAGACCAAATCAACATCCGCACGCTCATACAGGCATGTCCAACCCTTGGAGCCTCCAGCATGAGGCCTTGTCCATGCAGATGTATGCGGAGCACGTATTGCATCGCAGCCAAGAACACCGTTGTTCGGAGGGGCCGAGTTCATCAGCAGCGCTGATCGAGCCCGCCCGGCGTCCCTGTGCCGCCCCACAACTCGCAAGTGGTGGGAGCATGGGGAGCATGCACAGCGCTACCTCTATGACTGACATACATGCATTGAGTAGCGGTGTGTGGTGGCTGAGGTGGTGTTTGATGTTGGGGCATGCAGTCACACCCATCTCACATCGGTTACAGGTGCACCTCAACCACGTGTTCATCCACGTATTCAAATCATTCCTCATTCAAGTGTCAATAATCATCCATCAATTGCCAATATACGCCTGCATCAACAGCAACAACCATCATCGTCGACCATGCCCTCATCCTACTTTCTCACCACCGCCCAATCATTGCTGCAACAGCAAGTGGCGCAGCTTGCTCCACAGCAGTATGCACAACATTGTGTACGTCCACGTCGTAGCAATGCACGTCGATCATTGAGGTATGAGGATGGATCACTGAGGTTGGATCACTGAGGTTGCCACCATAAGTTGCATCATGTCCACACAACCTGTTCCCCCACACACAGTGCTGCAATGGATGCTGCAGCAACATCGTATGAAAGCAAGGCCTCTGTGGGGGGCATGCATGTTCAATCGCTGCTTGGCAAGCAATCATCCCCCGCATCGCTCACCCCGTCCCCACCATGCTTATCCACCACTTCTGCGGCCAATGGCCTGCATACCACGCTGCAGAAACCCACAGCATGCCAGCACTTGGTCCTGCATGTGGCAACACAGTTGGGTGCCATTCACCGCGGTGGATGTGTGCACGGGCATGTGTCACTGGCATCCGTCGCGTGTGTGGGTGCATATGAGCACGTGGGGCCCAATGCCTGGCGGTATGTTTGGGTCACATGTAATGGGTGTAGTGTGTCAATTGTGGTTGACAAGCACACATAGGCGCTGCCCAAAAGGTGGCACTCTTCAGCACACATCCTCACAACTCTCAAAACCACTTATGCAGGCTGTGTGATGCTGGGACGCTGCCTCTTCCCCATGATGCTCCCGAGTACATTGCACCTGAACTACGCAGCGTGTATGCCACTGGGCGACAACCACATGCCACATGCCGGAGCGACATGTTTGCGCTGGGTGTGGTGCTGTTTAAATTACTCACACACGGAAAGAAGCTGTGCTGCATCCAACACCATGTTCCTGTTTCTGCCATTGGTACGTTTTTAAGGATGATGGTGGGTGTGGGATGATGGTGATTTGGGTAGATGCCGAGTATACATGGTTGTGTTCCTGCTGTGTTCACACGTACGCATAGCATACATATGTAGTATACCACGTCAACACACAGGCATACAAACCCGCAGCAAACGCAAGCAAAACAAACCTGAGGCACCTGTTGTGTTTGCGCATGTGGCTGAGGCTCAACAATGGCTGGATGCATGCATTAATACCAATTTGCAGGTGTGTGTGTCGGTGGATACTGTGGGTCGGTGGACACTGTGTGTTGTTGAATGTCTTGTTTTCATGCCATGTGCTGCAGTGTTTTTTTTTTCATTGTACATTGATTGTGAGCCCCCACCTCCACTCCCACCATCTACATACACAGCATTTGCCCGAGCAGTACTTGGGCGCGGTGGATTTATTGCGCAAGCTCCTGAAAGCAGACCCAGCACAGCGTGCCAGTGCAGCTGATGTATTGGCACACCCCTGGGTGGCATCTGCAGCCCCCGTACTGTCTGCAAAACCCATGTCTATTCGCACCCGGGGGTCACCCACCACCCCACTAGATGCCTCCAGTGAAGATGCAATTGCAGAATCCCCCGACAGCTGTGCAAGCATCACGAGCAATGTGGCGTCGTTTTCTTCCAGCACCCCAACTGAACACGCCGAACGTGGCCTGCGCAACTGGTGGGCACCCCAGCCGCCGTGGCCCCCTGCAATGCGTGCCACCATGGCGAGGCCCCCTCGACCGGATCGGGTACCCAGTTATGTAGTGCTGCCGGCATGCATGAGTGCACATATACCCCAGATTGATGTGCGCATGCCGGTGCCTGACCCACCTCAGCATGCTGCCTGAGGATGTTTGACCACCAATGTTTGACCACCAATGTTTGACCACCAATGTCACCAGAAGCGCCTGTGCGTGGTTCTATACAAGACCATTTTATTCTTCACAACCCATTCACAACCCATTCCTAGACATTCACTCAACTATTTTGCACTGTCATCAACATTATTGCGCCCTTTGTCACGCGCATTCCTGTTGCAACGTATCCAACTCGCACACCACGAGATTCCATCCTAGCAACAAACTACAACACCAGCCTACCTGGTATTGTCACCGATCTACATCGCGCGTGATTGCGCTTCCCATTCACAGTAAATACCGAAACAACAACCCTCGCACGGACACACTTCGATGGCTGAAATTGTCGAGCTTAGTGCTGGCCAAAGCGCCATTTTGGTTACGGAAGATGGTGGTGTGAAAAAGGAGGTTTTGGTGGAGGGCAAGGGCGATCTTCCAAACAAGTTTGCACGCTGTCTAGGTAGGTTTGACCTGGTGTTGGTGATGGTGGTAGGAACCGGGGGGGTGTACAAACACATGTGTTGCGCCCAAACCCCCCAGTGCACTACAAGGCATGGCTTGCTGACAATGGAGAGGTGTTTATGGAGACCAAAAAGGACACAAGCAACAGTGAGCCAGTGACCCTCGTAGCTGGGCGAGGTGTGTTGTTATTGGTGGTGTTGTCTGGTTGATTGTTGTCTGGTTGTGTGTTTGTGCCATTTTTCTTACTATCAGGTGATACACTGCACCAATGAACAAAAACCCTCTGCACACTACCCACCACCATCTGCATACCACCCACCACATCCCCACAAAAAAACATCATCAGATACAAGCTTTCGTGACGTGGGGATCAACCTGGCAGTCGCAACCATGCGTGTGGGTGAAGTGGCACGCGTCTTTGTGCATCCTAAATATGGGTATGGGGAAAAGGGCAACTTTTCCTTTCCCATGGTGCCCCCCAGTGCTGAGTTGGTATATGAAATGGAGCTGCTTGCCTTTGAAAATGAAAACAATGAGGTACATCCAATAAGGTGTCATGCGTGGTGTTGTATTATGTATTGTATGATGCATACACATGTGCTGTTGGGTACATAGTATCTTCCCCCTCGTACACCCTCCTCCTCCTCCTGCAATAGAAACCTGCGAGTGCTATGTTGTATGAGGAGCGCCTTGAAGCAGCTGAACGGAGGCGCATGGAGGGGAATGAATTGTATGCAGCGGAACAGTATGAAGAATGCCTTTCCAAGTATGTATTGGGCCTGAATTACTTTTCAGAAGAGTTTATGATGCAGGTACAAAGGTGGGGTGAGTTTTTTTGTGTGAGAAGCATGTTGTCTTGTGTGTGTTATTATTGCATATGCATTGTTGTCACATGGGTGTTGTTGCATGTATATGCATGGTCATGAACACACGTACATGCACAACAACATGCACAACAGCACATGCACAACAGCACATACACAACAACATACACAACAGACAGCACACAGACACATACACAACAGCATACACAACAGCATACTCAACAGCATACACAACAGCAGACTTGCATCATGACTTGCCGATTTCCCCTGCTCATTCCCCTCTCTTTGCAAAACATCACAGTTGGATGGTACCTTTTTCGATCAAGCCAACACCATTCGAACTCGTTTATTGCTCAACATGTCGGCAGTCAAACTGAAATTGGAAGCCTATCATGAAGCTGCTGCATGCTGTAGTGAGGTAGGGAGGGGTTGAGGGAGGGTTGTAGTGAGGGTTGTAGGTGTATGGTGGTCGCCTGTTCCAGCACAAAAAACAGCATGTCAGTCACAGCACATACACTGAGTATGCAAGTTTTATGGCAGCATGTATAGAGGAGACTGTCAACACCACAGTTTTGTCACAATTTGTCACATTTTTGTCTGTGATGGACGAAATCAACAGTCAACCCCACCACCAACTCACAACATCACATAAAATAAAATAAAATGAAACAAGCCATACAACACCCATCAACCACCACCACAGGTGCTCAAGCATGACAAAAAGTCTGTCAAGGCATGGTATAGAAGGGCACGTGCACGCATGGCACTGGGCAACCCAGAGGACGCAGAGGAGGACCTGAAAATGGCCCTCTCCTTGGCTCCAGGGGATAAGGCAACACAAGTTGCATTGGTTGAGGTATGGGAGAGGTTTTGAACGTTGTGCTTGTGTGTTGATGTGAGTGCGCCATGTTTTTTCTTTTGACGCCACTTCATATGTATATACCTTGGTCATCGTGTATTGGCAAACACCACCACCACAATACAGTGTGTGCGCATGAGGGCAGCAAATAGAGAAGCATCCAAGAAACTGTTTCGAGGCAAGTTTGGCAAGGGTGGCCTGTTTGGGGGCAAGGATGAGGATGGCAAGCAAGAGGATGCCACAGCAGAAGAGAATGATGCAGCACAGTCAGCACCTGTGCAGCAGCATACGGTGTTGGCAGCATTGTTTGCGTGGCTGATGAGTCTCTTGCAGGGGTTGCTTGGGCTTGTTGGACTTGGCGGTGCCAACAGCGGGAAACAAAAGGCATCATGATTGGGTTTTGTTTCTTCACTCTATTTCTTTACACCATTGCCATTTGTGGGAACAAATAAATGCTGCAAACAACCACACAAGAGAAGCCACACAAGAAAAACACCTGTCAACACCGATGCAGCATCATTGACACGCTGCTGTTGCACACTCTGCACGGTGAACGGCATCTCAGAGATGCAGCAGCTTATACACAACCACCCAGCTATGATAGTACGCTGTTAACCAGCCTCCTGCCAGCAAAGGAGAGGCGCATTTCTCCCGGCAAACCATCGTGTTAGCTACATCCTAAAGAAAATGGCTTTTCACGATCCTGTGTTGGAGGCACTGATGAAGGAGGTCAATGATGTGATGCAGGAGTTGGAAGACCTCGACGACCTCGAGGAACCAGAGGAAGTGATGCAGGATGTATCGATGCAGGACGACCATGCAGCAGTTGCAGAGCCTCAGCCAGCTGCCCAGCCCGTGGAGGTTGTTGCTGTTGCAATGGCACATACCACACCATCAAAAGACCGTGTAGAGGTAGCCACACAATCCATCATGCCCCCGCCCCCTGATCTCCCGCCGTCCCACAGCCAGCAGGCTGCCGCGTCGTCTGTGAGGGTAGAGCCAGCCAGGTCGCTCATGCAGTCTTTTGCAGCAGCACCTGCACGCACCACCATGACAACCATCACAGAGTCGTTGCTCCGCCATCTCGAGGATGAGGTGCAGCAACACACAGAGGTGGGGACTGCGTTGCACACAGCAGCACAACACCCTGGTGATCAAGAGGTGTACAAGCAGGACATTGACGTGGCCGTAGATCACCCCAAGGTCTGTGGTGGTTGTGCAGTATGTATCACACAACCCAATGTAGTAGAACACAACAACAACACACCAACCGTTTTTCATCTCAACCACCCACAGCAGGATCCTCCGCTCACAAGTAATCTCTACGAGCGGCCTGGTAGTCTCCTGAGAGAGTATCAACGCAAGCTCACTGCACGTCAGCTCACCAGAGAACTCCCTCAGCGTGAAAGTGTTGACCAGAGACTGTCCACCTGGCAAGCACAGGGGTTGCTGGATATACACCAGCAACCAACTGCAATGCGCTGGGAGGATGTGGGGCTATCGCAGCGTGCACAGGGTGCATTGCAGCAGGCGACTGGGCAGGACACAGTACAAGTGCGTGGGTGGGTGGGTGTATACACTCGATGTGTACATTACGATCATTTACATTAAGCACAGCATCATGATGGATATCCCTACATCACCCTCTCGTATAATTTTCACAGGCACGACTCATTCGTACACGCTGGGCTGCATTGCAGCACAACCTACAACTTCAACAGCACCTAGAGCGTCTCCTGCACACACTGCAGCTGTCTGGTGATCGCAAAGCTGCGTTACATGAGCAGATATTAGAATTGCAACGACCTGTGGACAGGTGCCCATCAACAACCCCTCCACAACCCAACGACCTTGTCAATGAAGAAGAACAACAACCAACAGCAGAACAACAAGCTGCGGAACAGGGCCCCCAAGAAACAGCCCTAGGGGACGATGCAGGAGAAGGAGAAGGAGGACAGGGTATCGCCACACCTAGTACAGTGGATAGTGGGAGGAAAGTTCGCAGTGAAAAGCATTTCCCTCGTTCCATCAACACCTCCACTGCTCCAGGTAGGGTGATTTGTTTTTTTGGGGGTAAAGTCTTTCGTATACAAGGGTGTACTGTGTTGTGTAGTGTCGGTGGGTGTTGGCATGCAGATTTTGTTCAACAGCTACATGCATTGGTCATTCCACACCTACACAGTACCATGTACACCATCATACATCTACACCCACTCCTTGACACATCACACTGCACTCTGTCAAACCCCTTGCATTTCTCCCCTCTCATTTTCCCCCTCTCATTTCTCCCCTCTCATGATGTCTCCCTCTCATTTCTCCCCTCTCACAGTGTTTCGCATGACAGAGTTGTTTCAGTCACGACGCCCATGGTCTAGTCATCCCCGAAAGGGCAAACCAGAGCTGAATAACGATGCGACACGCCTCATCCCCTTGATGCGACTCATGCCTGCATCCTTTCCATTCCGTGTGTGGCACCCTACAGAGGATGAGTCATTGTGTAAAGAGCTGCTGAAAGTGGGCAAGGTGTGTGTTGTTGTACATGGGTGTAGTATGTGGATGAGTGTTGTGCGTTGTATTTGTTCATAATACTCATGTTGTGCCCTGCTCTTGCCGGTGTGTGCATACGTACAATGCAAGTCTGTCACTGCATACATCTCTTTTTGTGTGTGCTGTTTTTCACATCATCCCTTGTGCATTGCTCATTCATGCATGATTATTACCTAATCATGTTGGTTTATTATTATCACATTATTATTATCACATTATTATTATCACAGGCAGCAATCAAGTCAGAGGAGGCACAGCAGCTCCTACAACAAGCACAGGAAGATCAGGAGGAAGATGCACACAAGGACCCCATGCTGCGACAATTGCACCGTATGTGTGCGTGTTTTTGTACACACCATCATACTCATCCACCACCATACTCATCAACCGTATTGTTTGACTAACAATAACAAAATTATTGACTATGATTGTAGTGTGTACTCATGTGATTCTCTGCGCCCCTTCCCACACACCACTCCTGTCCTCCCCTCTCCACACCACTTCCCTCTTCACACATTACTTTCCTGCCCACACACCACTCCCGTGCTCCCCACATCCCCCCCCTCCACACATCACCCCCCTCCACACAGGCTATGCCCCCTGTATCGATGCCCTTGATGAAGCTGCCTGGGCACGTGTGGCTGCTGGTGTCATCACTGACAGGGGCCCCTCTGAGTGCCGGTTGCGTTGGTTGTCTCATTTTCACCCAGAGGCAAACAGGGCCCAGTGGAGTGCAGAGGTGGATGATCGACTCTTGGAGTTGGTGGGGAAATATAAAGAACGCAATGTATGTGTTGATTTTGTATGGTTTTGTGTCTAGTTTTTATGTTATGTTTGCATGAGATTATGGTATGGTTTGCGTATGTTGTGATGTACCCACACACATCCCCTCACACAACCCCCCCCACGCATCCCCCCCCCTCATACATATCCCCAACACACATTCTCCCAATCACATCCCCCCCCCCCCCAGTGGCACCTGGTAGCTGAGGAGCTGGGCATGGGTTTCAATGCACTTGACTGCCTACGTAGGTATCAAACATCAGTGAGAGCCAAAGCATGGCAACGAGAAGCAGGTCAGCTCAAGTGGGATAGGAAACGAGATGCATTACTAGTGGAGGCTGTGAGGAAACATGGAGAGGGCAAGTGGCAGGTGTGCCGTAGTGGGGGTGGGGGGGGTGGGGGGGCGGGGTTGTGTTGTATTCGTTGCTGTGTATTTGCGTGTGTTACCCACGTGCACCACCATGTATTTCCATACATATGTATTCCCACATGTGCATACACTCATACCAATACACTGATCCCCCCTCCACCCCCCCCCCCCCAGGCCATTGGTGGGGAACTTGGATGTGCCCCCTCTACAGCCATGTATCGCTGGCGTTCAAAAATCAAACCCTCCCTCCACAGCACCATAAAAAAGGGTCCCTGGCACAAAACAGAAGACCAACAGTTGAAGCTGGCAGTGGAGTACTTTGGGATGCAGTGGACACAGGTTGCTCGCATGGTGGATGGCAGGACGGATGCACAGTGTAGGGAACGCTGGTGTAATGTACTGGACCCTTCTCTCAAGTAGGTGACCTCGGTTGGTGTTGTTGGTGTTGTTATTAGGTGTTGTTGGTGTTGTTATTAGGTGTTGTTGGTGTTGATAGGTGTTGTTGGTGGGGTGGATACGTGTTGTTGTTGTTGTCGGTATGTGTTGTGTTTTGTGATGGGTGTTGCTCATGAATACTACACCGCACACAATGATTACTACACCACCCACCCACACCACACACACCACACAGGGACTCTAATGTGTGGGAGGATTGGGAGGATGCCAAGCTACTTGAGCTGTGTACAACACTGGTGTCCAAGAATGGCACACCATGTTGGGGAAAGGTGGCACGACAATTGCCTGGGCGTGTTGATGTGCATGTGAAACGTCGTTATGTACAGCTTGCGGTGTGTAGTGCTGGTGGGGGGGTTGTGGTGTTGGGGTTGTGCATGACGTGCATCTATTGGTTGTTGTGCTGTACATTGAAACACCAAAACCCCCTCATCTGTACACACATACACACACACTCATGACATCCATATACAAAACCAACACATTCATAACCCAAAATTACAACGACACACAGGGTGGTGTTGGTCAAGGTGGCAAATGCAAAATCCATGCCCTACTTGACACGGATGCAAAACAACGCACAAAAGCAGCAGGCCACTCCACACGCGGCAAACGACAACGCACACGTATGCGCGCTACCGTCCCCAAAATCACACACACCATGTCGACAAGCTCCAGTGATGAGCATGATGAACATGCACACATGGAGGACCTCTCTCAGGAGGAGGAGGAGCGGGTGCCAGGGACTGATAATGCACAACATGGGCCCCCGCAGCTCCATGCGGGCCCATCTGCAGGGCCCACGCGAAAAAGCACACGGATGCCAGTGGCCAAGGTGCCCATGGACTGGGTGCTGCAACTGGAAAAGCAAGAGGAAGATGCATGGGAAGATGATGACGATGACTTTGTTCGAGGGGGGGTTGCGACTGGTGGGCACATGGCACCACGTGCGGTGGCGACTGGACCTGCGCATGCTGCAGGCAAACGCAAGAGGCAGCGCAGCACGCATGCGTCATCCAGGGATATTAAAGGGACCAAGCCACGCAAGCCACCAAAAAAGCGCTGGATGACGGGGATTAAAAAGGGTGTGCAGCGTACCCAACGTGACATGGTGGGGTAGGCGTTTTTTTGTTTTTTTATGCGGAACCATGTTTTACATAGTGCACACAAAGCCTTTATCAATAACAAATAACGTTTGAAATCGTGTTGTTTTTTTGTCCAATGGTGTTTGATTATATACGCACATGCGCTGATACAATTCATGATTCCTATGCATTCAGCACATACGGCAACAAAAGCGAAAACAAGCACAACATTCACTACCCAGCTTGCTGCTGCTTCAGGCGGTTGAGTGCCACCTGGTGACGTTCCAGTGCTGCAGCCTCTGTCCCCTGGGGCTGCTGTGGCCGTGCGTGTGGTACCTGCCGCTGCTGCTGCTGCTGCGATTGCGCTGCTGTCTTTTGCTGCCCAGCTTGTCGCATGCCCTGCCTCGCCTTGGCTTGACTAATAATCATTTTGATTTTGTTGTGCTCTTCCAGCGCATCGTCGTACAAGTGCTTTTCCCACAGATACCCGTATTCAGGGCGGGCCCGTTTGGGGCCCCTGTGTTGTTCATGCAGCTCCATGGCACGCTGCCGCAGTGTTTCTGCACGTTCCACGTGTTGCTGTGCCTTGGTGCACACGTATTCGTTCCACACAGTGGGTCGAGAGGCAAGCAGCACCGCGCCCCCAGCGTCGGCTTCCTCAAAATCTGCTTCTTCTGCTTCTTCCGATGCCAAAATCTGTGTGATGTGGGTGGTGTGGAGGCAGGAATGCTGTCACCCAAATCACCCAATGCCCCCAAAGTACATGAAAGGGAAGCAGGCGATCAACCGCATCCTCCAAGTTGGTAAAGGGGCGTTGCAAATCCAAGTAGGCAAGCTTTTGCACATCTGCTCTCATCAATGTGAGTTGCTTTTTGCGCTGACCAGCGAGGTCCAGGGGTTTTGTCACGTCTTGTGCAGGGGATTGGATGGCTGCATTGGGTGCTGCATTGGTTGGTTCTGCCTTGATAGGCATTGGTGGGGACGACATTGTGCAAGACACCACAATGTAGCTTTGTGTTCACAAAACACAACAAAAGCAAGCAACATTCACGCAAAAACAGCTCTCCAAAAAACACAAAACGGTACACAAAAGTTGTCGTCCCCATCATCATCACAGATAGCAATATGTAAAGATGATGCAGTAAAGACAATTGGCATTGTTGAGGAGCAACACAAATAAGGCAACACATCCAGCATGGGCAGGCGTGGCAAGCCCAAATTGGAGCACACCCTGGACGATGGCACGCTGCAGGATGTCGTCGAAAAAGCATCAACTACGGGGCTTGATTTGAACGATTGTCTCACCATCCTGGGGTGCACAAAGCTGTGTGATGGTGATCTGTATTCCAAAACATGCAAGTGGCGTCGAGAAAACCCCAACTGCCTCCACACCTTGGTTCCAGCACCAGATGCATGGCGTAAAAAGGGTCTGTGGCAGAGAAACCTCGATGAGCTGCTTGATTTAGGGACCGACCCCAACACACAGCTGAAAAAGGTAGGCACAACATTGTGCGTCAACAGAGCTTTTTCTCTGGCATCCATGGCTACTTCATCTTGTTGCATCCCTTCTCATCAGGACCCCAGAGCCCTGTGTGGTTTGCGCAACCTGGGCAACACGTGTTATGTCAACAGCGTCCTGCAGGTGTTGTTTCTCCTACGCCAGTTTCGTTTTACAGTGTTGTCGCTGGAGGAGGAGATTGGTGTACTCCCCATTGTATACCAGCTCAGGTAGCCGATGTTTGGCTGCATGTGTGATGTACGCCTGTGGCCATATATGCACCCATGAAAACAAACTGCATGTGCACACAAAGCTCTTCCAGACATTCTTCATCATCACACACACACATTTCCTCCACTATACACTCATTTCCTCCAAAAAACCATCCCCTCTCCGCTACAAACTAACTCATACCCATCCCCCATACACACCCATACCCCATACACACACGTCTCCCATACACACACGTCTCCCCCAGGCACTTGTTTGCTGACATGGCATATGGCATCAAGGCAGCAGCAGACCCCACTGACCTAGCCAATGCATGTGGGCTGGACAACAGTGAGCAGCAAGATGGGCAAGAGTTTATGAAGCTGCTGCTGGAGAAGCTGGATCAATTATTTCGGGGGTCGGGCAACCCACAGGTGTGTAGTAGCCTTGGTGTGTGCTTTGGTGTTGGTGTGTGTGTGTTGTGTATTTATTCACTCTCTCTCACACACACACATATGTTTGTATGTATGTAGATGTATATATACCAAATAATGCTATGTTGTGTCCAATGTGTGTTCCAGAGGTCATACAGCACATACACATGTATATATGCAGACACATGTACTCTACACACTGTCCCTCCACATGCACTGCACACACCACCCTTTGTAGGTACAAACCATGGTCCCAACCTTGTTTAGTGGTCAATACGTATATGAAACAACGTGTTTGAGGTGTCACCGCCTGTCTGATGCATCCTCACACATGACTGCCTTTTATGAGCTCACTGTGCCTGTCAAGGGGTTTTCTACACTGGAAGAGAGTCTGGTACGGGGTGTTGCATGGGTATGGGGTGTTGTATGGGTACGGGATGTGATGTGGGTTTTTGATGTGTTTTGCTTTTTAACTATTTTTTGTGATGTGTTTTTTGTGATGTGTTTTTTGTGATGTTGTGATGTGTTTTGTGTTTGTGTATGGTTGTACACGTCCACCACCACCACCACCACCATCATCACTATTCTTCTCCTCATTGTCATCATTACATAATCATCATTACATAATCATCATTACATAATCATCATTACATAATCACAATAGGCATCCACTATGGCAGTGGAACACCTAGAGGGTCAGGGGTATGAGTGCAGCCACTGTCATCACAAAGTAGATGCAACACGACAAATGCGGGTGCGGGTACTGCCACCAGTCCTGTGCATCTCCCTGCAGCGATTTGTGTTTGATTATAGGGTATGCGGGTGTATGTCCTTGGTTGTAGATGTGCTTGTATGTGTTTGACTACAGGGTATATGGTTGTTTGTGGATGTATGTGCTTTGTGTGTGCATATGTGGATGTGTGAATGTGCATGTGGATGGGCATTTGTCATGCCACATCCCTCAAACTTGTCCCCAACACCCTACCATATGCACATACACACACCACCATGTCAACCACAATGGTCAACACCGCAATATTCAACACCACAATAGTCAACACCGCAATATTCAACACCACAATGGTCACCACAGAAATTAACCAAGGTCAAAGTGCATGATCGCATCACATTCCCCCTCGTGCTTGACCTTGCTGCCTTGCGTGGGTTGGGTATGGATGCCGAGGGTGATGATGAGGATTTGCAATATGATTTGTATGCCATACTTGTACACAAGGGACCGAGTGCATTTCATGGGCATTATGGTACGACGTGGGTCTGTTGGGTGTATTGGGTGTATTGTTGGAATGCAATGATTATGCTCATTATTCACACAATACACCTGTCAACACATACCACAACCACACACCACACACTCACAGTGGCACATGTACGGGATTTTGCAACCGACACATGGTGGCGTGTGGATGATGAGGAAACGAGTTTATTACAATATGGACCGGCATCTGGTACTGCTGATCATGGAAGTCAGGGTGATGCTGGTGGTGCTGATAACAAGAGCCCTGGGGGAGGACGAGTACGTGAAGGAAGGGGTGTATATGTTTTGGGGTGTGTATATGTGTGTGGGATGTGAGGTGTATGTGTATGTGTATGGTGCTCATGTGCTCTGGAGCATTATGCTTGTATGTATGTATGCACACATACATGCTCGCTGTACACAGGGTGGTCGAGGACGTGGGCGTGGTAGAGGGCGAGGTAGAGGTGGCCGTGGGGGCAGTGGTGGGGGGGAGGAAGGGGAGGGCACCGATGTCGTGATGGAGGGTGTCGTGGGTGAAGCCAAGGGGGGGCGAGGACGTGGGAGGGGGGCGGGGACGGGGGGGGGGGCGCGGGGGTGGGCGTGGGCGTGGGCGCGGGCGCCAGGGTGGGGGAGAGTCAGTGGTTGGTGCAGAGGACGTGGTTGTCGTGGATGGCGGGGATGATGTGGACATGGTCGAAAATGGCAATGAAGATGGTGGTGAAGATGGTGTGGTTGGTATGGATGCTGGGGTTGCTGAGGATGATGCAAATGGTGGGTATGTTGCTGGTGGGTCGGGCGCTGCGGATGGAGGAGAGGGTGAGGGGGGACGTGGTCGGGGGCGTGGCCGGGGGCGTGGTCGGGGACGTGGGCGTGGACGCAAGCGCAAATCGTTTTTCTCTGTTGATTTGACCGGCTCCGATGAAGAGTTTGACTTGGCACATGAAGTAGGGTTTGTGCCCCCTCCTGATGCAGTCCTGATGGTACGTGGGAGTATGAGGATGATGAGACACACACACACACACGCACCCACAACCTTGCTCTGTCACACACAAAGCCATGCTCTGTCACACACACAACCTTCTCTCTGTCATACACCACGTAGATACAATATAAGGATGTGCACTCAGCCATCCCCAGTGACACAAAACCTCTGTCTGTCACAGACACTCACACACACTCCCACTCGCACACGCACACACACTCCCACTCGCACACACACACACACACACACACACACACACTACAGGAGGATGTACACCAGGCAACCACCAGTCAACAGGATCCTGTTGCCACTGTTGCTACTGGTCCCACCTCTACCATACGCAGTGGCAATGCCTACATGTTGGTGTATAGGAGACGCGGGTGGAATGATGATGCAGGGGAACTGGAGCGTGCTGCAGAAAATAACGAGTATGTGTGTATGGTGAGGGTGTGTATGGTGAGGGTGTATGTGTGTTTGTAGAGGGTGTATGTGTGTGTTTGTAAAGGGCGCATTCGTGTAGAGGGTGCATGTGTGTGCAGGTACTCTGTTGTTGTACAGAAGCACAACACAACACCTTTTTCATCCCCACACACACCTCCCTCATCCCTCACAACAGCGTGGCATTGCAAGCACGACAACGTGCCCTGGACTTCAACCACACATGCCAGCAACACGCCATCGTACGAGAACAAGCACAACAGCGCCTCCTCACCCGCAGAGCACGTGTTCGAGAGGTGGCACAGCAGTGTGTTATCACCAACAATACCCCACCAGAAGACACTCGATTTGTGCCCAATGACTGGTTTGTGGAATGGGCAACGCAGCCCACTGTGGGGCCTATGGATACATCACCATTGCTGTGTGTACACAGCAAGCTGCTGCATACACGAGCGTATGGTGCGTACGTGGGTTGATCGGGTGGGCGGTGATGGGGTGGGCATATGGTGAGCATGTTTGTATGATTAGAAAAGTTGTTCGGGAAAGGTACGTCTATAGGAAGCGACATTACAATCGGTATCCCCCATGTTGTACACACTACATTCTTATACCATACCATGTATACATTATCCATCCACCACCATTCCCACCCACGCGCACCCCTCATCACCAACCCCTCTCTTCCCCCCCACATACAGAGATGCGGCGCATTGCATTACAAGGGTATAAAGCACTCGTTACCGACCACCCAGGGGGCCCCGAGGTGGGACCCCGTGATGTGTGTACCGCATGTCTGTCAGGCTTCGCAGAGCAGCGAGCAGCCGCCCAGGAAGATCAGGCACAGGAGGAGGATGTGCTGTATCAAGTAAATGAGGTGCTGCATGGGCGGGGGAAGTATGCCAAGGGGATGACGGGGGGGATGTGGTATTACGTGTCAATCGCCTGGATCAAGTATGTTTTTGTTGTGTGTTTTTTGTTTGTGGTGGTGGTGTTTTGTGGTGGTGGTGGTGGTGGTAGTGTTTTTTGTGGTAATGTTTTTTGTGGTGGTGTTTTGTGGGATGATCCTGTGTTGTATACGAGTATACTCTCACCAGAATCTTCCAAGCAAGATTCTGTGCAACATACTCACTGGATACTAGGATATGGGACACACACACACACACACACACACACACACACACACACACACACACACACACACAAACAAACAAACAAACACACACACACAGCAAATGGTGTCAGCGGGTTGTACGTTTGTCTAGCAATGTCACATGTCCCACTGCTGCCATAACCTGCCCTCATGGTGGCTTAGTGCCAGACACACACAGATACCCTCACAAATCAAAACGTGTGGCACTCCCTGACCACATTGTGCACTTTTTGAAGGTGCGTGGGGTGTGGGTGTGGGTGTGGATGTCAATGTGGGTGTGGGTTGGGGGAGTGCAAGGTGATGGAGGTGTTGAGAGTCTATGAAAATGAGACGTACATGCATTACTATACAAAAATGTACATGCATTACTATACAAACGTACATGCATTAGTATAAAACCCCTTCACAGGCAAGGTGGGAGGCTACACAGCAAGCTGGATTGCAAGCACTCAACACCCACACCACACCAGCACAATTACAGAAACAAAATCACACCCTTGATGATCAAGAAGAAGAGGGCGAGGAGGAAGGAGAGGGGGAGGGTGACGATGACCAACCATTGTCCTCTGAAAAACAGTCACAAGGGGTAAAGGGGGAAGAGGATGACAAGGGTGTGAAGGAAATTGGTAAGTGTGGGTGGGGGGAGGGGGGGGGGCGTACATGTAGGTGTGTGTGTGTGTGCAATGGTGTGGAAGATGGATGCAAATCCTTGCAGTGGCTTGTGTATCATGCACACAGGGCATACATTCCAACCCAACTCATTACACACCACAAACACACCCATCACACCCAACGCACAGATCATGGTGATGGTATCATTGAACTCGCAAACCATCCCGCTGCCACCCCCAGCACAACCAACAACAACTCTTCCGGTGGTGGTGGTCCTACAGAGGGTGCCACTCAGGAAGGTGCTGGAGAAGGTGCCGCAGAAGGTGCTGGAGGGGGTCCCAGCCCCAATACAAGGGCACGAGAGGCCCTGTTGGTGCCCTTTGTATTGCTGCCTGTGGGTATGCCCGAGTGTGAGGTGTGCACTGAGAAAAACAAGCTCGAGGAGTATTCACGCAAGGTATGTGGTGCTACCCATGTATTGTATGTGTATGTATTCTGCTTATATTTAGATATTGTATGTGTATATGTATGTTTACGTATATTTCGTGCGTACCTTGTATGTGTATGTATTGTATGTGTGTTTAGGTATTTGTATTGTGTATGTATTGGTGTATACAGTATGTGCCATTGTCACCCTGTCCCACTACACAGAGCACCAAGGAGGAACGTGCACAGCAGCTTGAAAAAGTGCAGACACTCGCCAATAGCAGCACTGCCACGGTCAACGCAGGGGAGGAATATTGTCTGGTTGACCGTGCATGGGTAGATGAGTGGCGGCTGTGGGTCAACAGCATCAAGTACGTGTTGACTTGTGTTTGCATATGTGTTGACCATATGTGTTGACCAGTACGTGGTCTTCACCTCCCTTTTATTTCTCATCTCATCATCATTGCACCGTGGTCTTCATTTCATACACACCTACACACATGCCAACATACACACCTACACAGACCAAACGTACCCCCACCATCCCTCTCCTTTTCCGACACGCTACGCACGCTGTCCTGCTCCAACCCCAACCACCACACCCCCATGGCCGACACAGCTCCCCCCTCCCTCACAAACGGTGCAACCACCACCACCCACCCCATGTTGACTAAAACACTCCCACCATTGCTCAACAGACGAAACAGGTGGGTATTGGGGGAGGTGGGACCTGGGACGGCAGCTACCATGGCAGATGTGGAGCTGGTGACACCCGAGTCGTGGCATGCATTGGTGTCATGGTGGGGTGATGGCCAACCACTAGAGTATGTGATGAGTGTGGGAAGGGAACAGGGGGAAAGGGAAAGGGGACGTGTTGGTTGTTTTGGGTGTGTGATTGGTACAACAACAACATCTATGCCAAGTCATGTGTTTTCATACATTGCGCACCCATTTTTGTTGTACATGCGCACTCATGTTTGCCCCCCTGTCCCCCTCACAGGCCCTTGTGTGTCCGTGTTGTAGAAGACCACACCTCCCCCACTGCACCCATGCACCCACCCACCACCACACCAGCAGCACCCCGCCCCACCACCGCCCTTGATGATGAAATTGTCATCATGGGTGATCAATACACGCAACCCCTAGCACCCAGAAGCAGCATGCGGGGCAGCAACGCCCCCCTGCGATTGGCTCCATATGGTGGGGTGTGTGCAGCGTGTGTGGCCGAGGCGAAAGCTGCGCATGAAGCTGCCCGGCTGGACTATGGGAATGGGGTGCAGTTGGTCATGGAGTTGGTAGATACAGAGGAAGAGGCGCTGAGGCATGTGGAGGACAGTAGTTTGGGGCAAGGTAGGGTGCCCCCTGGGATGAGGGGGGCTATGTGTTGTGTTTTGTGGGTGTTGTTTGGGGACAATGACACAAAAAACCACAACACGTACAGGGGCACGTACATCAAAGCGTTCCAGAGGTAATCGTAGAGAAGTGGAAGCAACATCCAGTGACACCATGACACTGGATCAGCTGCGTTTGCTGGCGTATCAACATTTTGATGTCCACCCCAAAAACGTGGCGCTGTACCAGTGTGGGCGGCTGATTGAGGGGGAGGGGGATGTCACATTGCGAGGTGTGTTTTTGTGTGGGGTGTGTGTGGGAAAAGGTTGTGGGGAAAGCATGCTTGTGTACTTGACTGTGTGTTGGTGTACTTGATACCAGTACACACACCACTGCACACCACCCCAACACACATCACCCCATCATGACAGCTGCCAAGGTGTACAAGGACAGGCCAATCAAAATCATCAACCTCAAGCTAGTGGATGACAACGAGGACGTTGCAGGGCTGGTTGGTGGGGAAGCCAAGGCCAGGCGAGGTCGGGAGCGTGGGTTTGCAGGAACTGCATTGACGAGCGGAGGGGTGGTGGCCGCAGACAGCAAAACGTCAGACAGTAAGCAGGATGACAAACCATCTGGAGTTGATAATGAACAACAGAATAATGATGCTGCGCAATGATTTTGTTGCACCAAGCTTGACGTAAGACTGAATTAACGATACCTTTGTTGTTGTAATGGATATATGTTGAAAGATGGTGGCATCGTGTTGTCCAATGCCCCGCGTGCTGGCAGCGTTTTGAGTGGGGAAACGTGTCTCAACGGTGCCCACGTGGGTTAAACAAACATGTATGCATTCATCGGGGCACGCACGATGTATGGGCAGCAGCAGTTGTTGTGATCATTGCATCAAATGGTTTCTTCCCCACAACAGGCCCAAGCATGCACCACCCAAAGCAATACCTCGTCCATCGACAACCAACAATCCTTTACCAGCACTGTTAGCACAGATTGCGCTGCTGATACTGGTGCTGCTGTTGGCCGACCACACGCTGGTGCTGCTGCTTGCACCTCAGACAGGCCGTCTCTTTGCTGATGCTGCTCGGCTGGTATGGTGGGCTGCTGCAGCCATTGTTGCCGTTTGGGCCACGATGTTTTCACCACGCCCTGTTGACCAACACATTGCCACACGTATGTTGACCTGTGGCGTCATGGAAAGCCATGCACAAATGTATTGCGTGGCACATCATACCAGCCCATCTCCTTCACCTCATCAGGCTACACATGGAATGCTGCATTGTGGTGCCTCATGCTCCCCCCTCTCTCCCGCATGTGGAGCCTACTTGTAGCTCGGGGTGTTTTACTCTTTCATTCCACTCCATACCTGCAGGGGTGTGTCTCAGCTGCTGTTGGGGTCCCTCTGTTTGCACTCCTGTCATTGGCTGCACACCACACCTGTACACCAGGATTGCGGTATGTCATGGCGATGTGTGTGGGGGGGTGTTGGGACGTAGCATGCGGTGGTGTGTGTGTGCTTGCCTGATGCACACCAAGGGCTTTCGTGTACGTAAACACAATAAGCGTGTTTATCTCGTGTTTATCTCCCCAACCTCATCATCATCAAATAATGTCCTCTTCCCCCCACACACAGCACCAACCAAATTCATGTGCTCGTCCTCGTCATTGCCCTTGTCATATCCCTGATCACAAGTCAACCTAGTGCTGCCATGCAGCTACCCTGGCCTGTTGCCTGGGGCCTGAGCGCCACCTCTGCTGCAGCAGCAGCACTGCCCACCATGTGGGAGATGCTCACACGAGCCACACGAGGTGTGCCCCTGCTGGGTGGGACATGGAGGACGAGCGTGGTGAGGGTAAGTGTGTGGGTGCTGCTGTGCATGGTGATGGGGTGGGCACGCAGCCGCCCCACCGATGGATTGCCAGTGCAAATTGCAGTGCAGCAAAAGCAGGGTGGGGAGACGGTTGACCATGCGTTTGACCTTGTGTGGGCTGGTGAGTGTCGACGGGGGGGTCATGTGAGTGTTGCCAGGGCATGGTTGATGGGGCACTATCAGTATCAGTTGTTGAAATATGATCATAGTTTGCTGGGGGGGGTGTTTGTGCACCCAGAGAATGTGTCTGGGCAGTCGATATATGGTGCTTTTTACTTGCAGGTGTGTTGTGTGTTGGTGTGATATTTGTTGTTGATGATGGGGCATGTTGTTGACCGTATGTATGTTGTTGACTGTGTGCAGGTTGTTGACTGTATGCAGGTTGTTGACCATATGCAGGTTGTTGACCATATGCAGGTTGTTGACCATCACACCTACCATGCTCTCATTCACTCTGTACACACAAGAACAACAGCACACATTACCACCACCACCACCACATGTGTACACAGGATTGTGTATGGCTGTTCCGCAAAGGTGCACACAGGGCACTGGCACTAGGTTTGGGTGTTGGGTTTGCTGTGCAATCACTACAAGACAGGGGTGTGGTGGTGGACGTGATGGAGCTGCATGAAGAGGTGTGGGTGAGGTGGGATGAGGGATGGGTGGGTGGGATGAGGGATGGGTGGTTGCTGTTGGGGTACGAGGTGTGTGTGAAAAGGGACAACACCCTCACCACATGCTGTATGTTGCACAAATGTTAATTATTGATATATAATTATTGATATACAAATATTGTATTAATATTAACATACAATATATTCAATATATCCAATGTGCCTAGTGCACAAACCACGCGGTCCATGTCACTCACATACATCCTACATCCTACATAACGCTTTTTTTGTATTGTATCACATACACACACCCTCCCACCCCCCACCCCCCACACCATCCGTCACAGATTGTGCAAGTGGCACAGGAACATTTCCACTATAAACCAACGGGGCGTGTGTGGACAGGAGATGCCTTTGCCCATGTGCGCATGCTGGCAGCACAGCACACCACAGCACGTGTGTCTGGTCAGTCCCCGCCCTCGTCGTATGACATCATCTTGCATGATGTGTTTTCGGGAGGGGGTGTGCCACAGGCTTTGTACACTCGAGGGTTTTTACAAGACCTTGTGGGGCTGCTGGCAGATGATGGGTATGAGAAAGGGGTACCACCACATGGGGGATGTGCTATGTGTGGGGGGTGGGGGAGGTGTGCATGTTTTTGGTTGGTGTGGTCAACACCAACAGTATATGCACACCGTACCCTCACACAACACCAACAGAATACTCGCCCTCAACTATGTGGGCCCTCAGGACACCTGTCTCCTCTACATAGCACAACTCCTGACAGACATACTCGGCCACACCCGAGTCTACCAAGACAACACCACTCCCGACCTGCTGCTGAAAAACTACGTGTTTTTCGCTTCTAGAAAGCCCCTCGTGGCTGCGGTAGCAACCCCAGAAGATGTCTTGTATGATGGGGCGCGTGCACAGTATTTCAGGCACCTGGAGGAGTACCACCTTCCGTGGAAGGTTCTTGAGGGGCTCCCAGGGGCAAACGATGGTGGTGGTCATGGTGGTGGTGGGAATACTGGAAATGGTGGTCATACTGGTGGTCATGCTGGTGGTCATGCTGGTGGTCATACTGGTGGTCATACTGGTGGGAATACTGGTGGGAATACTGGTGGGAATAGTGGCCATAGCCATCATGGTGGTAGTGGTCATAGTAGTACAAAAGATAACACTCCTAGTCATAGCAGGGCAAAAAAAGGCAGTAGACCTAGTGTCATGGGTCATGCTCAGTGTTTTGGTTACAGTGGCATGAAGCAACTGGCTGAGGCACATTGGGGGGCTATGGCTGAAACATTCCCACCTGGGTTTTGGGCACGTGTGACATACTGATGAGGAGGGCTGTTGCTGTTGTGTTGCGGGTTTCATTGTATGTGTTTTGACCATTCTTCATTGTTGCTCATGACTGTGTGTTGCAAAATTGGTGATGTGTAATCACCACACCACACACACAGCACAAATATTGCACAGGGAAATTAGCAGCAGTGAATAAACTAGCAACAGTGCACAAATCAGCAGCAATAAACATGCATGCACCAATGGGTGGCATTATAAACATCATGACATAGACAATATGACCTGAGGGCAAAACCACTCCACCACTCCCAGTGGAAAGCCAACCACACTCCAAGCAACAATATACATCACCTACACACGTCATCATCAACATCATCGCCTTCCCTTGCCACCCTTTTTCTTTTTGTTGGCACCTGGCTGCTGGCGGGGTCCTCCTTGTTTTGCAGGGCCCTGCTTGGCCTTGCTTGCTGCTGGTGGTGCTGAAGATGGAGCTGGTGCTGTGCTTGCAGTGGCTGTCTTGGCTTGCTGCTGGGGTGATGTTGGGATTGGTGATGATGATGTGATGATGGTTGATGGCAAAATGGACAATGCACACGCTCCATCACACACAACACACCCCCAACCAAACACCATACCTGTTGTGCTCGGCGGATGGCGGCATCTGCTGCCTGGCGTCGTGGGTTGCTTGGCCTGCTCCGTGTGCTCCGTGATTGCCCCGTCAATGCCTTGAGCAGGGGCCCCACAATTGGAAACGTAAACACTGATTTGGACCGCAAGCGGCGACCCTCCACCTGCCAGAGGTAGACCCCTGCAAGCACGCTGGCTACGGCAACAAAGTGTGTCGCGCTGGTCATGTTGCTCCCTGCTGCATGGGGCTGCTGCTGCAAGTAGGCCATGCTATTGTGCTTGTTTCGTACTTGCTGTTTCGCACGGCTGCATTCCACTTTGAGCCTATGGGATTCAACCTGTTTGGACCAGCCCATTGTGGTTGTAGTGGGGGGAATGTGAACAAATGCCAACAAAAGCCAACAAATGCCAAAAGTCTTGGCAAAGACGTTGGTTTGTCGTGCACAATGCTACAACGTGATTACGAACAAATATGGGTTCGGAAGAATAAAAACAACGTTTACAGCACAAATAAATAGCAGTCATATATACCAGCACATAGCCATAGTGTATCCAACACAGATCATGAAGTATACTATATAGAAATCATACTAGTTAATCATGCAAGCACACGATCATACACTATTCAATTAATATCACTTGATCATCATCATGACCACATCAGATCCCAGCAAACTCTGGTATCCACCATTTCAACGTTTATCAGACGCCCTAGAATCCCTGCGTGCCGATCCCACTTGCATCAGTAGCAAAGATCTATCCAAACAGCTGCAGCCATATGCATCTTGGCTTGCCGTCGGCATCCATGGCTTTCAACCACCCTCACCCAGCAGCAAAAGCATGCTGCAACAGCAAACCAGTCTGTCTGTGGGCACGAGCAAGCTACCCATTGAAGCACCACTGTGTGTGCTCGCTTTACAGCTCAGTGCCGCGCTGGTATGTTTGCTCATGTTGTATCTTGGTTACATCTGTATATTATACATCTGTATGTTGCAGTATGGCCATTCATACAAACCCTCCTTCACACAGCATTTGGATGAAATACAAAGCTATGTGTTGCTACGCCGGTGGTGGAGCACCCTCCCCAATCGTGAAGAGGATCCCATCACCACACCCCCAACCGTCCTGTCCGCTGCCAACCTGCAAGATCTTGCCGTGCTGCTCTGTAGGGAGCGTACATTTTTGCTCAATGCCCTTGAGTCATTGCTACGCCTAGCACATGGTGTGTGTTTGGGGTGTGTGTTTGGAAGTGGCATGGTGTGGAATGGAGTGGGATGGAACACGGGGTTTGTGCTTTGTTGTTTTCATGTCTACTGTCTTACCATGGCACCCCTGCACACGACCATTGCAACCACCATGCACACCAGCCACCAACCACATGTCAGATTCCATACCAGAGGACATCAAGGATGTCGTCACCACCACCCTCAACGATGCCCTTGCTGCTGGTCTGGACACTCGCTTGTGTGATGCACTGGACACCAACCTCACAGGCAGGGGCCCTGCTGGGCTGGTTGCCCCTGTAGTGGGGCCCCTCACCCCCGCTGCGGCAACTGCGCTGGTGGCCACGGGGGTCCCAGAGGGCTCCGCCCTGGTGGGTCCCCCCACAAGGCAGTTGCTGCAGGAGCAACAGCTGCTGGAGCGGTGTTTGGTGTTGGGATTGTTGATGGTGGTGTTTTACCGTCCACACAAGGTGCATTGGGGGGGTGTAGGTTTTTCCACTATCATGTGCATACTATCATGTGCATCCTACATCATCACCACGACACAAACACCCACCCACCCACACACACAAAACCCACCCACAACCACACACCTAGGAGTGTACGCTGGATGTGTTTTTGCGACTGGCCAAGTTGTTTAGGGGGTCCCTCTTGTCGGTTACAGGGGGCCCTGCGCTTGTAGATACCCATGGGCATGCTGCTGTTGCTGCCAACATGGTATGGTTGTGATTGGTGTACATCCACCCCTCCCCGCACCCCAACACACACATTCCCACAACACACACACATTCCCACTCCCACAACACACTCTCAGGCTGTGCTATTACTAATAGAGGTCATGGATGGTGATGGTGTCCTCCTCAACCTAGCCCAACAACAACAACAACAGGATCAACAACAACAACAGCAGCAGCACCCACCATCCTCCACATCACAACGGCAGCAACCGTCATTGGGGTTGTTGTTTGCCGACACCACAGCATATGAAAAAACTGATGAGGAGCTCAGTAGTTGGTTGCAGGGGGGGGCCGGGGCCCCTGTTACGCCACATCAGGCCCTGGTGTTGTTGGCATGGGGGGCGGTGGTGCGATTGTTGAAGAGCGTGCAAGGTGTGTGTGTGTATTTTGGGTGTGTTGGGTTGCGGAGAACTTGAGCATTTGTGTACATGCAAATATGCACATACTCTCATGCACATACTCTCACACATGCACACATGCATACACATACTCTCATTACACATACACCCCCATACAACCCCCATCCACCCCCCCCCCCAGGTCTTGAGGACGCAGCCAAGGTGCAGGCATACGCACAAGCAGCAAGTGATGCAGGCGCTTTGCCTTGCCTCTACACACTCATCTGCATGATCTCAGACCCCCACCCCACGCACACGTCCACACACACGTCCACACACACGTCCACGTCTAGTGTAGTAGGAGGTGGTGTGGTGGAGTCTATGGCGTGTGGGGCTGTTGCTCGAGCAGTTGCGTCAGAATTGGTATCTACTCTGGTAGCTGCCTTTCAGCTAGACCCCCGGAGTATTCCATTTGACACAACCATGCAGTTGCTGGGGTGTTTTGCTGCACTGTATAGAGGTGTGTATGTGGGGAGGAGTTTCTGTGTGTGTTTGGGTGTTGTTTTGTGGGGTGTAGCAAGGGTGTTTGCTGTTTATTGTCTGAAGCCATGTGGAGGTAGACACACACACACACCCAACTCTGACACATACACACCCACACACACCTGTTTATACACATGCATTCCTTTACATACACATACAACTCTAACACACCCACCCACACCCACACCATCTTTCCCTCCCCCCCCAAACACCCACACAAACACCCACACGAACACCCACACGCCACACACACAGGTCAACGTGAGTGGTGTGACCAATTTTGGGCTGCAGGGTCCACTTCCCCTTCTGATGCTCCCCTTCGACACACCCTTGCAGCATGTGCAGCGCTCTACCCTGCCCTCCCACAACCACTGTTGACACTGCTGCCTTCGTTGTGTAGCTCACCATTCAGTGCAAGGAGTGTGAATGGGTACATGGCGAGCATACAGGGTATTTGTAGTTTCCATGCAGTCAAGGTGTGTGTTGGGTGTTTGTGGGTGGTGTTGGTGGTGGTGTTGGTGGCGTTGGGTGTTTGTGTTTTCGGTGGTGTGTGTTGGGGAGGTGCCTGCTGGTGTGTTGTTGTTTGTTTGTTTCACGTCCCTTGTATACACACATTCGGTTTCACCCACCCACACTTGTGCATGGATGCACGCATACTCAACAACATTCACACCCTACTACACACCCTACAACACCCAACAACACACCCTCACACAGGATCAGCAGCAGGGGTTGATCACCTATGATACTGATACGAGTGATAGCAACACCAACACCACAGGCACACTGGTGCGTAGTAGGGCACCACTCCTCGCATTACCCAGTGCACCACAGATGTCTGTGGAACAGGTGTGTGTATAGAGAGCGTGTGTGTGGATTGTGGTTGTGTGTGGGTATGGTATTGGTGGTTGTATGTGTATTGTATTTGTGGTTGTGTGATGTGATGATCATTTTGTCATGTCTTCATCATACACATGTGTTGCTGTATCGTATTGCCTTCACCTGTATTGCCCCCTCGTACCCACACACTCTTTGCCCCCCCTGGTGTATCCCTCCCCCCTCCAACATCCATCCCCTGAACACAACAGAATACACCTGGTGAAGTCATACCCATCCCACCCGGCGCCACTGCTGTGTTTGGACCACCAGAACCAGGTGCTCCAGGGTATGTGCTCATTCACTGGGAAGCAGGGGGCCCCCAGGGGGTTGCCCAGTGGGTCATGCTCTCACGTGCGTGTGCTGCGCTGTGGCAGCTCCAGCAACACCAAGCTGGACGCACCCCACCATCGGAGGCAGTCGCACCAACACAAACCACCACCACCACACCTGGTGGGTCCCTCCCACCCATCCGCACGGCCGCGACCACCCCCACCACCCCGGGGGGGTCAACACAACACACACATCTCCTATTGAATGAATTGGAAATGGTGGCTTGGTTTGTGGGCATGCTGGGTGAGGCTGATCCAACCACATTGCAAGAGTACCTACAAGAGGGGATGCGGGTCCCAGTGGCCGGCAGTACAGGGGCCACCATGGACTTGCTCGATGTAGTACAAGGGGCCCTGGAAGTTGCGGCACACATACAGCCACCACCGTTATCGCTGATAGCTGCACTACTCAACTTGACTCGGGCATGTTCTGCTGTGGTACCAGGCCGCGCAGTGCAGGTGGCGCTGCAGGGCCCCCTGCTGTCGGTGGGCCCGGCGGCGCTGTTTGGGCGGCCCCTCGGCCGGGGGCAGGATGCAGGGGTGGTTCAAGGGTGGGGTGCGGTGTTAAACGCGGAGCAACGTGTGGGGGAATATGTGGTGACATTGGCATGCCTGTCATTGTTGAGAGCTGCTGCGTTGCGTAATGTGTTGACTGATGCGCCGGTATGTGGTGGGTGTCGGTTTGGGTGTTGGTGTGGGTGGGTGAGTGTACGTACGTGGCATGGTTGTAGGTACTATACCATACATATATTCAGTCACACATGTATACAAACAACATCCTCACACACACAATACAACACCACACAGGTGTATGTACGGTTTGTCATCTCCCACATCCTCTCACCCCTCTTTTCACTCCCTGTACGTCAACGAAGCACCCGATGGCAGCTCATCACACAGAGTCTGCAGTTTATACGTGCAATACTCTCAACACCCGACACACCAATCGGACACACGGTGGGTGGGGGGGTTTGGGGTAGTAGTGCGGGTGGGGGTGAGGTGTCCCCCTCAAAGGTGTTGGTACAGTTGTTTGAAAATCCGGATGGGCTGGAGAATGGTATGCTGCGAGCACTTGTTCCACGTGCAGGTGTGTGGGGTGTTGTGGGTGGGGTGTTGTGGGTGGGGTGGAGGGGTTGAGGATGTTGTATGTGTGTTGGATTGACGTGCATGTGTGTGATTGGGGATAGACATGTGTGGTTGTTTGTATAGACAATACATATCAGACATCATGCACAAACCGTGCACCACTGCTACACACCCACTCCTACACACCCCCTCTAACACACAGACACACTGGTCATCCTCAGTGGTGTGAGTCCCCTTGAGGTGCCCCTCATAGAGCAGGCCGCATTGGAGTGGCTCACACTGGTGCCTGTGCTGGTGGGGGCAGCTGCACGACATGCACGCTGGGGGGTTGTGGATGCACTCCTGCAGGTAGGAGTGGATGTGGTTTTTGTGTGTCTGTAGGGTGTGTATAGGGTGTGTGTTGTGTTGTATGTGTGTGATTTTTGTGTGGTGTGTGGGCGGTGTGTGTGTATGTGTTTGTTGCACTTTGGATGTACTCCTACCCTTGATATAGACTACACTGCTATCACAAACCCTACACAAAAACAGGCTACACCTGGCAGAACCACCCCCTCCTTTGTACAAGTAATAGGCAGCTACGTAGGCTACTCATTTCTCTCCCCACAACACCGCATCACCGCCATACACGCACTCCACACCCTCATACTCGCCGGTGCACGTGTGTGGGCTACCCACCCCGGGCACTGTGTGTCCATGCTGCTCCCCACCACACCACATGGTGCCCTGCTGCCATCTATAGTGAAAACATTGCAAGGGCCGTGCCGGGTGGGGGTGGGACAGCGCAGTGATGGGGTGTTTGTGTCAGCCATGCGGTTGTTGGGGAGTGCGTGTCGTGTGGATCCGCTGCTATCAGATGTGCTTCTGTTTCCCACAAGCTTGGAGGTGGAAGAAGGCAAACATGTGGTGTGTGTGTGTGGGTGGGTGGGTAAGGGTGGTTGTGGAGAGGGCAGTTGCAATAGCCCACCATGCCTTTCTACAAAACCCATGAGGGAAACGTGTTTTGTTTGTGCTTGGACACTACATCACAACCTCAACACAACACACACACACACATATGCACACACATACACACACAGGATGCTGGAAACACCGCTGCTGTTACTAATGGTGCAGTTAATACACAAACAGACAAGGCACGTGCTGGTGGTCGTGGTAAGAATACAACCGTAGAAAGTGCATTGGATGGTGTGGTGGATGTGATGAAGCATGCGGCAGCATTAAGGCACACACACCCCGATGTGGTGTGTGCAACGGTGCATGTGTTGATTGCTATATGGCAGGTAGGTGTGTGTTGGTGGGGTGGATGTGGATGGGGGCTTTGGAATCGGGGCTTTGTGTGTGTGTATACTCATGAGGGAAAAGTGCATGTGATCGATTATGTTGTGTGTAGTGGTGCAATTGATGTATCCAGGTACACACACACATGACACGCACACACACTCTTACACAGGGTGGACCAGCAACTGCACGCCCACTGCGTGTACTGAGATCCAACACCACCGTGTGGCAAGGTGTCAAAGCATGTGTTGGTCCTGCAGCACCACCCACACCACCCACAAAACAAGCCACTGCTGATGATGAGGGAGAGGAGGGAAATGATGTTCCTGGTGATGATGGGGGGTTGAGGGACAAGGTGGATTTGAGACAGGGTGTGCGTGTGGCACAGCAGCTGCAGTTACAGGCTGCAGCAGTACGCTTGCTTGCATTGGAAATGTATGTTGTTGTGTGGATGTCATTTTGGCCTGTGGTGTCGTTGTCTATACCATGGGGGCTAACACACATGCATGCGACATACACGTACACTCTGAAACAACCAAGACAAACCCTCTCGTACAATAGACAACAGAAACCCTTTCCTACATTATCCACACAGGCACCTGCAGTCCCTCTCCACCCCCCCATCCACAACCCAACCAACCACCACCACCCAACCATCGCAACCGGCACTACCCGCGCCTCCATCCTCCACCAGTACAACAGCAAGTGACGTACAAGCATGTGTGGAAACAACAGCAACACACTTGCATGAGGTGCTGCACGGTCTTGTGAATGCAGGGGGTTCCACCAACAGCAAGGGGGGGGCTGTTGGGCAGCATGGCAGCCCAGGGGGGACCTTGATGATGGGGAGCCCCCTTGGCATGCAGAGGGGGGCAGTGGCTGATGTGTGTGGGGCATTGAGCACCAGCGCAATGGCTGCAGCATTGCAGCTTGCAGCATGTTGTGATCACGGTGTGTGTGTGTGTGTGTGTGTGTATTGGTTGTGGTTCATCACTAATGCCACTCACATCCCCTCTCTTTCCCAGGTGAAGGGGCCCATGCGCTCCAGGGTCACGTGTGGGCCCCCCTTGCCCGTGACATCTACCACCATGCCCAACATCAGCATGGCACGCACGCCGTTGCTGCGTTACACAAGCTCACCAAGCAGACGCTTAAGCAACAGCAAAGACCAGTCAACATGGAGCCAGCTATGCATGCAGCCGCAACACAGCTGGCAACTGTGCTGATTACGAGTGCGCTGTGGAGCAGCCAACCACGTGTGACGACCCCATTGGGGGTGTTTGGTGGTCAGGGGGATGTAGGGGATGCAACAAGTGGGGTTGGCTCAGATACACTGTTGGTACAGGCAGGGGCAACACTTGCACAGATGTGTCCCCAACTTGTGCAGGTATGTGTGTTGGTGGTGTACGTATGTTGCTTGCTGTCCACATGTACTGGAGGTCTCATACGTCTTCTTTCTTATTTGCACACACATTCACAAAACACCCACAGGTGCAAGAGGCGGCACAGCAGGCAGCTATGTTTGTTGTGCAACAAGAGCAACGGGTAGCCTTGCTCCACTCCTTGCGTCTGTTGCTAGCAGCGGGGGAACCCCGACGGGCCCCTGCCACCACCACATTCCAGTTGCATGCAGATGTTGTACGGGCATGTGGGGACCTGGTGCAGCACACTGTTACAGATGCCCTCCCTGTTTCCCAAAATACGACGCACCCACCCACACCCAACCCCACCCCCGCCACCGTGCGAGCCTCTGCAGTGCAGGTTGCAGCGGCAGCAGTGGCGTTGACCATGGACGTGGTCAACGCATGGGGTCAACAATGTGCAGCAGCACAGGTGCGTGAGCCAGCACCCCGGGGCCGGGGCCTGAGCCGGTTGGGAGGGGCCGGCGGCAAGGAGGGGCCTGCGTTGGGCAATGGGGGCCCTGAGGGGTCGCGTGGGGAGGGTGTTGAGGTAGAGTTGTTAGGGGTGATTGGACGCATCGCTGCACGATGGCTGCGTGCATGTGAAGACACGGTGGATGATGATGGTGGTGGTGTGGAAAATGGGCATCGTGATGTGGATGTGGTGATGACGGACGAGGACACACCCACGGCGGGGGGGCCACCTACCAATACACCACAACTGTCTGCACATGACACCGTCACCCATCGACTGCTCACTAGCACGCTGCTCCTCGCCACTGCATGCATGCAGCATGACTCATCCTACGCCCCGGGCCTGCCCACGGTGTGGGGGGCCCTGTTGGGCCCACTCTGTCGGCTGGCGGATCGTCCGACTACTCCCCCCCAAACAGCACTGCTTGCGCTGCGGTTGCTGTCTATGGCAATTGGGCCCCAGGGGATAAGCCAGGGCGAGTATTTGCCAGTGGTAGAGGCACAGCTGGGGGTGGTGTCGATGCTGGCGAGGTTGCTGCGTGCCGCACAGGACAACATGGGAGATGCGCCGGGTATGTTGTTGGGTGGTGTGCTGCTGTTGTTCTTTTCCACCACTCAGCACACAACACTTGTTGCTTTATCACATCCATATGTACAGCCACAACTGCCATGGAGGCCCTGCTGCAGCTTTGTGCATGTCTCACAGCAACCCCAGCGGGTCTTGCCCTTGTACATCGACAGGGCCTCCTGGATGCACTGGCCCCCCTCACCAGGGCCCTCCTACACCAGGGCCTGCTGCCATGGCCCGCACTGCTTGTGCGCACATCATTGACCGACCCACATGCATCGTCCACACCATGGTTGATCAAAACGGATGCACAGCAGGGGTCCATAGTTGACTATTCAAATGCATATGTGGATGGCAGTGTGCCAAGGAATGGCGGCAATGGGATGTCAGCAAAGCAGGTGGTGGTGTCCCCACTGCACCGAGTGTGGATGGCGCTTCTTGAAGTGGTGGGAAGCATGCTGCGCTGTGCCCCCGATTCCGCACACGTGTGTGATGCAGTGGTCAAGTTTTTGGTAGCAGCAGAGGAGCGGCTGTTGGCAGCAGTGGAGCCCCCTGCGGCAAGCGCTCTGCAGCCACACACGCTGGCCATGGCACAGGTGTGTGTGTATAGGGCGGGGTGGGTTGTCCAATGTACTTGCTTTGGGTAAATGTATCATAAAACTCATCACAAAACAGGAGAGCGAACGTGTACTCTTTATACTCTCCACACTCGGCCCGTGGTTGGGCAGCTGGCAGGTCGCCCTCCCAGGAGGGCCCCTGTCTGTGCGACGTGCAGCCTGTGAGCTGTTGCGTTTTGTGGTGCTGCCATCTGCCGACCACCGCTACACAGCCCACGCAGGCCCCCTGACTGAACAGGAGCGCCACGATGCCAGACGACCATGGGAAATACACATCAATGAAGGATGGTTTCGTGTCGTAAATGCAAGCGTATCGACGACACTGGGCATCGATAGCATACGCACGAGTGTGTATTCCGCTGCATTGGCGATGACCACATACAGGGGTGTCGCACAAGCACTGACGTTGCTTTTGTGTCTGGCGCCCGAGGTTTCAGAAGAGGAGGGGCCCTTGCTTGGGGATGATTGGCCAACTGCAGAGTTGTTGACGTTGCTCCAGGGTCAGGCAGATGCAGTCGCGATAGACATGGTGTCCAACGCAGGCCGAATAGGGCCGGCGTCGAGGCAACTGGCGAGGCTGCTGCTGTGCATTGTGCAGGCAAGCGTGCAACTGCAGGCATTGATGGGGAATGGGCAGTCGCAGCGGGCACGACAAAGCGTGCTTGCCACGATGGACACTATTGGTGGGCTGTTGACAAGTGCGTGATGAGGGTGTTTTCTCGAATTTCCATATTGTAAAACAGTGTCTTATTCTTCGTCTCGTGCACGCTTGCCGCCCGAGTGCTGCACTGCATTGCGCTGCTGCAGGGTCTCTGCGTGTGATGGCTCCACCAAATGTGCTTGATACCCGTCGCTGGTGCGCACACGAAGCAGCGGCCAACCTGGTGTGTGCGTGGTGTGCGTTTACACTATCTAATGTGTCATCTCAGAACCTCGTCATACTTGTGGCAATTGGGAGCACTGTGGGACTGGCAGGAGGCGCAGATTCGAGCAGTGTTGCTGCACGGGCAGCTGCAGATTGGTTGATTGTGATCGAGCGACCAGAAGCCGTCTGGAGCGTGTACAGCGTTGCGATTTCAGGCGGAGACGGTGTTTGTGATGATGTGCTTGACTGGCGTGTGGGTTGAGACGCCGTGCTCATGGGATGTGTATAGCACAAGATGATGCCACCGTCTGTTGCACTTGATTATCTGAAAACGCTCCTATTGTCACACTCCTATTGTCACACTCCTAAGGTTCCTGCTCTGAAGGTTCTTGACAATAATAGCATAGACACATACCCACGACAAAAATACAGACACACTTGGAAATGAAATACATTGTATACACGCCCACTCTCATCACAGCATCAGCTGCAAAACTGCATGATCTGCACTCCAATCCACACCAACCATCCCCCTTCTCGTACTCATGCTACACCCCTCAAAGCACAGCGCAGCCTCGCTCTTGCCCTCACACGCCTTGATCGAGGGGAGCACCAACTCGCATGCACCTTCCCACAGAGGCAGGGCCATAGGCAGCGATTCCACTGGGAGCCCAGGTGCTGGCAGGCCTCCCACTGCCAGTATCTCCCCCCTCCATGGGAGTGTGACAGAAGACGCCTCCGACAATGAGGGTGAGCCCGGTGGCACATAGTGTGCCCTGGGTGACTGGGCAACCGCATCCAGCACCCCCGCCAGGCCTTGACAAGCATCCCGTGGGCTGCTTGGTGAGCGCACCACCCGCAAGGCCCCCTTGTTGGCTGGACTCCAGTCCCCCCGTGCATGCATGCTTGACAGGTCATCTGCAAGGGCAAGCTGCCGGCGGGGTGTGGGTGACCGGAGCGTGGTGCTGCCGTGGGTGTGCAGGTGGCATGCTGCACCCGCACCACACTCTTCCGGTGGGTGATACGTATGGTGTCTTGGGGTGCTGGTGGTGTGGCTTGTTGTAGGGTTGGTGGTGACGCATAGCATAAAGTCAACAGCACGTTGTATGGCTTGCTCAGGAGCAGGGTGGTCTAGGCCATCCACCAGTGTAGGGTAGACATGCACCATGTCTGTGGGGTGTACATGGGGGGTGTACATGGGTTGCACAACGTGTACATGGGCGACACATGCACATCTCTAGTATATGTCTGGGTGACACACATATGTCATGCAGAAAGAGAAGTACACATAACGCAACGTGCCACACACAGGTGCCATACACACAAACAACATGCACACGCAACACAGTAAAAACAAACACAGTAAACATAAACACAGAACCCCCTGTGTATAGCATTCCCATGTTCACTATTCCCAGGTACACACAGGTACACACAGGTACACACAGGTACACACAGGTACACACAGGTACACATACGTGGGTCAACATCCAGTACGAGGGGTGCTATGCCTGAGTCACTCGCCTTGTCAGCAAATGCAGTAATAGACTCCAATAATAGCTCATCACCACCTGTGGTTGGCAGAGTGTGTTGTTGGGCATATGTTTTGATGCGTAATGCATATGTATTTGATGTGTATAATGCACATGTATTTGATGTGAAATGCATATGTATTTGATGTCTAAGGCAGCAACCACCCACCTGCATTTATCCACATTGGTGGCAATCCGTGAACATTAGCCAGCGCAGGAGACACCAGAGGGTTCCGACATGCTTCTAAAACATCACCACCATGACCCACATATGCCTCACGGAAATCATGTGCTTTACATGGACTCACGATGTCATGCCCAAAAAAGGGGGCCCCCAGGCCCTCTGCAGGGTGGACGTCGGTGATGTTGACCCAGGGAGAAAATAACAGGGCCCCTGCGGGAAGGGGGATGGTCCCGGCGTATGCGTCACGAAGCAGGAGCAAGGTTGCCAGGGCAAGATTGCCACCTGCAGAATCACCACCTGGAGTGTTGAAAGTGTGAGGAGTTGGGTGGGTGTTTGGGGGGATGGGTGTTTGTGTGTACATTACTTGTCCTGGTTGTTACTCTCTGTGAATGTATTACTCTTGTGAAATACGCCAGACACTTCAAACAGACACCCTCACCCCCCCCCCCCCCCAAAACATACCAATCATAATACTATGATACCCTTGCTGCAGCAGCCATAAATACGCATGCACCGCTTGCTGCAATGCATAGGGAAACGGGTGTTCTGGTGCCAACCCATACTCTAGAGAAAACACCACCAGCCGTCGATCTGCATGCACACTGCGTGCACCAAACCCATCAACCATGCGCTCAAACATGCCTGATGCCATTCGAGGGTTGCCTGTGCACCA
>VFQP010000308.1_pt1 | contig 112745 bp, 97 predicted proteins | sample 3512351 | NCBI WGS metagenome assembly VFQP01 (sample SAMN10412372, study PRJNA504923) | tailings metagenome | isolation source: Relicate 1 Philex TSF1 revegetated site | place: Philippines: Tuba, Benguet | collected 2017-08-29
CATTTCCTGCGCGCCGGCCAGTGGAACCGCTGGGCGCTGGACATGTTCGCGGGCGCCGAGGTCAATGGCAGCACGCTGGGCATTCTCGGCATGGGCCGCATCGGCCAGGCCATTGCGCGGCGCGGCGCACACGGCTTCAACATGAAGGTGATCTATCACAACCGTTCGCGGCTGGATGCCGCAACGGAAGCCGAATGCAAGGCCAGCTACGTGAGCAAGGAAGAGCTGCTGAAGGCGGCCGATCACCTGATCCTCGTACTGCCGTACAGCGCGTCGTCGCACCACGCCATCGGTGCGGCCGAGATCGCGCAGATGAAGCCGACGGCCACGCTGGTCAACATCGCGCGCGGTGGCATCGTGGACGACGCGGCCCTGGCCGCTGCGCTGCGCGACAACCGCATCGCCGCAGCCGGTCTGGACGTGTTCGAAGGTGAGCCCAAGGTGCACCCGGACCTGCTCACCGTGCCGAACATCGTGCTCACACCGCACATTGCCAGCGCGACCATCGCCACCCGCAAGGCCATGGCACACCTGGCGGCCGACAACGTGATCGCCTACCTCACGCAGGGCAAGACCGTCACACCGCTGAACCCGGAAGTGGCCGGCAAGCGCTGAGCGGATGGCGATGAACAACGACTGGCTTTCCTGGCTGCTGCTGATCGGGGTGGCGCTCAACCTGGCGCTGATCCTGTGGCTGCTGGTGCGGCGCCAGCCGGTGGACGCGCAGGAACTGGCGCACCGCGAGCGCCTGCTCAGCCAGATGCAGCAGCAGGCCCAGCAGGTGGGGCAGCGCGTGGAGCATGTGGAAAGCGAGCTGCGCCGCGAGATCAGCGAGCAGTCGCGTGGCGGCCGCCAGGAAATGCAGCAGACGCTGGCCACCTTCCAGGAAACGCTCTCGCGCCAGGAAGCCGAAGCCACGCGCACGCAGAACGCGCAGCTGGACGCCTTCGCGCTGCAGCTGGTGCAGCTGCGCGGCACGCTGGGCGACACGCTCACGCGCCAGCTGCAGGACATGAGCGAAGCCAACGCGCGTCGGCTGGCCGAGATCCGCACCACGCTGGACGCTCAGCTTGCCCAACTGCAGCAGAGCAACGCCGCCAAGCTCGATGAGATGCGCGCCACGGTGGATGAAAAACTGCAGAGCACCCTGCAGGCGCGCCTGGGCGAGAGCTTCAAGCAGGTGGCCGACCGGCTGGAGCAGGTGCACAAGGGGCTGGGCGAAATGCAGACGCTGGCGCAGGGCGTGGGCGATCTCAAGCACCTGCTGACCAACGTGAAGACGCGTGGCATGTTCGGCGAGGCGCAACTGGCGGCCTTGCTCGAACAGGTGTTCGCGCCCGACCAGTACGCCGTGCAGGTGATGACCAAGCCGGGCAGCCGGTTCACGGTCGACTTCGCGATCAAGATGCCGGGCCGCAGCGACGACGGCACGCCGTGCTGGCTGCCGATCGACGCCAAGTTTCCGAACGAGGACTACGAGCGCCTGCTGGACGCGCAGCAACGCGCCGACGTGGACGGGGCAGAGGCCGCCGCGCGCGGGCTGGAGCAGCGCATCCGCCTCGAAGCGAAGTCCATGGCCGACAAGTACCTGCAGCCCCCGCACACCACCGACTTCGCCATCCTGTTCCTGCCCACCGAAGGCCTGTACGCCGAGGTGCTGCGCCGCCCCGGCCTCATGGAAGTGCTGCAGCGCGAGCACCGCGTGACGCTGGCCGGGCCGACCACGCTCATGGCCATGCTCAATTCGCTGCAGATGGGCTTTCGCACGCTGGCGCTGGAGAAGCGCTCCAGCGAGGTGTGGCAGGTGCTGGGCGCGGTCAAGACCGAGTTCGGCAAGTTCGGCGACGTGCTCGCGCGCGTGAAGAGCCAGACGCAGACCGTGCTCAACACGCTGGACAGCGCCGAGACGCGCAGCCGCGCGATGGGCCGCGCCCTCAAGGCGGTGGAAGCCTTGCCGCAGGACCAGGCCAGCGCGCTGCTGCCGCTGGACCCCAACGACAACGGAGACGCTTGAACCCCGGGCTTCGGTTCGTCCTCGCCCGCCTGATCGCGGCGCAGATCTGCCTGCATGCCTGCATGACCGGCTTTCGCATGGCCGCGCCGCTAATGGCGCTGCGCGAGGGCTACAGCCCGGTGGCGGTGGGCGTTCTGCTGGCGCTGTTCGCGCTGGCGCCGGTGTTCATGGCCTTGCCGGCCGGGCGCTACGCCGACCGGCGTGGCCTGCGCAAACCGGTGAAGCTGGCGGTGGGCGTGGCCATGGGTGGCGCGGCACTCTCGGTCGCGTTCCCGGTGTTCGCCGTGCTGTGCGTGACGGCGCTCACCTGCGGCGCGGCCACTGGCCTGGCCATGATCGCGCTGCAGCGCCACGTCGGCCGCCTGGCGCATGGCCCTACCGAACTCAAGCAGGTGTTCAGCTGGATGGCCATCGGCCCGTCGATCTCCAACTTCCTGGGGCCGTTCGCCGCGGGCGTGATGATCGACATCTTCGGCTTTCGCGCGGCCTTCCTGCTGCTGGCACTGTTGCCGTCGCTGGCCTGGTTCTGGGTGCGGCGCACCGTCGAACACGAACCCGTGGCGCCCGAGTTGCGCCAGACCAGTGGCTCCTCGTGGAACCTGCTGAAGGACAAGGGTTTCCGTCAGCTGATGATGGTCAACTGGATGCTGTCGTCCTGCTGGGACGTGCACACCTTCCTGGTGCCGGTGCTGGGCCATGAACGCGGCCTGAGCGCCACCGTGATCGGCACCATCCTCGGTGCATTCGCCCTCGCGGCCACCGCCATCCGCCTGCTCATGCCCTGGCTGGCATCGCGCCTGCGCGAGTCGGTGGTGATCGGTTCGGCCATGGTGGCCACTGCGCTGCTGTTCGCGGCCTATCCCTTTGTGCACGCCGCGTGGGCGATGGGCGTCCTGTCGGTGCTGCTGGGTTTTGCGCTGGGTTCGGTGCAGCCCATGATCATGAGTTCGCTGCACCAGATGACGCCGCACCACCGCCACGGCGAGGCGCTGGGGCTGCGCGCCATGGCGATCAACGGGTCCAGCGTGGTGATGCCGCTGATGTTCGGGTCAGCCGGCACGCTGATCGGCGTGGGCGCGGTGTTCTGGCTGGTCGGCGCCGTGGTGGGCCTGGGCTCGCCCCTCGCCTGGCGGCTGCCCGCTCCGGAGCCTGAAGCGCCGCAGCGGGTGGTCTGAAGCGTCAGGCGGCCAGCCTGCAGACGGGGCCGATGACCGGCTGAGCGTCCTGGCCGGCGGGCACGGTGAAGCCGAGGCCCTTGAGGTACACGTCCATGGTGTCGCGGCCACTCTCGACCAGATCGAAGGCCTCGGGGTCGAGCAGCCAGTTCTGGATCAGGCCGTCCATGATCACGTGCAGCCCCAGGGCCGCCGTGGGCACGGACACCTGCAGCTGCACGCCCTCGCGCGCCACCGCCTGTTGCAGGATTTCTTCCGTCATCGCCATGCACTCGTTGCGCACCTGCAGGTGGCGGTCGCGCACCGCCTGCATTTCGCTCACGTACTCGACCTTGTGGGTGGCGACCTCGAACACGCGGCGCGTCTGTTCGTCGGTGGCGGTCTGCCGGAGCGCGCTCATCATCGAGTCGCGCAGGGAGAGCAGGGGGGCGGCGGTGGCGTCGGCCGCGCGCGCGGTGCAGGCCAGCGTGCCTTCCAGCGGCATGGTCACGCGCTCCATCATGGCGTTGAACAGGTCTGCCTTGTCCTTGAAGTGCCAGTAGATGGCGCCCCGGGTGGTGCCGGCTGCGGTGGCGATGTCGTTGAGCGAGGTGCGCGAGACGCCGCGCTCCTGAAACAAATGCTCGGCAGCATCCAGCAGGCTGTTGCGCGTTGCCAGCGCATCGGCTTTGGTGCGTCGAACCATGATGTGTGTGTCTCCAGAATGGAAGCCCTTGGGTAACAGGAGGACTATACATACATTCTTGGATGTATGTATACTCCGCCGTTTTGCGACAGCACAAACTGCTAGGGTATTCCCTGCCGTTGCGCCATCTCCCCTTCATACCCCAAGGACTCCCATGCCCGCCTTGAGCCCCATCAAGTCTGCGCCCGTTTCGCGCACCCGGTCTGCCTCTCTGCCCCCGGCCCGCCTGTTGCAGGGCCTCTCTGTGCTGGCCCTTGCCGTGGTGCTCAGCGCCTGCGGCAAGTCCGACGCCCCCGCTGCGGCTGCGGCCCCCGGTGGCGGCATGCCCGCGCCTGAGGTGGGCGTGGTCACCGTGGCGCCCAGCGATGTGGGCCTGACGACCGAGCTGCCCGGGCGCCTGGAAGCTTCGCGTGTGGCGCAGGTGCGTGCGCGCGCCGCCGGCATCCTGCAGGAGCGCCTGTTCCGCGAAGGCAGCGACGTGAAGGCCGGACAAGCCCTGTTCCGCATCGACGCGGCTCCTTATTCCGCCGCGCTCCAGAGTGCTCAGGCCAGCCTGGCGCGCTCGCAGGCCAACCTCACGCAGGCCGCCGCGCTGGCCGATCGCTACGCGCCGCTGGTGAAGGAAAACGCCATCAGCCAGCAGGAATACGCCACCGCCGTGGCCTCGCAGAAACAGGCCGAGGCCGACGTGGCCGCCGGCAAGGCCGCCGTGCAGACCGCCAACATCAACCTGGGCTATGCCCGCGTGACCGCGCCCATTTCGGGCCGCATCGGCCGCGCTCTGGTGACCGAGGGCGCACTGGTGGGGCAGGGCGAAGCGACGCAGCTCGCGGTGATCCAGCAGATCAACCCCATGTATGTGAACTTCACCCAGTCTGCCGCCGAGGTGTTCCGGTTGCGCAAAGCCATGGAAAGCGGGCAGCTCAAGGGCGCGGGCTCCGAAGCCGCTTCCGTGCAAGTGGTGATGGAAGACGGCAGCGTTTACGAACAAGCGGGCCGTCTGCTGTTCTCCGACCTTACCGTGGACAGCGCCACCGGCCAGGTGACGCTGCGCGCCGAAGTGCCGAACGCCAAAGGCACGCTGCTGCCGGGCCTGTACGTGCGCGTGCGCCTGGAGCAGGCCAAGGCCGGCAACGCCATCACGCTGCCGCAGCAGTCGGTGACGCGCACCGCTCAGGGCGACACCGTGTCGGTGGTGGGTGCCGACGGCAAGATCGAATCGCGCAAGGTGAAGGTCGGTGGCCAGCAGAACGGTCAGTGGGTCATTCTTGACGGCGTGAAAGCCGGTGAACAGATCATGGTCGACGGGTTCCAGAAGCTGCAGATGATGCCGCCGGGCACCCCGGTGAAGGCCGTGCCGTGGCAGAAGCCGGGCAGCAGTGCGCCTGCACCCGCTGCTGCAGCACCTGCCGCCGCCACTCCGGCGACCGAGGCTGGCAAATAAGGAGCGCCCAGCATGGCGAAATTCTTCATCGAGCGCCCCATCTTCGCGTGGGTGATCGCGCTCTTCATCATGGTGATGGGCGGTGTGGCCATCACGCAGTTGCCCATCGCACAGTACCCGCCGGTGGCCCCTCCGGCCATCGTCATCAATGCCGCCTACCCGGGCGCGTCCGCCGCCACGCTCGAGGACAGCGTGCTGTCCGTGATCGAGCGGGAAATGAACGGCTCACCCGGCCTGATCTACATGGAGTCGGTGGCGCAGGCCGACGGCTCCGGCAGCATCACACTGAGCTTCGAGACCGGCACCAACGCCGACCTCGCGCAGGTGGACGTGCAGAACCGGTTGTCGCGCGCCTCGCCGCGCCTGCCTGCGGCGGTGACGCAGCAGGGTGTGCGCGTGGACAAGTCACGCAGCAACTTCCTGCTCTTCACCATGCTGTCCAGCGACGACCCCGCCTGGGATCCGGTGGCCCTGGGTGACTACGCCTCTCGCAGCGTGGTGCCTGAACTGCAGCGCTTGCCCGGTATCGGCCAGGCCCAGCTGTTCGGTACCGAGCGCGCCATGCGCGTGTGGATCGACCCGGCCAAGCTGCTCGGCTTCAACCTGAGTTCGGCCGACGTCACCAATGCCATCCGCGCGCAGAACGCTCAGGTGTCGGCTGGTGAAATCGGTGCGTTGCCCAATGTGGGTGGTCAGAGCATTGCCGCCACCGTGGTGGTGAACGGCCAGCTCGGCAGCGTCGAGCAGTTCGGCAACATCGTGCTGCGCGCCAGCGGCGACGGTGCCACCGTGCGCCTGAAAGACGTGGCCCGCATCGAACTCGGCGGTCAGGCCTATGCCACGTCGGCACGCCTCAACGGCAAGCCTGCGGTCGGTATCGGCGTGCAGCTCTCGCCCAGCGGCAACGCGCTGGCAGCGGCCGACGCGGTGCGCGCCAAGATGACCGAGCTCCAGGGCTTCTTCCCGGCAGGCATGAGCTGGTCCATTCCCTACGACAGCTCGCGCTTCGTGAAGATCTCCATCCAGCAGGTGGCCGTCACGCTGGGTGAAGCCATGCTGCTGGTGTTCCTGGTGATGTTCCTGTTCCTGCAGAACTTCCGCTACACCATCATCCCGACCATCGTGGTGCCGGTGGCGCTGCTCGGCACCTTCGCCACCTTGCTGGCCATGGGCTTCTCCATCAACGTGCTGACCATGTTCGGCATGGTGCTGGTGATCGGTATCGTGGTGGACGACGCCATCGTGGTGGTGGAGAACGTCGAGCGCATCATGAGCGAGGAGGGCCTGCCACCGCTGCAGGCCACGCGCAAGGCCATGGGCCAGATCTCGGGCGCCATCATCGGCGTGACCGTGGTGCTGATCTCGGTGTTCGTGCCACTGGCGTTCTTTGCCGGTTCGGTGGGCAACATCTACCGCCAGTTCTCGGCGGTGATGGCGGTTTCGATTGCCTTCTCGGCCTTCATGGCGCTGTCGCTCACGCCGGCTCTGTGCGCCACGCTGCTCAAGCCGGTCGAGGCCGGGCACAACCACGAGAAGAAGGGCTTCTTCGGCTGGTTCAACCGTGGCTTCTCGCGCACTGCCAAGCGTTACGAAAAAGGCGTGGCCGCGTTGCTGCCGCGCGCAGGCCGCACGCTGATCATCTACGCCGCCATCGTCGCGGTGGCAGCAGTCGTCTACATGCGCTTGCCCACCTCCTTCCTGCCCAACGAAGACCAGGGCACGATGCTGGTGAACGTGCAGCTGCCGCCTGGCGCCACGCAGGAGCGCACGGCCGAAGTGATGAAGCAGGTTGAAGACTTCATTCTCAAACAGCCCGAGGTGCAGAGCATGGTGGGCGTGCTGGGCTTCAGCTTCTCTGGCCAGGGTCAGAATGCCGCGCTCGCCTTCGTCACGCTGAAGGACTGGGCTGAACGCACGGCCCCAGGCAGTTCAGCGGAAGCCCTGGCAGGCCGCGCCTTCGGTGCGCTCTCCGGCATCCGCGACGCATTCATCTACCCGCTGAGCCCGCCGCCCATTCCCGAGCTGGGTGCGTCCTCCGGTTTCAACTTCCGGTTGCAGGACCGGGGTGGCCTGGGCCGCGAAGCCCTGCTGAACGCGCGCAACCAGTTGCTGGGCATGGCCTCGCAGAGCAAGGTGGTGACGCAGGTGCGGCCCGACGGCCTCGAAGACGCGCCGCAGCTGCAGATCGACATCGACCGCGACAAGGCCAATGCGCTGGGCGTGGGCTTCGATGCGATCAATTCGGCCATCGGCACCGCGTTGGGTTCGAGCTACGTGAACGACTTCCCGAACGCGGGCCGCCTGCAGCGCGTGGTGGTGCAGGCCGACGCGCCCGCCCGCATGCAGCCTGAAGACCTGATGCGCCTGAACGTGGTCAACAGCAAGGGCCAGGCGGTGCCGCTGTCGGCTTTCGCCAGCACGCACTGGATCACCGGCCCGATGCAGACCGTGCGCTACAACGGCTACCCGTCCATGCGCATCAGCGGCAGCGCCGCGCCCGGTTCGAGCACCGGTGCGGCCATTGCCGAGATGGAGAAGCTCGCTGCCCAGCTGCCGCAAGGCATCGGCTACGAGTGGACCGGCCAGACGCGTGAGGAAAAGCTCGCGGGTTCGCAGGCGATCATCCTGTACGCCTTCGCCATCCTGGCGGTGTTCCTCTGCCTCGCAGCGCTGTACGAGAGCTGGACGATTCCGCTCGCCGTGATTCTGGTGGTGCCGCTGGGCGTGCTCGGGGTGCTGCTGGCAACGCTGTTGCGAAATTACTCGAACGACGTGTACTTCCAGGTGGGGCTGATCACGATCATCGGCCTGTCAGCGAAGAACGCGATCCTGATCATCGAGTTCGCGAAAGACCTGCAGGCGCAGGGCAAGAGCGTCATCGCGGCCGCGCTGGAAGCGGCCCACATCCGGTTCCGTCCCATCATCATGACGTCCATGGCGTTCACGCTGGGTGTGCTGCCGCTGGCCATCGCTTCGGGCGCCGGTTCGGCGAGCCAGCGCGCGATCGGCACCGGCGTGATCGGCGGCATGCTGACCGGCACCGTGCTGGCCGTGATTTTCGTGCCCATCTTTTTCGTGGTGGTGCGCACGCTGTTCAAGGGCAGCGAGCGTCAGCATCAGCGCGATGCCCAGCAGGCCGCTGCTCACCATGGCCCAGGAGTGCAAATCGATGTTTAAGAGTGATCACCCCCGCGCCGCCTTCGGCGTCACCCCCTCCAGGGGGCGCACCGTGCGGTCTGGCGAAGCCAGTCCTGCCGGTGCTCTGGACCTTGCGCCTCGGCGCTCGTTGCGCCTCGCTCTTGGCGTGCTGGCTGTGGCTGCGTTGTCGGCTTGCTCGTTGACGCCGAATTACGAGCGGCCTGCCGCGCCGGTGGATGCGCAGTTTCCTGCCATGGCGCCTGCCGCTGCGGCGGGCGTGCCATCGGGTGCGGACATCGCCTGGCGTGAGTTCGTGGGCGATGAGCGTCTGCGCGAGCTGATCGCGCTGGCCTTGAAGAACAACCGCGACCTGCGCGTGGCCACGCTCAACATCGAGCAGGTGCGCGCGCAGTACCAGATCCGCCGCGCCGACCAGTTTCCCACCATCGGCCTGGCCGCCACCGGCAACCGCCAGCCCGATGGCACGGGCGGCATCCAGAGCACGTACAGCGTGGGCCTGGCGCTCAGCAGCTGGGAGATCGATTTCTTCGGCCGCCTGGGCAGCCTGAAGGAAGCGGCCCTGGCGCAGTACCTGGCCAGCCAGGAAGCGCGCCATGCCGCGCAGACCAGCCTGGTGGCCGCCGTGGCCAGCACCTGGCTGAGCCTGCAGGCGAACGACGAGTTGCTCGCGCTGACCGAACGCACCGTGGCCACGCGAGAGGATTCACTGCGCCTGAGCAAGCTGCGCTTTGACAACGGTGCGACCTCCGCACTCGACCTGCGCCAGGCCGAGTCGTTGACCGCCGCCGCGCAGTCCACGCTGGCCCAGCAACGGCGCCTGCGCGCGCTGGACATCAACGCGCTCACGCTGCTGGTGGGCCAGACCCCGCCGGCCGTGCTGCTGCCCGTGCCACCGACCATGCCTGCGCAGAGCACGGCAGCCAATGAGGTCGCCGTGCCCACCGCACCCGTGCCGGCGGCTTCGATGCTGCGCGAAGTGCCGGCCGGCCTGCCGTCCGAGCTGCTCACCCGCCGCGCGGACATTCGCCAGGCCGAACAGCAGCTGATCGCGACCAACGCCAACATTGGCGCCGCGCGCGCCGCGTTCTTCCCGCGCATCTCGCTCACGGCCAGCGCGGGCACGGCGAGCAGCAGCCTCTCGGGGCTGTTCAAGGACGGTTCCTGGGGCTTCACGCTGGCGCCGCAGGCGCTGCTGCCGATCTTCGACGCGGGCCGCAACCAGGCCAACCTCGACTCGGCCAATGCCGGGCGCGACATCGCCGTGGCGCAGTACGAGAAAGCGATCCAGACCGCGTTCCGCGAAGTGGCCGATGCACTGGCCGGCAGCGCGACGCTGGGCGACCAGCTGAGCGCGCAGCAGCTGCAGGCGAATGCAGAAGCCGAACGCTTCCGCCTCGCCGAGCTGCGCTACCGCAATGGCGTGGCCAGCTTCCTGGACGTGCTCGACGCGCAGCGCTCGCTGTTCACGACCCAGCAGGCACTGACGCAGACGCGTCTGGCGCAGCAGCAGAACCAGGTGAACCTGTACAAGGCCCTGGGCGGTGGATGGAATTGACCCCCTGCGCCGCTGACGCGGCTTCCCCCTGAAGGGGGACAACGCCAGAGGCCCGGCAAAGCCGGTTCCTCGGCGTTTCTGGATGAGGCACAGCGCTCCGGAGAGCCGCAGGCTGCGAGGGTTCCGCAGCTGACGCTTCCGGACCGCGATGCACTATCCAGGGCACCCGCGGATCCGGCTTTGCCGGTCCCAGGGTGCGCCCCCCTCAAGGGGGGACGCGCGCAGCGCGGCGGGGGTTATCCCTTCAGGTCGTAGAAGCGCAGGATGTGTTCCCAGGCCGTCTGCGGATCGTCCACGTACTTGAACAGCTCGAGGTCTTCCGGCGAGATCGTGCCTTCCTCGACCAGCACGTCGAGGTTGATCAGGCGCTTCCAGTAGTCCGACCCGAACAGCAGGATCGGCACGGGCTTGGACTTCTTGCATTGCACCAGCGTGATCACCTCGAACAGTTCGTCGAGCGTGCCGAAGCCGCCGGGGAAGGCGAGCAGGGCCTTGGCGCGCATCATGAAATGCATCTTGCGCAGCGCGAAGTAGTGGAACTTGAAGCTCAGTTCCGGTGACACGTAGGGGTTGGCGGCCTGCTCGTGCGGCAGCGCGATGTTCAGACCCACGGTGGGCGCACCCTCGTCGTGCGCGCCACGGTTGGCCGCTTCCATGATGCCGGGGCCGCCGCCGGTGCAGATGAACAGCTGCTCGGCCTTGGCGCACTTCCCGCTGTAGCGGGCAACGATGCGCGCGAACTCGCGTGCCTTGTCGTAGTAGTGCGCGTTGCGCACCATGGCCGTGGCGCGGGCGATCTCGCGGGCGTCACCGCTGCGCTCGGCGCGCACCAGCTGTTCCTGCGCCTCGCTGGCTTCGCGAAAGCGCGCACTGCCGTACACCACGATGGTGTTCTCGATCCCCGCTTCGCGCTGGGCCAGGTCGGGCTTGAGCATCTCGAGCTGGAAGCGGATGCCGCGCGTCTCGCGCCGCAGCAGGAATTCGGGGTCGGCAAAGGCCAGGCGGTAGGCGTCGGCCTGCAGCGGCACGCCTTCGTTGGCGTGGTGCTGGAGTTCGGCCCAGGCATCGGCCAGGCGGCGTTCGTTCAGGTCTTGGGTGGCTTCCATGGTGCGGATTCCTTCGGTTGTCGTGTGATTCGGATGATGCCGCTCACAGGGCAAGCGCCAGTGTCAGTGGCACGAAGACCACGGCCAGCGCATTGCCGAGCATGATCATGGCACCGACCTTGTCGGGCTCCTGGTGGTAGCGGTCGGCCAGCATGAACTGCATCACGGCCGGGGGCAGTGCGGCGAACAGCAGCAGCTGCCCGCGCGCGGCGCCTTCGAGGCCCAGCGCCCAGGCCAGCGGCAGGGCGATGGCCAGGCCGATGAGGGGGCGGGCCAGCGCGCCGGCCATGCCCAGTGCCAGTCCGTCGCGCGTGAGCGCGGTGAGGCGCACCCCCAGCGCGAACAGCATCATCGGCAGCAACGCGTCGCCCAGCAGCTTGAAGCCGGAGAGCACCGCATCGGGCGGTCGCACATCGGTGAAGGCGCTCGCAAAGCCGAGGGCGGTCGCGATCATCAGCGGACTGGCGAACAGGTCGCGTGTGCGCGCGGTGCGGCTGGTGATGCGTGCGCCGAGCGAGAAGTGGAGCAGGTTGCTGATCGAGAAAAGCGCCACGGCCGCACCGAAATTCGCCGGGCCGAAGGCCAGCAGCGCCAGGGGCAGGCCCATGTTGCCGCAGTTGTTGAACATCACCACCGGCACCAGGGTGCGCGGCTGTGCGCCCAGCGCGCGCGACAGCGGCCACGCCAGCAGGCCACCGCCGAGGATGATCACTGTGCCCCCGATGAGCAGCACCAGGTGTTCAGCGATGACGAAGTCGCGCGAGGCCAGCGCCGAGTACACCAGCATGGGCGCCAGCACATCCAGCGCGATGCGGTTGAAGGTGCTCATGTCCGGCATCTGCCGGCGCGCGTACGCAAAGCCGATCGCCACGATGAGGAACACCGGGATGATGACGTCGGCAACGCGGGCAATCAGGTCCATGTGGGTGGCGTCGGGCGGGAATCGGAAAACGAAAAGGCTCCCTCGGGAGCCTTTTCAAGTGAGTGCCTGAAGCGAAAGACGCTCAGACGCGACGGCGGTATTCGCCGGTGCGCGTGTCGATCTCGATCTTGTCGTCCTGTGCCACGAACAGCGGCACGGCGACTTCGAAGCCGGTGGCGATCTTGGCGGGCTTGAGCACCTTGCCGGACGTGTCGCCCTTGACGGCGGGTTCGGTCCAGGTGATGACGCGCTCGACGCTGGTGGGCAGTTCGACCGAGATGGCCTTGCCGTCGTAGAACACCACTTCGACGGCCATGCCGTCTTCGAGGTAGTTCAGGGCGTCGCCCATGTTCTCGGCTTCCACTTCGTACTGGTTGTACTCGGCGTCCATGCAGACGTACATCGGGTCGGCGAAGTAGGAGTAGGTGCACTCCTTCTTGTCCAGGATGATCTGGTCCATCTTGTCGTCGGCCTTGCAGACGACTTCGGTGGCCATGTTGTTCAGCAGGGCCTTGAGCTTGAGGCGCACGGTGGCAGCGCCGCGGCCGCCACGGCTGTATTCGGTTTTCAGGACGATCATCGGGTCCTTGCCGTGCATGATGACGTTGCCGGCGCGGAGTTCTTGAGCGATTTTCATAGGGATTCCAACGGTTGGGCCGCTTGCTTCCGGTGCGGGCTGGACACCCGGAAACCAACTGGGGGCTGCGATCTGAGCGGCGAGGCAGATGGCCGCGGAGTCGGTGGCTGGGATCGTGTCCGGACCGATTTTTCCGCAAAGCCTCGGATTTTATCGCTTTTCCTGCACAAAACCGAGCAGCTGGCTGCAGAGATCTGGCTGGGCGAGCAGGCGCGCGCGCGCCGCGCGGGCGCAGCCCTGCCAGGCCTGCAGGGTCGCCGCGTCCGGCCAGACCGCCCGCGTCGTGCCGATGCCGTTCCAGGCGCGGTGGAAATCCCGCAGGGAAGCCGGGGCCTCCAGCCAGTCCAGGAAGGCCTCCAGCTTGGCGTGGTGCGCGTCGTCGTGCTGCGGGTAGATGTGCCACACGAAGGGCTGGCCGGCCCAGAGTGCTCGGGCCAGCGAGTCCTCGCCGCGCACGAAGTTGAGGTCACATGCCCACAGCAGGTGGTCGAATGCGTGCTGGGTCAGCAGGGGCAGGGCGTGCAGCTGGCAACGGGGGCCGGGTGGTCCGTCCTGGCTGGCGGCGGCTTTCACGGCCTGCGCGGCCCGCCCGTGTGTGACGAGCCAGTCGCTCGCGGTCGCATCCCGTCCCGCCTGTTGCAGAACGGTGGGCAGGGCGGCGGGTTCGTAGCAGAACAGGCTGACCCGGCGCGAACCCGGGCGTGTGGAAATGCCCATGCCGTCCAGCCATGTCTCCGCGTCGAAGGCGGCCTGCCGGGCCAGCAGGTCGGGTTCCCGCAGCAGGCCGCCGGTGCGTTCGGTGAAGCCCGGGTAGAAGAACGCCTTCGTGAGCCCGCGCGCGGGCCCGCTCATGACGGGCGAGGGCAGGCGGTGTGAGCGCTCCACATAGTGCTCGGCGCTGAGGTATTCGAGGTTGATCCACACCGGTGCCCGCGCGCCTTCGCCCACCCGCTCGCCGAGGGCTTCGACGCACTCGGGCGGCGGTTCGCAGCCGAAGGCCTCGATCCACACGTCGGCCCGGGGCAGGGGGTCCGACAGGGGCGCGGGCAAGGGCGAGGCCCAGTGCAGCACCTCGATGCCGTTCGCATCGCCTTGCAGCGCGCCCGGCGCCATCCAGGAAAGGGCCTGCGGGTCGTCCAGCCACAGCCGCACCTGTTCACCCCGGCGCGCCAGCTCCGCCGACAGCCGCCAGCAGACGCCCACGTCGCCAAAGTTGTCGATCACCCGGCAGAAGATGTCCCATTGCATGCCAGCCATTGTCGGGGCTTGGCGGCGTTCACCGGCCCGGCTACAGTTTGTGGGCGCTGCAGGCCGGCTCCTTCGGAGCCGCTGAAGGCGCGGGAGACTTGCACCATGGCCCTGCAACGTTTCATGCCCTGGCTGGCCGCGCTCGCACTGGCGCTGGCCTTGCCGGCACTGCATGCCCAGGAACTCATCGCCGACATGAGCGCGGGGCCGCCCAGCGGCCGCTACGCGTTTGCCAGCAACACACCGCGCAGCCTGCCCGACCTGCTCAAGGGCCCGGGGCAGGGCGAGCCGGCGCAGCCTGTGGGGCACTGGTTTCTGCCTGCTGGCACCGAACGCGGGCCGGCGGTGATCCTGATCCACGGTTCGGGCGGGATCTACGACGCGATGCTCGACTACTGGCCGAAGCAGTTCAATGCCGCGGGCATCGCGGTGCTGGCGGTCGATTCCTTCGGGCCCCGTGGCGTGAAGAGCACGGCCGAAGACCAGTCGCAGGTGCCGTTCGCGGCCGACACGGCCGACGCGTTCGCCGCACTCAGGCTGGTGGCCAGCCACCCCCGGGTCGACCCGGCGCGCATCGCCATCATGGGATTCTCGCGCGGTGGCATCACCACCTGGCGCACGGCGGTCGAGCGGATCGTGGCGGCGCAGAAGCTGCCCGACAACCTGCGCTTCGCGGCCCATGTGCCGGTGTATTCGGGCGGCTGCGTGGGCGCGTTCCGCCTGATGGTCAAACCCGGTGTGTTCACCTCGAGAGCACCGATGCTGTGGGTGCACGGCGATGCCGATGACTACGCCACCATTGGCGCCTGCCGCGACTACGCCGAGCGCATCGGCAAGGCCGGCACGCCGGTGGAGTTCGTCACTCTCGAAGGTGCCCACCACAAGTTCGACCAGGACGACACGCGGCGCTTCAACGTGCGTGGCGCGCAGCGCACGCTGGAGACCTGTCCACTCGAGCTCGATATCGACACACTCGCGACCTACGACCGCAACACAGGCCAGCGGGTCAGCGGCGAGGCCTTGCAGGCGCTCACGCGGCAGTCGTGCAGTGCCACCGGGGCCAGCGTCCAGGGCGACCGCGCTGCGCGCGACAAGGCGGCGCAGGCCATCCTCGCGTTTTTCCGCAAGACACTCGGTTCGCGCTGAGTCCCCACGGCGGTGGGGGCGGCGGGGCCGGGCGACAATACCGGCCCATGTCCGACACGCATCCCGAACAACTGCTCAGCGAAGTGGCCGCCCTGCCGGGGCTGCCCGGCGTGTACCGCTATTTCGACGCCCAGGGCCAGCTGCTCTACGTGGGCAAGGCGCGCAACCTCAAGAAGCGCGTGTCGAGCTATTTCCAGAAGAGCCACGACGGCACGCGCATCGGCCACATGGTCGGCAAGATCGTGCGCATGGAGACCACCGTGGTGCGCTCGGAGGCCGAGGCGCTGCTGCTGGAGAACAACCTCATCAAGACGTTGAACCCCAAGTTCAACATCCTGTTTCGCGACGACAAGAGTTACCCCTATCTGAAGATCACCGGCACGCGCGAGGCGTTCAAGCCGTCGGCGAAGCCACTCTCGCCATCGGCCGCCTTTCCCCGCATGGCGTACTACCGGGGCGTGGTCGACCGCAGGCACAGCTACTACGGGCCGTACCCCAGCGCCTGGGCGGTGAAGGAGTCCATCACCCTGCTGCAGAAAGTGTTCCGCCTGCGCACCTGCGAAGACACCGTGTTCGCCAACCGCACGCGGCCTTGCCTGCTGTACCAGATCAAGCGCTGCAGCGGCCCCTGCGTGGACCTGGTCGACCATGAGGTCTACGCACAGGACGTGCGCGATGCCGAGCGCTTCCTGCGTGGCGAAACCCAGGCCGTGCTGGACACGCTGGAGCAGCGCATGCTCGTGCACGCAGAGAAGCTGGAGTTCGAGCAGGCGGCCGAAATCCGCAACCAGATGAGCGCGCTTTCGCGCGTGCTGCACCAGCAGGCGATGGACACCGTTTCCGACAAGGACGTGGACGTGCTCGCCGTGAAGGTGCACGGCGGGCGGGCCTGTGTGAACCTGGCCATGATCCGCGGCGGCCGCCACCTGGGCGACCGGCCGTATTTCCCCGCCCACGTGGACGACGCGACCGCCATCGACCACGCGCTGGCGGGCGAGGGCGGCGAGGCACCACCGCCCGGCGACCCGGCGGAGCGCGTCGCCGTGCAGGTGCTGGAAGCCTTCATCGCCCAGCACTACCTGGGCGTGGCCATGCCGCACACGCTGGTGACCAGCCACCCTGTGGGCAAGCCTTTGCTGGACGCCTTGAGCGAGCAGACCGGCGCGAAGGTGAACGCCGTGCACAACCCGCGCGAACACCGCCGCATCTGGCTCGAGATGGCGCAGAAGAATGCCGACATCGCGCTGGCCCGCCTGCTGGCCGAAGAAGGCAGCCAGCAGGCGCGCACCCGCGCACTGGCCGATGCCCTGCACCTGCCCGACGACCAGCTCGATGCGCTGCGCATCGAGTGCTTTGACATCTCGCACACCGCCGGCGAATCCACCCAGGCCTCGTGCGTGGTGTTCGAAGGCCACAAGATGCAGAACAGCCAGTACCGCCGCTACAAGATCGACGGCATCACCCCGGGTGACGACTACGCCGCGATGCGGCAGGTGCTGTTGCGTCGGTACGGGCGCATCGCCGAGGCCCTGCGCGCCGAGGAGGGCACGACCGAGCCGCTGCCCGCTGAGGCCGTGGACGCCGTGGACGCCACCGACCCGCCCGGGGAGCCTGCCGCCACGGAACCCACGGTCGAATCCGTGGCCGGGCCGCGCATGCCCGACCTGGTGCTGGTCGACGGCGGCAAGGGCCAGGTGAGCATGGCGCGCGAGGTGTTCGAGCAGCTCGGGCTGGACCTCTCGCTCATCGTCGGCGTGGAGAAGGGCGAAGGGCGCAAGGTGGGCCTGGAGGAACTGGTGTTTGCCGACGGGCGCGAGAAGGTCTACCTCGGGCACGACTCCGCCGCGCTCATGCTGGTGGCGCAGATCCGCGATGAGGCCCACCGCTTCGCCATCACCGGCATGCGCGCGCAACGCGCCAAGGTGCGCACCGGCGGCAGCCGCCTGGAAGACATCCCCGGCGTCGGTCCCAAGAAGCGCGCGCGGCTGCTGCAGCGTTTTGGCGGTGTGCGCGGCGTGGCATCGGCCAGCGTCGACGATCTCTGCACCGTGGAAGGCATCTCGACCGAACTGGCGGATGCCATCTACAGGGCGCTGCATTGAATACCGACACCACCCCCCGTTTCCGGACGGCCAACGCATAATCCGACCCATGTTCTTCAACCTCCCCACCCTGCTCACCTGGGCGCGCATCGTTGCCATTCCGCTGATCGTGGGCGTGTTCTATATGGAGAGCATGAGCGTTGCCGAGCAGAACCTGGTCGCCACGGTCATGTTCATCGTGTTCGCGCTGACCGACTGGGCCGACGGCTACCTGGCCCGCAAGCTCAACCAGACCTCGGCCTTCGGCGCGTTCCTCGATCCGGTGGCCGACAAGTTCCTGGTGTGCGCCAGCCTGCTGGTGCTGGTGCACCTGGACCGCGCCGACGTGTTCGTGGCCCTCATCATCATCGGCCGCGAGATCGCCATCTCGTCGCTGCGCGAGTGGATGGCCATCATCGGCGCGACCAAGAGCGTGGCCGTGCACATGATCGGCAAGGTCAAGACCATGGTGCAGATGATCGCCATTCCTTTCCTGCTGTTCCACGGCACGCTGTTCGGCGTGATCGACACGCAGCAATGGGGCACCTGGCTGATCTGGATCTCTGCCGTGCTGACCATCTGGTCCATGGTGTATTACCTGCAGAAGGCCATTCCCGAAATCCGCGCCAAGTCGCGCTGAACGCGCAGAGGCCCTGGCGATGCAATCCCCGACGCAAGACAACGCGTGGCTGCGCGCCATGCCCTGGGTGTTCGTGCTGATCTGGAGCACGGGTTTCATCGTGGCGCGCTACGGCATGCCGCATGCGCCGCCGATGAAGTTCCTCGCCGTGCGATATGCGCTGTCCATCGCCTGCTTCCTGCCCTGGATCCTGCTGGCCGGCGTCAAGTGGCCCACCAGCCGCGCGCAATGGTTTCACCTCGCGGTCACCGGCGTGCTCATGCACGCGGGCTATCTGGGCGGGGTGTGGGCGGCGGTGAAGGCCGGCATGGGCTCGGGGCTGTCCTCGCTCATCGTCGGCCTGCAGCCGGTGCTCACCGCGATCTGGCTGTCCGGCACGGGCTCGAAGGTGTCCAGGCGGCAGTGGCTCGGGCTGGTGCTGGGTTTCGCCGGGCTGGTGCTGGTGGTTTCGCGCAAGTTTGGAGCCGGTGGGCCGGGCGATCAGGCGAACTGGCTCAACCTGTCGTTCGCCGTCATGGCGCTCATGGCCATCACCGTGGGCACGCTGTACCAGAAGCGCTTCGTGGCGGCGTGCGACGTGCGCACGGCGAACGCCGTGCAACTGCTCGCGGCCCTGCTCGTCACGCTGCCGCTCACCCTTCTTGAAGCCGAGCTGATGGACTGGAATGGCGAACTCATTGGCGCCATGGCCTGGTCGGTGCTCGGCCTCACGCTGGGCGGCAGTTCGCTGCTGTACCTGCTGATCCAGCGCGGCGCGGCGGCCTCGGTCACCAGCCTCATGTACCTCGTGCCACCCTGCACGGCGCTGATCGCCTGGGTGCTCTTCGCCGAGCCCATCACGGCCGTCACCCTGGCCGGTACCGCGCTCACCGCTTTCGGCGTGGCGCTGGTGGTGCGGGCGGGGCGCTGACGCGCTTCCAAGGCTCGTCGCGGAAGCTGTCCACCAGAAATTCTGTCAGCAGGCGGATGCGCCGCGGCGTCTGGGGGCGGTACGGCGCGAGCCAGTGCACGTCTGCATCCGGCATGGCGTAGCCGGGCAGCACGCGCACGAGCTCACCGCTGGCGAGCTGCGGCGCGATGTCCCACAGGCTGCGCAACATCAGGCCGTGACCGGCCAGGCACCAGTCGCGCACCAGTTCACCCGAATTGCTCGAGAGCGGCCCGCTGACGGGCACATGGTTCACCTGCGCCTCGCCTGTGCGCTGCAGGCGCCAGTGGTCGAAGCGCTGGCCGGGGCCACCATCGTTCTCGCGCACCACAAGGCAGGCGTGTGAAGCCAGGTCGGGCAGCGTGCGCGGCACACCGTGGCGTTCGATGTAGGCGGGCGACGCCACCAGCACGCGCTGGTTGGACGCCAGCCGGCGCGACACCCACTCGGCCGCCCGTTCGCTGGGTGCGTCCCACAGCCAGATGGCCCCGTCAAAGCCGTCCACCGCCAGATCGGGCAGGCGCTCGGTGAGCTGCAACTGCACCTGAATGCCCGGGTGCCGCGCCTGGAATGCTGCCAGGGCAGGGCCGACCCACAGCCGGCCGAAGCCGAACGTGGCGGCGATGCGGATCGGCCCGGCGGGCTCGGCCTGCCGCTCCCTCAGTTCCGCTTCCACCTCGTCGAACGCGCGCAGCAGGTGCACGGCGCGTTCGCACAGGGTGTCGCCTTCGGCGGTCGGGCTCACGCGGCGCGTGGTGCGCTGGAACAGGCGCAGGCCGAGCCGTGCCTCCAGCGCGGCCAGGCGTTTGGTGACGGCGGAAGGCGCCACGCGCAGCGCACGAGCGGCCATCACCAGGCTGCCGTGTTGCCGCACGGCCAGCACGAGCTCCAGATCGGGGCGGTCCAATTGTTTCCCTTTAGGAATTAATCAATTGCCCCATTATTGCTGCAATGCGGGCTATGCTGGCGCCCATGTTGAACGGATTCCAGTCCCATACCCTGCAGCGCGATGGCGTGACACTGCACACCCGCATAGGCGGTGAGGGGCCGCCGCTCTTGCTGCTGCACGGCCACCCGCAGAGCATGGCGATGTGGCACCGCGTGGCGCCCGTGCTGGCGCAACGCTTCACCCTGGTGTTGATGGACCTGCGCGGCTACGGCGATTCCGCGCGGACCGCCGCTGGCGCAGGGCATACCACGCACAGCAAGCGCGAGATGGCACGCGACGCCATCGCCGCCATGGCGCACCACGGTTTCGACCACTTCGGTGTGCTCGCGCACGACCGCGGAGCGCGGGTGGCGCACCGCCTTGCGCTGGACCACCCCGATGCGGTGCACCGCCTCATGCTGCTCGACATCGCGCCCACCCTGGCCATGTACGAACAGACTGGCGAGGCCTTTGCGCGTGCCTACTGGCACTGGTTCTTCCTGATCCAGCCGCCGCCCTTGCCCGAGGCACTGATCGCATCCGACCCGGTGCGCTACGTGCGCAGTGTCATGGGCAGCCGCCACGCGGGCCTGGCACCGTTCGACCCCGCCGCACTGGCCGAGTACGAACGCTGCGCGGCGCTGCCGGGCACCGCGGAGTCGATCTGCGAGGACTACCGCGCCAGCGCCACGCTGGACCTCGACCACGATCGCGCCGACGTGGCCGCGGGCCGCCGGCTCACCCAGCCGTTGCGCGTGCTGTGGGGCGAGCACGGCACGGTGGCGCGCTGTTTCGATGTGCTGGCGCTCTGGCGCGAGCGCGCGGCGGATGTGTCGGGCCACAGCCTGCCCTGTGGCCACTACATCGCCGAAGAAGCACCCGAGCGCCTCGCGGCCGAAGCCCTTTCTTTCTTTTCATCCCTTTCAGAGGAACAACCATGAGCAAACACCGCATCGCCGTCATCGCCGGAGACGGTATCGGCACCGAAGTCATGCCCGAGGGCATCCGCGTGCTGGAAGCCGCCGCGACGAAGTTCGGCATCGACCTGCAGTTCGACCACTTCGATTTTTCCAGCTGCGACTATCACGAACGCCACGGCAAGATGCTTCCCGACAACTGGAAGGAACAGATCGGCGGCCACGACGCGATCTATTTCGGTGCGGTGGGCTGGCCCGACAAGGTGCCCGACCACGTGTCGCTGTGGGGTTCGCTGCTGATGTTCCGCCGCGAGTTCGACCAGTACGTCAACATCCGTCCTGCCCGGCTCATGCCCGGCGTGACCGCACCCGTGGTGCGCCGCGACGGCAGCCCGCGCGAGCCCGGCGAGATCGACATGGTCATCGTGCGCGAGAACACCGAGGGTGAATATTCCAGCATCGGTGGGCGCATGTACCCTGGAACCGAGCGAGAGATCGTGGTACAGGAAACGGTCATGTCGCGCATTGGCGTGGACCGCGTGCTGCGCCACGCATTCGAGGTGGCCCGCTCGCGCCCGAAGAAGCACCTCACCAGTGCGACCAAGTCCAACGGCATTGCCATCACCATGCCCTACTGGGACGAGCGCGTGGCCGAGATGGCCAAGGAGTACCCCGATGTGAGGGTCGACAAGTTCCACATCGACATCCTCACCGCACACTTCGTGCAGCGCCCCGACTTCTTCGATGTGGTCGTCGGCAGCAACCTGTTCGGTGACATCCTGAGCGACCTGGGGCCGGCCTGCACCGGCACCATCGGCATCGCACCCAGCGCCAACCTCAACCCCACGCGCCAGCACCCCTCGCTGTTCGAACCGGTGCACGGTTCGGCGCCGGACATCGCGGGCAAGGGCATCGCCAATCCGATCGGCCAGATCTGGTGCGGCGCGATGATGCTCGACTTCCTGGGCCATCGTGGTGCACACGACGCGATCATGGGCGCCATCGAGGCCGTGCTGCAGCCCGGCAGTGGTGCGCCGCGCACCGCAGACCTGGGTGGAAAGGCCGGCACCGCCGACGTGGGCCGCGCCATCGCCAGCGCGCTTTCCGCCTGATGCCACGCGGGCCGCAGTTGCGACAGTTTGTTGCTCGCGGCCCGTCCCGGATGAATGCGTCTAGAATCTCGCCTCTTGCGCCGACAGGCACCGGGCCGAAGACCTCATGTATTGACAGGGGTCGCGCCCAGTGGGTCTAATCACTCAGCGTTTGCCACTGTGCTGGCATCGTCCTGCGGTCTAGAGCGATCTGGGTTTTTTGCCTGCGGCCCGCGCCGTCTTCGGAAAAAAACCTGTCCTTGCGGAACATTCATCTCACTTCAAGAGGGGCTATTTGTGAACAAAACAGAACTCGTCGAACACATTGCCAAGCACGCCGATATTTCCAAGGCGGCTGCAACGCGTGCACTGGACTCCACCATCACGGCGATCCGCACCACGCTGAAGAAGGGCGGCACTGTGTCGCTCGTCGGTTTTGGCTCCTTCGCGGTCACCAAACGCCCCGCTCGCAAGGGCCGCAACCCCCGCACTGGCGCTGAGATTAAAATCAAGGCCGCCAAGGTGCCGAAGTTCCGCCCGGGCAAGGCTCTCAAGGACGCTCTGAACTGATGCAGTCACTGGGTGCTTAGCTCAGTTGGCAGAGCGGCGCTTTTACACAGCGTAGGTCGGCGGTTCGACCCCGTCAGCACCCACCACCATCGAAAAGGCGAACCAGGGTTCGCCTTTTTTGTTGCCGACACCGACACACCATTCGGTCCATTGACATAGCAGGATTCAAGGCATGTTCGATTCCATCCGCAATCACAAGAAGTACCTCATGGGCTTCCTGATGATCCTGATCATTCCATCGTTCGTGCTGTTCGGCATCGAAGGCTATACGCGCTTCAACGAAAGCGGCGAGGCAGTGGCCAGCGTCGATGGCAAGGACATCACCAAGGCCGAATGGGATCAGGCGCATCAGCAGGAATCGCAACGCCTGCGCGAGGCCATGCCGTCGCTGGACTCGCGCCTGCTCGACAGCGAAGGCGCGCGCTATGCGACGCTTGAACGCCTTGTGCGCCAGCGCCTGCTGGCTGCGGCCGCCGGCAAGCTCAACCTGTACACCAGCGACGCACGCCTGGCGCGCGACCTGCAGCAGAACGAAGCGATTGCCGCGTTGCGCAAGCCCGATGGCTCGCTGGATGTGGAAGCCTATCGGCAGCTCGTGGCCCGCCAGGGCATGACGCCCGAGATGTTCGAAGCGCGCGTGCGCGCCGACCTCTCGCAGCGCCAGGTGTCGCAAGGCATCCTGGGTTCGGGCTTTGCGCCGACTGCGCTGGCCTCGGTTTCGCTCAACGCCTTCTTCGAACGCCGCGAAGTGCGCGTGGCACGGTTTGCCGCCACCGATTTTGCCGCGCAGGTCTCACCGACCGATGCCGACATCGAAGCCTTCTACAACGCCAATCAGGCGCTTTTCCAGGCGCCCGAGCAGGCCGAGATCGAATACCTCGTGCTCGACGCGGCCGCGCTGCAGAACAGCGTGGCCTTCAACGAAGCCGACGTGCGCACCTATTACGAACAGAATGCCTCGCGCATGTCGGGCACCGAAGAGCGCCGCGCGCGCCACATCCTGCTGACCGTGCCCGCTGGCGCGCCTGCAGCCGACAAGGACGCCGTGCGCGCTCGCGCGCAGGCCCTGCTGGCCCAGGTGCGCGAAAAGCCTGCGACCTTTGCCGATGTGGCCAAGGCGCAGTCGCAGGATCCCGGATCGGCCAGCCAGGGTGGCGACCTCGACTACTTCAGCCGTGGCGCCATGGTCAAGCCATTCGAGGACGCGGTGTTCTCTCTGGCCAAAGGCGCCATTTCCGATGTTGTCGAAACCGACTTCGGCTTCCACATCATCCAGCTCACCGACATCAAGGCACCGCCCGTGCGCAGCTTCGAATCGATGCGCGCCGAGATCGAGGCCGAGCTCAGGAAGCAGCTGGCACAGAAGCAATACGCGGAAGCTGCCGACACGTTCAGCAACCTCGTCTACGAGCAGCCCGATTCGCTGCAGCCCGCGGCCGATCGCCTCAAGCTGCAGGTGCGCAAGGCCACCGTGCAGCGCCAGCCCCAACCCGGCGTGACGGGCGCGCTCGCCAACGAACGTCTGCTCGGCGCGGTGTTCGACACCGAAACGATCGACAAGAAGCGCAACACCGAAGCCATCGACACGGGTTCGGGCCAGCTGGTGTCCGCGCGCGTCGTCAAGCATTCGCCGGCCCACACGCAAGTGCTGGCCGAAGTGCGTGACCAGGTGCGCACGCGCCTGGTGACCCAGCGCTCGAGCGAGCTCGCAAAGGCCGAGGGCGAGAAGCAGCTGCAGGCTGCGAAGTCGGGCACCGACCCCAGGGGCCTGGCGAACACGGTGGTGGTGTCGCGCGAGAACCCGCAGGGCCTCACGCAGCCGGTGCTGCTCGCCGCCCTGAGCGCAGACGCGAAGAGCCTCCCCGCGTGGGTGGGCGTGAACCAGGCCGACCAGGGTTATGCGATCGTGAAGGTGGAGAAGCTGCTGCCGCGCGACGTGCGCGACGCCCAGGCGCTCAGCCAGGAAGTGCAGCAGTACAGCCAGTGGTGGGCGTCGGCCGAGAACGAGGCCTATGTCGAGACGCTGAAAGAGCGCTTCAAAGCCCGCATTCTGGTGCCCGAACCCGCTGCGGCGGTGCCACCCGCTCAATGAACGGGCCCAAGTTCGGGCTATAATTCGCAGCTTGCGGTGGCTGTAGCTCAGTTGGTAGAGTCCAGGATTGTGATTCCTGTTGTCGTGGGTTCGAGTCCCATCAGCCACCCCAGATGATTCAAGCAAAAAGCCCGGCTCTGCCGGGCTTTTTGCTTTGGTGTCTCAGGTCTGTGGTCCCGGCCTGGGCATACCCGGCGGACGACCGCGTCCACCAGGGCCGCCGGGTCCGCCCGGTGGGCGATTGCCTCGCGTGGAGCACACCGCTTCGTTCAGGTCGCTGCGGATCGCCAGCGTCTTGGAGGCCAGCATCACGCCGTCGACCTGCTGCACATCGAACAGGTAGGGCGACTTGTCGGGCTCCTGGCCCACCACGTTGTCGGTGGCCAGCGTCGTGTCGGGCAGCCCTTTCTGCTTGTACAGGGGCGCGCCGCCGAAGATATCGGCGTTGAGTTCGTCGGAGAACAGCAACTGCGTGGTGACCCAGGCCGTGGCCGAATCGCGCGGATCGTAGTCGCCCTTCATCACGCGCAAGTGCACATGGTTGGCACGGCCGCCGTACCAGCCCGGGTAGCAGCTGTCGAAGCGGGCGATGCCGTTCGCGTCCGTGCGCTGCCAGCCGCGGAAGAACTGGCGGTCCACATCGGCCTTGTCGTTGTTGCACATGGGCGCGATGCGGCCCGAATAGCCGCCGGTGTGGTTCGTGTGCCAGACCTCGACGATCGCGTTCTCGATCGGGCGGCACTGTGCGTCGACGATGCGCAACTGCATGTGCATGGGCAGCCCGTCCCAGCCGTCGCTGATGTCCCGGCGTTCGGGCGACAGCGTGTGGCAGGGGCCGATGGTGGCTTCGCAGGTGAGCCGGCAGGTGGTGGCCGCTGCTTTCAGAAACGGGTTGATCGCACGGGCTGCCGTGCCGATGCGCGCGGTGCCGCCGGTGACCCAGCCTGCGCCACCAACCTGGCCCGCGGACCCTGCTGAAGCCGAAGCCGCCTGAGCGGCCGGGCCGCCAACGCAACCGCCCAGCAGCCACACCGCGGGCGCGGCGCTGGCGGCGCTACCCCAGCGAAGGATCACCTCCCGGCGCGACAGCGCAGGGGAGGGTAGCCCCTCGCTGTGTTCAGTGACGGGGTCGGGAGTGGGTGTCGCGGTGCGCGACTTCATGGAGGTGCGGTGGCTCATGCGCGACGATCCTAGACCTGCATGAGGGAAGGCGTGTGCAGCAATCGTGCAAGAACATGGGACTCAGCCCTTGCCCAGCGGGGGCCTGCCGAACAGGCTTGATGTGTTGCTGATGGGGCCGAGCTCGGCGGCGGCGGCCAGCAAGGCCGGGGCCAGTTCGCGCATGCGCGCGGCGGTGAGGCGCGTGCGCGGGCCGGCGATGCTGATGACGCCAATGGCTTCCTTGCGGCGCATCACGGGCACGCCCATGGCGCTCATGCCGGGGGCAAACACCTCGTCGATCATCGAATAACCGCGCACGCGCGCGGCGTGCAGGAAGCCGAGCAGTGCCTTGACGGTGGTGGGCGCTTTTGGGCCATACGCCTGGGGTGTGCCGAAGCCCTGGCGTGCCACCAGCTCCACCGCGCGCTCGTCGCTCAGCGTGAGCAGCCAGGCGTGCCCCGAGGCCGTGCACGACAGGCGCGCGTCCATGCCCATGTCGGGGTCGTAGCGCAGGCCGCGGCGCGTGCCTTGCGATTTCGCTACCCAGGTCAGGCGGTCCTCGTCCACGATGGACAGGCGCACCAGCTCGCCGGATTTCTGGGCCAGGCGTTCCAGCAGGGGTTCGGCGATGTCGACGATGCCCGCGTTGCTGAGGTAGCCCAGGCCCAGCGACACCACCTTGGTGGTGAGCATGTAGTCGCCCTGCTTGTGCGCCTGGCGCACGTAGCCGCGCCGTTGCAGCTCGACCAGCAGCCTGTGGCAGGCGCTCAGGGGAATGTCGAGCTCGGCCGCCATCGACGCCAGCGCGAGGCCGCCGGGGTGTTCGGCGAGGTGTTCCAGCAGGGTCAGTCCGCGGTCCAGGGCGAGGCTCATGCGGTCTCCTTTTTTGTAATGAGGAATGGGTTTCCAATCTGGAAAGATTGTCCCACCATCGGCCAAGAATCCGTGCACATGAACGGCACCATCTACATCCTCAACGGCCCGAACCTCAATCTGCTCGGGGTTCGAGAGCCCCATGTCTACGGCCACGAAACACTCCCGCAGGTGGAAAAGCTGTGCCGGCGCGTCACTGCCGAGCTGGGCTTCGAATGCGAGTTCCGGCAGTCCAACCACGAGGGTGTGCTGGTGGACTGGGCACAGGAAGCAAGGGAAAAGGCCGCGGCCGTGGTGGTCAACCCGGCCGGCCTGTCCTTCCGTTCCATCCCGTTGCTGGACGCGCTGAAGACGCTTGACCAGCCGCTGGCCGAGGTGCATATCACCAACATCCACCGGCGCGACCCGCTCTACCAGAACTCGCTGATCTCGCTGGCGGCCACCGGCGTGATCTGCGGGTTCGGCGCCTTCGGTTACGAACTGGCCATCCGGGCGGTCGTGCACCGCCTGGCACCGGTGCCCGCCTGAAGTTCTTTCTGCGTTTTCATCACACCCATTACAGACAGGAGACATCGCCATGAACGCATATCCCAACCGCCGTGCTGCCTTGCAAACGGGCGTTGCGCTGGCCGCCGCCTCGGTCGTGCCCGCCTGGGCGCAGGCCCAGCCCACGCTGCGCTTTGCCGCCGTGTTCTCCGACAAGGACATCCGCGCCGACATGATGAAGATGCTGGCCAAAGACATCGAGGCCGACTTCAAGGTCGAGGTGTTCCTGAACTCGACGCTGTTCCGGCAGGGCACCGAGCTGGTGGCGCTGCAGCGCGACAACCTCGAGATGGGCAACATCGGTCCGCAGGACATCTCGAAGCAGATTCCCGCCTGGTCGCTGCTGACCTCGGCCTACCTGTTCCGCGACGCCAACCACCTCACGAGCTTTTTCGCCAGCGACATGGGTGCGCAGATGAAGAAGATGGTCGAGGACCAGCTGAAGGTGAAGATCCTCGGCCCGACCTTCTTCGGCACGCGGCAGGTGGGTCTCAAGAGCAAGAAGAAGGTGAATGTGCCGGCCGACCTCGCCGGTGTGAAGCTGCGCATGCCGCCTGGCGACAGCTGGCAGCTGCTGGGCAAGTCCATCGGCGCCAACCCCACGCCCATGGCCTACGCCGAAACCTACACGGGCCTGCAGACCGGCGCGATCGACGGGCAGGACAACCCGCTGCCGAACGTGCAGAACATGAAGTTCTATGAGGTGATGTCGCAGATCGTGCTGACCTCGCACCTGGTGGGGTATGACCTGCTCACGCTCAACATGAAGGTCTGGCAGGGCATGTCGCCCGCGAAGCAGAAAAACTTCCAGGCCGCGGTGGACAAGGCCATCGCCTGGAGCACGGCCGAACACCTCAAGCGCGAGAAGGAACTGGCCGACGGCTTCAAGAGCCAGGGGCTGGACGTGTACACGCCCAACATTGCCGCGTTCCGCGAGCACGCGCAGAAGGTGTACCTGGCGTCCGACGAAGCGAAGCAGTGGCCGGCGGGCATGCTCGACAAGATCAACGCCATGAAGTGAACCTGCGGCCCTGCGTCCGATGCTGAAAAGAATCCACTCTGCGCTGCAGCAGCTGGCCGACTTCGTGGCGGCCGGCCTGCTGGCCATCATCTTCGTGGCCTTCATCCTGCAGATCGCGCTGCGCTACCTCTTCAACTGGCCGGTCGGCTGGACCACCGAGGTCTCGCTGCTGGCCTGGTTGTGGCTCGTGCTCTGGGGCGCGTCCTTCGTGCTCAAGGAGCACGACGAGATCCGCATCGACTTTCTTTCGGCCAACGTGGGACCACGCGCGCGCATCGGCATGGCGATCCTGGGATCGGTGGGCATCATCGTGCTCTTCGGCATGCAGCTGCCCGCGGCTTACGACTACGTGAGCTTCATGAAGGTGGAGAAGAGCTCGTACCTGAACACGCGCTTCGACGTGCTGTTCTCCATCTACCTCGTGTTTTCGGTGGCCGTGATCGCGCGCCACCTGTTGAGCCTCGGCCAGCTGCTGCGCGGCCGTGATCCCGGCGTTGCTCCGCCCGACCAGACCAGCTCTCCACTGTGAACCTCACCAGCCCATTCTCTCTGGCCCTGTGGACCATCATCGGGCTCAGCCTGCTGGGCGTGCCCGTCGGTCAGGCCATGATCGGTGGCTCCGTCCTGTACCTGTACCTCAAGGGCATGGACATGGGCACCGTGGCAGAGCAACTGCTCAATGGCACGTACTCCAGCTTCCTGCTGCTGGCGATCCCGCTGTTCATCCTGGCCGCGACCATCATGAGTTCGGGCAGCGTGATGGACCGCCTGATGCGCTTCTGCAATGCGCTGGTGGGCCACTTTCCGGGTGGCCTGGCGCAGGTGAACGTGCTGCAGAGCGTGGTGTTCGCCAGCATGTCCGGCTCGGCGCTGGCCGATGCGGCCGGCTCCGGCAAGATGATGCAGGTCATGATGACCAAGGACAACCGCTACACGGCGGGCTTTGCCGCGGCGCTCACCGCCGCGTCCTCGGTCATCGGGCCGATCCTGCCGCCGTCCATTCCCATGGTGCTCTACGCGCTGGTGTCGGGCACTTCCATCGGCTACCTCTTCATCGCGGGCGTGTTGCCCGGCCTGCTGCTCGGTGGCGTGCAGATGGGGCTGGTGCACTACCTCGCCAGGAAGCGCCGCTTCCCGGTGGAGCCACGGGTGCCGCTTCGCGAATTGCCGCGCATCACGCGCGAAGCCTTCGCCGCGCTGATGCTGCCGGTGGTGCTGCTCGGTTGCCTCTACACCGGCGTGACCACGCCCACCGAAGCGGCCGGTCTGGCCGCAGGCTATGCGCTGCTCATCTCGGTGCTGCTCTACCGGAGCATCGGCTGGAAAGACCTGTACGACGCGCTCCTGAGCAGCGCGCGCATCAGCATTTCCATCGGCATGCTGATCGCGGGCGCGCTGGTCTTCAACTACGTGATCACGGTGGAGAACATTCCCGCCAGTCTGAGCGCGTTCCTCGCCACCTTCGACATGTCGCCGCTGGGCTTCCTGCTGCTGGTCAACCTGATCCTGCTGGCGCTGGGCTGTTTCCTCGAGGGGTCGACGATCATCCTCGTGATCCTGCCGGTGCTGCTGCCCACGGCGGCGGCGCTGGGTGTCGACCCGGTGCACTTTGGTGTGGTCGCGGTGCTCAACATCATGATCGGCCTGTGCACGCCGCCCTATGGCCTGTTGCTGTTCATGATGACCCGCATCGCCAACATCTCGCTCATGGAGCTGGTGCGCGAAATGGTGCCCTTCCTGGTGGTGATGGTGGGCGCGCTGGCCATCGTCACGCTCTGGCCGGACATGGTGCTGTTCCTGCCGAGGCTGGCGGGCTACTCAGGCTGAGCGTTCGATGGGCATCGACGGCAACACCGAGCTGATCGCCCACATCGGCCACCCCACGCACGCCTTCAAGGCGCCGCTGATCTACAACCCGTACTTCGAGGCGCAGGGCCTCAACGCGGTGGTGGTGCCCATGGCATGCCAGGCGAAAGACTTTCCAGGCTTCCTGCGCGCGGTGTTCGCGCTGGAGAACGTGCGCGGTGCCCTCATCACCATGCCGCACAAGGTCAGCACCGTGGCGTTGCTCGATGAGGCATCGCCCGCGGTGCACGTGGCGGGCGCCTGCAACGCGGTGCGGCGCGACGCGCGGGGGCGCCTTGTGGGGGAACAGTTCGATGGCGAGGGTTTCGTGCGCGGCGTCCGGCGCAAGGGGCTGGATGTGCGGGGCTGCACGGCGCTGGTCGTGGGCGCGGGCGGCGTTGGTTGCGCCATTGCGGCTTCGCTGGCGGGTGCGGGCGCGGGCGCGTTGCGCCTGTTCGACGTGGACGCGGAGCGGGCAGAACAACTGCGTGCACGGCTCAACGAACACCATCCGGCCATCCAGGCGACCACCGGAAGCCGCGATCCGCTCGGGTGCGATCTCGTGGTCAACGCCACACCGCTGGGCATGAACGACGGCGACCCGCTGCCGCTGGATGTCTCGCTGCTCTCGCCCCACACCTTTGTGGGCGAGGTGGTGATGAAGAGCGAGATCACACCGCTGCTGGCGGCGGCGCGGGCGCGCGGTTGCCGCATCCAGCCTGGCACGGACATGCTCTTCGAGCAGATTCCCGCCTATCTGGCGTTCTTCGGCTTTCCCGTCGCCACGCCGGAAGCGCTGCGCGCACACGCCCGTCTGCCAGGCGACCGCTGAAGCGCGGCCGGCTCAGGTCGCCAGGGCTTCTTCGAGCTGCGCTTGCAGCACCGACACCTGCTGGCGCAGCGCGGTGTTCTCGGCCTGCAGTTCGCTCACTTTCGCGCGCAGGGCCGTGGCGTCGTCGGACGATGGCGACGCCGATTCTTCAGACATTTCTGCCGAAGGCTCCGGCGTCTTGCGGCGCGCTTCGCGCACGCGTTTGGCCGCGAGCTTGAGCTCGTCCTTGCCGGCAATGGCGGCGGCCTTCTGTTCTTCTTCCGGCAGGCTGGCCACGGCGGCGGCCGCGTTGAGCGAGATCGTGCCGGCCTTCAGCGCTTCCACCACCTCGGGCGTGGCCTGCTTCTGGATCTTCTCGATCATCACCACCTGGCCGCTGCTGAGCCGCGCGGCACGGGCAATGTCTTCGCGGCTGTGCAGGGGCTTCGGCGGCGGCACGGCGGCCTGTGTCTGGCTTTCGCCCGGTGCCGCAGGCGGCGTCACATCCTCGTCGGGCGGCAGATCCTGCGGGGAGGGCGTCGACGCAAGGAACCGCGAACGCCGCTCCGCCAGGATCTCGCGCTTGCGCAGTGCCAGCACGCCGCGCTGGAAGTCCGACACGCTGCGCCGGCCCAGGTGCTGGTCGATCATCCACAGGTGCACGTCCTCGATGGACTGGAAGCTCGGGTTCTGCACGGTCTGGAAAGGCAGGCCGTGTTTCTGGCAGATGCCGTAGCGGTTGTGGCCGTCGACCAGCACGTCGCCCCACAGCACCAGCGCGTCGCGGCAGCCTTCGGCGAGCAGGCTGCGCTCCAGGGCGTCGTGCTCGTCGGGCGTCAGGGGGTCGATATAGGCTTTGAGTTCCGGATTGACGGTGATGTGCATGGGTGCGGCAAGGCGATGGCTTCGGGGGCGCGAATTGTAGAGGCTGCGGCTCAGGCCTCGAGCAGCGAGTCGCGCAGTTGCCCCAGTTCGCGCGTGCCCAGGCCCATCGGGCCCTGAAGATAGGGGGTGAGGCCACCAAAGTCCTGCTCGATGGCCGCGAAGGCCGCGTCAAGAAAAGCCGGTTGCACGCTCCAGAGCACGTCCATCACGTGGGCAGGGCCGCGCGCTTCCACCAGCGGGCTGCGCACATAGAGCCGGTTGGTGAGCAGGTAGTCGTGCACGATGTCGTCGCGCGAGACGCCGAGCGCGCCGAGCAACAGCGCGGCGGCAAAGCCCGTGCGGTCCTTGCCGGCGGTGCAGTGGAACACCAGGGGGGTGGGTTGTTCCAGCAGGTGCCGGAAGAAGCGCGCGTAGACCGGTGCGCTGTCGCGCGCGAAACCCCGGTAGGTCTGGCACATCAGCTCGACCGCTTCGGCCTCGGTGGGCTCCTGGCCCTGCGCGAGCAGCGCCTGCACCCGGTGCACCACCGTCGGTTCGATCGACAGGGCCAGTGTGGTGATGCCGGCCACCTCGGAGGTCAGGGCGCTGCTTTCGGCCACGCCGCGGAAATCGATGCGGTGCGTGATGCCCAGGCCCTGCAGGGTGCGCAGGTCGTCGGGTGTGAGCGCGGCGAGGTGGTCCGAGCGGTAGACACGGCCCGGGCGCACACGGCGCCCGTCCACCCCGGTGTGGCCACCGAGATCCCTGAAATTCGAGACGCTGCGCAGCAGGCGGTTGGGTTCGAAAGCGGTGTTTCCGGTGAGAGCTTGATGGGTCGACATGGCGGTATTGTCGACCGGTTGCATGACGCCGGCGTGGCGGCCGCCCCGCGCATCAGGGCTTCTTGACGGGTGGCGCGGCGGCCGCCACGGTGGTGCAGGGATCTTCCTCGGTCTTGCTGCCTTGCTCGAACAGTGGAATCACCGCGGCCGCGGGGCCGGCGGCTGCGCCGAGTGCGATGGCACCGATCACCCGCCCGGCCAGGCGCCGGCCCTCGATGCCGATGTCGGGATTGCCCAGCGTGCCGTTCACCGTGATGGGCGTGCGCAGCGAGATCAGCGACCAGTCCTTGGGCTGTGCAACCAGCCGCAGCGCCATCGACTCGTCGCGAAGGTTGACATTGCCGTTGACGCGCACCGTGGTGTCGCGGTTGTCGATCACGGCGAGCCGCGGCTCCACCAGCCCGTTGCGGGCGACCATGTCGAAGCGCGCGCAGTTCAGCGGCAGCGGATGGTCGCCACGGATCAGCACACCGAGCGCCTGCGCCACGTCGAGGCCGATGGCTTCGGTGGCGAGGTGCGACAGCGTGCCGTCGCGCAGCCTGAGGTCCACCGGGCCGTTGAGCGAGCCCAGGATGTCGGCGGTGGAATTGCCCGCGCCACGCACATCGAGTTTGGCGGACAGGATGCCCGTCACGTAGGAGCGCACCGCCTGCTCGCCGCCCTGGCGCGCCTGCTCGCGCTCCTTCTTCAAGGCCTTGGTGGCGTTGGACGAGGGTGGTGGCGGTGCGGAATCCTTGCGCAGGCCGCGCATCCACCCCGCAATGTCCACGCCCGCGATGTCGAGCTTTGCCTGCCATTGGGCGGGTTGTGCATTGGCGTCGAGCTGTGTCATGCCCTGGAACTGACCACCCGAGACGACGGCGTGCAGATCGTCCAGGCGCAGCACCCCGCCATCGAGGTGGATGCGCGTCTTGAACTGCTGCAGCGGTGCCATGGCATCGGTGCCGAAATCCAGTTGATCGATGGCCACCTTCACGTCGGCGTCCATCACCTTCAGCGACGGCAGATCGAAGCGGCGCTGGGGCAGCACGCGGCCCTGGGCTTCCTGCTGCTCGGGCTTCTTCGCCGTGCCGCCGTCGCCACCGATGGCAGGGCCGAGGTCGGCGAACGCCAGCTTGGGGCCGGTGAGCTCACCGGTGAGGCGGCGAGGGTTGGTGAGCTGGTGGAACCGCAGGTCACCCGTCAGGCGGCTGCTGCCGATGGTGGCGCGCGAAGCCTGCAGGCGCCACACGCCGGCGTCCTGCGAGAGGCGCCCGCGCAGGTCGAAAGGTGGGGTCTGGGGCAGGGTGATGCCCAGCGGTTTGCCCACTTCCGCGAGCGAACGCCCCTGGAACTCCAGCGCGCCGTCCAGGCGTGGCGTGCCCAGCAGCGCAGCGGCCTGGCCATCGAACAGCAGGCGCGCGTTCGCCACCGTGCCCGACACGCGCATCGGCACCCATTGCGCGTCCGGCGCGGCATCGGGGTCTTGCAGCAAAGGCAGGGTGCTGCCGGCGCGCACCTGCAGGTCCATCGGCATGGTGCGGTAGCGTCCCTTGAACGCGGCCTCGTAACCCGACGCGGCGCCGACCACGGCTTCACCTTCGCTGCCGCGCACCCGGATGTCGAGGTCGACGTCCTGCTGCTGGTCCTGCCACACGATGTGGCCCTGGCCGACCACCAGCGAACCGAAGCGCGGCAACCCGCCCAGCGGGTCTTTCTTTTCCTCGGTGGGTGCGGGTTCGTCCTTCTTGCCCAGTTGCCAGTTGGCGTCGCCATCGGCCACGCGCATCAGCCGGGCGTCGAGCGCATCGGCCTGCAGGCGTTGCAGCAGCAGGCGTTCGCCACGCTGCCAGCGCCAGATGTCGCCCCAGTGCCAGGCGAGCGCCACGCGTTGTGCGTCCAGCAGATGTGGCGCACCGAAGCGCTCAGCCGAAGCGATGCGCAGCTGCTCCACTTCGACGCGTGGCCGCCACAGCAGATGAACCCTGAATTGCCCCTGCAACTGCACGGGCACCCCGACCGAGCGCGTGGCCGTTTTCTCGATGGGCTGGCGCAGGAACGGCCAGCCCGCGTACTCGCCCCACGCAATGCCCAGTGCGAGCACCGCAACAGTGCCGCCGAAGATCCACGCCACGCGTGCACGTCGCTTGCTTTTCGGGGCTGAAGGAGGGGTATGAGCGTCCACGGTTTATTGGAACCCAGGCCATCGCCGATGTTTCGGTTTCGGGGCGACGACGCGGCGTTGTCCTACATGTGTGCGAAGGGGAACAGACAGCTCGCTCGATAGAATCCAGATTCCGAAGATGAATGGGTTCTTCCATGCGCGATGCCCCGAGCGGATATGCCTTGTCGGACACGATGGAGGTGAATGACAAGACACACGCCCCGGACGCACGCTGGCTGCAAGAAGGCGACGACTGGGTCCTTGAACTCAGCGGTGACTGGCGCGGCCATCGCGCTCCCTTGCCTGACTTCCCCGCCACGGACACGGCGGGCGCCGTGCGCGTGAACGCCTCTGGCCTGGCATCGTGGGACGCAGCGCTGGCCTCGTCGCTGTGGCACCGGCTGGAGCCTTTCACGCACCGTGAAGCCCATGTGGAACTGCAAGAGCTGCCCGAGGGCCTGCAGCAGATCCTTGCGCTCGCGCTCGACTCACCACCCCCTGCCTCGAACACCGATGCACCGCGACCGACCCGCGTTGCGCGCGTGGGCGCCCGTGTCACGGCCTGGTGGGCGCTGCGGCGCAAGACGCTGACTTTTTTTGGCGAGGTGCTGCTGTCACTCGGCCGGTGGTTGCGTGGCCGCAGCGACATGCGCCTCTCCGACCTGGCGTGGCAGATCGAACAGACCGGTCCGCGCAGCCTGCCCATCGTGGCGCTGGTGTGTTTTCTGGTCGGCCTGATCGTGGCCTACATGGGCGCGGCGCAATTGCAGCGCTTCGGTGCACAGAACTACATCGCCGATCTGGTCACCGTGGGCGTGGTGCGCGAGGTGGCGGCCTTGCTGGTGGGTATCGTGCTTGCGGGTCGCGTGGGTGCGGCCTTCGCCGCGCAGATCGGCAGCATGCGCGCCAACGAAGAGGTCGACGCGCTGGCCACCATGGGTGTGAACCCGGTCGACTTTCTCGTGCTGCCCCGCGTGCTGGCGCTGCTCATCATCGGCCCGCTGCTCACCGCGTTTGGTGCGGCGGTGGGCATGGCGGTGGGCTGGCTCGTGGCGGTCGGCATCTACGGCGTGACGCCGCTGGAGTACGTCTACGCCAGCATGCAGGCGCTGACACTGCCGCACGTGGTGGTGGGCCTGGTCAAGGGCACGGTGTATTCGGTGCTGGTGGCGCTCGCGGGTTGCCTGCAGGGCATGTCGGCGGGGCGCAGTGCCCAGGCCGTGGGCGATGCCACCACGGCGTCGGTGGTACAAGCCATTGTGTGGATCGTCGTGGTCGCGTCCGCGCTCACGGTGGTGTTTCAACGTCTGGACTACTAGATGCAAGAACCTGGAATACCGGCTGAAGCAACGGTGGAGTCGCAGGGCGAACAGGCCCGCGAGCCGCTGGTGCGCGTGGAAGGCCTGACCATGGCCTTCGGCAGCAAGGTCATCCAGCGCGATCTCGATTTCGAGATCCTGCCCGGCGAGGTGCTGGCGCTGGCCGGCGGCAGCGGTTGCGGCAAGAGCACGTTGCTGCGCCACCTCATCGGCCTGCAGGTGCCGGCGAAGGGCCGTGTGCTGTATGGCGAGCAAGACCTGTACACGGCCGACGAAGACGCGCGCACCGCGCTGCTGCAATCGTTCGGCGTGATGTTCCAGGCCGGTGCGCTGTGGAGCAGTATGACGGTGGGAGAGAACGTGATGCTGCCCATGCAGGTGCTCGGCCATATGGACGCTGAGCGCCGTGAGCAGGAAGCGCGCTTCAAGCTCGCGCTGGTCGGGCTCGCGGGCAGCTTCGATGCCGAACCCGCCACGCTCAGCGGCGGCATGCGCAAGCGCGCCGCGATCGCCCGTGCGCTGGCGCTCGACCCAACACTGCTGTTCCTGGACGAGCCCTCGGCCGGCCTGGACCCACTGACCTCGGCCCACCTCGACGAACTCATCATGCACCTGCGCGACGATCTGGGCACCACCGTGGTGATGGTGAGCCACGAACTGGAGAGCATCTTTGCGCTGGCGGACAGGCTGCTGTTTCTCGATGCGCAGAGCAAGACCATGACGGCGCTCGGGCCGCCGAAGGAACTGAGGCGCAACGGCCCCGAGGAAGTGCAACGCTTCCTGCGCCGTGGCGCCGCCCCCGCTGGACAGAAGGAACCCGCATGAAGCGCAAGGCCAACCCCACCCTCATCGGCACCTTCGTGGTGGTCGGTATCGCCCTCATTGCCGTGGCCATCATCACGCTGGCCGGCTCCAGCTACTTCACCCGCAAGGAGCGCACGGTGATGTATTTCAGCGGCTCCGTGTACGGCCTGCAGGTCGGCGCACCCGTGGTGTTCCGTGGCGTGCGCGTGGGCAGCGTCGAATCCATCGAGGTGTCGTACGACCGGAACACCGACGCCTTCTCCATTCCCGTGGTGGCTTCGCTCGACAGCGATGCCCTGCGCGGCCTGGACGGCAAGCGGGGCGAGGGACAGTCTCCCCCCGAGCTGGCTTTGCCCGCGCTGGTGGAGCGAGGCATGAGTGCGCAGCTCTCCATGCAGAGTCTGCTGACCGGCTTGCTGTACGTCGACCTGGACCTGCGCCCGCAGCGCACCGCCACGGCGCGCGGCACGCAACGCGGGCTCACCGAGATACCGACGACCGCCACCGCGATCCAGAACCTGCGCGACCAGCTGGAGGGCATCGATCTGAGGCAGATCACCGACGACCTTGCCGCCATCGCGGCCTCGGCCCGCGCGGTGATTTCCGGACCGCAGCTCAACCAGGCCCTGAGCGATCTCGCCGAGATCACCGCCAGCTTCAAGCGCGTGTCCGAGCGGCTCGACAAGCGCCTGGATCCGTTGACCGATGAACTGCAACGCTCCCTGGTCGCCACGCGCCAGGCCATGGACGACATGAGCAAGGCGGCGAAGTCGGTGGACAACACCGCGGTCGGCTTCGGCCGCACGTCCGAGCGCATGGGTGAACTGATCGCACCCGATGCGCCGCTGGTGACGAACCTGCAGCGCGCGGCCGACGAGGTGGCGCGCAGTGCCTCCGCGCTGCGCGAAGCCACATCCAGCGATTCACGGCTCGCGGTCAATGCGGACCGCGCGCTGACCGACCTCTCGCGTGCGGCGCGTGCCTTGCGCGACCTGGCCGAAACGCTGGAACAACAACCCGATGCGCTCCTGCGGGGCAGAAAGGTGACGGAATGAAACGCCGCGCAACCCTTGCAGGCCTTTGCCTGGCACCCTGGGTGCTGGCCGGCTGTGCCAGCCGCAACAGCGAACCCACGCGCTGGTACGAGCTGCGTGCGGATCCGCCGGGTGCGGAGGTCGCGCCCCAGCCGGGCGATGGCAGCACATGGGAAATGGCGGGCACGGTGCGCCTGCCTGGGGCGCTGGACCGGGACACCCTGGTCGTGGCGAGCGGGGCGGCGACGCTGCTGCCGATGGCAGGCCACCGCTGGGCCGAGCCGCTGCGCGACAGCATTCCAAGGCTGCTGGCGGCCGATCTGGTGCGGCTGCGCGGGCCGGGCAAGGTGTGGCGAGCGCCGGCCCCGGCCGGTGTGGTGGTGCAGCGCCGTCTGCGTGTGGAGATCGACACCCTGGTGGCCGATGCCGCGCGCCGTTCGCTGCACCTGAAGGCCAGGTGGTGGCTGGGTGACGAGAGCGCGGGCACGGCGATCGCACCCGAGATGCGCATGGCCGACGTGCAGGTGATGCTCACGGATGGCTCCGTGGACACCCTGGCCGCTGCGCACCGCCAGGCGATCTGGCAGCTCGCTCAGAGCATTGCTGTCACCAGCGCACGCGCAGGCCCACCGAGCCGTTGAGGCCGCCCGAGGTCCGGCTGTCGCCACCCGAAGCCCAGAGCTTGCCGACCTCGGCATAGACGCTGGCGCGCGGGGTGACTTCCAGCGTCGCGCCGATCGACGCTTCGGTGCTGGTGCCACCGATGCGCGTGGCGAAACTGGTCGAACCCGCTGTTGCACCGAAGCTTGAAATGTCCGAACCGCCGTTGGCGTGGTAGACGTTGATCCGGCCGTAAGGCTTCAGGGTGCCCATGCCCGTGGGCATCGAGGTCTTCACGCGAACGCCCACCCGCGTGAGCCAGCTGGCCCGCGCGTCCAGTTGTGCCCTGCCGTTGGTGATCGGCGCATCGCTCACCTCCAGGTGCTGGTAGACGATCTGCGCCTGCGGCTCCACCTGCCAGCCCGAGCCGACCTGGAACGGTTGGCCCACTTCCAGTGAAGCGAGCCAGCTGTCAGCGTCGGCGCTGGAGGCAGCGCCCGTGCCGGGCCGGAGCGTGTAGTTGTGCGTGCCGAGTTGCAGCACCGCGTCTGCGTACAGATCGGAGGCGCGGCGGTACGTGGCGTAGGCACCCAGGTAGCGGCTGCGCAGATCGGTGCGGCCCACGGACTGGTTTGCGATGCCACTGGCAAAACCGCGGACGCTCGAGTTGCCTTCGAGCTGGCCGACATAGAGGCCAGCGCGCCATGAAGGATCGTTCGACAGGTCGACACCGACCTGCAGGCCGTTGAAGCGCGTGTGGCTCACCGGCGCACTGGCGCCGCCCTGGGCGATGTCGCGTTCGGTGCTGATGATCCGGGCCCACGATTCGCGAGGCCCATTGGCGCCCTGGCGCTCATCGCCCATGCGCTGGTGCAGGTTGCCCACCATGACCAGGCCCGACTGGCGCAACTGCTCGGGCAGTGCGTTGAACAGGGGAACCTCGGCGCGGTAGGCCACGCTGCCCGGTGCAACACCTGCGGAGCGCAGGTACCAGTTCTCGCCGTTGCCGGCCGCATCGGCGGCGAACAGGCGGTATTCGTATGCGCCGGCGATCACCGGTCCGGTCTGCAGCGCGAAGCCGTCGCGCGTGGTCTGCGCGGTCGTGGTGGCGCCGCCCTGGGCGGTGATCACTTCGATGCCGTCGCCCACCGTCTGCGCGCCAAGGCCGCCCAGGTTGACGATCTGCAGCGTGGTCGTGCCGGTGGTGGAGGCGCCGCCGCCGTTGAGCACCAGACGGTCGGACACGCTGCCATCGGCACCCAGTCGGGTTCCCAGGCGCAGCGTGCCGCCAGAGCTCTGCCACAGGCCGTTGACGGTGAGGGTCGTGCCCGGTGCGGTGCCCACGGTGGAAACCGTGCCCGCAACGTCCATGCTGGCCACGCTGTGGCTGAAACCCGCGAGGTCCAGCGTGCCGCCCGCACCCACCGTGTAGGCCGACGCCGAGCTCAGGGTGGCAAGGCCACCCGCACGCAGGGTGCCGGCGGTCACGCGTGTCGCACCGGTGTAGGTGTTCAGGCCCGACAGCACCGTGGTGCCCGATCCTGTCTGCTGCACGGCACCGTTGCCGGCGATCTGCGCGGCGAAGTTGTACGCCGAGTCGGTGTGGTTGAAGTTGACGGCGTTGTTGGTGCCTGCGCCGAACTGCACCAGGCTGGCTTGAAGGGTACCTGCCGCCGTGGCCGCCGAGCCCACGGCTCCGCCGATGTTGAGCGTGCCGGAGCCGGATGCGTTGGTGCCCAGGTTCAGCGTGCCCGCGCCGCCATTGATCACCACCTGGCCGCCGTTGGCCACCGTCAGCGAGGCGCTGCCGTCAAGGCCCACCGTCATGGGGCTGCCAGCGGACGACAGCAAGGAACCGGCGCCGGTGACCGTGGCCGTGGCCTGCGTGCCGGCGGCTGTGGCAAACGACGTCGTGCTGGTGGTGCGGAGTTGACCGCCATCGGCAATCGTGAGGCTGCTGCCGACCGCAGAGCCGACGTCCACCGCGCCATCGCGCGCATCCATGAACGAGCCGGCGCCGGAAATGGTCACGTGGGTGTCGTCGCCATTCACTTTCAGGCCGCCGTCCAGGGCATTGCCGAAGGTGACCTGCCCGCCGCCCTGGACCCGCAGTTCGCCGCCCACGACTTCGATTTCGCTGGCGAAGCTGCTGCCGGTCCCGGTGAGCACCACGGTACCAGCACCAGCTATGTGCTGAGGGTCGGCGCCTCCAACCGTGCCGTCGAAGCTGATGGTGATGCCCGGGCCGGCGTAATAGGTGTCGACGCCCGCGCTTGTCAGGGTGAAGCCCCCCTGGATGAAGTTAATGGACTTTGCAACGACGGGGATCGCCAAGGGGTTGGTGAGGGAGATGTTGGCTGCAAGGCCGATGCTGGCCGTGGGGTCGCCGTCGGCATTGGCCAGATTGATCGCGGCTACCAGCTCGGCTTCGGTGCTGACGACATAGTGGCCGGCATGCGCAGGAGCTGCCAGCGCCGTCAGTGCGCAGGCCGCTGCGATGGCGGTGAGACGGCCGCGCGCGGCGGCGGCCTGTTTGTTCGAGTGTGAGCGCGCGGCGCGGGTGAAATGTGTCATGGGGTCTCGCCGAAAAATGCAGCGACGAAACCCGTCTGCCAGGGATTTTCGCCACCAGGAGGTGCAGATTCAAGGCGAACCTGCATGCCTGGGCGGATGATAGGTTACACGTGTAACCTCATGTATATGCAGTCCGGTTTATTAAGCCATTAACGGTACTTTTTGGCATGGAGGGCCGGCGAGAAGGAGCCGTTCTGCTCAGTTCACCATCACCAGTTTGCCCTTGACCGAACGCGATCCCATGATCGCGTAGGCCTTGTGCAGTTCGCTCATGGGCAACGTCTGATCAATCACCGGTTTGACCTGGCCCTTGGCGTACATGGTGGCGAGTGCCTGCATCATCTCGGCGTTGGCCTTGGGCTCGCGGCGCGCGAAATCGCCCCAGAACACACCGACCAGGCTTGCACCCTTGAGCAGCGTGAGGTTCAGCGGCAGCGCAGGAATGGGCCCGCTGGCAAAGCCGACCACGAGGTAGCGGCCGCGCCAGGCAATCGAGCGGAAAGCGGGTTCGGCGAAGTCACCACCCACGGGGTCGTAGATCACGTCCGGCCCCTTGCCGTCGGTGAGCTGCTTGATGGCATCGCGCAGGCCTTCCTTGGGCGTGTGCACGCTGTAGTTGATGGTGGCGTCGGCGCCCAGCTGCTTGCACAGCTCGCATTTCTCATCGCTGGAGGCGGCGGCGATCACGCGCGCACCCGCTGCCTTGGCAATCTGGATCGCGGCCGTGCCCACGCCACCGGCGGCGCCCAGCACCAGCACGGTCTCGCCGGCCTTGAGGGCGGCGCGGTCCATCAAGGCGTGCCACGAGGTGGCGTAGATCATGATGAATGCGGCCGCGTCCACCGCCGGGAAACCGGGCGGCAGCGGCATGCACAGCGCCGCTGGCGCAATCGTGTGGGTACCGAAGCCACCCGTGCCGCTGAGGCAGGCCACGCTCTGGCCGATCTGGAGATGCTTCACACCTTCGCCCACCGCGAGCACCACCCCCGCGTATTCGGACCCCGGCACGAAGGGCAGGGGAGGTTTCATCTGGTACTTGTTCTGCACGATGAGCAGGTCGGGGAAGTTCAGGCTCGCGGCCTGGATCTCGATCAGCACCTCGCCGGCCTTCGGCTCGGGCGTGGGCAGTTCCTTCCAGGTCAGGGCGTCGACGCCGACGGGGTTCTCGCAGAGCCAGGCATGCATGGTGTGTCCTCGTTCAAGTGGTCATGAAACCGTTCCATGATAGGCAGCGGCCGGTGCCTTCCGCAGCGGGAAAGCCCGCTGTGTGTCCCGGGCGTGACCTGGGCCGATCCACCTAAAATCGTGGCAATGAAAATCCTCATCTCCAATGACGACGGTTACCAGGCGCCGGGCATCGTGGCGCTGTACGAGGCCCTCAAGGGACTGGCCGAGGTGGAGGTGGTGGCACCCGAGCACAACAACAGCGCCAAGTCCAACGCGCTTTCGCTGCACTCGCCGCTGTACGTGCACACGGCCTACAACGGCTTTCGCTATGTGAACGGCACGCCGGCCGACTGCGTGCACATCGCGCTCACCGGGTTGCTGGGCTACCGGCCCGATCTGGTGGTGTCCGGCATCAACAACGGCGCCAACATGGGCGACGACACCATCTATTCCGGCACCGTGGGCGCCGCCATGGAGGGCTACCTGTTCGGCGTGCCCGCCATTGCTTTCTCGCAAACGGAAAAGGGCTGGGCTCACCTCGAGGATGCGGGGCAGATGGCGGCGCGGCTGGTGTCGCAGCTGCTACCCTCTCTGGAGAACGGGCCGCCTGCCGATCCCTGGTTGCTCAACGTGAACATTCCCAACCGGCCTATGACCGAGCTGCGGGGCTTCAAGGTCGCGCGCCTGGGGCGCCGCCATGCGGCCGAACAGGTGATTTCCCAGACCAATCCGCGCGGCGACACCATGTACTGGATCGGCAGCGCGGGCAAGGCCAAGGACGATGCCGAGGGCACGGACTTCCATGCGTCGCTGCAGGGGTACGCCACCATCACGCCGCTGAAGGTGGACCTGACTGACCACGACCGCCTGGCCTACTGGGCGCCCACGGCCGCGAGCCTGTCGAACGCCGCCGCCGAGCCCGCTGCCACTGGCGGTGCGACCTCGTGAAGCGCGGTCAGCCGGCTCCAGGGCCTTCCTCTCCCAGCGCTTCGGCCGCCACGAAACCCCGGCCGGGTTTTCCGGCGCGGCTGCCGGCGGCCTCGCCAGCGCCCCTGCCGAGAAACCAGCTTCAACCGCGTTCTGCACCGCGGCCAGCGCCGGCCGCTGCACCATCGCCCAGGGTCGTGCCCCGCGTGCCCGCGCCACCGCTCACGCCCACCGGCGTGGGCATGGAGTCGCAGGCCGTGCGCGCCGCGATGGTGCGCAAGATCCAGGGGCAGGGCGTCACGCACCCCGGCGTGCTCGCCGCCTTGCAGAGCGTGGAGCGCCACCGTTTTGTGGATTCCGCGCTCGTCAACCAGGCTTATGAGGACACCAGCCTGCCGATCGGGCTGGGCCAGACCATTTCGAAGCCGGGCGTGGTGGCACGCATGCTGGAACTGTTGTGCCAGGGCCGCAACGAGAAACTCGGTCGCGTGCTGGAAATCGGCACGGGTTGTGGTTACCAGGCCGCCCTGCTCAGCCACCTGGCGCGCGAGGTCTACAGCATCGAGCGGCTCAAGGGGCTGCACGAGAAATCCCGTGAGAACCTTCGCTGGTTCCGCCTCTCCAACCTTCACCTGTTGTTTGGCGATGGCATGCTGGGCTACCCGAAAGGGGCGCCTTATGCAGCCATCATCGCGGCGGCGGGGGGCAATGACATCCCATCGGCCTGGATCGACCAGTTGGCCGTCGGTGGCCGGCTGGTGGCACCAGCGGTCACGGCGGCGGGTCGGCAGAACCTGGTGGTGGTGGACAAAACCCCGACCGGTATCGTCCGCACCGAACTCGAGGCCGTGCTCTTTGTGCCTCTAAAATCGGGTGTCGCATGATGTTGCGCGCCTGCATGGGGCGAGCAACCTGTCTTTTTTCGGCGTTCTGGCGCAACTGTCGCCAGGAAGCCCTGCCATCGTGGGAGTTTTCATGAACAAGCGTGTTTTCCATTGCTCGGGTCACCCCCAGGAATCGGGACTACCTGCATGGCGAGGCGTCTCGGTCATGTCTGTCCTGGCGAGCCTGATGGTGGTCGCCGGGTGCTCCACGACCCGTCTGGACCGTCCGGCGCCCGTGGAAGACCGTGGCGCGTCCACCACCACCCCCCGTCCGGCCGAAGTGGTGCCCATGCCGGGTGCCGAGAACGCCGGCAAGCCTGGCTTCTACACCGTCAAGGCAGGTGACACCCTTTTCCGCATTGCACTCGACAGCGGCCAGAACTGGCGCGACATCCAGGCCTGGAACAACCTGACCAACCCCAACGCGCTGGAAGTGGGCCAGGTGCTGCGCGTGCAGCCACCGGGTTCCAGCACGGCTGCCGCGCCCGCCGCCCCATCGGGCCCCACCACCAGTCCCGTGACGAGTTCTGGCGTCGCCGCGCGGCCGCTGACGGAAACCAGTCCACCACCTGCGGCCACCGCGTCGCCCACGCCAGCTCCCGCGCCAGCGCCGGCCCCTGCGGCCAACGGCGGCGATGAGATCAGCTTCATCTGGCCAGCCCAGGGCACGGTGGTCACGCCTTTCGACGAAGCCAACAACAAGGGCGTGTCGATCGCTGGCAAGGTCGGCGACCCCGTGGTGGCCGCGGCCGACGGGCGCGTGGTGTATGCCGGCGCCGGCCTGCGCGGTTATGGCAACCTGATCATCCTCAAGCACAACAACACCTACCTCACCGCTTACGCCCACAACCAGGCGCTGCTGGTGCGTGAGGACCAGGCCGTGCGCCAGGGCCAGAAGATCGCCGAGATGGGCAGCAGCGACACCGACCGCGTGAAGCTGCACTTCGAAGTGCGCCGCCTCGGCAAGCCAGTCGACCCGATGGGGCACCTGCCCAAACGCTGAGCCCCGGCGCGGCATGGCCTGGCCGGCTCTCGTCTTCGACATCGAGTCGATTCCCGATGTCGACGGCTTGCGCGCCCTTCGTGGCGCGCCCCCGGACCACACCGACGAGCAGGTCTACGCCGCGTGGCTGGCCGAGCGCCAGGAAAAAGGCCAGAGCGATTTCATGCCGCTGCACCTGCAGCGCGTGCTTGTCATCAGCTGTGTCTTTCGCAATGCCGAAGGCCTGCGCATCCACTCCTTCGTGGACCGCGACGGTCAGAGCGAAGGCAAGGTGGTGCAGACCTTCTTCCATGCCATCGAGAAGCACACGCCGCAGCTGGTGAGCTGGAACGGTGGCGGTTTCGACCTGCCGGTGCTGCACTACCGTAGCCTGCGCCATGGTGTGGAGGCGGGCAAGTACTGGGACCTCGGTGAAGACGACCGCGAGTTCAAGTGGAACAACTACATCAGCCGTTACCACCTGCGCCATCTCGACCTGATGGACCTGCTGGCCATGTACTCGCCCAGGAACAACGCGCCGCTGGACGCCATGGCCAAGCTCTGCGGGTTTCCGGGCAAGCTTGGCATGGATGGTTCGCAGGTCTACGCGCAGTACCTGGCGGGGCAGACCGACAACATCCGCCGCTATTGCGAGACCGATGTGATGAACACCTACCTGGTGTACTGCCGCTTCCAGAAAATGCGCGGAGGTTTCACCGAAGCCGAGTACGAGCAGGAAATCGCGATGGTCAAGGAGACGCTGGGCAACCTGGCGCCTGAGGAACCGCACTGGGACGAGTACCTCCGCGCTTGGGGGTAGCGGGGCGGCCGGCGCTCTCCTGAGACAATCGGGGGATGACAGCGTCCGCCCTCCACGAAAACAGCCTTCTCACCACCGCCAGCACCGAGGCGGCCCCCGCACCGACCGCCAGTTCCCTGCCCGAGGGCTGGCTCGCGGTGGAATCCCTCGACATCGATGCCCAGGGCATCGCCCGCCGCCCCGACGGCAAGGTGGTGTTCATCGAAGGCGCGTTGCCTTTCGAGCACGTCAGCGTCAACGTTCATCGCAAGAAGAACAACTGGGAGGCCGGGACCGTGACGGCGGTGCACCGCGAATCCTCGCAGCGCGTGCGCCCCGGCTGCCCGCATTTCGGCCTGCATGCGGGCGCCTGTGGCGGCTGCAAGATGCAGCATCTGCACGAGGCCGCGCAGGTGGCCATCAAGCAGCGCGTGCTCGAAGACAACCTCTGGCATCTGGGCAAGGTCAAGGCCGACACCATGATGCGCCCCATCGAAGGACCGGCCTGGGGTTATCGCCACCGCGCGCGCCTGTCGGTGCGCCATGTGCACAAAAAGGGCGAGGTGCTGATCGGCTTCCACGAGCGCAAGAGCCGCTATGTGGCAGACATGCAGGTCTGCCCGGTGTTGCCGCCCCACGTGAGCGCCATGCTCATGCCGCTGCGCGAACTGATCTTCGGCATGGACGCGCGCGACACCTGCCCGCAGATCGAGCTGGCCAGCGGTGACGATGTGACGGCACTCGTGCTGCGCCACCTCGAACCCCTGAGCGATGACGACCGGGCGCGCCTCCGGGCCTTCGGCACGAAGCATGGCGTGCAGTGGTGGCTGCAGGCAAAAGGGCCGGACACCGTCCGGCTGCTCGACGAGGGCGGTGACACCCTGTCGTACTCGTTGCCGGAGTTCGGCATCACCATGCCGTTCAAGCCCACGGATTTCACCCAGGTCAACCCGTTCATCAACCGCGTGCTGGTGGTGCGTGCGCTGCGGCTGCTGGATGCGAAGGCGGATGAGCGCGTGATCGACTGGTTCTGTGGCCTCGGCAATTTCACCCTGCCCATCGCCACGACGGCGGGCGAGGTGCTGGGCATCGAGGGCAGCGAGGCCCTGGTGGCGCGCTCGCGCGAGAACCTGGCGCGCAACCAGGCTGGCCGGGATACCGCTCTGGCGCCGACCACTTTCGCCGCCCGCAACCTCTTCGAGATGACGCCCGAGCAACTGGTGGCCGATGGGGTGGCGCAGAAGTGGCTGGTGGACCCACCGCGTGAGGGCGCGTTCGCCCTGGCCAAGGCGATGGCCGACCTGCACCAGAACCCGGCGCTGCGCCAGGGCTGGATGCCGCCGCAGCGCATCGTCTACGTCAGCTGCAACCCCGCCACGCTCGCGCGCGACGCGGGCCTGCTGGTGCATCAGGCGGGTTACCGCTGCGTGGCGGCGGGGGTGGTGAACATGTTCGCCCACACGGCCCATGTGGAAAGCATGGCGGTGTTCGAACTGGACCCGTCGCGCGCACCGGGTGGTGACGCGGTGCCGGTCGACCCGGCCTGAACGGGAGAAATCAGGACTTCTGCGATTCGCTGCCGGACTTGTTGCCGCTGGCAGGTGCCGCCGAGGCGTCCGACCCGGGTTCGCTGGGCATGCCCACGACCGAGTTTTCGCGCATGTACTGGTCCATCTCGCGCCAGCCGGCAAACACGGCCGCCTTGCCTGCGCGGGGGTAGGCGCTGAAGCAGCTCTCGATGCTGCGCACAGCGTGCCGGCAGGCGCTGCCGATGGCCTTGCCCTCGGCTTCCTTCTTTGCGGTGATCTGCGTGGCGGTTTCGATGCCCAGCGCTTCGCAGCCCGTCAGCAGGCTGACAGTGGCAAGAAGGCAGAGGGCGAGGGCGGTCTGTCGCATGGTGTGCAGGTCGGTTCAGCCATGTTTCGGCGGCTGGCGGCCGAACTTGACGCCCAATGCGGCAAAAAAATCACGCCTCGATGCGTGAACCAAAGAAAAAGGACCCGAAGGTCCTTTTTCGAGGAAAGCGCGAGGAGCGCTCAGTCGCGGTCGCCGCCGAACATGCCCAACAGCATCAGCAGGCTCTGGAAGATGTTGAACAGGCTGAGGTACAGGCCCAGGGTGGCGGTGATGTAGTTGGTCTCGCCGCCGTCCACGATGCGCTTGAGGTCGTACAGCAGGTACATGCTGAACACCACGATGGCCAGCGTGGCGATCACGGCCATGCCCGCCGGGCTGCCGACGAACACGTTGATGATGGCGCCGATCATGATGGCCAGTGCGCCCACGAACAGCCACTTGCCCATGCCCGAGAGGTCGCGCTTGATGACACTCGACAGGTTGGCCATGATGAAGAACACGCCGGCCGTGCCACCGAAGGCGGTCATGATCAGGCTGGAGCCGTTGGAGAAGCCAAGCACCGACGCCAGCAGCCGCGAGAGCATCAGGCCCATGAAGAAGGTGAACGCCAGCAGCACGGGCACGCCGGCGGCCGAGTTCTTCGTCTTCTCGATGGCGAACATGAAGGCAAAGGCGCCGCCGAGGAAGACGATCAGGCCCACGCCACCGGTCAGCGCGGCGGTGATGCCCGTCTGCACGCCGATCCAGGCGCCCAGCACGGTGGGCAGCATGGACAGCGCCAGCAGCCAGTAGGTGTTGCGCATGACTTTGTTGCGCTGCGCATCGGAAGAAACGGCGGTGCCGAAGCGGCCGCTGGTCTGTACGTGGTCGGTCATGGTGGTGATCTCCTTCATCATCTGACGCCTGTGGCCGGTCGCTGCGCGTCGGAATGACGCGCAACCGGCGAAATTGCATTGTAGGGGGCCGTTACACCAGGGAAACAACCTGCGGGATGACGCGCATTTGGTAAGGTCACTTGTGACCTGGGGTGTACCAATGCACGCGTTATGGTTCGCATGCCGTGCCTGGGCGTTAAGCTCCTGCTCTGCAATTACTCTCTGATCCCCCAAATAGGACCAAGTTCATGAAAAACAAGGCTGTTCTCGAGATCGCCGACGTCAAACTCATCGCCGCCGCCGCCGAAGCCGAGGCCGTCAGGAACAACTGGGCCGTGACGATTGCCATCGTGGACGACGGCGGACACCTGCTCTGGGTGCAGCGCCAGGATGGCGCGCCCCCCATTTCGTCGCATATTGCGCCCGCCAAGGCGCACACCGCTGCACTGGGCCGGCGCGAAAGCAAGATTTATGAAGACGTGATCAACCAGGGTCGCATGTCGTTCCTGAGCGCTCCCACCATCTCCGGCATGCTGGAAGGTGGCGTTCCGATCATGAAGGACGGTCAATGCCTGGGCGCGGTCGGGGTGAGCGGTGTGAAATCCACCGAAGACGCGCAGATTGCGCGCGCCGGCATCGCGGCCATCGGCCTTTAAGGCCGGATTTCCCCCCCTGCCTTGCCCGACGGTTGCGGGGGGGTATTGTCGATCTGTTACGATCCGTATCGATTCGGCAAAAAAGCGCCTGGCTACTGAGGTGAACACCTCCTGGCTGGCCAAAAACGACACGTGGAGGGTGATGTCCCCGGTCGCCCCACGATACAAAACGATGCGGTCAACCTGCCATTGCAGCAGGTCAAAAAATGCCTGGCTAATGGGGTGAAAACACCCGTTGGCTGGCCAAAAACGACGCGCGGGGAAAGGTGATTCCCCGGGTCGCCCCACGATTTCCTTGAAACAAGTCCGAGACTGGTTCCGCCTATTTGGTGAGAATCAGCTTGCCCTGCCGCGTCGTCTGCAGCCGGTAGAGCGATCCGTTGTGATCAATGGCCACGGCCTTCTGGCCACGGAGAAGTTCGGCGCTGGGCAGCACGGGCACGTGGTGGCCATCGTGCGCCGGCGATCCCGGCACTTCCGGCGCGGGCACCTGGGTGGGCGCCGAGGAGGTGGTCGGGGTCGGGTTCATGGTGTGGTGGGCTCCGTGATGAAGCCGATCTTGCGCACGCCGCTGCGCTGTGCGGCGGCCATGGCCTGTGCCACGCGCTCATACCTCACCGCCTTGTCGCCACGAATGTGCAACTCGGGTTGCGGCTCCTGCGCGGCGGCCGCAGTCAGGCGGTTGGCGAAATCGGCGTCGTCCACGCGCTGATCGTTCCAGAAGTAGACACCGTCCGCATCCACCGACAGGCGGATGTTCTCGGGCTTGTCCAGCACCTTTTCCATGCTGGCCTGGGGCAGCTCGATGTTGACCGCGTGCTTGATGACCGGCACCGTGATGATGAAGATGATCAGCAACACGAGCATCACGTCGATGAACGGGATCATGTTGATCTCGCTCATCATCTCGTCGTTGTCCGATTGGGTTCCGATGGCCATGGCGAGCTTTCCTTACGAGGCCTTCTTCATCGGAAGCACCTTGCCGTCGGCAGTGCCGGTGCTCACACGGGCGCCGGTGACGAAGTAGGCGTGCAGGTCGTGCGCAAAGCGGTTGAGCTGGTGGCTGATGCCCTTGTTGCCGCGCACCAGGGCGTTGAAGCCCAGCACGGCGGGAATGGCGACGAGCAGACCGAGCGCGGTCATGATCAGGGCTTCGCCGATCGGGCCTGCCACACGGTCGATGCTGACCTGACCGGCAGCGCCGATGCTCAACAGGGCGTGGTAGATGCCCCAGACGGTGCCGAACAGGCCCACGAAAGGCGCGGTGGACGCCACCGAGGCGAGCACCGAGAGGCCGCTCTGCGCGCGGGCGGTGTGGTCGTCCACGCTCTTGCGCAGCGAACGCTCCACCCAGTCGCTCACGTCCAGGCTGTCGTGCAGCTGGCGTTGCGGCGGTGCGCCGTTGTGGGCGTCCTTGTGCAGGATGTGGCGCGTGGCTTCGCGGCCTTCGAGGGCCACGGCGCGGAAGGGGTTGCCGTCGGCCGCGCCGAGCTTGTCCAGGCCTTCGGCGAAGTCGGCGCTGTGCCAGAAGCCTTCAACGCCCTTGGCCTGGGCGCGCTGCGCGCGCTGGTCCAGGGCCTTCCACAGGATGATGACCCAGGTGGTCAGGGACATCACCAGCAGCACGATGGCCACCGAGCGGGTGACCCAGTCACCTTGCGTCCAGACGTGGGCGAGGCCCGTTGATGCGAATTGCGGATCCATGTTGCTCTGACTCCTGGGGAAATGATGAAGATTTATTCCAAAACGAAATTGATCGGGATGTCGAACCACATGGATTCAGGCACCCCGTTGCGTTTGCCCGGCACATAGCGCCAGCGCTGCACGGTTTGCAGTGCGGTCTGGTCGAGGCGCTCGTAGCCGCTGGACTGCTTGATCTCGGCGCGGCTGGCGGTGCCATTGGTCTCGATGTACACGCGCACCAGCACCCGGCCCTGCTCGCCCATTCGTTTGGACAGCGCAGGGTAGGGCGGCCGCGGGTTGTTGAGGTAGTCGGCGCTGCTCGATGGCAGTTCGACGCGCGGCGGCGCGGGTGGGGCCGGGGGCGCGGGCGGTGCCGGTGGGGCTGGCGGCGCAGTCACGGGTGCAGGTGGAGCCGGTTCGGGTGGTGCGACCACCGGTGCCACGGGAGAGGGTTCCTGCTGCAGCACGGGCTGAGGTGTGGGCTCGGGCCGGGGCACCGGCCTGGGCTTCGGTTGCGGCTTGGGTGTCACCACGGGCGCCGGCGGTGGCGGCTCGGGAATGACCTGGGGTTGCGCTGGCTCGATGATCTCGGCCAGCACCTGGATCGGGATCACCATTTCCACTGCGCGCCGCAGCAGACCACTCTGCAGAGCCCAGACGGCCAGCAGGTGAAAACCGACAACCGCGCCCACCACCAGGATGCGGCGGTTCAGGCGGCGCGGCTCGGCGCCTGGCATGGGAGACAAGGGAGAGGCCATGCTGGCGCTTGCGGTGGGCATGAGATGAAGATGGGCAGAAGGCGAAGCAGAACGGAAACGTGGGGGCCGTCGAGCAGGCCTTGTTATGAACTATCTGTGTCGAAAAATCCACCACGCGGCGATCAACATGAGCATGAGACTGGCGCCGAGCACGGCGAGACCTGTGGTCATGAAAATCCTTTCGCGTGGTTGCGCTGACGCAGCGTGTGACAGGAAGCTGATCGCCATTCTAAACGAGAATGTTTCGCATTCTCAGGAATTCCCTCAAAAAAAGTAGCAGCACTGTTCAGAGCGGTGGTTGCGCCAGCACCATGGGGGCTTCCGACAGGGTGCGGCATCCCGTGAGCGCCATGGCGATTTCCAGCTCATCGCGCAGCAGCCTCAGCACATGGGCCACGCCGGTGGCGCCGGCATTGGCCAGACCGTGCAGGACGGGGCGCCCCACCAGCACGGCACTGGCACCCAGGCCCATCGCCTTCAGCACATCGGTACCACGGCGAATCCCGCCGTCCACCAGCAGCGGCACCTCGCCTTTCACGGCGTCGGCGATGCGGGGCAGGGCGCTGGCGGTGGTGATGGTGGTGTCCAGCGTGCGACCTCCATGGTTGGACACGATCAGGCCTGCCGCACCGCAGGCGACCGCCTGGCGTGCGTCCTCAGGGTGCAGCACGCCCTTGAGCAGCACCGGGAGGCGGGTGATCGAGCGCAGCCAGGCCAGGTCTTCCCAGCCCGGCGCGTGCGTCAGCAGATCGTCAAACAGGGCGCTTTGCCCAGAGACGATGGCGCGCGCGGGTGGCGGGCGCATGCCGGCGAGGTTGACGGCGCTCACGTGGGCGGGCAGCCGGAAATTGGCGCGGCGTTCGGCGTCGCGCGAGCCCTGCACGGGCGCGTCCACGGTGAGCACGAGGGCCTCGAAACCTGCCGCTTCGGCGCGTCGGACGAGTTCACGGGTGAAATCGCGGTCGGGTTGCAGATAGAGCTGGAACCAGAGCGGCCCGCGGCCCGGTTCGGGGAGGAAGGTGGCGGCGATCTCGTCCAGCGGCATCGACGCCTGGGTGCTGAAAACCATGCCCGCACCCAGCGCTGCCGCCGCGAGGGTGGTGGCGTGTTCGCCGTCTGGGTGGGCCAGGCGCTGGTAGGCCATGGGGGCGACCAGGATGGGGTGCGCCAGTGTGCGGCCCAGCAGGTTCACACGCGTGTGCCCGCCCGCCAGTGGCTTGAGCACGCGCGGCAGCAGCTCCAGCGTGCGCCAGGCTTCCACGTTGCGGGTGAAGGTGAGTTCGTCCGCCGCCGCACCGCACAGGTAGGCCCAGGTGGGTGCGTCCATCACGCCGCGCGCGTGGCGCTCGTGGTCTGCGAGGGTGGAGATGCCTTCGGGCAACGGCGCATGCGCGCGCACGGGACTTGAATGTGATGTCATGGATTCAGGCTGGCGGATCTGCAGGGGCTGGTGCAGCAAAATGAGGAGCAGACGGAGAACCGGGGTCGATATGCTGCTTATAATTGGGAACTATTCTCATTCATATTCAACAATTGTGATTCACCACGTGCGCTGCCTGCGCTGGCGATTCACGCATTCTGGTCTATGTCCATCACCTTTCACCGCTCCCTGATCGTGTCTGCCGTGCTCCTGGGGGGCGTGGCCCTGCCGGGGCTGTCGTCGGCCCACAGCCTTCTGCTCACCTGCAAGCCCGCCGCCGACAGCATGGTGCGCTGTATGGGTGAGTTCTCGGACGGCAGCGACGCAGTGGGCATGGCGGTGCTGGTGAAGGCCTACGACGAGCGCGTGCTGTTCAAGGGCACGCTCGGTGGCGATTCCTCGCTGCAGTTCAAACGGCCCGCAGGCGAGTTCTTCGTGCGCATCGAAGACGGCGGCGAGCACTCGGCCGAGGTCGATCACACCGACGTGAAACCATGAAGACAACCACCCAGGTGGTGCGGCCCGCTGGCGCGGGCCACGAGACGCTGTGGGTGCTGCTGGCCTCGGCGTGTGTGCTGCTGGTGGCCGCCATCCTCATTGGCGCGCGCGCCCAGCCGCTGGAGGCGGCGGCGCTGTCGGCCCATCAGATCGACGCCCGCACGCAGCTCAACGCGGCGGAACAGGGTGTGCACGCGGATCTGCTGGTGGCGGCAGAGGAAATTGCCGCGATGGCCGAAGCCGACAAGGCCATGCCTCGGGTCGAGCAGCTGCGCGACATGGACCTGCCGCCCTTCGCCGCAGGTGTGGGATCTTCCGCACGCGGTGCACACGAATGGCGCACCGCAGCACAGGGGCACGACGTGGCCTATGTGGGCCGCAGCGCGGCGCCCGACGTGGCGGCGTCGTTCCTGCTGCGCATGTCCGCTCCGGAAGAAGCCGAGGCATCGCCCAAGGGCCATGCGCACGGTGGCGAGCCCGAGGTCTGGGTGCTCCGCGAAAGCCTGCAGGCATGGCCCGGGCAGCTCGACGCTGCCACGTTGATGCGCCAGGGCTGGCGTCAGGTCGTGGTGCGTTACGACGCCGGTGTGACGCGCAAGGACGTTGCGCGCTGAGCGCCTGTCTCTCTTTTTTTTCTTTTCCGGACTCTCTCAATGCAAGACCACCATCAGACTTCGACGCGCCGCCGGCACCTGCTGTCCGCCCTGGCCTGGTCGCCCCTGGCGCTCGCCGCGGCCAGCGCGCCGGCCTGGGCCCAGGCGCGCAAGCTGCGCATTGGTGTGACGCTTCACCCGTACTACAGCTATGTCGCCAACATCGTGGGTGACCTGGCCGAGGTGGTGCCTGTCATTCCTGCCGGCTTCAATCCGCACGCCTACGAGCCGCGCACCGAAGATATCAAGCGCATCGGTTCGCTCGACGTGATCGTGCTCAATGGCGTGGGGCACGACGACTTCGCCGGCCGCATGATCAAGGCGAGCGAAAAGCCCGATCTGAAAGTGATCGAGGCCAACGCACAGGTGCCGCTGCTGGCCGCCGTGGGCACGGGCCGTGGCACATCGGGCAAGGTGGTGAACCCGCACACCTTCCTGTCGGTCACCGCGTCGATCTCGCAGGTCAACACCATCGCGCGCGAGCTGGGCAAGCTCGACGCCGCGAACGCCGCGGCCTACACCGCCAACGCCCGTGCGTATGCGCAGAAGCTGCGCAAGCTGCGCGCCGATGCGCTGGCCCAGCTGGCACAGGCCCCCGCGAGCGGTCTGCGCATCGCCACCATCCACGGCGCCTACGACTACCTGCTGCGCGAATTCGGCCTTGAAGTGGCTGCGGTGGTGGAGCCGGCGCACGGCATCGAGCCCAGCCCGTCGCAGCTCAAGGGCACCATCGACCAGATCCGCACACTCGACGTGAAGGTGATCTTCTCGGAGATGGATTTCCCGTCCGCCTACGTCGACACCATCCGCCGCGAGACCGGGGTGCGCCTCTATGCGCTGACGCACATCTCTCACGGCCCGTACACGGCCGACAAGTTCGAGAACGAGATTGCCCGCAACCTGGCCACCGTGGTGCGCGCGATCAAGGAGTCTGCGTGAGCGCAGTGCCGGGCCGTTCCCAAACAAGCTCGCACCGCAGCCCGAAGGGCGAAGGTACTTCTGTGAGCACAGCAGCCGGGCCGGGCATCGCGTTCGAATCCGTCGATCTCATGCTGGGTCACACCGACATCCTGCGCCAGGTGAACCTGCGCGTGCAGGCCGGCAGCGTGCACGCGCTCGTGGGCCCGAACGGTGGTGGCAAGAGCTCGCTGTTCAAGGCCTTGCTGGGCCAGGTGCCGCATCGCGGCCAGATCAGCCTCACCTGGCCTGGTGAGCAGCCGGGCGTCGTCGGCTATGTGCCGCAGGCGCTCGCGTTCGATGCCGGCTTGCCGATGACGGTGATGGATTTCATGGGCGCCATGTGCCAGCGTCGGCCGGTGTTCCTTGGCCTGTCACCGCGCTGGAAGGCGCCTGTGGAGCAGGCTTTGCAACAGGTGGGCATGCTGGAAAAGGCAGGGCGCCGCATGGGCGCGCTCTCGGGCGGCGAGCGCCAGCGCGTGCTGCTGGCCCAGGCGCTGATTCCCTCGCCCGATCTCATCCTGCTCGACGAACCGATGTCCGCGCTCGACGAGGCGGGTGAGGCGATCTTCGAGGCCTTGCTCGCGCATTGGCGCGAGACCCGTGTCACCGTGCTGTGGATCGAGCACGACCTCGACGCCGTCACGCGGCTGGCAGACAACGTCACCGGCCTGAGCCGGCAGGTGCTGTTCGACGGCCCGGCCGCCGAGACCCTGACCCCGCAGCGCGTGCTCGCGCTGTTCTCCAGCCGACAACGGCGCGAGGAAGAAAAAGAAAAGGCGGTGGCCTGATGAGCACGTTCGACGCTTTCCGCCAGAGCATTCAGCACATGGCCGAGCACGGCACGCTGCCCGCGTCGCTGGCCTATGGCTTCGTGGTCAACGCGGTGCTCGCGGGCCTGTTCATCGGTCCCGTGCTGGGTGGTCTGGGCACGCTCGTGGTCGTCAAGCGGCTGGCCTTCTTCTCCGAAGCGGTCGGCCATGCGGCGCTCACCGGCGTGGCGATCGGCATCCTTCTGGGCGAGCCCTACACGGGGCCGTATGGCAGCCTGTTCGCCTACTGCCTGCTGTTCGGCATGCTGCTCAACTACCTGCGCAACCGCACGGGGCTTTCGCCCGACACACTGATCGGCGTGTTCCTCGCGGTCTCGCTGGCCATGGGCGCGAGCCTGCTGCTCATGCTCTCGGGCCGCGTGAACATCCACATCCTGGAGAACGTGCTGTTCGGCTCGGTGCTCACCGTGGACGCGGGGGACCTGCTGGTGCTCGCGGTGGTGGGCTCGCTGGTGGTGGCGCTCACGGTGCCGCTCTACAACCGCTTCATGCTCGCCAGCTTCAACCCGCAGCTCGCCAGCGTGCGCGGGGTGCGCGTGAAACTGCTGGACTACCTCTTCGTGGTGCTGGTGACCATCGTCACCGTGGCCTCTGTCAAGGTGATCGGCGCCATCCTGGTCGGCGCACTGCTCATCATCCCGGCCGCCGCGGCGCGCCTGTTGAGCCTGTCGCTGCGCGGCTTCTTCTGGCTGAGCGTGCTCATCGCCACGGTCAGCACGCAGATCGGCATCCTGGTGCCGATCGAACTTGAACTGCCGGTGCCTTCGGGCGCGGCCATCATCCTCACCGCTGGCGGCCTGTTCGCGCTTGCGGCGGTCATCCGGGGCTTCACCCCGTCATTGAAAGGACATGCTGGATGACCTCGCGTCTGTCTCCTTCCGCCTGGTGCCTGGCTGGCCTGCTCGCGCTGTCGACGGGCGCTCCCGCCGCCATGGCACAAACCGCTCCGGCGACCGCCAGCGCGGCCGCCCCCGCGCGACTGCTCGTGGCCCATCCGGTGGTTGCCTCGCTCACCACCCTGCTGGTGCGCGACACCGGCATCGTGGTCTTGCGCCCGGTGCCCGAGACCTTGCCGCCGAACCGCCAGCTGGCCTTCTTCGCTGGCCGTGGCGCGGCTGGTCTGGCGGAAGCCGCTCGCCAGGCCGATGCGGTGGTGGCCCTGCGGTCCATCTGGCCGGACGACCCGCTGTTTCCGCTGGCGCGCCGGCAGAACATCCGCCTGATCGAAATCGACGCCGCCCGCCCGCTCGACGCCTCCCTGCCCGGCATGGCCCTGCAGGAGCAGGACGCGTCGGCCAATGCCCTGCCATGGCTGGACCCGGTGAATCTTGGCCGCATGGCCGACGTGATCGCGAGCGACATGGCCCGCCTGGTGCCAGCCGCGAAGCCGCGCATCCAGACCAACGTGGCCACCTTGCGCCAGCAACTGCTCGCCATCACGGCGCAGAGTGAAACCCGCCTGGCCGCCGCGAGCAACCTGGCCGTGTTCAGCCTGTCGGACCGCCTGGACTACCTCGTCAACGGCTTCAACCTTGATCTGGCGGGCGCCGATGCCCGCGCGGACGAGGCCTGGACGCCGGAAGCACTGGCCGAGTTGACGAAGCGCCTGCGTGGCGCGTCGGTGGCGGCCGTGCTGCACCACCGCGAGCTGCCACCTGCCGTGGCCGATGCGGTGCGGCAGGCCGGCGTGCGCGCCATCGTGCTGCAGACCGAAGGGCGTGACCCGGTGGCCGAGCTGCGCGAGAACAGCCAGCGCCTGGGCGCCATCGCCGGCCGTTGAAGCGTCAAGCCTCGTACTTGTAGCCCAGGCCGTAAACGGAGTGGATCAACTCCTGATCCGGGAGTTGCTCCTGGATCTTGCGGCGCAGCTTCTTGATGTGGCTGTCGACCGTGCGGTCCGAGACGATGCGCTCGTCCTGGTACATCGAGTCCATCAACTGCTCGCGCGAGAAGATGCGGCCGGGCCGCGCGCTGAGCACCTTGAGCAACTGGTATTCCACGGCCGTCAGGCCCAGGTCGTGGCCGGCGATGGTGGCGCGCCAGGCCGCGTCTTCCAGCTTCAGCCCGTGGGGCAATTCGTCTGGAGCCGCCACCGCGTGCGTGCCACGGCGCAGCACCGCTTTCACCCGCGCCACCACCTCGCGCGGGCTGAAAGGCTTGCAGATGTAGTCGTCGGCGCCCAGCTCCAGGCCCAGCAGCCGGTCGATTTCCTCCACCCGCGCGGTGACCATGATGATCGCCGGTGCCTGCTGGCCGGGTGTGCCGGCGCGCAGGGCCTTGCAGATGTCCAGGCCGCTCTTGCCGGGCAGCATGAGGTCGAGCAGCACAAGGTCCACCGGGTGGTGGGCCAGCCAGTCCTCCACCTCGTCGCCGCGCGTGATGTGGTGTGTGTCGTAGCCGGACTTCGTCAGGTAGTCCAGCAACACGCCGGCGATCTTGCTTTCGTCCTCGACGATCAGGATGCGGTCAGCCATGCGCTGGCTCCGGGTTCAGTGGCAGCCAGATGTCCCAGCGCAAACCGCCGAGCGGGCTGGCCGAGGCCTGCATGCGGCCACCATGGCCCTCAACGATGGCGTGCGCGATGGCCAGGCCCAGGCCTGAGCCGCCGCTGGCCGTGGCGCGCGATTCGTCCACGCGGTAGAGCCGTTCGGTGAGGCGGGGCAGGGCGTGGGCGGGAACGCCGGGCGCCGTGTCTTCCCACGTCAGCTGGGCCTCGGTGTCGTGGCGCCGCACCTCGACCTTGAGCGTGGCGGGCGCAGCGCTGTAGCGCAGCGTGTTCTGCAGCAGGTTGTTCAGCACCTGGTCGAGGCGGTCGCCATCGGCGCGAACCTCCACGCCCGCGTCGAGTTCGGTGCGCACCTGCAGGGGCTTGCCCAGCAGGCTGGCCGCATCGCTCAGGTGGTGGCCCACGAAACGGCCCAGGTCGAGCGGGGCGAAGCGGTAGTCGAGGGCGCCCAGATCCGACAGTGAGAGCAGCCTCAGGTCTTCCACCAGACGCGTCAGGCGGCTGACCTCCTGGGCCAGTGAATCGAGATTGGCGGAGTCGGGCTGGCGGATGCCGTCCTGCAGCGCTTCGATTTCTGCGCGCAGCGTGGCCAACGGCGTGCGCAGCTCGTGCGCGATGTCGGCGATCCACTGCTGCCGTGCGTGTTGCGCGGCCTGCAGCGACGTGGCCATGTGGTTGAACGCTTCGGCGAGCTGCGCCAGTTCGTCGTGGCCGCGCGCGGGCAGGCGCACGCTGTAGTCGCCCTGCGCCACGGCGGCGGTGCCTTCGCCCAGCACGCGCAGGCGCCGCGACAGCCAGCGTGCGATCAGGGCCGCGTTGAGCAGAACGGCCGCGAGCATGCCGAGTGCGATGGCGGCGAAGGTGCGCGTCTGCTGGGCGAGGAAGACGCGCTCGAGCGAGGCCACCATCTGCAGGCGCGGCACGTAGCCGAGATAACCCACGATCTTCTCGTTGACCAGGATGGCCTTGAGCACGGCCTGTTCGGTGCGGCCTTCGGGGCCGGCCAGCAGGTTGCGTTCCGGGTCGAGCAGCAACAGCCTCGGATCGATGGTGAAGGTTGGGGGCACGTTGGGCGCCGGTGGAGCGGGCTGCGCCGATGCCGCGGGGCCGGGAAGCGCGCTGGGTGGCAAAGCGTTCGCTGGAGGTTTCACATCCGACGGTGTCTGGGTAGGTGAAGCGGGGGCCGCTTCGCCCGGGCGGCGCGGCATGCGGCCCGTGCCCAGCACCTCGCGCGACAGGTCTTGCCAGCGCTGGCGGTCTTCGGTGATCCAGGCCCAGTTGCCGTTCTGCCGATAGCCTTCGGCCAGGCGCACGATCATGGGCTGCAGGCGGCTTTCATCGGCCTTGTTCAGGTACTCCACCAGGCCCTTGTCGAAACTCCAGCTGTAGATCAGGTAGGCGGTCATGACCAGAACGACGTTGGCGCCCGCGATGGCCAGGAAGAGCTTCACCTGCAGGGTGTCGAAGCGCGAGAGCCAGCCGCGAGGGCGTGGCGAGGGAGTGGGGCGGTCGGTCGACATGGTCACCCGAGACTAAACCCAAATCTTTCAAACTTTGTGCAAGCCATGCCGCTGTGCGTGCTCATTCTTTCCATATTTGCCGGGCAATATCCCGCACATCCTGGCACGCCACGCAGGCGCCATCCATTCCGAACACACCGCACAGTCATGAACGAAGTCAAACGTGAAGGGGGCAAGGCCCCCGCCGGCCGCCGCAAGACCTGGAAACTGGCGCTGATTGCGCTCGTGTGCCTGGCCCTTCTGGGTGGCGGCGGTTTCGCGTACTACCGCTGGGGGCCGGGTGCCAAAACGGAGAGCGCCTACATCACCGCCACGGTGCAGCGTGGCGACATCGAAGACCAGGTGAGTGCCACCGGTTCGCTGCAGCCGCGCGACTACGTGGACGTGGGTGCCCAGGTGTCGGGCCAGCTGCGCAAGATCCATGTGGAAGTGGGCACCGAGGTGATGGAAGGCGACCTGCTTGCCGAGATCGATGCCGAGACCTCGCAAGCCCGTGTGGACGCGAGCCGCGCCCAGCTGCGTTCGCAGCAGGCCCAGATGGCCGAGCGCGAACTGACGCTGGCCAAGGCCGAGCGCGACCTGCAGCGCCAGAAGAACCTGGCGGCCGAAGAGGCCACCACCGCCGAGACGCTGCAGAACGCGGAGACCGCCGTGAAGACGGCGCGTGTACAGATCCAGTCGCTCAAGGCGTCCATGGAGCAACTGCAGGCGAGCATGCGGGTGGAAGAGGCCAACCTCAAGTTCACCAAGATCTACGCGCCGATGGCGGGCACGGTGGTGAGCATCACCGCGCGCCAGGGCCAGACGCTGAACACCAACCAGTCCGCGCCCACGATCCTGCGCATCGCCGATCTGTCGATCATGACGGTGCAGACGCAGGTGTCGGAAGCCGACGTGAGCAAGCTGCGCGGTGGCATGCCGGTGTACTTCACCACGCTGGGTGGCCAGGGCCGCCGCTGGTATGGCGAGCTCAAGAAGATCGAGCCCACGCCCACGGTCACCAACAACGTGGTGCTCTACAACGCGCTGTTCGAAGTGCCCAACAACAACCGCAGCCTGATGACGAGCATGACCGCGCAGGTGTTCTTCGTGGTGGCCGAGGCCAAGGACGTGCTGGTGGTGCCAATGTCGGCGCTGACAATCCAGCGCGGTCCGCAGGGCGGCAACCGGGGTGGCCAGGGCGCAGGTCAAGGCGGCGGGCAGGGTGGTGCGGGCAGCAACCGCGCACCGGGCGTGACCTCGCCGACGCCACCGGCACCGTCCACCACGGGGCCTTCCGCTCCGGCAGCACCGGCACCGAACGCGCGCGGCACGAACACGTCCTCCATCCCGGCGTCGGCTTTCAAGACCGTGGCCGACACCACGCTGCTGGCGCAGGCTGCCCCCGGTGGCAACGCAGGCGAACGCCCGCGCATGGACCGCGAGGCGTTCCAGAACATGAGCGAAGAGGAGCGTGCGAAATTCCGTGAGCAGCGCCGCAAGGAGCGCGAGGCGGCGGGTGGTGCCGTTCCCGCTGGCCCGGGTGCCGGCGGTGGAGCGAACGGCGACCGGCCCCGCATGAGCCCTGAGGCGTTCCAGAACATGAGCGAAGAGGAGCGCGCCAAGTTCCGCGAGCAACGCCGCAAGGAGCGGGAGGCGCAGGCCGGTGGTGGCAACACCGCACCCGCCGCTGGCGCAGGCAATACAAGCAACGCGCAGAAGCGCCCCGCAGCCGGTGGTGATGCCGCCGGCGCCGCGCGCGCACCAGCTTCGTCTGGCGCCGCCCCGGCGAACAAGGAAGCGGGTACCCCGCCAGCCGCCGGCGTGAGCAGCGGCCTGCCGCGCGGTGAAGGCAATGCGCGGCCCACGCGCGGTCCGCGCCAGGCCAAGGTGAAGGTGATGGCCGAGGACGGCACCATCGAGGAACGCGAGGTCACCATCGGCATCAGCAACCGCGTGCATGCCGAGGTGCTCTCGGGTCTGAAGGAAGGCGACCGCGTGATCGCCGGCGTGCGCGAACCCGAGCGCCGTCCCACGACGACACAACAGGGCACCGGCCTGGGCCAGCAGAACACCGGTGGCCCGGGTGGCATGCCGGGCGGCATGCCCGGCGGCGCCGGGGCCGGAGCGCGCCGATGAGCCAGCTGCCGCAGCCGCACGAGGCCGAGGCGCTGCGCGCCGCGCCACTGGGCGCCGGCGTGCCGCTGATCGACCTGAGCGGCATCACCAAGACCTACCGCAATGGCGACCTGTCGGTCGAGGTGCTGCACGGCATCGACCTGCAGATCTACCCCGGCGAGATGGTGGCCATCATGGGCGCCTCGGGTTCGGGCAAGTCCACCCTGATGAACATCCTGGGCTGTCTCGACAAGCCCACCACCGGCCGCTACCGCTTCATGGGCCGCGACGTTTCCGAACTCGAGCGCGACGAGCTGGCCGAACTGCGCCGCGATGCCTTCGGCTTCGTGTTCCAGAGCTACAACCTGATCGCCACCGGCTCTGCCGCAGACAACGTGGAAGTGCCCGCGGTGTACGCCGGCATTCCACCGGCCGAGCGCCACGAACGTGCGGCCGAGCTGCTGGCTTCGCTCGGCCTGGGTGACCGCATGCACCACCGGCCGAACCAGCTCTCGGGCGGCCAGCAGCAGCGCGTGTCGATCGCGCGGGCGCTCATGAACGGCGGCCGTGTGATCCTGGCCGACGAACCGACCGGCGCGCTCGACAGCAAGAGCGGTGCCGACGTGATGGTGCTGTTGAAGGAACTGGCGGCGCAGGGGCACACGGTGATCCTCATCACTCACGCGGCCGAAGTGGCCGAGCATGCCCAGCGCGTCATCGAGATCAAGGACGGCAACATCGTCGCCGACCCCGGGCCACGCCCACCGGAGGGTGCGGCCGCCGAGGCAGCGCAGAACTGGACGGCGCGCGCCGGCCGCATCTCGCACCTGAGCGATGTGGTGGAAGCCGCCAAGACCGCCTTGCGCGCGCTGCGCGCCAACGTGTTCCGCGCCATCCTCACGTTGCTGGGCATCGTGATCGGCGTGGCCTCGGTGATCGCCATGCTGGCGATTGGCGACGGCGCCAAGCAGGTCGTGATCGATCGCATCAGCGCGATGGGCTCCAACCTGCTGCTGGTGCGCCCCGGCGCGCCGAACCAGCGGGGTTTCCAGAACATCGCCACGCTGGTGCTGTCCGACGTGAACGCGATCGACAAGGAAGTGCCCAACGTGCTGGCCGCCGTGCCGGAGCAGAGCAGCACCGCCACACTGCGCTACGGCGAGGCCGACTACTCGAGCAGCATCCTGGGCACGTCGTCGAAGTTCCCGGTGGCACGCCAGTGGAAGGTGGCGCGCGGCACCTTCTTCACCGACGAGGACGAACAGGAGTACGCCACCGTGGCTGTGCTGGGCCAGACCGTGGCCAAGGCGCTGTTCCCGGGTGGGGAAGACCCGCTTGGCCGGTACGTGCTGGTGAACAACCTGATCTTCCAGGTGGTGGGTGTGATGAGCACGCGCGGCGCCTCGCCGAACGGGCAGGACCAGGACGACGTGGTGATGGTGCCGTACGCCACCAGCCAGCTGCGCCTCTCGGGCCAGCGATTCCTGCGCAACGTGACGGTGGCGGTGGCCGATGTGAGCCGCATCGACGAAACGCAGTCGGCGGTGGAGTCGCTGCTGGCCGAGCGACATGGCGTGATCGACTTCCAGATCCGCAACATGGCATCGATCATCGACACGGCCACCGAGACGCAGAACACCATGACCATCCTGCTCGGCTCGATCGCGGCGATCTCGCTGCTGGTGGGCGGCATCGGGGTGATGAACATCATGCTGGTGAGCGTGACCGAGCGCACCCGCGAGATCGGCATCCGCATGGCCACCGGCGCGCGCATGCGCAACATCCTGCAGCAGTTCCTGATCGAGGCGCTGGTGGTGTCCGCACTGGGCGGGCTGATCGGTGTCGTCATCGGCCTCGGTGTGGCGTTCGTGATCGGCGCCACCGGCACTGCCGTGCAGTACTCGGTCACGCCCGTGGTGCTGGCCTTCGGCTGCGCGTTCGCCACCGGCCTGATCTTTGGTTACCTGCCCGCGCGCAAGGCCGCGCGTCTCGATCCCGTCGTGGCCCTGTCTTCCGAATGAGCACCGTGATGAAACCGTTTGCGTTCCCCCTGGCCCGCCCGCTCGTGCTGGTCGTGGCCCTGGCCCTGCAGGCCTGCGCCACCACCGAGCCGGCGCGTGGTCCTGTCGTTGACATGCCTGCCGCCTGGAGCCCTGCCATGGCGCCGGCCGAGGCGCCGCAACTCACCACCGCCTGGTGGCAGTCCTTCGGCTCGCAGCCACTGGAGCGCCTGATCGAAGAAGCCCAGGCCGGCAGCCCTGACCTGCGCATCGCCATCGAGCGCATGCGCCAGGCCGACATCGCGCTGCAACAGGCGGGCGTGTCGCGCCTGCCTTCCGTCAGCGGCAGCCTGGGCAGTTCGGCCGGCCGCACCGATGCGCCCGGCACGTCGTCCACCTCGCGCGAGTCGAGCAGCGCGGGCCTGTCCGTCAGCTACGAAGTGGACCTGTGGGGCCGCATCGCGGCGGGTGTGCGTGCGGGCGAGGCTTCCTTTCAGGCCAGCCAGTACGACTGGAAGACCGCGCGCCTGACGCTGCTCACCTCGGTGGCCAACAACTATTTCCTGTGGCTCAACACCGCCGAGCGCCTGCGCATCGCGCGCGAGAACCTGGCGATTGCCGAGCGCGTGCTGGCCATCGTCGAGGCGCGCCAGCGCAACGGCGTGGCCACAGCGCTCGAGGTGTCGCAGCAGCGCACCACGGTGCTGTCGCAGCGCACGGCCTTGCTGCCGATCGAACTGCAACAGCGCCAGACCGCCACCGCGCTGGCGCTGCTGCTGGGCCGCGTGCCGCAAGGCTATGCGCCGGAGGCCGGCGAATTCACGCAGCTGCGTGTGCCCGCGATCACACCCGGCCTGCCGTCGTCATTGCTGACCCGCCGTCCCGATCTGGCGTCGGCCGAGGCGCAGCTCGCGGCGTCCGATGCCAACGTGGAAGTGGCGCGCAAGGCGCTGCTGCCCAGCCTGTCCTTGTCCGCATCGGGCAGCCTCGGCACCTCTGCCTTGATCAGCCTGGCCGATCCGACGCGCAGCGTGTCGCTGGGCATTTCGCTGGCGCAATCGATCTTCGATGGTGGCCGGCAACGCCTGCAGATCCGCAGCACCGAGTCGCAGCGGGTGGTGCTGATCGAGAACTACGGCAAGGCGATCCGCACGGCGCTCAAGGAAGTCGACGATGGCCTGGGCAATGTGGAGCGCAGCCAGCGCCAGGAAGCCTTGCAGCGCGAGGTGGTGGCGCAGGCGCGGCGTTCGCTGCAGCTGGCCGAGTTGCGCTACCGCGAGGGCAGTGGCGATCTGCTGTCGGTGCTGGACGCGCAGCGCACCCTGTTCACCGCGCTGGATGCCCTGGCCACGCAAGGCCTGTCTCGCCTGACCGCGGCGCTGGACCTGTACAAGGCGCTCGGCGGCGACTGGGCCGGCCCGCCGCCGCCACTCTCCTGAAATGTGAGCACGGAATGCAAATTTTGAAGGCGTTCCAGCATTTTTATAAATGAGAATAGTTATAATTCGCAGGTTGATAGACGCGGGCGGTCTCCGCCTCCGCGATGTCCCGCATCCCGTCGGTTTCTGACCCGTTTCTGCGCTGTCCATACTCCCGTGAAAAACGCTCCAGCCGCCCAGGCGGCTTCCAACCGTGCCTACTGGCTCAAGACCCTGCACCAGTGGCACTGGTGCAGCTCGGCGCTGTGCCTGATCGGCATGCTGCTTTTCGCCGTCACGGGCATCACCCTCAACCACGCCGCCGACATTCCCTCCACCCCCAAGGTGCAGCAGAAGGTGGTGCAGCTGCCCGACGCGCTGCAGACCGCACTGGTGCCGAAAGACGACGAGCCCGACAACGCCGTGCTGCCACCCGAGGTGCACCGCTGGTTGGCCGAGGCGCTGGGCGTTTCCCTGCCCGATGCCGCCGCCGAGTGGTCACCCGAAGAAATCTATCTCTCGCTGCCGCGCCCGGGTGGCGATGCCTGGCTGCGCATCGAGCGCGAGTCGGGCAGCGTGGAGTACGAGCGCACCGACCGGGGCTGGGTCTCCTATCTGAACGATCTTCACAAGGGCCGCCACACCGGCATCGCCTGGAAGTGGTTCCTCGACATCTTCTCGGTGGCGTGTCTGGTGTTCTGCATCACCGGCCTGTTCATCCTCAAGTTCCACGCGGCCAGCCGGCCTACCGTCTGGCCCATGGTGGGTGCAGGGCTGGTGATACCGCTGCTGCTGGTGATTCTGTTCATCCATTGACTGCTGAAGGAGCTGCGTTCTCATGATGATCCGCTACGCCACCGCGATTTCCGCGGCCGGATTTGCCTGGCCGGCCATGGCCGCTGACCTGGCCCTCAAGGTCGAGATTCCGCGCATGACTGTGGCGGAGTACCACCGCCCCTACGTCGCGATCTGGATCGAGAAGCCCGACCAGGCCTTCGCGGGCAACCTCGCGGTCTGGTACGACATCAAGCTGCGCAACAACGAGGGCACCAAATGGCTCAAGGACATGCGGGCCTGGTGGCGCAAGAGCGGCCGCGAACTCACGATGCCGGTCGATGGCCTCAGTGGCGCCACGCGCGCACCCGGCGAACACACTGTGCAGTTCACCGACGCCAGCGCGATCGGCAAACTGGCACCGGGGGAATACAACCTCGTGCTCGAAGCCGCGCGCGAGGTGGGTGGACGCGAACAGGTGAAGGTGCCTTTCGTGTGGCCACCGAAGGCCGCCACCACCACGCAGGCGCGTGGTGAACACGAACTCGGCGCAATCAGCGTCACCGTCAAACCCTGATAACCGAACCGACTGGAGACCTTCATGAACCACACCTTCGTTCGCGCCCGCGCCTTCACCCTGGCGGCCACCGCCGCCGCCATGCTGGCCCTGCCGGCCGCCGTGCACGCGCACCGCTCCTGGCTGCTCCCTTCGGGCACCATCTACTCGGCGCAGCAGCCTTGGGTGACGGTGGACGCCGCGGTGTCTAACGACATCTTCTATTACGAACACAACGCCGCCGGGCTCGACAACCTCGTCGTGATCGGCCCCGATGGCCAGCCCGTGCAGGCGGAGAACCAGGCCAAGGGCCGCTACCGCAGCATGTTCGACGTGAAGCTGGACAAGCAGGGCACCTACCGCCTCGCGCTGGTGAACGACGCGCTCATCGCCAGCTTCAAGGTCGGCACCGAGACCAAGCGCCTGCGCGGCACGGCGGAATCGCTGGCCAAGGAAATCCCGGCGAATGCCGAAGACCTGCGCGTGAGCCAGTCGCAGAACCGCGTCGAGACCTTCGTGACCTCGGGCAAGCCCACCACCGAAGCCCTCAAGCCCACCAACCGGGGCATCGAGCTGGTGCCGGTGACGCACCCGAACGACCTGGTGTCTGGCGAGACCGCGACCTTCCGTTTCCTGGACAACGGCAAGCCGGCCGCGGGCTATTCCGCCACGGTGATCCTGGCCGGCCTGCGCTACCGCAGCGAGCTGGGCGAGATTCGCCTGAACACCGACGACAAGGGTGAGATCAAGGTGAAGTGGCCGGCTGCCGGCATGTACTGGGTCAACGTGGCACCGCCCCGTGCGCCTGGCGCGGGTGGTCCCGGTGCCGGTGGCCCTGGTGGTCCTGGTGAAGGTGGCCCTGGAGCGGCTCCGGCCCCCGGCGGCGCACCGGCGGCACGCCCCGCGCCCACCGGCCCGGCGGGCACGCTGGCCGAGCCGGTGCGCCGCTCGGGCTACAGCCTGACGCTGGAAGTGCTGCCGAACTGATCGCCACGCGGCCCTGGCCGACATGCCCCAGTCCATGCAGATGGCTGGGGTTGTTTTTTTCAACCCACCCGAACCCTCATGACCCGCGTGCTCGTGCCCCTGCAGCTGGATGGCTCCATGCCCCTGCTCGGCGCGCAGGCGTACCGCCTCGGCGGCGAGACCATGGGCACCACCTGGCAGTTGCTGTGGGCGGACCATGGACCTTCGCAGGCCGAGGCGGCGCGCATCGCCGTGCAGGGTGAACTCGACCTGGTCGTCGAACAGATGAGCACCTGGCTCGCGGGCTCCCACGTCGACCGCTTCAACCGCGCCGATGCCGGCACGCTGCACAGCGTGCCCGATGCGATGGCCGATGTGCTGGACGCCGCGCTGTGGCTGGCCGATGTATCTGGCGGCGCGTTCAATCCCGCGGCTGGCGCACTGGTGAACCTGTGGGGCTTCGGGCCGGCGCCGCGCTACACGGATCCTGGTTTCCTGCCACCGGCGGACAGCGCGGTGCAGCGCGCGCTGACGCTGAACGACTGGCGCGCGCTGCAATGGAACCGCGACCGCCGTGAGGCCTGTCAACCCGGCGGTGTGCTGCTCGATTTTTCGGCCATTGCCAAGGGATACGCCGTGGACCGCGTGTCGCGGCGGCTGGCGGGCATGGGCCTGTCGCACCACCTCGTCGAAGTGGGTGGTGAACTGCGCGGCAGCGGCTTGCGCCTGGGTGGTCAGCCCTGGTGGGTCGATCTCGAGTCGCCTCCCGTGGCGTCTGGCCAGCCCACTTTGTCGACGACCCGTGTCGCGCTGCACGCCCTGGCGGTGGCCACATCTGGCGACTACCGGCGCGTGTACACGCACGATGGCGTGCGCTGGCCGCACACCATCGATCCGCGCAGCGGCCGGCCCTTGTCCAACGGCCTGGCATCGGTGAGCGTGCTGCACCCGGAATGCATGTGGGCCGATGCGTGGTCCACCGCATTGACCGTGCTCGGGCGCGACGACGGCATGGCGCTGGCCGCAACGCACGGCATCGCGGCCCTGTTCGTGCAGCGCGAAGCCGATGGCCGCCTGACCGAAACCCTCACCCCCGCCATGAAGGAACTCGCCGCGTGAGCGTGGCGTTGCGCGTTGAATGACCACCGAAAAGATCCTCTATGCCCTGGCCACGGTGCTGTGCTACGCCCTCATGTGCGGCGCCATCGCCTGGCAGCACCGCAACCGCCAGCGTGCCGCGCAACGGCGTGTTGACGCGTTGCTCCCGGCCACCCCGGGCGTCCCGGCCTGGTGGGTGGCATATGCCAGCCAGACCGGTCAGGCCGAAGAGCTCGCGCTGCAGACCGCGCAGGCCCTGCACACGGCGGGCGTGCCTGTGCGGCTCGCACCGCTGAGCCAGATCAGCTTGGCCGACCTGCAGCAGGCCGACCGGCTGCTGTGCATCGCCAGCACCTACGGTGAGGGCGATCCGCCGGACAGCGCCGTGCCGTTCGCGCGCCAGGTGATGGCGAATGCGGAGGCATCGCTGTCGCACCTGCACGTGGGCCTGCTCGCGCTGGGCGACAAGACCTATGCCCACTTCTGCGGCTTCGGCCGCGCGCTCGACCACTGGTTGACGGACCGCGGCGCGCAGCCGCTGTTTGAACGCATCGACGTGGACAAGAGCGACCCCGACGCCTTGCAGCGCTGGCGCCAGAACCTCGCCCACCTGGCGGGCACGAGCGATCTGCCGGACTGGGAGGCGCCTGCGCTGCAGGCATGGCGCCTTCGCGCGCGGCAGCACCTCAACCCCGGCAGCGCGGGCGAGGAAGTGCACCACCTGGAACTGGTGCCGGAAGCGGGCGCCGCGCTGCCCGACTGGCAGGCCGGCGACCTGGTTCAGGTGGAAGTGCCCACCGCACCCGGCGAGCCGCGCGACTATTCCATTGCCTCGGTCCCGCAGGACGGTGCCGTGCACCTGCTGGTGCGCCGCGCGCGTCGCAACGACGGCACGCAGGGCGTTGCTTCGGGATGGCTCACGCAGGCCGCGGATGAGGGCACCAGCGTGTCGATGCGTGTGCGCGCACACGGCGGTTTCCGCATCGCGGACAACGCCTCGCGCCGTCTGATCCTGATCGGCAACGGCACCGGTCTGGCTGGTCTGCGCGGGCATATCCGCGGCCGCCTGGCAGCAGCTGGCCGGCTGGCCGATGCCGGCGAAAACAGGCGGCCCGACAACGTGGCGCCCATGTGGCTGCTGTTCGGTGAGCGCAACGCGCGCAGCGACGCGCACTACCGCCACGAGATCGACGCCTGGGCCCGGCAGGGCTGGCTCAGCCGGGTGGACTGGGTGTTCTCTCGCGACCAGGTCGAACGCCTCTACGTGCAGCACGCCCTGGCCGATGCCGCCAGTGTGGTGCGCGAGTGGGTCGCCGATGGCGCCGCCATCTACGTCTGCGGCAGCCTCGAAGGCATGGCCGGCGAGGTGGACCTCACGCTGCAGCAGATCCTTGGCGAAGAGGCGCTGCAGCAACTCGCGGCCGAAGGGCGTTACCGCCGCGACGTGTATTGACTCACCCCCGCGCCGCCTGCGGCGTCACCCCCTCAAGGGGGCGCATCCAGCGGCCCGGCAAAGCCGGTTCCGCGGATGCACTGAATGGAGAGCCTGCACTTGCCAGGCGAGGGCGTGTCAAGTCTCCGCCCATTGCTGCAGAAGCTTGTGGTAGTGGCCAGTGAGTGCCACCACCTCGGCGTTGTCGCCCAGCTGGTTGCGCAGCTTGAGGATGGTCATGTCGAGCTCGAACAGCATCGAGCGCCGCCACGCATCGCGCACCAGGCTTTGTGTCCAGAGGAATGAAGCCACGCGCACGCCGCTGGTCACGGGCTCCACGCGGTGCAGGCTGGTGGACGGGTACACGATCGCATCACCAGCATCCAGCTTGACTTCGTGCGTGCCGGAACTGTCTTCCGCGATCAGCTCGCCGCCTTCGTATTCGTCCGGGTCGCTGAGGAAAACGGTGGTGGACACGTCGGTGCGCACCTTCTGACCGCTGAAGCGGTCGGTCTGGATCGTGTTGTCGATGTGGTTGCCGTAGTGACCGCCACCCTCGTAGCGGTTGAACATGGGCGGCAGCATGGTGGCCGGCAGCACCGCCGATACGAAGAGCGGATGGCGCTGCAGCGCCTGCGCGACGCGCTGCGACAGCGGCGCGAACACGGGTGACGAGGCGTCGAGCTGCAGGTTGCGCTTGACATTGGCCGCCTGCGGCCCGGTGGTGCGCAGACCATCGACCCAGCCCTGGGTGTCGAGCATCTGGCGGATCTCGGCAACTTCGGCCGGGGTGAGAACCTGGGGAATGTGCAACAGCATGGTGTCGGTCTTGAAACGGGAAAAGGCCCGCCGTGGGGCGGGCCTTTTCGAGGAGTGTTCCGAAGGTTTCGGAATCAGAACTTGACGTTGGCGGTCAGGGCTGCCGAACGCGGTGCGCCCAGAGCCAGTCGGCCACCACCGTTGTTCAGGGTCATCAGGTATTCCTTGTCGAACAGGTTGTAGACGTTCAGACGCAGGCTGACCTTGTCGGTGAACTGGTAGGCCACCATGGCATCGGCTACCCACGACGACGGGATGTTGGGCACGTTGCCCGTGCCACCGACGGTCACGACGCGCTTCTGCTCGGAGGTGTAGCGAGCACCCAGGCCCAGCGTCAGCTTGTCGAGCTGGTAGGAGCTCCACAGCGTGGCGGTCAGGTCCGGAGACCAGCGCACGCCGTCCGTCACCGTGACCACGCCTGCGGTGCTGCGTGCACGTTGATTGAGCTGCTTGGTGCTGGTCTTGGCCAGGCCCGCCGTGATCTGCCAGAAGTTGGTGATCTGGCCCACGGCCGACAGCTCAAGGCCTTGCACGCGGGTCTTGCCGTACTGGAACGTCTGGCCGGTGACCGCGTCCTGGGAGGTCTGGCCATCGTTTTCCGTGCGGAAGAGTGCTGCGGCCACGTTCAATCGTTTGTTCAGCAGTTCCCACTTCGTGCCCAGTTCGATGGTGTTCGTTTCCTGGGGGTCCAGCGTCGAATTGGCCTGCGCGGTGGGTGTGCCGCTCAACTGGAAGTTGCTGCTGCCGGGAGGCGTTGCGGAGGTGGCATACGAGGCGTACACGCTGCCATTCTCGGCTGGCTTATAAACGCTGCCGATGCTCCAGCTCACCAGGCTGCGTGAGTCTTCGAGCATGGTGCGCACGGCCGCCGACGTCACGGTCTCTGTGTTCAACTTGTAGACGTCAACACGGACACCGCCATTGAGGGACCAGCGATCGTTGAGCTTGGCGTTGTCAAAGACGTAGGCGCTGATGGTGTTGGTCGAACCCACCGTTTCACCTCCGGTGCGTCCGCCGAAGTTGCCCATGGCTTCATAGGGATTCGGGTTGTAGAGATTTGCCGCCGGGGTGCCTGGCGCAACAGTTCCGTGGTCGAAGCTGATCTGCTTCTCATGCAACAGTTCGACGCCCGCAGCCAGCGAATGCTGCATGCCTCCGGCGTTGAATTCCGTGTTCACACTGGTCTGGTTGGCCAGGATGCTGTTTTCCTGATCAACGCGCTGGCGCGAGCGGTTGACGGTCCAGGTGGATTGAGGGCCCGTCGTGACGATGCCGGTGGCGCCGGTGTTCACGCCGGTCAGCGTGCGGTCCATGTGCGTCTTGCCGAAACGCGTGATGTTGCGGATGGTGGTCCCCTGGCCGAGATCGTGCTCGATCTTGGCCGTGATCATGTCGGCGTCGACTTTTTCCTGGTCATTCACACTGCCGTAGTAGTTCTCGCGGCGCACCTTGGGTCCTGTGGCTGTCGTGTAGCCCTCGTAGCCGATCGCGGGAATGCCGCCATCGGGCACGTTCTTCTGGCGCAGGTGCTGGCTGAACAGGTGCAGACGGGTGGGCGTGCCCAGGCCGGTCACATAGGAGAGGCCCACGCCGTAGCCCTTGTTTTCCACATAGTCACGGCCATCCACGCCGCTGTCCTGCACCATGGCATTCAGGCGGAAGGCGGAGGTGTCGCTGAGCTGCTTGTTCAGGTCGACGGTGGCACGCTTGCGGCTGGCCGTGCCGACGGTGCCCGAGGCGCTGCTTTCGTCGCCCAGGTGGGCCTGTTTGGAAATCAGGTTGATGAAGCCCGAAGCGGCGCCCCGGCCGGTTTCTGCGCCAGCGGCACCCTTGACGATCTCGACCTGTTCCAGGTTGAAGGTGTCGCGGGTGACGGCGCCGAGGTCACGGATGCCATCGACAAAGGTGTTGTTTTGCAGTGAGAAGCCGCGCAACTGGAACGTATCACCAGCGGAGGTGTTGCCGTTTTCGCCCATCTGCATGGTGATACCGGGGGTGTTGCGCAGCGCTTCCATCAGCGTGACCGCGCCTTGTTCCTCCAGAACTTCCTTCTTGATGATCTGGATGGTTTTGGGCGTGTCGATCAGAGGGGCCGTCAGCTTTTCGTTGGCCGATTTGTCGGCCTTGTACGGCACCTCGGGTGCTTCCTTGACGGTCACCGTGGGCAGGGTCTGGGTCTGTTGCGCCATGCCAGCGGCCGGAACGGACGCGGCCAGGAGGGCCAGGAGGTGGACGGGTTTGCTGTGTTTGCGGCTGCGAATGTGTGCCATTTGTGAGTCCTTGCGGTGCGATGGTGTGTTGGCTGGCGCGCATCCACATCGCACCCGCTTGGTGCACTGGGCACGACGAGCGGTCGGAAAAGGGGCTTGGCTGGCTTCGGCGCGAATTATCACAAATAAAAATCATTCCTATTCACAATTCTTCCACTTTGTTGTGAATTCGCGTCAGGAACGACGAAAGGCGCCAGGGCCGTGAGGCCGTGGCGCTAACCGCTTTGGGAGCGGTTCAGGAGAGGGGTGTTGCGATCAGAACCGGACGTTCACGCTCACCCAGAGGCTGCGGGCCTTTTCCTTGTTGTTGTAGTCGTCGTAGAACAGCGCTTCGTTGGTGCCCTGGTAGTCACCGTTGCCGTTCAGGTCGCGGAACTCCGTGGTGTAGCTCGTGAAGTCGCGGTTGAACAGGTTGTTGATGCGGGCATTCAGGGTCACGTTCTTGCTGAACTGGTACGAGGCACCCAGGTTGAACACGTGGTAGTCCTTGTAGTACAGGGCCTCCTGCGTGATCACGTGCTGGCCGCGGTACCGGTCCTTGAAGGCCTGCATGCCCAGCAGGAAGCTCAGCTTGTCGGTGGCCCGCCAGTCCAGGGAGGCGTTGAACATGTGCTTGGCGGAGTTGCCCAGCGGGCGGCCCATTTCCACGCCACTCTTCTGTTCGCTGTCGGTGTAGGTGTAGTTGCCACGAACGCCCCAGTCGCGGCTGATCTGCCAGCGGCCGGCCAGCTCGACACCCTGGATCACAACCTTGTCGATGTTGGTCGAGCGGGTTGCGCCGGCACCATAGCCCAGCGCCGCAAAGTCACCCGAGGTGGCGCAAGCCTGCGCAGTGCCCGGGCCGCATGGCTGGCTGGCGATCTTGTCCTTGAAGGTGTTGTGGAAGACCGTGGCGTTGAAGCTGTGGCCGCGCGGGCTCTGCCAGTACGCCGCCACTTCGTTGCTGAGGCTGGTTTCCGGTTGCAGGTTCGGGTTGCCGAACATGGGGCTGACACCCTGGCCACCGAAGCCGGTCACGCCGTCGTACAGCTGTGTCGTCTTGGGTGTCTTGAAGCCGGTGGCCGCGCCGCCCTTGATGGTCCAGCTCGGGTTCACGGTGTAGACGCCGTACAGCCGAGGGCTCAGCTGATTGCCGAAGACGTTGTGGTGGTCGTAACGCAGACCGCTCGTGAGCACCAGCGGCTGGATGATGTTCCAGCTGTCTTCCGCGAACAGCGAGATCATGTTGTGCTTCTGCACACCGCCCGGCGTGCCGCTCTCCATGCCGAACACACCGTCTTCGAGTTCACCACGCACCACCTGCGCGCCGACCACGACCATGTGGTTCGCACCGATGGGCATGTCCAGCTTGCCGTCAAACGTCCACTGGCGACTCTCCAGCGTGCGCTTGGGGCGCGGCAGATAGGCCATCAGCGCCTCGTACTCGGCGGCCGACAGGTTGGCCTGCATGAAGGCCAGCTTCTGCGCCTGGGACCAGTTGTTGTTGAAGCCCGTGCCGCCAGTGGGGCAGTAGCCCGTGCCGCCGACCGTTCCGCCCGCGTTCGCGCACGCGGTGTTCCACAGCTGCTGCATGCTCTGGCGCTCGGCCACCGTGTAGGGCAGGGTGCGGCCGTTGTTGTTGGTGGCGATGTGCGAGATCGAGACCGTGCTGTTGCCGATGTCCCATTTGCCTTCGTGCGTCAGCGAGAAGGTGTCGCGGGTGAATTCCTGCTCCGGTGCGTAGCCTGCGCGCGGTTCGATGCGGCCGTTGGCGGCCAGGCGCAGCATGGCGGCGTAGTCGTCCACGGTGCCCACGGGGTACTCTGCCACGCCGGCATCGTTGATCTTGGTGGTGTTGTCGTAGGTCTGGCGTGAGGTGTCGACGTCGAAATAGACGGTCTGCTTCTCCGTGAGAGCCCAGGACAGGCGCGCGCCAAGGGACTTGTTCTCGTTGTCCACTGTCTTGCCGCCGCCGCCGAAGCCCAGCGTGCGGTTCCACACCGTGCCCGACGGGTCCGTGATGGGTGCGTACATCGGGTTGGAGGCATCGCGGTTGTACAGGCTGCCGCGCAGGGTCAGGCCGAGCTTGCCGTCGATGATCGGGCCGGACAGATAGAAGTCGGTCGTGCGGTCGTCGCCATAGGCGTCATCGGTTTCAAAAGTGCGGCCGTGCGTGACGGAAGCGCTCCACTTGTTCGAGACCTTCTTCGTGATGATGTTGATCACGCCGCCCATGGCGTCGGCGCCGTACAGCGTGGACGCCGGCCCACGAATGACTTCGATGCGCTCGATGGCGTCCATCGGCGGCACGTGGCCGAACTGGTTGCCGCCGAAGTTGTTGGGGTAGATGTCGCCGTGGTTGTTCTGGCGCTTGCCGTCCACCAGGATCAGGGTGTAGTCCGAGCCCATGCCGCGCATGGAAATCGTGCCCTGACCGGTCTTGTCGCGGGTTTCACCCACGTCCACGCCTTCGATGTCGCGCACCGCATCAAGCAGGGTGACATACGGCCTCTTGGCCAGTTCTTCCTGGGTGATGACAGAGATGGACGCCGGGGCGTCGGTGATCTTCTGTTCGAAACCGGAAGCGGACACCACCACTTCCGACAGGGAGCCCCCTTCGGTTTGCTGGGCGTGTGCCACGCCCAGGCTCAACACGTACAGGCTGCAGGCCACCGCGGTGGCTTGCAAGGGGAATCTGGAGCGTGACGACACGCCTCGCTGGCCAGCCAGCAGGGTGGATGCTTTCGACATCGGAAATCCTTATGTATGGATGCGTTGATACAGGCGGCTGGCGTGCATCCACTCGTTCGCGCATCACATAAGGGGCGGGACTCAGGGGGCTGGCTGGCTAACTGGCGTGATTATTACAAATGAAAACCATTCTCGTTAAGTTTTTGATAATTTTTTTGTGATAGCCGGGAACTTGCTTGTCCAAAAACAACGCTGCAGGAACGCGGATTGCCGGTTGTGAAGGCAAATCTGGCTGTCGCCCGAGTGTGGTAAACAAGTGGCCGTCCAGATGCCACGTGCTGCATCGCAGCAAAAAAGCTATCGGGCGAATAAAGACTATCAATCCTGAAGGCTGGTAGTCTTTTGCTATCATTGTGGTCATCGCGATACAGAAGGCACCGTCTTCTGGTCGCCGTCCCTTTTCTCTTTCTTAACCAAACCAAGGAAAAACCATGTCCCTGATCAATTCCGCAGTACAGCCCTTCAAGACCACGGCCTTTCTGAACGGCAAGTTCATCGATGTCAGCGACGAAACGCTGAAGGGCAAGTGGTCGGTCCTGATCTTCATGCCGGCGGCATTCACCTTCAACTGCCCCACGGAAGTGGAAGACGCGGCCGAGAACTACGCCGAGTTCCAGAAGCTGGGCGCCGAGGTGTACATCGTCACCACCGACACCCACTTCTCGCACAAGGTGTGGCACGAAACCTCGCCCGCCGTGGGCAAGGCCAAGTTCCCGCTGGTGGGCGACCCCACGCACGTGCTGACCAACGCCTTCGGCGTGCACATCCCGGAAGAAGGCCTGGCGCTGCGCGGCACCTTCATCATCAACCCGGAAGGCACCATCAAGACCGCTGAAGTGCACTCCAACGAAATCGCCCGTGACGTGAAGGAAACGCTGCGCAAGCTGAAGGCTGCCCAGTACACCGCCGCTCACCCGGGTGAAGTCTGCCCCGCCAAGTGGAACGAAGGCGCCAAGACCATCGCCCCCTCGCTGGACCTGGTCGGCAAGATCTGATTCCCGCCGATCCGAGATGAGGCACCGCCTCACCGGTTTGTCATCGCAGAACCCGCAGGCCCGAAAGGCCTGCGGCTGCACTCTGGCCGCCTTTCGATTCGTGAGGAGGCCGGTTCTCAAAGTCGCTTGAAAAGGAAACACAACATGTTGGACGACACCCTCAAGGCTCAACTCGGCGCTTACCTCGAGCGCGTGACCCAACCTTTCGAGATCGTCGCCTCCCTGAGCGACTCTGAGAGCTCCCGTGAAACGCTCGAACTGCTGCAGACCATCCAGGGCCTGCGCAGCGACAAGATCACCCTGAAGACCGACGGCCAGGACGCACGCAAGCCGTCGTTCACGCTGCAGCGCGCGGGCACCAGCACCTCGCTGCGTTTTGCCGGCCTGCCGCTGGGCCATGAATTCACCTCGCTGGTGCTGGCCCTGCTCTGGACCGGCGGCCATCCGCCCAAGGTCGAACAGGACGTGATCGAACAGATCCAGGCGCTGGACGGTGACTTCAACTTCGAGGTCTACATGTCCCTGACCTGCCACAACTGCCCGGACGTGGTGCAGGCGCTGAGCCTGATGGCCGTGCTCAACCCCAAGGTCAGGACCACGGTCATCGAAGGCGGCGCCTTCCAGGACGAGGTGACGGCGCGCGAGATCATGGCCGTGCCGATCGTCTTCCTGAACGGCAAGGTGTTCGGCTCGGGCCGCATGACGGTGGAAGAGATCGTCGGCAAGCTCGACGTGAACGCCGATGCCCGCGAAGCCGCGAAGCTCAATGACAAGGACCCGTTCGACGTGCTGATCATCGGTGGCGGCCCGGCCGGTGCCGCGGCCGCGGTGTACGCCGCGCGCAAGGGCATCCGCGTGGGTGTGGCGGCCGAACGTTTTGGTGGCCAGGTCAACGACACGATGGGCATCGAAAACTATCCCAGCGTGATCGAGACCAATGGCCCGGCGTTCGCCGCGGCGCTCGAAGCGCAGGTGCGCCACTACGACGTGGAGATCATGAACCTGCAGCGAGCCGAGAAGCTCATTCCCGCGAGCGAGCCCAACGGCCTGGTGCGGGTGCAGATGGCCAACGGCGGCACCTTGAGCGCGCGCAGCGTGATCGTGTCCACCGGTGCGCGCTGGCGCAATGTGAACGTGCCCGGTGAAGCCGAGTACAAGAACAAGGGCGTGGCGTACTGCCCGCACTGCGACGGTCCTCTGTTCAAGGGCAAGCGCGTGTCGGTGATCGGTGGTGGCAACTCGGGCGTCGAGGCGGCGATCGATCTGGCGGGCATCGTGAAGCACGTGACGCTGGTCGAGTTTGCCGATGCGCTCAAGGCCGATGCGGTGCTGGTCAGCAAGCTCAAGAGTCTGCCCAACGTGGACATCCATGTGAACGCGCAGACGACCGAGATCACCGGCGCCGACGGCAAGGTGAATGGCCTGAGCTACAAGGACCGCGTGAGTGGCGAGCTGCACCACGTCGAGCTCGAAGGTGTGTTCGTGCAGATCGGCCTGGTGCCCAACACCGAGTTCCTCAAGGGCACGGTGACGCTCAGCCGCTTCGGCGAGATCGAGGTGGACGCCAGGGGGCACACCAACGTGCCGGGCGTGTTCGCGGCGGGCGATTGCACCACGGTGCCGTACAAGCAGATCGTTGTCGCGGCCGGTGCCGGCTCAACCGCCGCGCTCAGCGCCTTCGATCACCTGATCCGCCAGCCGGTGGTGGCGGCCCCGGCCGAAGCCGTCGCGGCCTGATGCGGCATGGCGAAGGGCGCAGGCCCTTCGCCACTCAGGAAGCCCGCGCCCGGCGCACCAGCCGCAGCGGGCTTTCGGCCTGCTGGCCGTTGCTCCACAGCTTGCCGATGAGCTCCTTGCCATCGGCGCTGGCGTTCAGCACCACGCTGCCGGTTTCGAGCGGCCCGCGTCCGTCAGCGGTATATGCGTGGTACGGCATCTCGATGTGGGGCAGGCCCATCACGTTCGAGAGTACGCCCTGGCCCACGTAACGGACGTCCGTCACCACCAGCCCCTGGCCGCGCACGCTGCGCGCATAGGCCTGCCACTCGGGGTACCAGTCCACCGGGAAGGCGTCGGTCTGCATCTGCACCGTGGTGGCGTTCACCGCGAACTGCACGCGCAGCTGGCGCCCGTTCTCGTCGATGGCCCACCAGATGCCCGAGATGTCGGTCATGGCGGGGTTGATCGGCGCGGGGCCCGAAGGCGGCGCTGGCAACAGCGGCTGCAGCGGCACGCCGCTCACCGGCTCCTCTGCCGGCGCGTCTTCTTCCAGCGCCGATGCCAGCAGGCCGAGCACGAAGATGCCGACAAAAAATCCGCCCACCCACATCAGCCCGCGCTGCACGCGCTGCCCGAAGCTGCGCTTTTTCGGCGCGCTGTCGTCTTCGGGTTTCTCCAGTGGATGGATGCCGTGCGAGCGCAGGTCGGCCACCAGCTTGTCCAGGTCGGTGGCCCAGTCCTCGGTGCGCAGCTTGAGCGCGTGCGCTTCCTTCAGGAAGCGCAGGGGTTCGGGCAGCTCGGCGGTGGAAGGCACTGTCATGCCTTCGGTGAACAGCGGCACGATGACCGCGCCATGCTGCCGCGCGGTGAGCACCTCGCCGCGGATCGGGTCGTCCTCGTGGTCGATGCGGCGCCCGCCGTTCGGGTCCTGCATACCGAGCAGGTCGGGCGTGAAGAGCAGCAGCACCACGGGCCGGGTACCCAGCGCGTCCATGATGGCGCTGCGCCACGAGGTGCCACCGCGCAGGTCCTGCTTGTCGAAGAACACCTGATCCGCGCCGTAGAGACGGCTCAGGTCTGCGCAGAGGCGGTCCGCGTCCTTCTTGCCGTCGGACGACCGGTAGCTGATGAAGATGCGGTTCACACGGCCCCCGCGTACTGGCGCAGCCGCTGCTGCAATGCTTCGACCGCGCGCGCGTGGGCGCCATTGCCGGCCTTGTGCGACGCCAGCACGAAGCCGAGCTGGTCTGCCACGGAGGCCCACATCCAGGCGGTGCCGGCGCGCTGGTGCAGTTCCTCGTACACCGCGAGGATCTCCTGTAGCCGGGTGTGCAGCGTGTGCGTGGCCAGCGCTTCGTACACGCACAGTTCGGGCAAGCCCACCACGCTCCAGAAATCCGGGTCGTCGCGGCGCTTGCGTTCCAGGCTCTCGCGCACCCGGCGCACGCGATCGGCGTCGGGGCCCGGCCAGCGCGCGTCCTGCCCGTGGGCCACGAGCTCGGCGGCGATCAGGTTGAGCGCCGGGTAGAAGGTGTCGGTGTGGCCGGTCTGCACCGCCAGCGCTTCCGCGCGGCCGTAGTGCTCGGCCATGCGTGCGGCCGCCTGCACGCGGGCGCTGGCCGAACCGGCCAGCCCTTCGATCAACGCCAGCCGCTTCCATGCCGAACCGAGCAGGCTCTCTCGCTCCACCGTGGGCGCAACGGCCACGAGCGCGTCGAGCATGCGCAGGGCGGCGGCGATGTCTTCGCGGCCCTGTGCCAGCAGGGGCTTGAGGCGTGCGGCGTCCAGGCCGTTGCGCTGCGCGGTGGTGGCGCGGTCCCAGGCGTGGCGGGCCATCAGGTTGGCCAGTTGTTCGCTGGCCTTCACCGAGGCGCTGCCGTCGTTCGCGGCCACGGCGCGGCGGTACCAGTGCAGCGCGTGTTCGATGTCGCTGGCCGCGGCACAGGCCACCCCGAAGGCCTCCGCCACCGCGCCCATGCCGCCCCAGTCGCCCTCGAAGCGGGCTTCCAGGTAGCGGATCTTTTCCCGCTGGCCCTGGGGCGGCGCGCCCTGTGTGGCGCTCTGCACCGCGAGGGTTTCCAGCGCCAGCGCGAGCGCCACCGGCGAGGCGATGCTGGCGTAGGTCTGCGCCAGCGGCGTGGGTGTGCGGCGGGCTTCGGCCTCGTCGCGTTGCCACACCCAGTCGGGGTCGCCATAGCACTGGTAGGCGGCCCAGGTGTTGCCGCCCGGGCTGGCCGCATAGGCCGCGGTGCGGCCAGCCTGCACCGCGTCCATGAAGCGCTGGCCCGACAACAATGCCTTGTAGAAGGCGACCGCAAACTGGTTGGCCGCATCGTCTTCCACCGCCCAGCCCGCGGCCACCACGCAGCGCACGCCGATGCGGATCAGCTGCTTGGCCACACCCGCCGCAAAGCGCGCGCGGTCGTAGCCGTCCTTGAGCAGCTTCGTCGGGTCGGCCGCGAGGTGGCAGCAGTTCAGGAACACCAGCTCGGGCACCACGCGCATGGCCTGCACTTCGCGCGGGCCGAGGAAGGTGCCATCGCTCAGCACCACACCGCGCAGCAGTGGTGGCTTGCCATCGCGCAGCAGCTCGGGCTCGCCATGGCCGGCGATATGCACGATGCGGTAGCGCCGCGCGAGCAGAGCGGTGGTGACGGCGGCCGCGTCTGGCCCGAGGCCGTCCTCGGGCGCGATCAGTGCGTGCACACGCGCGCCGCCCAGCACCGCGCCCAGCGCATCGCGCACCGCCTCCGCTTCGGCGCGGGCGGAGGGCAGGGGCGGGTACAGGTTTTCGTCGCAGCGCGGCTCGCCGATCACCAGCACCGAATCTTCCAGCCGCGCGTCGCTCACCTGGCTTCGGAACGACACGGTGCGCAGGCGCCGCAGCAGCTTGTTGCGAATGGCCCAGGGCGCCTGTGGGCCACCGCGCCCGTCGTTGGGGGCATCGAGCAGTTCCCAGGGAATGCCGGCGGTGCCGTCGTCCAGCTCCAGCAGCAGCTCGCTCGTGCCGCCCAGGCTGGCTTCCATTTCCACCGGCACCAGCAGCTGGAACAGCGTGCGGCCGATCTGCGGATCGCGGTTGGCGTCGTTCGAGGCGCGCCGCACCAGTTCGCCCACCAGCTGGGCCTGCGTGGCCTGCGCACGCACCTCGGCGCGGGCGCGCTGAGTGTCCAGCGTGTAGACGATGCTGGGCTCGCCGGTTTCATCGGTTTCGGTCACCGCGCTGATGAAGTCGTAGCCGGTGCCGCGGTAACCGCTGTCGAGCGGACGGCGCAGCGCGCCGATGCCGGATTCGACCGTGGGCGCGAGCGCGAAGTGTTCCGGCGCGGCCAGGGCCAGCAGCCGCAGCGCGCTCCAGGCTTCGGTGGCGCGGTCGAGGTAGAGCTCCACCAGGCGCAGATGGCTCACCTGAGGCCAGCCACCGGCAGCGAGTTTCTCGTTCGCTTCGCGCACGCCCTGGGCCACGGCCTGCGCGGAGGTGTTCACGCTGATGCCGCTGCCACCGCTGCCGATCAAGGTGGCGGCAAGCTCGAACTGCGCCGTGCCCTGGCCGGGTGTCTCGGCCACGCGCTGTGCCCAGGCCAGCGTGGCCTGGCGCACCGTGGCCGTGAGCGTGAGGCTGCGCAGCTTGCCTTCCTCGCCCAGGCCGGCCACCACCACGTGTGGCGGGCGCGGCAGGGACAACGGGCTGTCCGGGTCCTGCTGGTTGTTGGTGAAGATCTGGTGCGTGCCGGTGGCTTCGGGGTACAGCCCGGCGAGGAGCGAGGCCGACATGACGCCGCCGATGAAGCGGTCCACCACACCCTCGGTGCCGGTGAGCGTGGACGCCACGTAGTGACCCACCAGCAAGGTGTTGCTCACGAATTTCAGGTTGCCGTTGTGCACGCTGATGCGCAGCGCGCTGTGCGGGGCGGCGGTGCTGGCGGGCGCTTCCTGCGGAATGGCGAACAGCTCGATGGCGTCGGCTGGCGGTTCGCTGTAGGCACTGCGCTGGCGCGAAGGCCGGCTGCGCACGAGCACCGCCGCCTCGGCCGCCGCGCCCGCGCCGCGTGAAACCGGCGTGGTGTTCACCACCGGCAGGCGCTGGGTGTCGCCGTGCTGCAGCAGTTCCAGATACGCCTCGAAAGCCTGTTCGGCATCGGGCAGGTCGCCGTGCGAGCAATCGACCTTCCAGGCGCGCACGCCGGGCAGCAGCGCGCTGGAGAGCGTGACGCGGCCGTCGCCTCCTTCGGGCTGGTCGAGGTAGACCAGGCCTTCGCGCGCGTTCATCTCGAAGCCCGCCGGCGTCGAGCGCGCGTGGCCGACCACCATCACCACGCGGTCGCGGAAGCCGGCCAGTGCTTCGTCGCGCTGCCGGTCCAGCCGCTGGCGCAACGCCACGGCACGGTCGAGCACGGCCTGCGTGGGAACGCCCCAGCGGTAGATGGCGCGCTGGCTTTCCACCGCGTGCCAGAAGTTGGCCTCTTCCAGCGTCTTCGCGTCCTGCTCGGCCAGGGTCTGCCAGTGCGTGCTTTTCGACAGGCCCGTGGCCGGGTCGAGCAGGCCCGCCTGCAGCTGGATCAGGCCCGGCATGGCGGCCATGAGGCTGCGCGCCTTGTGGTCCTGGAACGGCATGCCGAAGGAGGAGAGGGCGTTGCCCATGGTGTCGTCACCGGTGAGCACCTGCATGGGCGCGTACGAACCGCCGTTGGGCGTGCCCAGCATCAGCAGGCGCGAGCCCGGGCGCTCGAGCCAGCGCTGCCACACGTCCGGGCGCTCCAGCTGCACCGTGCGCGCGACCACGCCGCCCATGGAGTGCGCGATCAGCCGCACCGGCTGCCCGGTGGTGGCGCGCGCGCTCAGGGCCTGGTCGATCACGCCCGCCAGCCGGGCGGCTTCTTCCTCGATCGGGCGTCGCCAGTCGAACGAGAACTCGATCACCTGATGGGTGGCCGAGAGGAATTCGGCGAGGTCGTCGTAGACCATGCCGATGGGGCCATCGGCCTGCACGTTGCTCGCACCGTCCTGGTAGGTGAGCTTGCCCAGGCCGCCGAGCACGCGCATGCTGAGCCACACGCGCTTGCCATCGACGGCCAGATGGCTGCCGAGGATGCCCGGCAACAGGATGACGGCCGGGCGCTCGGCCGCCGGCGCCTCGTCGCCCGCGCGCGAGCGGCCGCGCAGACCGTCGCTCGTGCTGCCCGCCCATGACATGGGGCCGATCGGTCGGAAGCCGGCCGGCGCGTCCTCGATCAGCGCGCTGCAGATGGCTTCGGCCGTGCGCGGGTGGCTGAAGTAGGCGAAGTGCGTGACCTTGCCACCACGCTCCAGCACGAAGGTGGCGGCGGCGTGACCGCCCGAGGGCGCGCGTGGCGTGCCGCCGTACATCGAACGCGTCTGCACCACGAGGTCGTTGTCGGTCCAGTAGAACGCGTCGGCCAGCAGCGTCTTGACCCACGACATGATGGAGTCGCCCTGGATGTCGCCGGCCACCACGCGCAGCTGGCCGGGTAGCGGGCCGCCACCGTCCATCTCGCTGGCGTGCAGCCATTGCACCAGCGGGCTTTCGGGCGTCATCGCCTCCAGGCCCGGCAGCAGGTTGGGGTCGGTGCGCTGGCTCGCCACTTCGCCGATGAAGTCCACCAGCAGCGGCGCCACGGGAATGGACGCCAGTTCGAGCGACCACTTCAGCACCGACACGTACGCGTCCAGCCGTTTCGACGCCAGCAGCGTGCCGCGCGCCGGGCAGGCCACGCGCACCACGCGTTCCACGCGGATGTCGCGGCCCTTGAGCTCCGCTGCCAGTTCCTGCAACGCCTTGAGCTGCGCGCGGTGTGAGGGGGCCTTGAACGCGGCAAGGGACGCATCGTCGAGAGAGTTGCGCGCGCAGGCACGCGCCAGCACCTCGGCCACGAGCCCGCCGCGCGAGTGCGTGAGCAGGTGCACCCGCGCGCCTTTGGGCAACGCGCGCGCGAGCATCAGCGCGTTGTCGATCGGGCTGGCGAGCAGGGTGGGGTGGTCGAAGCCATAGACGTGGCCACCGTACCGCGCGAACAGCTCGCGCACCTTGTGCGGGTGGTCCTGCCAGAGCTTGCCGAAGGTGCCGTGGGTGTTGGAGAAGGTGCCGTGCAGCAGCACCAGCACAGGCGCTTCGCGGTTGTCGGGCAGGGGGATGCGGTCCAGCCTGGGCCGGCCCTTGAGCGGGGCTGTGAAGGCGTCTGCCGGCAGCCGGTACACGCCGGGGTCCACCTGCCCATCCACACGCGCGCCGATCTTGGCGGCGGTGAGCTTCGCCGCCGGTTCCTTCAACAGGCCGGTGACGACCTCGATGGCCGAGAGCAGCACCTCACCCAGTCGTCCCCGAGTGGCTCCGCGCGTGGCGGTGCCCGCCTGTTCCAGGCCTTGCCAGGTGAGCTGGGTGGGCACGGCGACCTCGTCGGCCGCGCCGCCGCTGCGCGAACGCCGTGCCGCCGCGTCCTTGGTAAGGCCCGACTGCGCCAGCATCAGGTCGCGCGCGGTCTCGGGGTGCAGCATGAGCGACGGACCGTTGCTGATGTGCAGCACCACCGCGTCCAGGCCGGAGCGCGCGGTCACGCGGACCGTGTCGCTGCTGCCGCGTGTGGCGCCCACGCGCACGCGTTGCGTGACGGTGCCTTGCCCCCCGAAGGCGGATGCCGCGCTGCCCGATCCCCCGCCCCGTGTGGCGCCGGCCATGGGTTGCGGCTGGCCGCGCACGACGAAGGTGATGGACTGGGCAGAGGCGGCGGTGTTCATTCGGGTCGCTTTCCTTGGCGTGTGGTGAATGCGTCAGGCACGGCTGCGGGCCGTTGTCTTGCGGGTGGCCTGTGCGGCGGGCTTCTTGCGTGTTGCGGCCGGCACCAGCGGCACCGCGCGCTCGGTGCGCGAGAGCACCGCGGCGCCCGGGCCCGAGCGAGTGGCGGGCAGCCGCGTCACGAAGTCGTTGCAGACCCAGCCTTCCAGGTCGGTACCGCCCACCACGGCCACACGGCTCCAGCGGTCCTGCGGTTCCAGCAGCACCAGCTCGGCGCCGCGCTTGAGCGCCGGTGCCACCTTGGGGTGCTCGGCGCCCGGCCCGCTGCGGATGTTCAGGCTGGCCGCGTTGACGGTGAGGCGCGGCATCACGTCCGCCCCGCGCCCCAACGCCCGGCTGCGCACGGCGCCGAGCGGGAAGGCCGGGCCCGGATCGATCTTGCGACCGCGCGCCACGTCCTCATGGCCCAGCACGTCTTCCAGCCTGTAGTGCGCCACCAGCAGTTCGCAGAGTTCCAGCGCCCGCGCGATCTGCGCCTCGGTGTAGTGGTGCCAGGGCTTGATGCCGCCGCCGTGGCGGTGCTCCGCGAGGCGCACCTCGTTGTCGGGGTACGCCTTGCCGAACCACGACACGTAGCGATCGCCTTCGCGGTTCAGCAGCCCGGCGTTGTCCATCTCGATGCCGATGGCGTGGTGGTTGAGCCCGTCGACGCCGTTCCACTGGCTCACGCCGGCATGCCAGGTCACGGCGTTGAACGGAGCGAGCTGAACGATGCGCCCGTCCCGCGCCAGCACGATGTGGGCCGAGGCATTGCCCTGCGGTTTCTTCGTGCAGAGCGATTCCACCGAGCTCTCCAGATTGCGTCCGGCTGTGTAGTGCAGCAGCACGAACCGAGGCCGCATTGCGCCGCCCACGTTCGGCGTCTGCCGGAAGCTCACATCGGGCCCCGTGAGCTGGTGGTTCTGGATGCCCAGCATGAAAACCCCCTCAAGCCAACAAGCGCCATCGCGGCGCGGACGCACCATGCTCAGATGGAGAACGGCGCCTGTTTCAGGAACTTCGCCGCGGGACCGAGCGTGAACAGGTTGGGCGACTGCGTGGGCGGCAGGCCGGCCCGCACGCGCGCATGGAAGCTGGCGTAGCTGCCCTTGTAGCTGCCGTTGTTCCACACGCTGAGCACCTGTTCCGTGAAGGCGCCGTTGTGGTTCCCGTCCATCGAGAACTGGTTGTCCTGGCAACCCGAGATCAGGATCACGGACGGATGGAACTCCTTGACGATGGCGGTGAGCCGGTCGCTCACCGCGACGTTTGCCAGCGCGGTGTCGGGGTCCTGCACGCGGCCGCCCGCGGCCTTGGCCACCTCGGTCTGGAGCTTGTCGTAGAACGCCTTGTGTTCTGCATAGACACGCAGGCCCACCGCGCGCGGCATGATGCGCGGGCGCTGCTCGGGCGAGCCTGGTGCGGGGCGCGGCGCGCGCACCACCGTGCCGCTGTGGCAGCTGTCCGACAGCACCAGGATGCGCACGCCCGCCTTGAAGCGGCTGAGCTCGTAATACAACTCGTCGTCGATGAGCTGGCCGTCGAACAGGCACCAGGTCTCGTCGAGCTTGTCGATCTCCTCGCCGCTCACGTCGGGCACCTGCCCGCCGTGGCCGGAGAAGCTCATGAAGAACAGGTCGCCGCTGCCGAGTGCCTTGGCCGCCTTGCGAATGGCCGACAGCACATTGGCGCGCGTGGCCTTCTTCGTGATGAGCAGCGTGCTCTTGATGCCCTGCGATGCCGAGATCGCCGCCATGTCGTGGGCGTCGAACTCGCAGGCCGCAAGAGGGCCCGTCCAGCCCGCGTAATGGGCCGCGCTGACTTCGTTGATGCCAATGTGCAGCGACCGGGCCTGTGGCCTCTTGTTGGCGCTGACGGTTGCCTGGGTGACCATGGCTTCCCTCCCCGGTGACGGTTTCTTGATGTGAAAACCGTCAGGAATTCTGCGGGCTTCGCCCATGGCAGGCAATGGCGGGCAGCAGCAACTTGTAAACAAATGTGGCCACACGGGTCGCCCCGGTGGCCACTTTTGTCAGAAAAACGGGTCAGTGTGCGCTGGCCGCGGCCGCCCCGATGCCGGTTTCCGAGCGCACCTGCTGCGCCAGGAAGCCGGCGCGGTCGACCCGCGCGCGCTGGCTCCTGTCGAGCACCGAGAACAGCCAGATGCCGGCGAACCCGATGGCCATGGAGAACAGCGCCGGCGATGTGTACGGGAATAGGGCAGAGCCCTTGGGATTGCCGAGCGTGGCTTCCCACACCGAGGGCGACACCACGGTGAGCGCCACCGACGACACCAGCCCCAGGAAGCCGCCGATCACCGCGCCCTTGGTGGTGCAGTCCTTCCACAGCACGCTCATGAAGAGCACCGGGAAGTTGGCCGAGGCGGCGATCGCGAACGCCAGCGAGACCATGAACGCGATGTTCTGCTTCTCGAACGCGATGCCCAGCACCACGGCCACCAGGCCGAGACAGAGCGTGGTGATCTTCGACACACGCAGCTCGGTGAACGAATCGGCCTTGCCCTTCTTGATGACGGTGGCGTAGAGGTCATGCGACACGGCGGAAGCGCCGGACAGCGTGAGCCCGGCCACCACGGCCAGGATGGTGGCAAAGGCCACGGCCGAGATGAAGCCGAGGAAGACGTTGCCGCCCACCGCGCTGGCCAGGTGCACGGCGGCCATGTTGTTGCCACCCAGCAGGCCGCCGTTGGCGTCCAGAAACTGCGGGTTGGTCAGCACGAATGTGATGGCGCCGAAACCGATGATGAACGTCAGCAGGTAGAAGTAGCCGATCCAGCCGGTGGCCCACATCACCGACTTGCGCGCTTCCTTCGCGCTCGGCACGGTGAAGAAGCGCATGAGGATGTGGGGCAGGCCGGCGGTGCCGAACATCAGCGCCATGCCGAAGCTGATGGCCGAGATCGGGTCCTTCACGAAGTTGCCCGGTCCCATGATCGATTGCCCGATGGACGCGGCCGCCTCCGCGAGCTTGCCGTCCTTGAGCGCGAGGTCGGTCTTGATCTGCACCGCGCCGGCGAACATGGCCTCGGGGCTGAAGCCGAAGTGCCACAGCACCATGAAGGCCATGAACGAGGCACCACCGAGCAGCAGGCAGGCCTTGATGATCTGCACCCAGGTGGTGGCCGTCATGCCGCCGAAGAGCACGTACACCATCATCAGCGCGCCCACGATCACGACCGCGATCCAGTACTCCAGACCGAACAGCAGCTTGATGAGCTGGCCCGCGCCCACCATCTGCGCGATCAGGTAGAAGGCGACCACGACCAGCGTGCCCGAGGCCGCGAAGATGCGGATCGGCGCCTGCTGGAAGCGGAACGCCGCCACGTCAGCAAACGTGAACTTGCCCAGGTTGCGCAGGCGCTCGGCCATCAGGAAAGTGATGACGGGCCAGCCCACAAGAAAGCCGATGGAGTAGATCAGGCCATCGAAGCCGGAGGCCATCACCGCCGCCGAGATACCCAGGAACGAGGCGGCCGACATGTAGTCGCCCGCGATCGCCAGGCCGTTCTGGAAACCCGTGATGCCGCCGCCCGCGGTGTAGAAGTCGGAAGCCGAACGCGTCTTGGCCGCGGCCCACTTGGTGATGTACAGCGTGCCGATGACGAAGAGACCGAACATGCCGATGGCCGTCCAGTTGGTGGCCTGTTTCTGGGCCTGACCGAGGTCAGCGCCCGCGGCCCAGGCGGCCACCGAAACGCCGGCCAGGGCCAGCAGCGTCAGCACGCGGCGTGTGGTGTTGCCCATCGCGCTCATTTCTGCACCGCCTTTGCCACAGCGGCGGAGAGGTCATCGAACTCGGTGTTCGCGCGCTTGACGTAGACCGCCGTGATGACGATCGTGAAGAGGATGACGCCGAAGCCCAGCGGGATGCCGACCGTCATGACGCCGCTGCCCAGGTGCTGCGCGAGGAAGTCCTTGTTGAAGGCCACCAGCAGGATGAAGCCGTAGTACACGACCATCATGGCCAGCGTGAGCCACCAGCCGAATCGGGATCGCCGCGCCCGCAGTTGTTGATAGGCCGGATGGCTTGCGATCTTCTGCACCAGACTGTCGTCCATACATGTCTCTCGAGTTGATTTCGGATGACATGCAGGTTAGGCCGGAGCACTTACGGAGCACTGACCTCGCGCTGACGCGGAACTGACCGGCCCTGTGCCGGGGCCGGCCAGGAAGGAAGGATTACTTCGGCTGCTCGGCGGGTGCAGGCGCTGCGGGCGCCGCGGGCGCAGCCGGCGTTGCAGGTGCGGGATGCTCGACGTGATCCATGCCGTGCTTCTCGCCACCCATGTCGATGTCACCACCTTTCATGAGTGCAAAGATGGCGACGGCGGCGAAGATGGCGAAGGCGATGAAGATCTTGATCATGTCTCGTGTACTTGTGGTCGGCCTGCCGTAAGGGCAGGGGTTGGGAGGAACGGGCGAGCGCCCGCAGGGCGATTCTTCAAGCCCTTGCTGACGTCTTTCTGACGGGGGAATACACCGCGCCGGAGCACGCCCTGCAACGAGCGGCACGGCCTGGACCAGAGGCATCAAGGGTCCGGCTACGCCGGCCCGAGATGCCGTCCCCCCTCGAAGCGCCGAAAGGCGCGCCACAGAGGGGGGAAGCCGCAAAGCGGCGCAGGGGGGAGTTCCTCAGTACTCCAGCCGCTCGGGCCGGATCTCCTGCAGGATCGTGGTGGCGATTTCCTCGATCGACTTCGTGGTGGTCGACAGCCAGCGGATGCCTTCGCGCCGCATCATGGCCTCTGCCTCGCTCACTTCCATGCGGCAGTTCTCGAGCTGCGCATAGCGCGAGTTGGGCCGGCGTTCGTTGCGGATCTGGCTCAGGCGCTCGGGCGCGATCGTGAGGCCGAAGATCTTCTTGCGGTGCGGCACCAGCGCGGGGGGCAACTGGCGGCGTTCGAAGTCTTCAGGAATCAGCGGGTAGTTCGAGGCCTTCAGGCCGTATTGCATCGCCAGATAGAGCGAGGTCGGCGTCTTGCCGCTGCGGCTCACGCCGACCAGGATGATGTCCGACCCCTGCAGATCCTTGTGGCTCTGGCCGTCGTCGTGCGCGAGCGAGAAGTTGATCGCCTCGATGCGGTCGTTGTAGGCCTTGCTCTGCGACGCGTCGGAAAAACGCCCCACGCGGTGGTTGGACTTGATGCCCAGCTCGTGCTCCAGCGGCGCAATGAAGGTGCCGAACATGTCCAGCAGCACGCCCTTGCACTCGTTTCTGAACACCGAGAGCACCTCCATGTCGACCACGGTGGTGAAGACCAGCGGGCGGTTGCCCTCCAGATCGGCCGCGTGGTTGATCTGCCGGACCGCCTGGTGCGCCTTGTCGGCGGTGTCCAGAAAAGGCAGGCGCACGCGCCGCACCGTCGTCTCGAACTGGTTCAGGATGGCGTTGCCGAAGGTTTCGGCCGTGATACCGGTGCCGTCTGAAATGAAGAAGACCGTGCGATTGGGCATAAGGCCGCGTCCTTACAATGCTGGGTATTGTGTCGGCGCCATTATCCTGTGCCGGCACGGCTGTATCTGCTTCCCTGCCCGGTGCCGGACCCACAACAGAACAACAGGTCGGCCGCTGGCGCATGGAATCCCCGGTTTTTCAACCTTAGGAGTTTTCCCATGTCCCAGCTGTTTGGAGCGACCGATCTGGTCGTGCCTTTCGAGAAATTGCGAATGAGCGACGTCGAGTCCGTCGGCGGCAAGAACGCCAGCCTCGGCGAGATGATTTCGCAACTGCCCACCGGCGTGAAGGTGCCGACCGGCTTTGCCACCACCGCGCACGCCTTCCGGGAGTTCCTCAAGCACGACGGCCTGACCGAGCGCATCAACGCCCGTCTGGACAAGCTCGACACGGAAGACGTCCGTGCCCTGGCCGAGGCCGGTGCCGAGATTCGCGCCATGGTCGAGCACCAGCCCTTTCCCGCCGACCTGGAAAAGGCAATCGGTGAAGAATTTGCCAAGCTGAGCGCCGGCAACGCCCAGGCCTCGTTTGCCGTGCGGTCCTCGGCCACGGCAGAAGACCTGCCCGATGCCTCCTTCGCCGGCCAGCAGGAAACCTTCCTGAACGTGGTGGGCATCGAAGAGGTGCTGAGCAAGATGAAGGAGGTGTTTGCCTCCCTCTACAACGACCGCGCCATCAGCTACCGCGTGCACAAGGGCTTCGCCCATGCCGACGTGGCCCTCTCCGCCGGCGTGCAACGCATGGTCCGCTCGGACACCGGCGCGGCCGGCGTCATGTTCACCATCGACACCGAGAGCGGTTTCGAGGACGTGGTCTTCATCACCTCCAGCTATGGCCTGGGTGAGACGGTGGTGCAGGGCGCCGTGAACCCCGACGAGTTCTATGTGCACAAGCCGATGCTCAAGGCCGGCAAGCGCGCGCTGATCCGCCGCAACCTGGGCTCCAAGCTGATCCAGATGGTGTTCAGCTCGGCGCAGGAAAAGGCCGCCAGCGGCAAGCTGGTGAAGACCATCGACGTGCCGGTCGAGCAGCGCAACCGCTACAGCCTGACCGATGCCGACGTCGAACAGCTCGCGAAGTACGCGCTGGTGATCGAACAGCACTATGGCCGCCCGATGGACATCGAGTGGGGCAAGGACGGCACCGACGGCCAGATCTACATCCTGCAGGCGCGCCCCGAGACGGTGAAGAGCCAGAGCGCCGGCAAGACCGAGGTGCGCTACAAGCTCAAGGGCAAGGGCGCGGTGCTGGCCAGCGGCCGCGCCATCGGCCAGAAGGTGGGCACCGGCCCGGTGCGCCTGGTGCACAGCATCAGCGAGATGGACAAGGTGCAGCCGGGCGACGTGCTGGTCACCGACATGACCGACCCCAACTGGGAGCCGGTGATGAAGCGCGCCAGCGCCATCGTCACCAACCGCGGCGGGCGCACCTGCCACGCGGCCATCATCGCGCGCGAACTCGGCATTCCCGCCGTGGTGGGCTGTGGCGACGCCACCGACCTGCTCAAGGACGGCACGCTGGTCACCGTGAGCTGCGCCGAAGGCGACACCGGCAACATCTACGACGGCCTGCTCGAAACCGAGATCACCGAAGTGCAGCGCGGCGAGATGCCCGCGCTGGACGTGAAGATCATGATGAACGTCGGCAACCCGCAGCTGGCCTTCGACTTCGCCCAGATCCCGAACGGTGGCGTCGGCCTGGCACGGCTGGAATTCATCATCAACAACAACATCGGCGTGCACCCGAAGGCGATCCTGGACTACCCGAACATCGACGCCGACCTGAAGAAGGCGGTCGAGTCGGTGGCGCGGGGCCATGCCTCGCCGCGTGCGTTCTACGTCGACAAGGTGGCCGAGGGCGTGGCCACCATCGCCGCGGCCTTCTGGCCCAAGCCGGTGATCGTTCGCCTGTCGGACTTCAAGAGCAACGAGTACCGCAAGCTGGTGGGCGGCTCGCGCTACGAGCCCGAGGAAGAGAACCCCATGCTGGGCTTCCGGGGCGCGGCGCGCTACGTCAGCGAAGAGTTCCGCGAGGCCTTCGCCATGGAATGCGAGGCGCTCAAGCGCGTGCGCGAGGACATGGGCCTGACCAACGTGCAGGTGATGGTGCCCTTCGTGCGCACGCTGGCCCAGGCCGAGCGCGTCACCGGCCTGCTGGCCGACAAGGGCCTCAAGCGGGGCGTGAACGACCTCAAGGTCATCATGATGTGCGAGATCCCCAGCAACGCCGTGCTGGCGAAGGACTTCCTGAAGTTCTTCGACGGCTTCTCGATCGGTTCGAACGACCTGACGCAGCTCACGCTTGGCCTGGACCGCGACTCCGGCCTGGAACTGCTGGCGCACGACTTCGACGAACGCGACCCGGCGGTCAAGGCCATGCTGACCATGGCCATCGGCGCCTGCAAGGCCGAGGGCAAGTACGTCGGCATCTGCGGTCAGGGCCCCAGCGACCACCCCGACTTCGCCGAGTGGCTGCGTGATGAGGGCATCAGCTCGATCTCGCTCAATCCGGACAGCGTGATCGACACCTGGAAGCAACTGGCGAAGGTTTGATCCAGCGCAAGCTGCTGCGAGCAAATACCTAGGCGGCGCGGGCCGCCCGGGTGCGATGATCCGCTGATGTCCGAGCGACCCACGACCGACGAGCACGACCGCCGCGCCCTGGCGCTGAAGGCGGTGCTGCTGTCGGTCATGGTGCTGGTGTCGTTCGGCGTCTGCTTCTTTGCGCGCGAACTGAACTTCGTCGTGATGGGCTGGCCAGTGCATTTCTGGATGGCGGCCCAGGGCGCGGTCCTGGTGTTCATCGTCATCGTGGTGGTCTATGCCAGCGTCATGAGCCGCCTGGAAGCGGAGGAAGAAGAGAGGCGGCAGGGCGGCGAGGCCAGCGATGGCTGACAGCCCCGCCTACGCCGCCTACAAACGCCGGTTGCACCGCATCCTGGCGTTCTACATCCTGGCCCTGATCGCTTTCCTGCTGCTGATGGCCTGGGCCGAGCAGAGCGGCCTGTCGCGCCGCTGGCTAGGGCCCATCTTCCTGTTCTCCACCGTCATGATGTACGGCGGCATCGGCATCTACGGCCGCACCGCCGACCCGGAGGAGTACTACGTGGCCGGGCGGCGCATTCCGCCGGTCTACAACGGCATGGCCGCCGCCGCCGACTGGATGAGCGCGGCCTCGTTCATCAGCCTGGCAGGCGGGCTGTACCTGCAAGGCTTCGGTGGCACGGAGCTGCAGGCGGGCGGCCTGGCGTATGTGCTGGGCTGGACGGGCGGCTTCTGCCTGGTGGCGCTGCTCATCGCCCCGCACCTGCGCAAGCTCAATCTCTACACCGTGCCGGACTATTTCAAGGAGCGCTTCGGCGGGCGCTGGCCCCGGCGCATCGCCGCGTTCTCTGCGGTGTTGTGCTCCTTCACCTATGTGGTCGCGCAGATCTACGGCATCGGGCTGGTGGCGTCGCGGCTGACCGGCGTGCAGTTCGAGATCGGCATCATGCTCGGCCTGGGTGGCGTCGTGCTGTGCTCGTTCCTGGGCGGCATGCGCGCCATCACCTGGACGCAGGTGGCGCAGTACATCATCCTGCTGCTGGCCTTCCTCATTCCCGTGTCGTGGCTGGCTTACAAGCAGCTGGGCAGCCCGCTGGCGCCGCTGGTGTACGGCGAGCAGATCGAGAAGATCGCCAAGCTCGAAAGCGAGCTGCTGGACTCGCCCGCGGAAAAGCAGGTGCAGGAAGAATTCGCGCGGCGTGCGCGCGAGTACGCGGTATGGCTGCAGGATGTGGAGGGCACGCTCAAGCGCGAGCGTGCGGCCAAGCAGGAGCGCGTGCGCACGCTCAAGTCGCAGAACGCCGACATGGAACTGGTGATTGCCGCCACGCGCGAACTGGCCGCATTGCCGGCAGACGTGCCGGCCGCACGCGAGCGCTGGACCCGCGCCATGCAGGAAAGTGAAGAGCGATCCCGCCCCCTGGGCGGACTGCTGCCGCACAGCCAGGCCTTTGCGGGCGATCCGGATGGCTCACCGGCCGAACAGGCCGCGTTCCAGTCGTCGCGCGCGAATTTCCTGGCCTTGATGTTCTGCCTGATGGTGGGCACGGCGGGCCTGCCGCATCTGCTCACGCGCTACTACACCACGCCTTCGGTGGCGACCGCACGCTCTTCCGTCGCATGGTCGCTTTTCTTCATCACGCTGCTGTACCTGAGCGCGCCCGCGCTGGCGGTGCTGGTGAAGTACGAGGTGATGCAGAACGTGGTGGGCAGCAGCTTCGATGCCTTGCCGCCGTGGATTGCGCAGTGGTCGCGGCTCGATGGCTCGCTGATCTCCGTGAGCGACATCAACGGCGACGGCATCCTGCAGTTCAGCGAGCTCCGCCTGGGGGCCGACGTGATCATGCTGGCCACGCCCGAGCTGGGTGGCATGCCGTATGTGGTGTCGGGCCTGGTGGCCGCTGGTGGCCTCGCGGCGGCGCTGTCCACGGCCGATGGCCTGCTGCTGACCATCAGCAACTCGCTCGTGCGTGACACGTATTGCCACGAAGTCAAACGCAACGTCACGCCCGAGCAGCGGGTGATCCTCTCCAAGTTCGCGCTGCTCAGCGTGGCCACGGTGGCCGCTTTCGTGGCCGCACTCAAGCCGGCCGAGATACTGCCGCTGGTGGCCTCGTCGTTCTCGCTCGCGGCGTCGGCCTTCGTGCCCGCCATGATCATGGGCATCTTCTGGTCGCGCACCACCGGCCCGGCGGCTGTGGCCGGCATGTTGCTGGGCCTGGGCACCACCGTGCTCTACATGATGATCAACTCGCCCGGCGTGCGCGAGTTCTTCGGCGTATCGGGCGGACAGAACCTCTGGTTCGGCATCCAGCCGCTGTCGGCGGGGGTGTTCGGTGTGCCGGTGGGCTTCGCCGTCATCACGGCTCTGAGCTTGCTGCAGCGCCACAAGGCAACAGGCGCTTAGGGGTTTACACCGATTCTGAGGTCCCTGGCGTTCGCCGGGCATGCGCTGTCAGTTTCTTGTCAGACGCTCCTAAAACACTGCGATGGCATCTTGTGCCAGCCATCTAACTTAGGAGACTTCAACATCATGGCAACTTCGACGGCCAGCGCTTCAAGCGCACCGATGACCAAGGAGGAGAGGAAGGTGATCTTCGCCTCTTCTCTGGGTACGGTTTTCGAGTGGTACGACTTCTATCTGTACGGTTCGCTGGCAGCGATCATCGCGCGCCAGTTCTTCTCCGGCCTGGATCCAACATCCGCGTACATCTTCGCGCTGCTGGCTTTTGCCGCCGGCTTCCTGGTGCGGCCGTTCGGTGCGATCTTCTTCGGCCGTCTGGGCGACATGATCGGGCGCAAGTACACCTTCCTGGTGACGATCCTGCTGATGGGCGCTTCCACGTTCATCGTGGGCCTGCTGCCCAGCTACGCCACCATCGGCCTGGCCGCTCCCATCATCCTGATCATCCTGCGCATGCTGCAAGGCCTTGCACTGGGTGGTGAGTACGGTGGCGCCGCGACCTACGTGGCCGAGCACGCGCCTCACGGCAAGCGTGGCGCGTACACCGCCTGGATCCAGACCACTGCAACGCTGGGCCTGTTCCTGTCGCTGCTGGTGATCCTGGGCGTGCGCACCGCCATGGGCGACAAGGAGTTCGGCGAGTGGGGCTGGCGCATTCCGTTCCTGGTGTCCATCCTGCTGCTGGGCATCTCGGTCTGGATTCGCTTGAGCCTGAACGAATCGCCGGCTTTCCAGAAGATGAAGGCGGAAGGCAAGACCTCCAAGTCGCCGCTGAAGGAATCGTTCGGCCAGTGGAAGAACCTGAAGGTCGTGATCCTGGCGCTGCTGGGCCTGACCGCCGGCCAGGCCGTGGTCTGGTACACGGGTCAGTTCTACGCGCTGTTCTTCCTGACGACGATCGCCAAGGTCGATGCCACGACGGCCAACCTGCTGATTGCCGCCTCGCTGCTGATCGGCACGCCGTTCTTCATCGTGTTCGGTGTGCTGTCCGACAAGATCGGCCGCAAGCCCATCATCATGGGTGGCTGCCTGATCGCTGCACTGACCTACTTCACGGTCTTCCCGATGCTGCTGAACTACGCCAACCCGACGCTGGTGGCAGCGCAGCAGGCGACCAAAGTCACGGTGACGGCCGATCTGAAGGAATGCTCGTTCCAGGGCAGCCCGATTGCGCGCGACATCGATTTCCGCACCTCGTGCGATATCGCCAAGCGCGCACTCACGCAGTCGTACATCCCGTACACCAGCGTTCAAGGTCCTGCAGGCGCACCGGCCACCGTCACCCTGGGTGACAAGGTGATCAACTCGCCGGCCGGCACGCTGAACGAGCGCCGCAATGCGTTCGCACCTGAAAGCGCCAAGGCCATCGCCGACTTCCGCAAGGAACTGGGCGACACCGCCAAGGCAGCCAACCTGACCGTCGCGGCCGATCCGGCCAAGATGAACAAGGGCATGGTGCTGCTGATCCTGGTGTTCCTGGTGCTGCTGGTGACGATGGTCTACGGTCCTATCGCCGCCATGCTGGTCGAGATGTTCCCGACGCGCATCCGCTACACCTCGATGAGCCTGCCGTACCACATCGGCAACGGCTGGTTCGGCGGCTTGCTGCCCACCACGGCCTTCGCCATGGTGGCTGCAACCGGCGACATCTTCTACGGCTTGTGGTACCCGGTGATCGTCGCTGCCGGCACGTTCATCATCGGCATGATCTTCGTTCGCGAAACGAAGGACATCGACATCTACGCCAAGGACTGATCCTGAAACCTCGCGCCCCCTGCCTGCAGGCGGGTGCGACTTTCTTCACAAAGCCCGCCTCGTGCGGGCTTTTTCGTGGGCGCTTCCGTATGGATAAACCCCAATTCAAATGCCGCCAGTCGCATGTAAAGCTCGTTTCATCCAACTTTGGCATTAAGCAAGCCCGGCGCGCGGTTACAAAACCCCCCGGTTGAGCTTCTTTGAGAGAACCAATGAGCATTGTGAAAACCGAGGCCGGGCTGCAGGTCATGAAAGACCGCTCGGTGCCGCTGACGCCTCGACAACGGTCGGTCTTCATCCTCATCGATGGCAAGCGCTCGATGCAGGAGTTGCTGACGGCTTCCGCCGCCATGGGGGTGTCGCCGGAAGACATCGAGCAGTTGTTCGAGCTGGGCCTGATCACCGACGCGACGCCGCAGCCATCGCCTGGCGAACGGGCCGCCGTTGCCGCCCAGGACGAGGCGGCGAAGGAACACAATGCACGCAGCCCGATGCAGCGCTACCAGGAGGCGTACCCCATTGCCACCAAGCTGACCGCCGCCCTCGGCCTGAGAGGGTTCCGGCTGAATCTGGCCGTGGAAGCCGCCGGCAACTATGAACAGTTGCTGGAACTGGCACCCCGCATCCGCGAAGCGGTGGGTGCCGACAAGTTCGCCGCCCTGGACAAGGCGCTGAACAACCGCTGAAGCGCCATCGGCGCCCGGAAAGCCTCGATTTGCTATAATCGTGAGCTTTTCGCCTTGCCACACCGCTTCCAGACGCGGCGGGTGGCTGAATCCCGCCGTGGGCAACCACGGCTCATCCTCAAGGAGTGTCTATGCGTCACTATGAAATCGTTTTGCTGATCCACCCGGACCAAAGCGAACAGGTTCCGGCCATGCTGGAGCGTTACAAGGGCATGATCACCGCCGGCGGCGGCAAGATCCACCGCGTTGAAGACTGGGGCCGCCGTCAGCTGGCTTACCAGATCAACAAGCTGTCCAAGGCCCACTACCTGTGCGTCAACATCGAGGCCGATCAGGCCGTGATGGCCGAACTGGAACACGCGTTCAAGTTCAACGACGCCGTGCTGCGCCACCTCACCGTGCTGCGCAAGAAGGCCGATACCGGTCCTTCGGCAATGATGAAGTCGGTCGAGCGCGAAGAAGCCCGCAAGCTTCAACAGCCCGCTTCGCACCAGTCGCAGGAGCAGGCCGCCGCTTGAGCCCGCGGCGCAGCGTCGTCATCGGGTGAACCTTCTCAGATTGTCCGCCGTGGTGGTGCAGGTGCAGAGCCTGCGATACACACCGGCAGGCATCCCGGCCGTCAACCTCGTGCTTGAGCACGAATCGCAGGTCGTCGAGATGGACACTCCCCGCCAGGTGAAATTGCAACTGAAGGCGATCGCCTTTGGAGCCCAGGCCGAAATCCTTTCCCGCCAGGGACTCGATTTGGTTTGCGAGTTTCACGGTTTCATGACGAACGCGCGCATCGGCAAAGGCGTGGTGTTCCACATCCAAGATTTCAGCAAAACATAGGAAGGCCCATCATGGCTGCACCCAAACGTTTCAACAAAGACAAGCGCCCCAAGCGCAACACCCAGTCGCTGCTTTTCAAGCGCAAGCGCTTCTGCCGCTTCACCGTGGCCAACGTCGAAGAAGTCGACTACAAGGACGTCGATGTCCTGCGTGACTTCATCGCCGAAAACGGCAAGATCATCCCGGCGCGCCTCACCGGCACCCGTGCGTTCTACCAACGCCAGGTGAACACCGCCATCAAGCGCGCGCGCTTCCTGGCAATGCTGCCCTACAGCGACCAGCACCGCGTCTGAAAGAGAGCCTGACATGCAAGTTATCCTGCTCAAAAAAGTTGCCAAAGTTGGCTCCCTTGGCGACAAGGTCAAGGTCAAGGACGGCTACGCCCGCAACTTCCTGATCCCCACTGGCCAGGCCCGCCGCGCCACCGCGCAAGCCCTCGCCGAATTCGAAGCCAACCGTGCGAAGCTGGAGCAAGAAGATGCTGCCACGCTGGCACAAGCCCAGGCCCTGGGCGAAAAGCTGTCCGGCATCACCGTCAAGCTGTCGCAGAAGGCCGGCGTTGACGGCCGCCTGTTCGGCTCGGTGACCAACCGCGACGTGTCCAGCGAGCTGGGCAAGCAAGGTTTCGACGTCGAGAAGTCCCAGGTTCGTCTGCCCAACGGTCCGCTGAAGAACGTTGGCGACTACACGGTCAGCGTGAACCTGCACACCGACGTGACGGTCGACGTCAACGTCTCGGTGCTCGGCGAAACCGCCTGAGCCCCGCGCAGGCGCGCTGGCGCCTGTCTGAAAGCCGCTTCCTTCCGGGGGCGGCTTTTTTCATGGTCTCAAGGTGCAGAAGTTGTTCACCGCAATCCACCTGCTGCGAACATCTTTTCCACAGGGTTGTCCCCTGACGGAGGAAACCCCAGGGAGTACCATGGCCCCTCACTCCCTGAATGCCCATGTCCACTGCCTTTTCCAGTTCCTTTTCTTCCTTCGACGCGGGTCTGGACCACATCGATGGCGGCACCGACCGCCAGATCGCGCAGCTGAGGGTTCCGCCTCACTCGATCGAAGCCGAATCCAGCGTGCTGGGTGGCCTGCTGCTCGACAACGGCGCGTGGGACCGGGTGGCGGACCTCGTCAATGACTCCGACTTCTACCGCTACGAGCACCGCCTGACCTATTCGGCCATTGCTGCGCTGATCAACGCCAGCAAGCCGGCCGACGTCGTCACCGTGTTCGAGCACCTGCAGAACCTGGGCAAGGCCGAAGAGGCGGGCGGACTGGCCTACCTCAACTCGCTGGCGCAGTACGTGCCGAGCGCCGCCAACATCCGGCGTTACGCGGAGATCGTTCGAGAGCGCGCCATCCTGCGCAAACTGGTGGCTGCCAGTGACGAGATCGCCACCGCGGCCTTCAACACGCAAGGCAAGCCGGTCGACAAGATCCTGGACGAAGCTGAGCAGAAGATCTTCCATATTGGCGAAGAAGGTTCGCGGATGAAGGAGGGCTTCCAGGGCATGGACAAGCTGGTGGTCGACCTGCTTGACCGCGTGCAAGAGATGGCCGACAACCCCAACGACATCACCGGGGTGCCCACGGGGTTCATCGATCTGGATCGCATGACTTCGGGCCTGCAGGCGGGTGACCTGGTGGTGCTTGCGGCCCGTCCGTCCATGGGCAAGACCGCATTCGCCATCAACATCGCCGAGCACGTGGCACTCAACGAGGGGCTGCCGGTGGCGGTGTTCTCGATGGAAATGGGTGCATCGCAACTCGCTGTGCGTATCGTGGGTTCGATCGGCCGCATCAACCAGTCCCATCTGCGCAACGGCAAGCTGACCGATGACGAATGGCCGCGCCTGACCGAGGCCATCGAGAAACTGCGCAACGTGTCGCTGCACATCGATGAAACGCCGGGCCTCAACCCCAGCGTGCTGCGCGCCAATGCCAGGCGGCTGGCGCGCCAGTGCGGCAAGCTGGGGCTGATCGTGGTCGACTACCTGCAGCTCATGAGCGGCTCGAGCAGCGATGGCGACAACCGCGCATCGGAACTCGGTGAGATCTCACGGGGTTTGAAGATGCTGGCCAAGGAGCTGCAGTGCCCTGTGATCGCGCTCTCGCAGCTCAACCGCAGCGTTGAAACCCGCACCGACAAGCGCCCCATGATGAGCGACCTTCGCGAGTCGGGCGCCATCGAGCAGGATGCCGACATCATCATGTTCATCTACCGCGACGAGTACTACACCAAGGACGCCTGCAAGGAGCCTGGTGTGGCGGAGATCATCATCGGCAAGCAGCGGAACGGGCCCACGGGGACGGTGAAGCTGGCCTTCCTGAACATGCTCACGCGATTCGAGAGCCTGGCGGGCGGTGGCATGGGCGGCGGCAGCGACTACTGAAGCACCGACAGAGACCATGAAAAAACCCGGCCTCGGCCGGGTTTTTCATGAGAGCCAGAAGGCTCAGAGCACTTCGCTTGCGAAATCGGCGAGGCGGGACCGTTCGCCGCGCGCCAGCGTGATGTGCCCGCCATGCGGCCAGCCCTTGAAGCGGTCCACGGCATAGGTCAGGCCCGACGAGCCTTCGGTAAGGTAGGGCGTGTCGATCTGCGCCAGGTTGCCCATGCAGATGATCTTCGTGCCCGGGCCTGCACGGGTGATCAGGGTCTTCATCTGCTTGGGCGTCAGGTTCTGCGCTTCGTCGATGATGACGTACTTGTTCATGAAGGTGCGGCCCCGCATGAAGTTCATGCTCTTGACCTTGATGCGGCTGCGGATGAGCTCGTTGGTGGCCGCGCGCCCCCACTCACCCGCGTTGCCACCATCACCCTTGGCGAGGAACTCGAGGTTGTCGTCGAGCGCGCCCATCCAGGGGCCCATCTTCTCTTCTTCGGTGCCGGGCAGGAAGCCGATGTCCTCGCCCACGCTGACGGTGGCCCGGGTCATGATGATCTCGGTATAGCGGCGATCGTCCAGCACCTGGGTGAGGCCGCTGGCCAGCGCCATCAACGTCTTGCCGGTGCCGGCCGTGCCAGCGAGGGTGACGAAGTCGATCTCCGGGTCCATCAGCAGGTTCAGGGCGAAGTTCTGCTCCCTGTTGCGGCTGGTCACACCCCACACGGCATTTTTCAGGTGCGTGTAGTCCTTCAGCGTCTTGAGCACCGCGGTCTTGTCGCGGATCTCGGTGACACGGGCGTACAGCGATGGCTCGCCCGGTGCTTCGAAGTAGACGAACTGGTTGATGTAGAACTGGCCCACCGACGGACCGCTCACCCGGTAGAAGGTGTGGCTGCCGCTCTGCCAGCTCTCGATGGTCTTGCTCTGGCGCGTCCAGAAGTCCTGCGGCAGGGCCAGAGCACCGGCGTAAAGCAGCTCGCCGTCATCCAGCGTCTTGTCGTTCTGGTAGTCCTCGGCCGCCAGGCCCAGGGCGCGCGCCTTCACGCGCATGTTGATGTCCTTCGACACCAGGATGACTTCGCGCTGCGGGTGGCGTTCGCGCAGGGCGTGCACCACGCCCAGGATCTGGTTGTCCGCCTTGCCCTGGGGCAGGCTGGCGGGCAGGGCGTTGTCCAGCGGCTCGGTCTGGAAGAACAGCAGGCCGCGGGCCGACTGGTGGCCGGTGGCAGACAGCTTGAGGCCCTTGGCCATGTCGCCGCCTTGCTGGGCCACCAGTGCGTCCAGCGTGCGGCTGGTCTGGCGGCCGTTGCGTGCCACTTCCGTCATGCCCTTCTTGTGACCGTCGAGCTCCTCCAGCACGATCATGGGCAGGAAGATGTCGTGTTCCTCGAAGCGGAACAGGCTCATCGGGTCGTGCAGAAGCACGTTGGTGTCCAGCACGAACAGGCGTGCCGGGCCCTGGCTGGCGGCCTTGCCCGCCGTGCGGCGGCGGCTGTTGGAGGCCACGGGAGAGGCTGGGGTGGGACGTTCGGCCCGGGCGTCAGGTGTGGGTTGGCGGGCGTCCGGCGCCACGACTGCCGGCGCACGCGCGGGTGCTGCCGGGGCCTGCGGTGCGTCGTCCCGGGCGCGGGCGTTCGTCGCTGCGGGTTTTCGGCCGCGGCCAGTGGCCTTCGGGCCAGAGGCAGCCGGTGCCGCGGGCGAGGCGGTGGCCGGCGCGGACGGTTCCAGAACAGGGTTCAGGTCCAGGGGCTCTTCGGCGGCTCGGAGGGAGTAGGCGTCGGGGGCTAGGAGGGCTGCGCGTTTGGAGGGGGCTGGAGGCAGTGGCATGGAGGACTTGGATATTCAGCGCAAGGCCGGAAAACAAAAAGCCGCCGGGAAAACCGGGCGGCTTTGAGAGCTGCGAAACGTATCGGAGGAGGGTGGGGCTGAGGCGCTTCCCGGTGTCATGAATTCATTATGCACGAGTCACGTGACCCTGAAACTCCTGCTTCGACCCGGTCCATCGGGGATGTGACCGGGGCCGACCGCAACGATTCATGCGGCCTTCTTGAGCGCCTTGACTGCCTTGAGCACTTCTTCCACGTGGCCAGGGACCTTCAGGCCACGCCATTCCTGCTTGAGCACGCCATCAGGGCCGATCAGGAAGGTGCTGCGCTCGATGCCCTTGACCTTCTTGCCATACATGATCTTGTTCTTCACCACACCGAACATGTGGCACATCTTTTCCTCGGTGTCCGCGATCAGTTCGAAGGGCAGTTCCAGCTTGGTCTTGAAGTCGTCGTGCGACTTCATGTTGTCACGCGACACGCCGAAAACCTGGGCGCCGGCCTTGACGAAATCCTTGTATTTGTCGCGGAACTGCATGGCCTCGGTGGTGCAACCGGGGGTGTTGTCCTTGGGGTAGAAATACAGAACGATGGTTTGACCGAGGTGGGTCTGGTTGCTGACCTTCACGCCGCCGGTGGCCTGCGATTCGAATTCGGGAATGGGTTTGTTGACAACGACTGCCATACTGCGTGGACCCCTGACGTAAGTTGGTGGTGATTCGTTGGCTTCCAGGCTGCTTCACGACTGGCCCTGCACTCGACATACAGAAGCCCTCGCGGCAGGAAACAATCCGGTATTTTACCCTGATTGGGCTCCCCCGTCATCGCATGGGAGACTGGGGCACGGGTCACGAAGCGCCGGAATCAGGCCTCGATCAGCAGCGCAGCCACCACACGCCGGCCTTCGCCGGCCAGGATGTTGTAAGTCCGGCAGGCCGCGGCCGTGTCCATGGTTTCCACGCCAATGCGCCGCTCCATCAGGCCTTGCAGCAGCGCGGGCCGCACGAAGCGCAGACGCGACCCGCTGCCGAACACCACCAGCTCGGGGGGCTCGGGCATCACGTTCGCCAGCTGCTCGAAGTGGGCCGCGGTCAGGTCTTCCACGCGTTGGCAGTCCCAGGGCAGCAACTGACCGCCCGATGCCAGCACCAGGCTGCCTGCGTGGCGCTGGCCGTTCACGGCAATCCACCCTTCGCCATAGGAGGTGATGGACTGCGTGTCCAGCTTGTCGGCGTGGAGTTTCATGAGGGCGGGGAGCGATCTGAGGGGCGGGGGAACTGTGGTCAAATTGCAGGTTTTCCCTGCTGACCAGACCGCAAATATAACGCCCGCTGCTTCCCGGCGGGGCCAGCCCGACGATGACCCAACGCCCTTTGGAGGGACTTTGAAAACCATCCAGAAATCCGCCAAGCTTGCCAATGTGCTGTATGACGTCCGTGGCCCGATCGTGGACGCGGCGAAGCAGATGGAAGACGAAGGTCAGAAGATCATTCGCCTGAACATTGGCAACCTGGCGCCGTTCGGATTCGATGCGCCCGAGGAAATCCAGCAGGACATGATCCGCAACCTGCCGAACTCGGCGGGCTACTCGGACAGCAAGGGAATCTTTGGCGCGCGCAAGGCGGTCATGCACTACACCCAGCAGCAAGGTGTGGCTGGCGTGACGCTGGAAGACATCTACCTGGGCAATGGCGCCAGCGAGCTGATCGTGATGGCGGCCAACGCCCTGCTCGACAACGGTGACGAACTGCTGGTGCCGTCGCCTGACTACCCTCTGTGGACCGCCGCCACCAGCCTGTCAGGTGGCACGCCGGTGCACTACCGCTGCGACGAGGCCAATGGCTGGCAGCCCGATCTGGCGGACATGCGTGCGCGCATCACGCCGCGCACCAAGGGCATCGTGGTCATCAACCCGAACAACCCGACCGGTGTGCTGTACACGGACGAACTGCTCAAGGGCATCGTCGCGCTGGCGCGTGAATTCGGGCTGGTGCTGCTGGCTGACGAGGTGTACGACAAGGTGCTCTACGACGGTGTGAAACACACCGCGCTGGCCAGCCTGTCCACCGACGTCCTCACGCTCACCTTCAACTCGCTGTCCAAGGCCTACCGCTCTTGCGGTTACCGCGCGGGCTGGATGATTCTCTCGGGGCCAAAGCACATCGCGAAGGACTTCATTGAAGGCCTGAACATGCTGGCCAACCTGAAGCTGGGCTCCAACGTGCCCGGGCAGTGGGCCATCCAGACAGCGCTGGGCGGCTACCAGAGCATCAACGACCTGGTGAAAGAAGGTGGGCGCCTGCGGCGCCAGCGCGATCTCGCCTACGAACTCATCACGGCCATTCCCGGCGTGAGCTGTGTCAAGCCGCACGCGGCGCTGTACATGTTCCCGAGGCTGGACCCCGATGTGTATCCGATCGCTGACGATCGCCAGTTCTTCATGGAAGTGCTGCGCGAAACGCGCGTGATGCTGGTGCAGGGTTCGGGCTTCAACTACCCGGACCACCAGCACTTCCGCATCGTCTTCCTGCCGCACGAAGACGATTTGCGCGAGGCGATCGAGCGCATCGCCAGGTTCCTCGAAAGCCGCCGAAAACGCGGCTCCTGATATCTCTGCTCCCCAACCATGACCGACATGAAACCGATCCAAGTAGGCCTTCTGGGCATAGGCACCGTAGGCAGTGGCACGTTCAACGTGCTCAGGCGCAACCAGGAAGAGATTCGCCGGCGCGCCGGTCGTGGCATTGAAATCACCATGGTGGCCGATCTCGACACGGCCCGTGCGCAGTCCATCGTGGGCCCGGATGTGAAGGTGGTGAACGACGCACGCGCCGTGATCGCCAACCCCGAGATCGATATCGTGATCGAGCTCATCGGCGGCTACGGCATCGCCAAGGCCCTCGTAATGGAGGCGATCGCCGCGGGCAAGCACGTGGTCACCGCCAACAAGGCCCTGCTCGCCGTGCATGGCACCGAGATATTTGCCGCGGCTTCGGCCAAGGGCGTGATGGTCGCGTTCGAGGCGGCCGTCGCCGGTGGCATTCCGATCATCAAGGCGCTGCGCGAAGGCCTCACCGCCAACAGCATCCAGTGGATCGCCGGCATCATCAACGGCACCACCAACTTCATTCTTTCCGAGATGCGCGACAAGGGCCTGGACTTTGCCGTCGTGCTCAAGGAAGCGCAGCGCCTGGGCTACGCCGAGGCCGACCCGACGTTCGACATCGAGGGTGTGGACGCGGCGCACAAGGTCACGCTGATGAGCGCGATCGCCTTCGGCATTCCGGTGCAGTTCGACAAGGCGCACGTGGAAGGCATCACCCAGCTGGGCGCGACCGACATCAAGTACGCCGAGCAACTGGGCTACCGCATCAAGCTGCTGGGCATCACGAAGCGCACGGCCAAGGGCATCGAACTGCGCGTGCACCCGAGTCTGGTGCCATCCAAGCGCCTGATCGCCAACGTGGAAGGCGCCATGAACGCGGTGGTGGTGAACGGCGACGCCGTGGGCACCACGCTGTACTACGGCAAGGGCGCCGGCAGCGAACCCACGGCCAGTGCCGTCATTGCCGACCTGGTGGACATCACCCGCCTGCACACCGCAGACCCGCACCACCGCGTGCCGCACCTGGCCTTCCAGCCCGATGCGCTGAGCGACCTGGCGGTGCTGCCCATGAGCGAGGTAGTGACCAGCTACTACCTGCGCCTGCGCGTGGCCGATGAAGCCGGCGTGCTGGCCAGGGTCACCGGTCTGCTGGCGGAAGCGGGCATCAGCATCGACGCGGTGCTCCAGCGCGAAGCGGACGAGGTGAGCGGCGAAGGCGGCACCTCTACCGACCTGATCATCCTCACGCACGACACGCGCGAAGGCACCATGAACGACGCGCTGGCGCAGCTGCAGACCCTGTCGACCGTGCTGGCGCCCATCGTGCGCATCCGCAAGGAAGAGCTGAACTGATGCGTTACCTCTCGACCCGCGGCCACGCCGAGCGCAAGCGCTTCTGCGAGATCCTGCTGGAAGGCCTGGCGCCCGACGGCGGCCTGTACCTGCCCGAACGTTACCCGCAGGTCGACGCTGCCGCGTTGCAGCGCCTGCGCGATTCGTTCAACGGCGGCCAGCCCGGCGGCTACGCGGCCCTCGCGTTCAACATTCTCTCGCTCTACATCGACGACATTCCCGCCGCCGACCTGCGCGCGCTGTGCGAGAAGACCTACACCGAAACGGTGTTCGGTACGCCGCAGATCGTGCCCCTGAAGAAGCTGGACGACGGCTTCTACCTGGAAGCCCTGTCCAACGGCCCGACGCTGGCCTTCAAGGACATGGCCATGCAGCTGCTGGGCAACCTGTTCGAGTACGAACTGGGCCGCCGTGGCGCCGAGCTCAACATCCTGGGCGCCACCAGCGGCGACACCGGCAGCGCCGCCGAGCACGCCATGAAGGGCAAGCGCGGCGTGCGCGTGTTCATGCTGAGCCCGCACGGCCGCATGAGCCCGTTCCAGCAGGCGCAGATGTTCAGCCTGATGGACGAGAACATCCACAACATCGCCATCGAAGGCGTGTTCGACGATTGCCAGGACATCGTCAAGGACGTCAGCAACGACCTCGAATTCAAGCGTGCCCACAAGATCGGCACGGTGAACTCGATCAACTGGGCGCGGCTGCTGGCCCAGGTGGTCTACTACTTCGCCGGTTATTTCCAGGCGACCGCGGACAACGCCGAGCAGGTGTCCTTCACGGTGCCCAGCGGCAACTTCGGCAACGTGTGTGCGGGCCATGTGGCACGGCAGATGGGCTTGCCGATCCGCACGCTGGTGGTGGCCACGAACGAGAACGACGTGCTCGACGAGTTCTTCCGCACCGGTGTGTACCGCGTGCGCGGCAGTGCCGACACGCACGAGACCTCCAGCCCCTCGATGGACATTTCCAAGGCCAGCAATTTCGAGCGTTTCGTGTTCGATCTGCTGGGCCGCAATGGCGACCGGGTCAAGGCCTTCTTCGGCGAAGGGCTGTCGCGCGAAGGCCGTTTCGATCTGAGCGCCGATCCCGCGTTTGCCGAGGCCGCGCGCCATTACGGTTTCCGCAGTGGCAAGAGCACGCACGCCGACCGGCTCGACACCATCCGCGACGTGTTCCAGAACCACCGCGTGATGATCGACACCCACACCGCCGATGGTGTGAAGGTCGCGCGTGAACACCGCGAGACCAACACACCCATGGTGGTGCTGGAAACCGCGCTGCCCATCAAGTTCGCGGAGACCATCGTGGAGGCGCTGGGCCGGCAACCCGACTGCCCGGCGCAGTTCCTCGGTATCGAGGCGCTGCCCAAGCGGGTGAAGGTCATGCCCGCCCGCACCGCGGCCGTGCAGGCCTTCATCGCCGAACACTGCGCCCCTGCCTGAAGGTGCGCCGCGCGCACCGAGGGGCATCCCCTCCGGTGCGCGCTGGAATCGGGCCCTGGCGGTGACGGGGCGTCCAGCTTGTTCGACAATGCAGGCCGAACCGCCTTCCGAGACGAACCGTTTCCCCACCACGCCATGAACGCTTCTGCACCACCCGCCGGCCGCGCTCCCCTGATGTCGTTGACCGACGCGATGACCGACCTGCTGGGTCGTGTCGACGCGCTCACCGGCACCGAGACCGTGGCCACTTTCGATGCGGACCGCCGCGTGCTCGCAGAAGACCTCGTGTCATCCCTGCAGGTGCCGCCCAGCGACAACTCGTCCATGGACGGCTACGCGTTGCGTGCGGCTGATGTGACCGAACCCGGCCAGGTGCTGCGCGTGAGCCAGCGCATCGCGGCCGGCCAGGCGGGTGGGCCGCTGGAGCCGGGTACCTGCGCGCGCATCTTCACGGGTGCGCCCATGCCGGCAGGGGCCGACACCGTGGTGATGCAGGAAGACACCGTGGAAGTCGGCGGGAATATTCACGCCGCGCACATCCAGGTGATTCCTCCGCAAGGTCAGTGGGTGCGCCGCGCGGGCGAAGACGTGACGCGGGGTGCCGTGGTGCTGGCGCGCGGCGAGCGCCTGTCGCCCGCAAGCCTGGGCCTGGCCGCCAGCCTGGGGCTGGCCGAGCTGCGCGTGCTGGCTCGCCCACGGGTGGCCCTTTTCTCGACCGGCGACGAACTTGTGATGCCCGGAACGGTGCCGCCAGAGGCCATGAAGCCGGGTGCCATCTACAACTCCAACCGCTTCTTCCTGCGCAACCTGCTGCAACGCATGGGCTGCGAGGTGAGCGATCTCGGCATCGTGCCCGACAGGCGCGAGGCCACGCTGGCCGCACTGCAGTCCGCCGCCGAGCAGCACGACCTGATCCTCACCAGCGGCGGCGTGTCGGTGGGTGAAGAAGACCACATCAAGCCCTCGGTGCAGAAGCTCGGCAGCCTCGATCTCTGGCAGATCGGCATGAAGCCCGGCAAGCCGTTCGCGTATGGCACGGTGCGGCGCAGCGCGGCCGGGCAGGGCTGCCATTTCATCGGCCTGCCGGGCAACCCCGTTTCCAGCTTCGTCACGTTCCTCTTGCTGGTGCGGCCTTTCCTGCTCAAGTTGCAGGGCGTGCCGGCAGACCGTTTCCAGCCTTTGCCTGCCGCCATCACCTTGCCGGCGCATTTCAATGTGCCCAAAGCCGACAAGCGCCGCGAGTTCCTGCGCGTGCGCCGCAATGCGGCCGGCGGTCTTGATCTGTTTCCCAATCAGAGCTCCGGCGTGCTCACCTCCACCGTGTGGGCCGATGGCCTGGTGGACAACCCCGCCGGCACCACCATCGCCCATGGCGACCCGGTGTCGTACATCTCATTCGCGGACCTGCTCGCATGAACATCCAGCTGCGTTATTTCGCCTCCATCCGCGAGGCCATCGGCACCGGCAGCGAGTCGGTGCAGACGCAGGCCGCCACGCTTGCCTCCTTGCGTGCGGAACTGGTGGCGCGCGGGGGTGCCTACGCGGACGCGCTCGCGCCCGGCAAGGCCGTGCGCGTGGCCCTGAACCAGGCGATGAGCGACGAAACCGCGCCGCTTGCCGAAGGCGTCGAGGTCGGCTTTTTCCCCCCGGTCACCGGTGGCTGACATGGGCGAGCGCGTCAGCATCCAGACCGCAGACTTCGACCTGTCCGCCGAGATCGCGCGGCTGCGGCAGCAGGACGCGCGCGTGGGCGCCGTCTGCAGTTTCATCGGCACCGTGCGCGACCGGAATATGGCCCCCACGCTCCCCGCTGCGCGAGGTTCGCTGCCCCCCGAGGGGGCTGCTTCGCCTTGGGGCGGCCCGGCGGCGAAGCCTGACAGCCAGCACGTCCTCAGTATGGAGCTCGAGCACTACCCGGGCATGACCGAGAAATCCATCGAGGCCATGATCGACGAGGCCTTCCGCCGCTTCGACCTGTACGGCGCGCGCGTGATCCACCGCGTGGGTCTGCTGCAGCCGCTGGACCAGATCGTGCTGGTGGCCGTCACCTCCGCGCACCGCGGTGAGAGTTTCAAGGCCTGCGAATTCCTCATGGACTACCTCAAGACGCAGGCACCCTTCTGGAAGAAGGAGCAGACGCCCGACGGCGCGCGCTGGGTGGACGCCCGCGTGAGCGACGACGCCGCACTCGCGCGCTGGGGCATCGAATCGCGCAACGGCTGAACGCCGCCATGCCCAGCGCCGCCGACATCGAAGCCATCGAACGCGCGACGCTGCAGGCGGTGGCGCCGGAGGTGGTGGAAACCTTGCCCGGCTGGCTGCTCCCCATGGACGGCGGTACCGTGGGCCGGGCGCAGAGCGCGGTACCGCTGCAGCACAGCCGTCCCGATGCCCGCGTTCTGGATGCTGTGCTGGAGCGCTATGCGGTGCGCGGTTTTGCCCCGGTGTTCCGCCTGCCGGACCTGCCTGCCTTCGAGGACTTCCGGCAGGCCTTGTTGCGGCGTGGGTTCTTGCGCGAGCAGCCCACGCTCACCCAGACCGCCCCGATCGATTCGTTGCTGGCCCCGCAACCCGATCTGGCGGCCACGCTGGCGGACGTGCCCGACCCGGCCTGGATGGCCATGTTTCTCGGCGAAGGCCTGGACCGTGGACGGGGCGAGCCGCGCACGGTCCCTGGCGCGGGCCACGGGGACGCGGTTTGCGAGCCTGCGCGATGGCGATGAGACGGTGGCCTGCGGTGCGGCTTCTTTCGGCCACGGCTGGCTGGGCTTGCACGGCATGCGCACTGCAGCGGCACAGCGCGGCCGGGGCCTGGCGGAGCGGCTGGTGCGTGCCATGGCACGAGAGGCCGCGCAGCGCGGCATCGCGCAGGCCTTTCTGCAGGTGGATGCGGGCAATGCCCCGGCGCTCGCGCTCTACCGAAGGCTGGGCTTTTCCACCGCGTGGCCTTACGCTTACTGGCGCCGGGGCGATTCAGCCGCGGCTTGACCTGCGTCAACCCGGGGCGGCGAGGGCGCGCGAAAACGCGCGACACGCCTTGAAAAGCGTGTGATCAGCGCCATTTGAGGGGCAGTTCTGAAATCACGGAGAGCCTTTCCATGCGTCTCGACAAACTCACCACCAAGTTCCAGGAAGCCCTCGGCGAAGCGCAGACGCTGGCCCTGGGCGCCGACCACGCGTACATCGAACCGGCCCACCTGTTGCTGGCGCTGCTGCGCCAGGCCGATGGCCCGCAATCGCTGCTGCAGCGCGCAGGCGTCAACGTGCCCGGGCTGACCAAGGCGGCCGAAGCCGCCGTGAAGCGCCTGCCCGAAGTGCAGGGGCAGGACCAGGTGCAGGTCGGCCCCGAGCTGGCCAAGCTGCTGCAGGCCACTGAAAAAGAAGCCATCAAGCGCGGTGACCAGTTCATCGCGAGCGAACTGTTCCTGCTCGCCCTGACCGACAGCAAGGGTGAGCTGGCCCGCTCGGCGAACGAGAACGGCCTGAGCCGCAAGAGCCTCGAGGCCGCCATCACCGCCGTGCGCGGTGGCCAGAAGATGGACAGCCCCGAGGCCGAAGGCCAGCGCGAGGCGCTGAAGAAGTACACGCTCGACCTCACCGAACGCGCCCGCCTGGGCAAGCTCGACCCGGTGATCGGTCGCGACGACGAGATCCGCCGTGCCATCCAGGTGCTGCAACGCCGCACCAAGAACAACCCGGTGCTCATCGGTGAACCCGGCGTGGGCAAGACGGCCATCGTCGAAGGCCTGGCGCAGCGCATCGTGGCCGGTGAAGTGCCCGATTCGCTCAAGGGCAAGCGCGTGCTCAGCCTGGACATGGCCGCGCTGCTGGCCGGCGCCAAGTTCCGTGGCGAGTTCGAGGAACGCCTCAAGACCGTGCTGAACGAACTGGCCAAGGACGAAGGCCAGACCATCGTCTTCATCGACGAGCTGCACACCATGGTGGGTGCGGGCAAGGCCGAAGGCGC
>VFQP010000309.1_pt1 | contig 111877 bp, 116 predicted proteins | sample 3512351 | NCBI WGS metagenome assembly VFQP01 (sample SAMN10412372, study PRJNA504923) | tailings metagenome | isolation source: Relicate 1 Philex TSF1 revegetated site | place: Philippines: Tuba, Benguet | collected 2017-08-29
TCGCCGTTTGCTGAAAAACGCTGCATAGCACAGCAGTTTTGGCGTATTGCTTCTCCCGTTGAATCAACTGCCCTACCGGCACGGGAGGCCGCGTGACTGTCTTTGCAAGTACGATCGACGCTGTGGGCAATACGCCTCTGATCAAGCTTCGGCGCGCATCGGAGGAAACGGGCTGCACCATCCTCGGCAAGGCCGAGTTCATGAACCCGGCGCAGTCGGTCAAGGATCGCGCGGCGTTGTTCCTTATCGAGGATGCTCTTTCGCGCGGTGCCGTGGAGCCCGGCGGCGTTATCGTAGAGGGGACTGCTGGCAATACTGGAATCGGGCTTGCTGCCCTCAGCCGGGCTTTCGGATTGCGCTCGGTGATCGTGATGCCCGATACGCAATCGATCGAGAAGAAGAATGCGGTGCGGGCTTTCGGCGCGGAGCTGGTGGAAGTGCCGGCTGTGCCGTACGCAAACCCCAACAACTATGTTCGCTATTCGCGTCGTTTAGCCGAAGCGCTCGCAAAAACCGAAGCGCACGGCGCCGTGTGGGCCAACCAGTTCGACAACGTGGCAAATCGCGATGGCCATGCCCGGACCACCGCGGAAGAGATTTGGACGCAAACGGACGGCAAGATCGACGGATTCGTTTCGGCCGTGGGCACCGGCGGCACGCTGGCGGGCGTCGCGGCTGGCCTCAGATCGAAGAACGCGTCTATTAAAATCGCGCTCGCAGATCCTCCGGGCGCAGCACTCTATTCCTTCTTTACTAATGGAAAGCTGGAAGCGAACGGTTCCTCCATCACCGAGGGCATCGGTCAAAGCCGAATTACCGCGAACCTGGATGGCTTCTCACCGGATTTCGCATTCGAGGTTCCGGACACGGACTCCATTCCCGTTGTTCACCAGCTGACAGTTGAGGAAGGCCTTTGCCTTGGCGGCTCGACCGGCGTGAACATCGCGGGCGCGATCAGGCTGGCCCGGGAGCTCGGGCCTGGGCATCTCATCGTGACGATGCTCTGCGATCACGGCACCCGCTATCAGTCGAAGCTGTTCAATCCTGCGTTCCTCGAATCCAAGGGGCTGCCTGTGCCCGGTTGGCTCGTAGGTAACAGCGCGGCCTTGCCTGTCGTCTTCGAGTAGGACGCCCGCACGCCACGCGCGGGAGTTACAGTTCTCCGACTCGGTCATCAAGGGGAGAGGCGGACCACATGATCGTCTCCCAGCCGAAATCGTCGCCCGTAGGAAAGGCATTTTCCTGAACTCACGGACGCTAGCTCTTCAATTGGAATCTCGGCGCAGTCTTGCGGCGGCCGCGAGAGAAAGAACTCGGAGTGGAAAAGGCCTTCCATCTCCTTGTTCCGGCTATCGATGCCAAGTTCCTCAAGCCGGGAGAGGACACTTCGGAACTCGTGCTCCGACTGGAAGCGGCGCTGCACAAAGGTGACGCCGGAAAGTTTCTCGGTGACATGTCCGTGTTCGTCCAGCAGGCTTGAGATGGCGTCATAGGGAAACATGCGGAGCACGAAGGAGGCCAGCCAGGGCGCGGGCTCTCCGATGCCGCTGAGCAACTTGGACAATGTATGCTCGGTCACGTAACCGATGGCACCCGTTGAGATGATAAGATCGACCCCCCGTAGCGCATCCTTACTCGCTTGGAGGAGAGGCTCTTGCTCAAGGTTCTGCGTTATACTTTCATCGATTAGGCCCACGGAACGCGCATATTCGACAGCCGGCCGCGAGATATCGCAGCCGACGATGGTGAGCTTTTGGCTTGGCCAGGATTGGAAAAAATGCCGATCGAGTGAAACCAGCTCAGATGCGGAAATGTCCCGGTTCTGAAGATCCACGTAGCGCTGCTGCAGGCGAGCGAAATCCAACGGAAAGCGGATCAGCGCTGCATTGTTTCCGTAGCTGCATCCAAGGTCCAGAATTTTGATCGGCCGGCCCCTAAGTCGCTCGAGCGATGCAATCAACTGGCGGAAGATGTCCTTTGCCAGATCCGGAATGACGTAGTTGAGCCCGCCGAGCACGCGATAGTATTCGCGCGGATCGGGCTCGGTGTAGACGCCGTCAAAACACGCCTTAGCTTTGTTAGGCTCGCAGGCGAACGAGCCGTCGATCATGGTCATTGCAAATCATCCCCCGTCTCTCTGTAGTGGGTGGTCTCGCCCAACCGGCTGCAAGCGCGGGGCGGACGGATCAGATTTCGCTGCGTCGCTTCTAGGAGGCGACTGCCATCGGCAGGGTGAACAGCGAAAGAAATCGGCGCACGACGGTTTTGATAGTGAGGCCGACAAGCATTGCGAGCGCGGACGATCGGGCCGCACTTCGGAAGGAGGGTGTGAGGCGATTGGCCCGATAGGACAATTGGCTTGAGTACGTAGAAACACTACATAGGGGGCGCTACGCATCACTTACATGTTGGAGCTCTTTGACCATTGTCAGGAGCGCGCAACCCTTATATTGGCGAGGTGCGCGGCGACAATATTCGCTTCGCGATAGCTGGAGACTGGATGTCAGAGCTTGTGTGATAAGGCTCTCTGAATCTCAGAGAGCCTCGTGAATTCATAGCCGCCGGGTGCGCACGCACCCGGGGTGTTTTTTCACGTCTATCATACGAGACTTCCATGAACATCTCACGATATGAGCAACGTGCGCTGCACGTTCTGGCCCTTGGCGGCCGCATCCTGCACGAACGTGGCGACGGTGCCAAAATCACGGCCGTAACATGCATCACGCGCGACGGGATGATCCTTGCTGACTTCAACCTGACTGTCTTCAACCGGCTGAGGCAGAGGCGGCTGATCGAATCCCGGTCAGGTAGTCCCTATCGGATTTCGAAACGCGGCCGCACTTTCGTTCGCGCGCAACTCGACAATCAGGGGGCATGACATGCGGATCCGCAACGAAACGATTGATGACATCCCGGCGATCAGCCGGCTTGTCACTGAAGCCCTCCTGATGCTCGCGCAATCCACCGGAACCGAGGCGCGCATCGTTGAGAGGTTACGGGCAGACGGAGCACTTGCCCTCTCGCTTGTGGCCGAGGACGAGGGCGAGGTGATTGGTTATCTCGCCGCCTCGGCTGCACGGATCGGTACGCAGGACGGCTGGAGCCTGATCGGCCCGCTTGTCGTTTTGCCGTCAAGGCATCGCCAGGGCATCGGCACGGCCCTGATGGCAGAAGCCCTCAGCCGACTGCGGGCGACGAGCCGGGGCGCGGCGCTGGTGGGCGACCCCGCCTACTATGGCCGGTTCGGCTTCCGAGCTTTCCCCGGCCTGAGCGTAGCGGGTTGTCCCCCCGAGGTGGTTCAGGCCTTACCGTTCGACGACATCGAACCGCGCGGGGAGCTGATTCATCACCCGGCATTCGGCCTAGACCAACAGCAATGACAGAAGGCCGGGCTGTGTATCGCCGAGAGGCGCAGCCCGGTCGCTCGTCGCGACAACAGGCGAACGACAGGTGCCGCGCCTATGGGTGCGTAGCGCTCTGCGCCGCGCTCGGACCTTCTATATCGTCAGTTACTCTAGCTCGCCGGGTCGTACCCAAACTCGCGGAGTTCTTGCGAGCAACGACACGCGACTGCGATCTTTCTCGCCCATTCAACGGCATCCTCGCGCGTCGGCAATTCCAGCACAGTGAACCCGCCCGTGAGGCGGCTGCCTGGGTAGATCTCGGCGCTTACCGATCCGTCGCCGGAGACCAGCACGGGATCGACCTGCTCCGCTATTCCTCCACCGAACACGTAGACGCCGGCTCCCTTGGCCTCTTCGATCACCGCGTGAGACTCGGCAACGACGATCGGAAACTCGTCATCCGTCAGCACCATGGCTTCGCTCGGGAAGGATATGAGGTATTTTGTCATGCTCTGACTGTGCGCTTCGGACCTGACTGGGGCAAGCACCAATCGATACGAACGCGCTCTTCGGCTGACCGCCTATATCCGCGCCGCCGTGAGTTCGAACACCGTCCACAGCGCGCAGGGCTCGGGAGCAGGCGCCGCCCCCGCGGAGCGCCGTCCATGCGGAGCATGGCTACGCCATGACGGCGCGTGAGCGACAGAGTGGCGGGCCTAGAGGGACAAAATTCGAACTCGGCTCATGCCCCGAAGGGGCCGGGAGCAAGGCGAACCGCGGCAAGTGCCGCGCCCTCGCGGAGCCCGCTGCGCGGGCGTGAGCGATGCAAAATGGCGGAGGGAGTGGGAGTCGAACTCCGCACCGGCGCAACCGTAGCCCATTGAAATCACATCGTTTTTACGTAGGCAAGCGGAAGGTTTGTATAGTGATTGTATAGTGGATGAACCGGGTCATCCACGGCGACCGTTTGTAAGCTCCGATTGTGATCGGGAGATGGTGGTGACAACGAGCTCAATTGTCAGGTCAAAGAATTCTTCGAGAATACTCTGAACCTACCCATGGCCGCAATCGTTACCATTTGACCAAGTCAACAGGCTGTCGCGAACATGGTCGACTGGCACGCGGTTTTTGTTCCCACGTTGGGCCTCGCAGAGATTTTTGTGCGAGGAACGATCATGTACCTCGCGATGTTTGCGATCCTCCGGTTCGTCGCCCGACGCCAAGCCGGAAACTTCGGTCCGGCCGATCTGCTGGTGATAGTGCTGATCGCTGATGCAGCGCAAAACGGTCTTGGCAAAGATTATTCTTCAGTGTCAGAAGGCATAGCGCTTATCCTGACAATCGTCGGTTGGGAATATCTCGTGGACTGGTTGGCTTGGCGGTTTCCGCGGCTCCGTCCGTGGTTAACCGTGCCTCCATTGAAGCTTATCGAGGATGGCCGCATCATCCGAACCGCAATGGAACGGGAAATGCTTCCTGACGACGAACTTGCCAGTCAGCTTCGCGAGCATGAAATCGAAAACGCGTCAGAAGTCAAACGGGCCTACCTCGAAGGCGACGGTCGGCTCAGCGTCATAAAATTCCGGCTCTGATCACGACAAATGTCTTCAAGTCCAGTCGCCACAACGGACACGAGACCCGCGTGCTTTTGGCAGGGACCCGTATCAAACTTCCTTCAGGTCGAAAGGCGAGAAGGATGACATTTCTATCCATGACGGCGTTCAGAGTTTCGTCATTGGCCAGGCGCGCACTATGATTTCTTCTTGAGACAGATCTTTTTCAAGGCGGGCTTTGAGCTCCAGCCAATAGGTCTCATCCCATCTTTCAATCATGACCTCGACGACCATGATTTGATCAAGTTCGGTGCGATTTCCGCCGTCCCAAAAACCCTCTCCTGGAACGCGGGAAAAACTTGTCGCTCCGCCGAATCTCTCGGTCAGCTCATCGATAAATTCGCCGTACCAGCTTTTCGTGAGCCTCTGTCCCTGGCCGGTCATGAGCGGGATGAGGATCTGGACAAGGTGGCGCGCCACCATGGCAATCGTCTCCAGGTAGAGTCACGGTGCCAACTCGATGGTTAGCCTGATCGGCTGCCATTGCCGCGGTTGAAAGAAGCGCACAAGCGGCAAGCGCCTTTCAGCGCCACGGGCAGATCTCAACGTTCGATGATCGACCGTGTTCCCGGAGAAATCCGTAGGCCTCGTTTGCCGATAGGGAAGCAGCTGCGTCTCTGAGCCGAGACGTTCTGAAACAAAAATTCTGTCTGGAGCCTGTTATGGTGGAACTCGCCGGTCCCTTGTCGTGTTCTCGCAAGCACAGTTGCCGAGTGATTCTCATCCAGGATCATCATTTATCTCGTCGGCTTATTCGTGGGGCAGAGATGCCCGTTGCGCCAGCATTCCCCGGCATGAGTGGCGACCTATCTCTGCCGGAGAGTTGACAGCATTGGCCTTACGTTCGTTCTGCTGACCGTCGGCACGCAATCGGGCTGTCTCAACCCATGCATCTGCTCAAATCTTACTGTCCCAGGAGACACCCATGGATACGCTTGAGAAGCTCTTTGAAGAAACATTGCGAGACATCTACTACGCTGAAAAGGCAATCCTCAAAAATCTTCCAAAGATGGCTCGCAAGGCCAGCTCGACCGATCTTAAGGCGGCTTTCGAGGAGCACATCGAGCAGACCGAGGGTCACGTGGGCCGCTTGGAGCAAATTTTTGAGCAGCTCGAGAAGGCGCCGCGCGGCAAGCGCTGCCCGGCAATTGACGGACTTGCGGAGGAAGCCAGCGAAATCATACAGGAAGCAAAGGACGATACAGTGCGGGATGCGGGAATGCTTGCGGCCGCACAGGCCGTCGAACATTATGAGATTTCCCGGTATGGCACCCTTGCAGCGTGGGCCGACAAGCTCGGAATGGCCGATGCAGCGGAATTGCTGCGCACCACCCTTCAAGAGGAAAAAGACACAGACGCCAAACTCTCGGAGCTGGCGCTGTCCGAGATCAATGTCGAGGCCGACAACGACGCGCCAGAGAACACTCGGAAGTCGAAGGGCGGGCGCAAGGAAGCTGCCGAATAACTGAAAAGTGGGTCGGCGACTATTTTGCCGGCCTTAACTCCACGGCTGGCCCGCTTCGGTTGCGACCACGTCGCCCACCGCGCCGGCCACCTTAAATGCTGGGTTTGCGCAATGCGGCTCGACCAGCTCTCAGCCTTTGATGACGACGGTCACCTCAGAACAGTTGTTGAGAGCCCGCGCGGGGCGACCGTGAAACTGAAGTTTGAGCCGGCTCTGAATGCCTTCCGCGTCAAGCGAGCGTTACCTCAAGGATTGGCATATCCCTTCGACTGGGGGTTTATCCCCGGAACCCAAGGAGCGGATGGGGATCCGGTTGACGCAATGGTTCTTCACAGTACAGGCACCTACCCTGGCGTGATCATGAATTGCCGGGCGCTCGGAATTGTCGAAGTGACCCAGAAAAAGCCATTCGGCCGAATTTCCAATCCACGTCTGATTGTCGTGCCGATCTGGTATCAGGCTCCGGAAGGCGAGGTGAGCGAACTCAGCGACCAGTTTCGGGAGGAGATCGAAAGCTTTTTTGCGACCGCCGGCTACTTTGCCGGTGCCGAGCCCAGGATCGAAGGATGGAAGTCGGCGCCCGACGCCATCGCTCACATCCGGTCCTCTGCTCAACCGCGAGATCGGGGCGCACGATGATACTCGAGCTTGGCGACGTGGGCCTCAGGCTGGTCGCTGCTGCTACCGTTGGCGGGCTCATTGGCCTTAACCGAGACATCGAGCAGAAGCCGATCGGGGTGCGAACTCTCGCTTTGGTGGCGCTCGGTGCCGCTCTAATCACCGTTGCGACCATCGAAGTCGAAGGCATTTACGAAAACAAGGATGCCTTGAGTCGCGTCATTCAAGGTCTCGTTCAGGGAATAATGGCTGGCATTGGATTCATCGGTGCAGGCGTCATCCTCAGAAAGCCCGACGCCGATGTCGTAAAGGGGCTGACCACAGCGGCCACCGTCTGGGTCACGGCCGGGCTCGGTATCTGTTGCGGGCTCGGTGCATGGGATGTCGTAGCAGTCGGCAGCGTAGTGGCAGTTTTTGTTTTGATCGTCTTGAAGCGCGTTTTCAGCTGGTGCAGGGTCGATCTCGATTAGATGAATGACAGAGTATTACTTGAGACGCGGCCGCATTAGCCAGCTGACAAGCGGCAACAACAATTCGTAAGGCATGGCCCTGACCCACCACGCCAGCACCATCGTCGTAAAGCCTGGGATCACGACGCGCCGGCCCAGCCGGTACGAACGCCACGCAAGGCGCGCCATCCTATCGGGTGACGAACTGGCGAAAAGCAATTTGTAATAGCTGTGAGAGCCACCAAGGTCGCGCAGCATCTTTGTCTTTACCGGACCAAAGGTCACCGCACACACGCGAACGCCTTCCCCGGCGCATTCTGCACTGATCGCCGCACTCAATGATAGGACGTAGGCTTTGCTCGCAAAATAAGCCGCGTTCCACGGACCAGGCGTAAAGCTTCCGAGCGACGAGAGGTTCATAATGCCCCCACGCCCCCTCGCCCGCATCTGCGGAAGCGCCATGCGCGTGAGGCGCGTGAGCGCAGAAATATTTGTTTGAACGAGTTGGTCGATCGCAGCTGGATCCTGCACCGAGAACGGTCCGGACAGGGCGATCCCGGCATTGTTCACCAGCACGTCGAGATAAAGGCGATGCTTGGCCAGAATTGTCTCGATTTGCTCGAAAGCGTCCCTTTGCGCAACATCCAACTCCTCCTCCACAATGAGCGCCCGAGGATAGGAAGCGCGCAGGTCATTCGCCGCTTCCCGCAACGGCTCAATCGATCGGGCAACGAGAACCACCGCACGGCCCTCCCGCGCAATCCTTCGCGCAAGCGCAAAGCCGAGTCCTTCCGAAGCTCCAGTGATGACAGTTGCCGGCTTGCGACTCGCAACGGCTGCAAGTGCCTCCGGGGCCGGTGCCGCATAACGTGCGACCCACATATTTGAAATGCGTTCAAGCAGGTCCATTATCGGCAACTTTGGGATGCCAGAGCCAGATGCCGAAGACATTTACGCCCCGAAGCGCCACATTCTGGATCTCTACCGACGCCTTAATCTCAAGCCAGCCGTCGTTGAGCCAGTTTATCCATGCCGCAACGAAAAAGCAGAACCCTGTGCCCGTCGTCTTCGGGGACCGAGTCGACGTGAACATGCAGGCGGCAATGATCGCGAGAATGGCAGCGCGTGCCCGGGGGGCGAAAAGCGGATTCAAGATGGCCTTACCCAAGATGGCCTTACCAGAGCGTGATCGGTACGTTGGTGAGTTTCGAACGCGGTCCGAAGCTGACTCGTTCCGCATCAAGCTTCTTATTGTTGATCCGTCTTACGTTCCCGAGCGCTGTCAAGTCTCTGCGCCAGCCCTGCCGCCGCGCGATGAGCGCACTAAACCGTACGCAGTCGATGATTGGCATCTGGATCAACCCAGGGCAAAGTTAGTGTCAACCTACAGCCGAAGGAATGCGGACAGTGCGTTATGCGAAATTCTACAGCAACGAGACGCTGTGTCGGATGGAAGCAATTTTTGACAAAACCTGCGCAGATCTCGAGATTGAGGACGGATCAGAGTACGCGCGCTCGACACGGGAAAGCCTTGCACGCTTGATGTTTGAACTGCCTCCCCCCGATCCTGCCGCCACTGGTGTTCAGCTCATCGCCGCTCGGTGCCGGTTAATTGCTCGACGGCGCCGGCTTCCGCAACGTTTCAGCCAGAGATAGATCCGCAAAATTTTGTCAATGAGAACGCAATGCTTGCATGCGAGAGATCATTATAACGTTTTGAGGTCGGCCCTCTCATTCCGACTTCATTCAGCCAGGCACATCGTCTGAACCAGTTGTTTCATATCTTCGATACTTGCTGGTTTGGGGAGGAAGCCGCCTCGACCACACATCCCCTCGCGGTAATCGTATCCACTATAGATCACGAAGGGAATTCTGCGCCGTTGAAGCTCTCCGCATAGAGTGTCGGCTGTGCCGTCTGAAACCAGATAATCCAACACTGCAGCGGATATTGGGGCCTTATTGAGCAAAAGCATCGCTTCAGTAAGCCTGTTCGCGCAATGGACCCGCGCGCCCATGTCTTGAAGCGTGCATTCAATGTCCAGCATGATAAGCGGTTCGTCTTCCAGAATTAGGATATCAAAACCGCGCAGCTCGTTCTTCGTCACCACCGTAACTCTGCATTTCTTCGCAATCTCAGCTTAGGCCGCTTGCGCTTTCAATTATGAGGCAATTCGGTACGGTGACAGTCCTTGAGGCGCAAGTCTCTGACAAAGCGGATGGAAAACGACGTACGGAAGCGTACAAAGAAATCCAACGGGCGCAAAGATCCATTGGCGACGTAACTTTTGAAGATCCGAAACGTTTACACAAGGAGATCGCAGCAACCCGCAGCCTTAGCTAGGCAGCGTAAGCCCCTCCATAAGCCGATAGAGATGTTGCGCGCTAGGGGATGGTCGGCAAGAGCTTCAACTGGCTCCATAACGCGGTAGCTACGCTGTGCGAGGCGTTCATGTATCCTCACAACGTTTCCAGCAATCGAATATTGGACTGTTTGTCCAAAGACGACTTCGGTCTCATGAAACCACACCTTGAAAGCGTTGAGTTAGGCTTCCGGAAGCGACTTCAATCTCCCAACCGAACAATCGAGATGATCTATTTTCCCCACTCCGGCCTGGGATCAGTCGTCGCCAGTGGCCGAGGGCGCGAGCCGCAGGCCGAAGTGGCACTCGTCGGTCGCGAAGGTATGACGGGGTTGCCCGTCGTTCACGGAACCGACCGATCCCCCTATGAGATCTTCATGCAGGTCGAGGGGGATGGGCAACAGATAACCACCATCAACCTTCGCTCCGCCATGAAGCGCAGTACGACCTTGCGCGAGTGCTTCCTCCTTTTCTCTCATGCCTTCTGCATTCAAAGCGGTTACACCGCTCTTGCCAACGCCAAGGGTTCGCTCGAACAACGCTTGGCTCGCTGGTTGCTGATGGCGCAGGACAGACTGCAGAAAGATCAGCTTGTTCTTACTCACGAGTTTCTTTCGCTGATGTTAGGCGTTCGTCGGGCAGGGGTTAGCAGCGCATTGCAGCACTTCGAGGTCAAAGGCTTGCTCCATGGCGATCGAGGTGCCATTACAATTCTGGATCGAGATGGAATTGAAGAAATAGCCGATGGTCTCTACGGCCCGGCAGAAGCCGAATACGAACGGCTTTTCCCTTCTCTAGAACGCCACGCATAGTCACCGAGAGCTTAGCCGGAATAGGTCTCGAATGGCCCCGCGACGAGCGGGGCCATTGAACCGTATTACTTGCTCGCATCCGGAGACGCTGGGCTCCCGCCCTCACCAGACGATGCGCCCGTGGCACCGCTCGAACCGTCAGAATTCGTGCTCTTGCCTGCCTGGCTTGGGTCCGAACCGGTGTTTTTTGACTGGTTGATCACCGTCCCTGGCGAGGACGGCGCGCTCCCCGTTGACCCATCCGAGTTCGTGCTCTTACCGCTTTCACCCGTCGTCGGCTGGCCTGGCTTCACTTTGCTTTCTTCTGCCATGACCGACGCTGTCGAAAGAAGCAGCGCGGCGGCGACCGCAAAATACATCCTCATAGTATTCCTCCTTCATTGGCCTTATCTCAGCCAAACAACTGATTGTGAGCCCGGTTCCTAGGGAAAACATCCCAAAATGCTCTCCATGACTTTCTAGACGACACATCCGCTAATCGCGTGCATGTGGGTGCTGCGTTGCTGGAGGCCTTCGGTCGGTCTCTCGTTTTGACCAGACTGTTCCCGACCTGCATCAGGGGCAATAAGAGAAGTAGTCTTTGAGAGGCATCGTGTGCAGTTTGTAAGCATGTTGGTTGTGCTGAGCAGTGAATGTCATAGGGTCTAAGCACGGTACAGCGGAGACGCCATGGCCCGGACGGTGAGCAATACCTAAGCGTTTCATGAGAGCTTTCACCAAGAACGGGCTGGCCTCGCGTATGCGCCCAGCCCCTTTTCTGTATGTCCGGCTGCTATCGCGATCGCGTGCTATGCCCCTTCCCCAATCTGGCGTGAAAAAATCCTTAGTGTGGCGCACTAGATATGTCGTGCGACGTGGCTTGTACGATCCTGGCGGCGGTGCGTGGGCCTTGAGGAAGCGGGTCTCGTATTCCGCATCAACATGGAACGAATGCGGTGACGCTTTCCCAACACCGCTTCCAACGCTCTGTGGAGGGCTTTTGTGACCTCTTGCTCAAGCTCACCAGCACAATGCTCTAAAAATGCTTCCACAGGCCCGGCAAAGGGCCCAGTAACCTTCGACGCCGCGTCTGCGTCGATCCTGCCAGCTGAAAGTCTCGATCAGCTTGAGCGCGAGCTTGTTGATAGTGACGGGCGTCACGTGCATGGAGGATTATGAAGATGCGCGCTATGGAAGCTGCCCCTTCCCTTCAAGACCTAAAAATCTGGCCGCAGGCGTTTTATTGGTTTTGATAGTTTTATAAGAAGAAGGTTTTAAATGGTTTCCGGTTCGGAAATCTGTTGCGGGCCAGCTGGTTGTCTTGTGGATAAGGGAATGAAATACGGAATGTCCGGAATGATGTACGGCGCAGGCCGGAATGAAGTACGGAAAATCCAGAATGATGTACGGGTTGCGGGAAGTGAAGTACGGCGCATGTCCAAAATGGGCGCCGGCTTATTTTGGACGTAGAAGCCAGAATGAAGTACGGTCTTCGTCCAAATATGGAAACGAACTTTGGACGGCGCGTGCGGAACCAAGTACGGGTTACGTCCAAATACATTCGTTCATCTCGCGAGCAACGAAGTACTGGAGCGTCCGGAACGATGGACAGGTCTTGTCCCAAGCGGGGGTAACCGCTGACATGATTGGATCCGTGTGGCGTCAGGTCGTCAGCCTTTGGACCGAAAGGTCGGAATGAAGTACGGTTTCAGTCCAAAGGTGTGAAGCTGTGGAACAAGATTGAGCCGCATGACCTTTCACTAAGTGCCGGAATGATTGATATTTGAGCAAGTCGCTCCAGGTATGCGGACGATGAAACATCGTTCGTGCATGGGGGCTTTTTGGACGCCAACCGTACTTCATTCTGGACGGCGCGGAGGGTCAGGCGGCTTCGGCGTGGGTGAGTAGCCCCCTTCTCTTGCGTTCCATCATGCGGAGCTTGTCCTCCCCCTTCCCCGGCACGAGTTCGAGGTCGTAATCCGGAAGGGGATGGGAGTATGAGGCTTTGACCACATCCTCCACCATTTTGCGGAACTTGGGCAGAGTGAGTGGGGACCCCGATCGGGCGTGGAGCGTGTGCATGCCGTATTCGGCAAATCCCGATAAGCCGCAGGCTTTCCGCGCCAGCCGGTAGATGAACTTTCCCAGCGGCCGGGAAATCAGGAAGTAGTCTGGATGCAGTGTCAGGATACTGGGAGCTTCATCGTGAGTGACTACGCCTTCATACACCCAATCCGGAATGTCGATTTCGACTTCGTCGATGCGGTTGTTCTTGGTGCGCGAAACGACCTTGTAGCGCCCGATGAGAGGGAAGCTCTCTGCGGCGCGGCGACTGTTGTTGTGAGTGAGGTTGGTGATCTTGTAGCGGGTGGCTTGCAGACGATCGAGAGAGCTTTCCAACTGTTGATACTGCTTGCCTCCCAGCTCTCGACGGCAAAAGGTCATGATATCGGCGGCCTTGGGGCGATAGGTGCGCGGCGGCAGTGAAGGACGCAATCCCTTCTTTTCGTCGATGCGGTAATCGCGCATGGCCATGGCGAGGCTGCTCACCATGTTGATGAAGATGTCGTAGTCGTAGCAGGTCACTAAACCCACTTCCGCGCCGCCTTCGATGGTGATGAGGGCGTCTTTCAGCTCATAGCGGATGATGCCTTGGCGTACGGTCTTGGAGAGCGAGAACGGCGCGACGTCCATCAGGTTCATGTCATCCTTCAAAGGCGCGTCCAGGACGGGCGGGACGAAGAACATGAGCTGTGAATCGTCGGGAGGCGGCTCACGGAAGGTTCCGAGGGTTTTGGTTTCGTGGGCGATGACCTTGCGGATTTCGCCGAGGTGCATGGTCGAGGCCATGTCCTTGAGCACCTTGCGCATCATGGGGTCGTGCACCGTGCTGAGGGCCAGTTCGGATGCTTTTCTCCTGAGATAGAAGCGTCGCAACCGTGCAAGGGCATCCTTATCCAGAGGGGCAATGTCCTGGCCGGCGATGAGGCGGGCGAGGTTCTGCAGATAGGTATTCTTGTCCTTGAGGGATAGCTCGGCGAATTTCTCGCGGAGCATTAGAACGGTTTTCCCCTTCAGAGGTGCGTTTTCAAGAAGGCTTGGCCTCTGCGGCTCGTTGGCGAGCAACTGTTGCTGGTCTTCAAGCGGCATGGCTTGCGTCCTTTCGAACGCGGCGTCCGTCCTTGGTCATGTCCTCAGGCTTGATCTCGAACCCGTCAGAATGAAGGGCTTGCAGGATAACGTATTTGGCGCACGCGCCCTGTTCGAAACCACGACGGTAAATGGCTGAGAAAAGGTAGGCTGGCAGGTCGACGGTCATCCGACGGACTGCAGGCCCCTCCTCTTCAATCTGAGTTTGCTTCTTGGCTTTGCGGAGAGATGCGGGCTTGATCGGAGCCTTTGGGGCTGGGGTGGTGACGTCGGCGAGTGTGGGGGCGCCGTTAATAGGCACCACATCGGCAGTACCTTTGCCGTCGGGGAACGTTAGATCCGGGACGCCGTGCTTTTCGGCGTGGTCATCGACGGCGGCGAAGGCCTGTCGGAGGTCAACGTCTTTGAAGCGCGATGGGGTGGTGGTCATGCGGCAACCCTTTGTTGTTGGTTGTTGCCGATGGCGGCATGGATTTCCTCAACGAGGCGGTCGATTTCTTCGATGGCGCGCGCGTTGCCTGGGCGGCTTCTGTCTGAGTAGTGCGGAGGAAGGCCGGTGTGGAAGGCTTCTGTGTAGGCGGCGGTGCGTGTGTAGACGATCGTTTCAAAGCGCGGGAGCTGGTTGCGGTCGATTTGGCGTAGGGTGTGAGCTTGTGCACTCGACAGGAGGTTGGGAACGTCATTGATGAGGATGCGGTGTTGGAGGGGTTTTCCGATACGTTTGGCGATGCTGCTGAGATTTGCCGCGAGCTTACTTGCTTGCGACGTGTCCGGGATGTTGAGCTTGCAGGGGGTGATGGTGAGGTCGGCAAGCACCCCGAGTGTCAACATGTCTTTGGTAAGCGTGCCCGGGAGGTCGATAAGCACGTAGTCGTGCTTCAGGTGGATGAACTTGTGCAGGTATTCGCGGAGCTGTTCGGGCGGGGACTTCTCTACGCTCAAGTTCGGGATGTTATTCTTGATGTTGTGGTTCACGTACCAGGTCCAAAGGGTTTCCGTTTGGTCGTAATCGACCACGTGCACGCTCTTTCCTTTATGCGCCAGTGCCCCCGCAATGCTCAGACATGTGGTGGACTTCCCTACGCCTCCCTTTGGTGAGGCGAAGGTGATGATGGTCGGTTGGTGTGTGCTCATGGCCTGCATGCTGTTGGCTCGAGCTTCTGTTGTCCAGTCGAGCAGCTTGTTTGGTGAGCATTGAGATGAAGGGGGTGTGACTTTTGCGTGCAGAGAAATGCAGAAATGCAGAAATGCGTAACTCAGCAAATCAAGAAGTGAGTAAATGATGAAGTGCGGAATTGCAGAAATCTGCAAATGAAGAAATGATGAAATCCATAAGTGCAGAAAAGGGACGGCAGTCAGGCTGCGCTTTGTGGACAGAAAGGAGACGAGCAAATACAGAAATACAGAAGTGAAGAAATTTGCATATTCAGAAATAAAGAAATGATGACATACGGAAGTGCGGAAGACCTGAAGTCAGGAAATGCGGAATTGCAGAAATCAAGAAATGCAAGGATCTAGAAATCTGCAAATACGGAAATACAGGGTGGCCTCCGAATTTGGGCGCATCGGAAGTAACAGTGCAAGGTCAAGGCAGCTTCGGGCGTTGGAGAGTGAGCGCAATGGCAAGAGGCCGCGCCCATGTTGGTCTCGACCCGAGCGCGAATGTTGCCCCCGACCACGATAGCAGAAGAGTTGTGCCAACTGTTTTCAGGCATGAACAGGTAGTCAGCGAGATACCCGTCCTTGACGTTGAGCGTGTCGAGGCTGCGCCAATCGGAAACAGCTTCGACGAGCGCTAGGCGTACCCAGGTTTTTCCATTGGAGGGAAGGGATGTGGTGCATGGGGCCGGCGACCTCGGTGTCGCCCGGCAAGGCCACCCGATGTGACCATGCTTCTCCCTCTTCCTTTCCGGTGTTCCAGCGAGGCGGCTTGAATGAAGGGGTATGAGGTAGGGAAGGGGGGTAAGGCGTAGCTAGGAAATAGTGCTGTATCCCACATGAATGAACGTGGGAAAATCCGTCATCACAACAACGAAGGGTGATGGATGGCGGACAACCGCATGGTTTTGCGGGACCGATTTGCTCGGTTGCAGCGGGCGAGTGCAACCCGGCGTGCAGATTTCAAAGGGTATCGGATGCGAATGAATCTACGCATCGCGCTATCCACGTCTATCGACCTTCAGATCATTAAACTTCTGACCGGGGAAGCGAAGAACAGCTTCTGCGAACGGGTTCTTGCGGATGCGGTGAAGCTTTCGATCAACGAGCTGAAGGGAGCACATGGCGAAGAAGCGTGGGCTGCGATCGAGAAATGTGCCCAAAGGCGGAAGTCCGAGCCTTCTCGTTGATGGGGTCGTCGTCTTCGGCATTCTGGTTTCACTAGGGCTTATCGCGGTTTCCGTCGCGCTCAATTTCAGGATGGGATACCGGAGCGCGGACAGCGAGCTTGATGGAAAATTATATGGGGCGGGCGCCGCCTTTGGTGACTGTCTGAAGGCACTTGCGCCATTCATGATGTCGTGGGGGCTGCGGAAGGGAGACCCACTTGCAGTCGCGTCGGCCGTCATCCTGTTCGGGGTGTGCTCGGGCTACTCCTTTGTTTCCGCGCTGGGCTTTGCCGCAGAGCACCGTGCAAGCAAGGCAGGTGTCGCTCAAGTGGAGCTTGATAGTTATGGCGATCGGCGGTCGCAAACCAAGCGGCTCGAGGAAGCCCTTTCGTTCTATGGGCCGCAAAGAAGCGCGCGGGAGGTGGAAAGCGGTATTTCGGCGAAGTTAAGCGAACGCACATGGTCCGGCGGGCAAACGGTGGGAGCCCTATCGCGGAACTGCACTGTTGATCGGAAGTCAACGCGTGCGGGTTGTGAAATTGTGGCGAAGCTAAAGGTTGAGTTGTCTGCTGCAACTGAAGTGGAGCGTCTCACCGCAGAGCTGCGCACGCTGTCTGAGAAATCGTTGGCGATGGGGGGTGGCGGCGCGAAGGTGGCGGCTGATGCTCAGGTGGAGGTGCTGGCGGACATCGTCAAGCTTATTAGCGAAGCGGTACGAAGGGAGCATATTGGGCTGGGCCTTTCCATTCTTCTTGCGTGCTTCATCGAGGTTGGTTCGGGGCTAGGGCTGTTCATGGTTACGACGCCCTGGCGGGAAAAGGGAGGAGAGCAAGAGGGCATTGACGAAAAGGCGGGCAGGCGCAAACGGGCGCTGGGGCATGTCGACGCCTACATGATGGAGTGCATCGAGCCGGGGGAGAGGATGCTGTCGGTGCGGGCGCTGCACGGCGATTATGTGCGTTGGTGTCTAGTGAATAACCTTTTCGGGTATTCCGAAGCGGAGTTTTCAAAGCGTTTTTCAGCGCTGGCATTGGACGCAGGTATCGAGGTGACGACGAGGAGCCAGCGCTCATACTACCGAGGCGTTCGTCTGATCGGAGGAGTAAAGGGTGACACGGCGTAGCAAAGGGTAGCTAGGAAATTCGGTTTTGAGTGGTCTCGGTGCGGCGTTAGATGTGGAGCCATTGGAGCTGGGACAGCTTCCAACGAATGGAAGGCTGCGCGTGATAGGCGATCGGAATTGATAGGGAGATGCGCTGGTGCAGAAGCGGCAGGTGCTTTTCTTGGACAATATGATGTTCGCTTACAACGTGGAGAAAGGATTGTTTTCTTCGCTGTCCATGGCGAGTGATGACGTGTCGTTGGAAGAAGTGCGGAGACGCGGCATGACGCTATCGCTATACGAGGTGGTGGTGGTGAGGGGAATTCCGTATCTCTATGAGGAGAAGACAGATACGCTTTACAGGCTGGGCAACGCCAGGGAAAGGATGAGTGGCGAAGAGTTTGAGCTTGAGGATATGCGCGGGATGGCGAGATATCCCTTTGGGGACGAATTCAGGAAGGTCGTGGAAAGGGAAAAGGACTACATGGTGCAAACGCGGGATATGAAACGGCAGGAGAGAGGCTTGGACAGGTGAAAGTGGTCGGGAGTGAGTATCTGTTGCTGTTGGTTTGTGCCGCTGGCGGATTTGGCGCGGTAACTGGGCTTGTTGCCATGCCGGTAGGCACGGCCGGGCTCATGGTATCGTCTTTGCCAAAGTATTTCGCGTTTTGGGAGCCTGCCAAGGAGTTGGACAGGCTGGGTGCGGTTAAGACGTCAATTGCCATATCGGCCGTGAATGCGTTCGTGGCTGTTGCGGCGGCCTATGGGACGGGTGTGTGTTTGCGACTTGTGATCGCAAGCAGTTGAAACAAAAAGCCCCCAATGAGGGGCTTTTTTGTTGGTGCAGTTAGCGCGACATGTCCGCATCTTCGGAGCGGGCGCGGCTTCGTCGACCGGAACGCTGGGGTTCGGCATCGGCGGTATAGTCGACGGTTTCGGATTGGTAGCTGATGGCTTCGGAGGGGTCGGCGTCCGGCACAACGCCATCGTCTTTACCCGGAAGGGGAACTTGGATTTCCCCGTTGATGTAACCCTTGCCATCCTTTTCACCTAACCAAGCACCGAGCTTGAACACGGGGTATTCCCCGCCAGGGTTGAAGTAACCGAACAGGTCGGTTTGGGTCCCGCCGTTCGGGCCGGCCATGCCTGCCTTGGGGTTGGGGAAGAAAACATACTGACCGGGTTGCAGCAGGTAGGGTCCTTTGTCGTTTTCGAAGGCCACCTTGGGCTTCTCCGACGCGCGGGCGGATTTGATGGCAACGCGGTCGCGGATGGGCGTATTGATCGGATAAGGTTCGGTAAATCCGTACATGCGTTCAATGGCTGGTTTTCCGTTGACGATGCCGCCTTTGGCGAAGATGGCGGGCAGGGCGAACCTAACGTCTGTGCCGGGGATTTCGATTTCTCCGTCGATGAATTGCGGGCGCTTGTCGCCTGTGCGCTTCCGTTGGTTTTCAAAAGCGTAGAACTTGCCTTTGGGTTGTTGGTTGAGTTGGTCCATATTTCTTCCTTTCGTCGTGGTTGGTGACGTAGGGAAGCGTCGGGGTATATGGATACACGGTCAATACGCAGTGGATACAAACTAGGCATAAATTGTATGCGAGCGCATGCTGTTGAGGCGCTCAACGCTCACGTTCTTTCTCGACTATTGGTGTGGGCGCCGAAGGTGCCGGCTTGTGTGTGTTTTCTTCCATGTCGAATAGGCGTTTTCGCAGAGCTGGGTCGGCCTTGATGAGCTCGACAAGCTGGCGCCGCTCGCGCGTGAGATCGTTGAAGTGGGCGTCGATGCGCTTCTGCATCCTGCTTTCGGCATCTGGTGCGAAAGGGCGCGTCATTCGTATCCGTCGGCTATAGGTGGCCAGCATGACCCGGCGACGGTCTATGGTTTTGAGGCGCGCGAGAGGATCGGACATGCTTTCACCTGTTGACGCGATGGCAGGCCGGCTTCCGGTGCAGAAGTTGGCATGCCATGGCAATGACCGGGCTGGGCAGGGACCCTACACCGGCCGGATTTTCTACGTGGTGCGGTTTGTTCGTCATTGTGTTGACTGGCATTCTGTTGGTGGTATTGAACGGTATTCCCCCATAACGTGAAGAAGTGGGCGGCGAGTGGGATTTGCTCCTAGGAAAGCGATGCTCCCACCCGCCGCCTGCCCGTCTATTTGCGCAAACAGAGGCCGCAAGCGGGAGGCTTACCAGGCCACCAGGCTAGGACGACGTTTGACAACGACGGATTGCGGAAACTTTTGACGTTAGGGTCGGTTATTGCTCGCATTGATGTGCCGCACGCGCAGGTGGCGCGAACTCGTTATGCAGCAACAAAAACCGATTGAAAGGCTTTGGGTGGGGAATGAAACGTGAGGTGCGAAACGTTTCTGAATTGGGCACAGGTTCGCCAAGGCGGCAGTCTCCAGCTGATGAATATGAGATACATGAGTATTGAGGCTGGTTACTGATTATGTTGGGTTGGTAGGCGATCCCCTGTGGTTTGTTTGTATTTGATTCAAAGATACCGAATTCAATGTTCAGTGAAAGCACTAATCTGTGGAATGCGGCTAGGTTTTCTTCCGTGTTGCGGTGGAGCAACGATTGTTGGGCGTTGGGCTTTCCCGCAATGTATTTGACTAAGTAGGTTTGCTTACGGAGCGTGAGCGGTGAAGGCGTTGAGGGCTTGAATGGCGGCTATGTAAGACGTCAGTAGGTTTCGGTGATGACCTGGGTATCCGTCACCGTGACTTTCAATCCTTGCTCCGACTCCGTGAGAGAAGTCATAAGCGCGCCTGCGGTTGCTAACGGATCTCCGAAGTCGTCGCCACCGACGAGCCTGCATGCCGTTTCCCACCAGTCTCTATCTGCTTTCGGGTAGACGATTGTGCGTTTTCCTACGGGTTGGGCAGCGCACTTGATGTAGACGCCCTCGTCGCGGACGAGTAGGACCTCACTATGCTGCGGTACTGCGGCGCGCAGTTCCCTCAGTTTGTCTTTCTTGAAGGTCGGCATGGGTGTTTTCTTTCGTTTGTGCTAGCGGAAGCGATGCTCAGCATGACGGATGGAGGTGCAGTGCCTTGCGCTGCACCATCGATGACAATGGTGCCGTCGGGGCGCATCGCCGCTTCGACAATCTCAAATCCGCAGTCCAATGCGGTTTCGATGTCGCCCTAGCTTTCCGGGTTCTCAATGAACAGGGAGAGGCGTTCGCGGATGAGGTCAGCCAGTTCCTGTTCGGCCAGTGTTTTGGTGACGTAGACTTCGGTGTAGTCGGCGCCGTCTTCGGTTGTTGTGCCGGGGGACCACCCTCCGCAAATGGTGTCGGTGGCGACGGCCCAGACGGTCAACGTGTCGTCCTTCATGGATTTCGGCTTTCTTTTGGATTTAAGGCAGCTGGTCCATCTCTCCCGGATGGTTCCCAGCCGCTAGGCGGCTCCCTGCCTCCTTCTCTTTCGAGCGGCACAAAAAAGCCCCGGCAATGCCGGGGCTGATGTAGATCAGGCCGCTTGCCGACGCCGGTCGGTAATGCGGACGCCCTGCTCCTTGGCCTTGTCGTGGAGGTTGTCGGTGATGCCGGTGCCGGGGAACACGATCAGTTCGGCAGGCATGGTGGCGAGCATTCTGTCGTTGCGTTTGAACGGGGCCGATTTATCGCCGGGATGCGTCCACTTGGGTTCGAAGGCGATGGCTTTCACGCCTTTGTTCCGAGCCCATGTAACGGCGATATGGTCAACGCCCGTTCTTGCGCCTCCATGCAGAAGCACCAGGTCAGGATGGCGGGCAAGGGCGGCATCAAGCTCGGCGTAGATCAGCTTGTAGTCCTGGAACTGGAGCCCGCCGGCGATGACGATCTTGGTGCCCTGCGGAATGAGCACGTTGGTCTCGGCGTAGCGCTTGGCGTTGAGGTAGTCCTGACTATCGATCATCGAGGCGGTTTGCGCCTTGCGGTTGACGACGGATCCGGAGCGGGGGCGCCAGATGGAGCCGGTCTCGTCCTCGTAGGCTTCGGCAGCGGCATCGCGCATGTGCTCGAAAGCATTACGGCGTTCCATGAGGGAGCGGCCTTTTTCGGTGAGGCGCTCAAGCTCTACGGAGCGCACCTCGGAACCATCCTGCTCTTCGATCGAGCTGCGTTGCTGGGATTCATTGTCGTCGAGCATCCGCTGCATGCGATCGACCTTGTGGTGCAGGGTATTGACCAGCGACCACAGCATATCGTCGATGTCGGGCTCGAGCGCGGTGTCTGCGAAGGGGCCGGTGATTGCTGAGAACAGGCAGCTGACCGCGCCGTTGAGTTGCTCGGTTTCCGGCATGGGACGGTATTCCGGCTCGTCTGCGGTTGGGCGGTGCCCGTAGAGCGCCAGGTTCTCGCTGACGCGCGCGGTCGCGGTGACAGACGGATAGCCGGAACGGCGATGGGAAGAGTTATAGGCCATGGGTGTAATTTCCGTTGGTTTGCGGCGGCCGGTGACTCTCACCGGCCTTTCCGGCGGGCTCCAAGCCAGAGGCGCGGACGGGCAGCACCGCGCCCACTCATGGCGCGGCCGTAGCGCAGCGGAGGACGGCAAGGCGGGAACTATTTTGTTCGCGATGCAAAGGGGCCGCAGGCCCCGGCGGAAAATAGTCTCCCGCCGCCGTTGCGCCCGGCCCCGACTCTGGCCTGCTCCGCCTCACAAGAAAGGCCGAGGAGTTCACCCCACCAAAACCAGTGGAGGATCCCGGCCCCTGTTCCTCTCCCCTTGCCGGACACCCGGAGTGGCAATGCTGCTGCAAGAGAGGAAAGGGTGTGATGTCGCGAGATAAGGTGACGGCCGTATTGAGTTTCATGGTCGGGCCAAAACAAAAAAGGCCATCCCCTTGGAGAGGATGGCCAGCACGTTAGGCGCCTGCAACCTCTTCACCGGCAGAGGAAAGGAAGTCGGGCAGCGCTTCGGTTGACATGGCGTCTTCAGCCTCTAGGTCATCGTCCGTGTCAGGTGACGAAACGGCATCTGCAGAACGCAGTGCCTGCGGCACCCAACCCGAGCCAGAAAGCAATCTTTCGGCTTCGATGACCATCTTTTCCTTCTTGAGGTCGGAGAGAAGGGTCGCTGTTTCCTCACCACGTGCTTCGGTGACCGCCTCGGTGATGCGATCCTTGGAGATGCGGCTGAGGTAGTTTTCTGCTGTTGTTATCCAACCGACCTTCGCCATGTCCAATCCTAAGGCGGTGACGAGCTGGTCGGCATGGTGGAACGCGTCGCCGCGGTGGAGGTGCGGGGAGCGCACGGCATTGACGGCAAGGCTTGCAAGGTGTGTGAACAATCCTTGCCGCGTGGATCGGTCCATGGCGCGGACTGATGCCCAAAGGTCGCTGCTAGCTTTCGGAAGCAGTTTCTTCCACGCTATGTCGCGGTCGGCTATGGCTTTGGTCGGAGCCCATTGGTCAAGGCCGGGGGCTTTGCATGGAAACGAAGTATCCAGCTTGAGCTGCAGGCAGGTCTTACCTTGTGCGAAGGTGTAGTAATGGCCGAGAGCCAATGCGTGCACAACAGCGGTGAAGGCTATGTCGAAGTCCTGGGCCATGGCATCGCGGATGGCGATGGTGCGATAGGAGGTGAGGTCTTCGACGAGGCTGGCCGAAAGGGGCTTATTGGGTGCTTCCGTCTGCTCTTCCGTCTCGTGTCTGTTGGCGTGACCATTGGCATGGCCATTGTTGTTGCCTTCAGAATTGGCACCGTTCTCCTGCGGTTGGTCTTCGGCCTTGACGAAGCCTGCGTCAACCGCGAGCTGACCTTGGCGGTTTAGAGAAATGAAGACGCCACTTGTCGCCATGTCTTCGGCGGCGAACACCGGGGGCTTGTTCTCCAGCTGATGGATCAGCCCTTCGATTTCTTCGCGGCGGGCGTCCTGATCATCGTCGAGCTCATCTAGCTTTTCGAGGTCTTCCAGTTCAGCCGTCAGTTTGTGCAGCTGTTTCTGCTCTTTGGTGGAGAGTGGCGCTTCTTCGCCGATCAGGCGTTCGAGGCCCCATTTGGCGTCGTGTGGAATGGATACGTTGGCCTCTACCCACTTCCAGCCCATGGCGAGGTAGAGCTGGCGTTCTCGTTCCAGCGCTTCGTCGACGAGCCGGTTCAAGAGGTCAGCATCTTTCAGGTATCCGTCATTGGTGCTGCTGAACAGGTCGCGATCGACGACGCCGCCTGCATTTTCATAAACCTCAATGCCGATGAAGCGGACGCGGGGATCAGTTGAGGCGACGGTGTCTTCCGTCAGCAGGTGGCGGATATGGGAGGCGTCGTTATAGTGGTTCTTCAGGCGTTCCCACACGGCCTCCTGGCGGACGCGGTCATCGGTGACGCAGAAGGCCATCAACTGTTCCAGATCGATGTCCTCGTCGCGGTAGGCTTGCAGGATCGCGGGGCTCGCAGCGGCGAGGCGCAAGCGTTGGCGTACGAAGCCGATGCTCACGCGGTGCTTGGTGGAGATTTGGGTTTCAGAGCTTCCCGCTTCCTTCATAGCCTTGAACGCCCGGAATTCGTCGATGGGATGAAGCGGTTCGCGTTGGGCGTTCTCGACATAACTGTCGTCTTCTGCATGGCCATCGATTTTGATGACGCAGGGTGTCAGCGCATCCGGGGTACGGCGCTTCTTCTTCGAGAGGAGCTCAAGAGCGCGGAAACGACGCCCTCCGGCCTGGACCTCGTAGTGGCCGGTGTCGTTGCCCTCATCGTCACGCAGGGGGCGCACACTGAGGCTTTGAATAAGGCCGTTTGCGGCGATGCTTTCGGCTAGTTCGGCAACGGCAGTCTTGTCGTAGATGGTGCGGACGTTTTTCTCGCTCAACTGCAAACGATTGAACGGGATATCCATCGCGCGGGTTTCGGGGATAGCGGCGCCTGCGCGGTTTGCTACGCGGGATTTGTTTTTGGACATGATGAGGTCTCCGTTGGGTTCGGGCGATCGGGGGAAGCCTCTCTTCCTGCCCGGTGTCGCCTTCGCCCATTTCCGCCCCGCCTCTTTCTCTTGGGCGGCCGGAACTGAAAACCACCTAGTGAATACTGTGTCCGAGGGGTATCAGGCGGATGGTCCTAGTGTGGGTGCGTATCCAGAGGAGAAAGATATTGGTGTGTATAGAGCTCTTCAGCGCGTTGCGCGGGCACTGTGCCGTTCGGACGGCCTATTGAGGCCATAAAGATCGAGGGCAAGCCCATGAGGGCGTCGTACTTGGGGAAGCGGAGCAAGTCCTTGTCGGCTTGAATGTTGACGTGATGATTGAAGCGTTGAAGGCAGTCATCGAAGACGGTGGTGTTTCAAAAACAGTGCGTGAAATGGCGCAGAAGGCGTTGGAACAGTACGGAGGAGGCAAATTTGCGAAACACGCGCGACAGTGTGTGCTGAAGTCACAGCGGGTGGTTAAATTGGCGTCACATCTAATGCTGTATACTGATTGTGCAGGCAAAGTGCGGCTGTGAGACCTGCCTTTTGCCTTGTTTTGATAACTGTCGTTTGCCTCGGCATATTTGGTGCTGGAGCGCTTACGATGTACGAAGGCGCTTCTGCGAAGATCGGGGTCATCGAGAGCGGTTGTGAAGGTAAGCCGCTCGGTGCGGTGCGCATTGATAGCAATGGGAACCCGCAGATTTGCATTCGCCGTTAGCGCGCACCGCTGCAACGGCGCTGCTGGCGTTGGCCGCTGCATGGGGGAATGCGCAATCTAATTGGGGTGACATTGCCGTTATTTCAGCGACCCTTGGCAACAACAGCAACCGGCTCTGTGTTGGCGACGGCGGCAACCGTGTCACAGATATTGGATGCCCGACATATTCTCCATATGTAACCAGTGGAGGGCTCGTAGGGATCGGCACCACAAACCCAAATGCGAACCTCGATGTCTACGGTACGATATCCGCCACCAACTTCGTAGGCGATGGCAGCGGCCTTTCCGGTGTCACGGCAGGCATCATCGATCGCATCGTTTCGGGTAGCACTACCGCCATTGTGTGGCAGGACCGCAGTCTCACGATCAGCACGGCCGGGTCGCAGAGAATAATTGTGGGCGAGAATGGTTACGTTGGTCTTGGAACGGCAGACCCCGCAGGTCGTCTGGATGTCCGTGGTGCGGGAACGACCAAGTTGGAGTATTCGGACGGTGATAGCCTGGGCTCCGCCTTGGTGTTGCGTGACACGTTACCGAACGCGCAAAGTGGCGGACAAATCCTGTTTGGTTCTCAGCAAGGATTGGTTGCGGGCATCAAAAGCGAATTACGCAACGGTTCTGGTCCGGCGGGCAACCTGAATTTCCAAACGAGGAATACCTCCGGCGACATCCTGCGTCGCATGGTCATCTATTTCGATGGCAAGGTTGGAATAGGCGTTTCCAACACGACGTCAGCTGTGGCCACGACGCTGCTTGTGTCGGGTAGTTTTGCGGTGTCCACCAGTGCACAGGCAACGACGCCAAGTTTTTATGTCGGCACGAACGGCAATGTGGGAATTGGAACTGGAGCGCCATCCACAAACCTCCATGTTAGCGGTGCTGTCGACACTGGCGTCTACGTTGAAAGCAAAGGCGGCAATGTCGCCCAGATCGGTCTTCTTAACAGCACGGTAGGGGGACATTGGTATGCGTTTCGCAGTTGGGGGGCGGCTTCGAACTATGACTTCTCTTTGGACAACGTCAGCACGTCGGCACGGGTAATGACCGTTACCAGCCGAAGTTCTATAGGGGTGGGCACAGCGATCCCTTACTCATCGTTGACGGTCGTTGGTGAAGTGCAAGTGGGCAATAGCGGCAAGGCCTGCACCGCCGGTCAAAATACCGGTGCAATCCGCTACTCCGGCGGGTCCCTCCTTTTCTGTAACGCGTCCAACACGTGGACTGCTCTTGCCGCTGCGGGTGGCAATCCTGAAGACCGCATTATAAGCGGCTCCACCAGTGCCATTGCATGGCAAGATAGAAGCCTCACCATCACCACTGCTGGCGCGTTGCGGATCGTGGTGGGCGAGAATGGAAACGTGGGTATCGGAACGGCAGCTCCGATTGGTGCACTCGAGGTGTCGGCCTCTCCGGTAACGGCGGGAATCTACTCATCGAACTACGGCGGGGGTGGAAGCTCATCGGGTGGCGGCATCTGGACCTTAGGCGGGTTCACGCCTTCAGGCGCGGGGCAACGCTTGGGGGTGGTCGGATTTGCTGGGTTAAACGATGCATCGGCTGTCACCTATACGGCTGCCGTGGCCGCCTTTTCGGATGCGCCGTGGTCCGGGTTCAACAACACCAGCTACCTAACGCTCGAAACGACGCCGTTGGGTGGCGGCCGGAAGGAGCGAGTCCGAGTAGCGTCGAACGGCAACGTTGGAATTGCCACGCAATCACCCACGGCGACCTTGCAGGTCAGCGGAACTTTGATTGTTTCTTCCACTCTTACGAACGTCTATCCCGCGTTTTACGTGAGCTCCAGCGGTTATACGGGCATCGGTACGGCTGACCCGGGTTCTCAGTTGCATGTTTCGGGAACTGGTCAGTTGCGATTATCAGGTAGCTATCCTCGGATCACGATTGAGCCATTTGGCTTTGGAACGAACAATTTGTGGAATATCGACAACGGTTCTGGAACCCTTCGCTTCTTCACAGAGAACTATAGCTCCGTGAATGCTGGAGGATCCGGGGTGGTGCGGATGGTGCTTGTGAGCAACACGGGCAACCTTGGTATCGGGAGGGGCAGTCCGTTGGCTAAGGTGGATGTGCTCGGAACTATTTCGGCCAGCGATGCGATCCAGCTTGGCCAGAACACAATCCCCTGTGTGACCGGTGTTTCCGGTTCCATCCGCTACAGCATCGCGAGCAATACGATCCAATTCTGCACCGGAACCGGCTGGACAAGCCTTGCCAGCGGCACCACCGGCAACGGCCCTGCCGACCGCATCTACAGCGGTTCGGTGAGTATGACGACCAACGCCAACGGCTACATCAGCCTTTCCACTGCAGGAACTGATTGGGGCTACCTGAGTAGTGGCAACAGCTACCTTCCGACGTTGGCGGCCATGCGTGTAAGCAGCACCAACATCAGCACGACGAGCGTGGATGTGTACGGGGATATCCGTTACACCGGCAGCATCTATGATTTATCCGACCGTCGGAAGAAGGATGCTATCGAAGCGCTACCGTCTTCCCTTGAGAAGCTTGCTGCGCTACAGCCCGTGAGCTTCATCATGAAGGGGCAGACCAGCCGTGAGCTTGGGTTCATCGCGCAAGATGTGCAGAAGCTATATCCCGAACTGGTGGGGGTTGGCAGCGATCCGAGCAATACCCTGTCGCTGAATTACATGGGTCTGATTGCGCCGATGGTGCAAGCCATCAAGGAGCTGAAGGCGGAGAACGAAGAGCTTCGCGCAAAGATGCTCCGCCTTGAGCGGAGCCTTAAAGCAGAGAACCATAACGAGCGTATTCTGCTCAAACGGTTGGAACGCGTCGAGAAGCGGGCGGGAGCCCTATGATCGCTGCCCTGTTGTTGCGCACATCAGTTGCCGAGACCGGCCAAGACCATTTAAATAGGCTAAAATAATCTCTCTAATGAACCGCTTGCTTCGCCCTTTCGTTGTCCTTGGTCTGTTGGCCGCCGGGGGCGCGGCTGCCGATCCGTCGTTGGTCGGCTACGGAACGTCGGGTCTAACTTTTTTGGTTTCCAACGCCGGCGTGGTCACTGAACGGGTGCGCATCATGCCTGACGGCAAGGTCGGCATCGGTACGTCCAGCCCTGAAACGCTACTTGATCTCAACGGAACGCTCAAGGTCAGCGGTACCTTGGGCAACACATACCTACATTCTAACGGCTCGACGATTGAATTCACGCGAGCAGGGAACAATTTCATTCGCGCCAGTAGCGCATCTGGTGGCCTGGCCTTTGATGCAGGTGGAATGAACACACGATTGTTCATCATGAGCAGCGGGGCTGTTGGGATCAGCAAAACGAATCCGCTTGCCAAACTCGATGTTCTGGGAACGATTTCTGCAAGCGATGCGATCCAGGTGGGAACCAGCATGCTCATTTGTGGTTCCGGCATTCCCGGCGCCATCCGCTACAACAGCGGCAACCTGCAATACTGTAATGGATCTAGTTGGGCCACGCTCGGGACGATAACGCCTCCCGGTGCAAGTGGCGACATCATCTACAACAACGGTAGCGCCTTTGCCGTCGACGCTGGACAGTTGTTCTGGGATGAAACCTTCCATCGTCTCGGTATCGGAAATGGCGCCCCCAGGGCGGCTGTACATTTAACGGGAAGCCTTGCGATCGGAGCATCGAGCACGTCAATAAGCACCACACTATCGGGCGAAAATAGTATTCAGATAAACACAGATACCTACTTCGGCGGCACCTACAATGATCACAGCGGCTACCTAATCTACTCGGTGATGCCGAGCAGTTGGGGAACCGCAAGACTTAACTTTGCGCGCTCAACGAACTGGGGAAATTATGACACCTCCGAGCCCGTTTTGAGCCTCGGCAGCAACGTTGGAATCGGCACTACAGCACCTGGATACAGGTTGGATGTCAGCGGCTCTATCCGTGCGGGCACCGGAACAGGAAACAAAGGAACGGTGGTCCTTTCCGAAGGAGGTGGAGGGAATACTGGCTATGTCTCCTACCACAGCACCGCAGGAACACGCGTTGGCTTCACTGGCTATGGATTTGCCGGAGCTGGGCTCTATCACGCGACGGACAACCAAACCCCGCTTGTATTCTCGACAAGCAGCACAGAACGTGTCCGCTTCACCGCGGAGGGGAATGTCGGCGTTGGAGTGTCAAGCCCGAATGCGAAGCTGGATGTGAGCGGAACGATCAGCGCTACGACCATCATAGCCGCGCCGCCCATGATGATATTAGTTGATGAAAAGGCGACGACCACTGTTGGTGGTGCTTGTACGGCGGGGGCGTGGCTCACCCGAACCATCAACACGGAACGGGGCAACACGATATCCGGAGCGGCGCTCTCTAGCAACCAGTTCACCTTGCCCTCCGGGACTTATCACATCGACGCGGAAAGCAACGGGTATGCGACGAACCGCTTCCAGATCAGGCTCTTCAATGTCACCGATGCGGCAGTAACGAACTACGGAATGAGCGTGTATTCGGCGGGATCCTCGGCGGCAACGATTTCCCGTCTCAAGACGATCATAACCATTGCATCATCAAAGACCTTCCGGATCGAGGGGCGCTGCAACACATCCAGCAACAGCAATGATTTTGGCGTACCGACAAACTTCGGCGGCCCGGAAGTCTATTCCATGGTGGAAATCACCAAGTTGCAATAGTGGGGACTATACCTTCCGAGACGCCCATGATCATTTTTTTTCAAGGGTCTTCTGGCGTGGTTACCTTTTGGTGGGGATGCAGCTACCGGTGCAAGGAGTGCCGGAAAGCGCGCGTAAACAATACGTATGCGCCAAAAATTTCGAGGGTATTGAAGCGGAGCAGGCTCGGCTGACACGGAATTTTGAGAACACTCTGAAGGATGACCACACCGACTTTGTTCATTCTTCCACAATGAAGCCACACTCCATATTGGCGCTACGCGATTTCAAAAGTGCGCGGTGCAGCGGTACGCGAAGTGGGTTCTGGACCGATAGAGACCTCGTGGGGTCAAAGACGCGTGAGCTCAGTGCCGGGAAGTGCAAGTTGCCGTGAACAGAGTGTGGTCTACACCTCAAGCCTCTAAAGGAACTGTGCCCGCTCGAACGATTGCCTGCAGCGCTCTTAGAAACGCGCGTTTGTCATGCTCCGGCAGTTCCCCTAGTAGCGAAGCTACTGCCTGATCGGCAACGGGCCGTGCAAGTTTCAGCGCGGATTTACCGGCTGCAGTGATCCTAAGGACATGGGCGCGCCTGTCATTCTTGCTAATCTTCTTGCTCACAAGCCCACGGCCCGCCATCCGTCTCAACGCGTCGGAGAGCGTGGAGCGGTCGATGCGCGTAAGGGCGATGATGTCGTTTCCGCTCGGACGGTGGAGTAGGTCAATCGCCTCCAACACCGCGAACTGCACCGGTGTCAGGCCGCCCAGTGGGAGCGCCTGCATGTAAAGGGCGTCTACGCGTTGGGTAGCGGCATGGATGAGGTGGAGAAGGTAAGCGGGAGGTGCGGACCTGGGCACAGGGAAAAGCCCTATCACTTTTGCTCGTTTGTTCGGGCTTAGCTGCCGGTCGAGGGAATGGCAAGGTGGGTTGGAGCTCGGATGGGGCGATGCATGGGTCCACAAAGTATCGGTCTTGAAGTCTCGGACACCTACCCATCGACAACTTCGGTGGCGATCACCGCCTGTGCCAGCTGCGTTGCCTAACTGCGCCGTGTGGCGTTTTGAGCGGCGGAACGAGATCACTTCCCAAGGTCGGTGCGAACGTTGAATTAAAACGGTCTCCGCGGTTCCGTTGGACGTTGATCGGGAACAATCCCATATGTCGTGGGTTGGCGCATAGGGGAAGATACCTGCAGCATAGGATCACCCATGTCCAACACCCCGCATACCCTTGCCGATGACTTCCCAGACCAGCTTGATGCCATTCATAAGCTCAAGACAACGGATGCCCATTTCGCGCGCTTGCTTAAGGAGTACGATGAGGTGAACGACTTGGTGCATCTGGCGGAGACCAATGTTGCACCGGTGGAGCAGTTCGAGGAGGAAAAGCTTCGCAAGCGCAGACTTCAGATCAAGGACGCGATTGCCGAGGCACTTCGGTCTTAGCGGATCTGCCGCGCGTCGGGTATCGAACCGTAGCAAGCGGGATTTACCGGTGCGGGCTCTCTCAAGAGGAGAGGCCGCACCGGAAGCCGGTCGGGCAGGGTGGTGCCTGACACTGGCTCGATGTTGAGAGTAATGCCGTTTTGAATCGGTGAAACCCGTCCAAGCCCACACATCATTGGGAATTTTGTAACCGAACGTTTCGGCGCGAGCCTCTCGGATCATCCGGTTGCCGGTGCTCTCGAATTTGGAATGGCGCTATCTGTCACCGATGACAGAGCCGTATGCCTAAGATCCAGTCCCAACCCGGCGGGACTGAAGTGTTTCCGGTCCTCGCCGTTTCGTGTTCTCCGCACAGGCTTGATCCGGCATCCGGCCACTGCTCCTAGTGCGTGACGGAGCGGTGAAGGATCAAACCGTTGACTGAGAGTGACAGGCTAGTGGTCGGCCTCGATTGCAACCATGTATCGATTTCGATACGCTCTCGCCTTGAAAGAAGTTCGGATAGGCTCTTTAGAGCATCCACGTCATCTCGCGACAGCTTGGAGAAGCGCCAAGCCGCAAGTTCGGTATAGATTGCGATCCACAGTCTTGCATTCTTCATGTTATGTCATCCTGACCTCAACAAGGATTATGATACCATCTCCTAATGAGGCGGGGATAAAGTCAGTGGCCAAAAGAACAACAAACGCGGATATCCCGGTGTTAACGGATATGTCCGAACCCCTTAAGCGGACGCCCAATGGGGTCGATCTCCTCGTGGGGCAGCGGGTTCGGGTCAGACGGATCATGTATGGCCTCAGCCAACAGGGATTGGCTGATAAAATCGGTGTCTCCTTCCAGCAAGTCCAAAAGTATGAAAAAGGCTTCAACCGGATCAGCGCCAGCAAGCTCCAGCTGATTGCGTCGGCATTGGAGGTCTCCGTCCATTTCTTTTTCCAGACTGGCGATGAGCAAAAGGCAATTGAAGAGGACGGTGTATTGTCCCTCCTCAAGGATCGCGATGCCGTTTCGATTTTGCGGGCTTTTTCTCAGATCAGGGATCGCAACCTGCGTCGAGCGATCCTTGAACATGTTCGGAATATTGCCGCGTGTGATGACGAATTAACCCCGAAATCCCCTGTTAGTTGAGGCCTTCGACCCCAGGCGGAACAATATCCTGATCTGCCAAGCTGTAATCGATTTTTATGGTCTCAATGACGTCCACCAAGGCGGCTGCGACGTCATTGTTCCGCAGGTCCAGTGCATCGTGCGCCGCATAGATGAGCAAGCGCGCCAATCCTCGTGCCCGAATTTGGAGCTCATATGGGCTTGGCTCCTCTTGCGCTTCTATTGTCATTAAAAGACCGTGAGATTGTTTATGCTGCATTGCGCACCCTGAGTTCGAAACGCTTAAGCTTGCCGGTGAGTGTCTTAGGCAAGGCATCGACGAAGACGATCTCGCGAGGCGCTTTGTATGGCGCGATCACTGCCTTGACGTGATCGATCAGTTTTGCTCGAAGGGCATTTAGCTTCTTGGAGCCAGGACGAAGAACCACATACGCCTTGATGCTCTGGCCTGTCCGTTGGGAGGGAACGCCAATAACGGCGCATTCTGCGACTGTCGGATGCTCCAAAAGTGCGCTCTCAACCTCTGGAGCCGCAATCTTGTATCCTGATGAGACGATCAGATCGTCCATCCGCGACTGGTACCAAAAGTAGCCATCTTCATCGCGAATGTAAGCGTCACCGGTCACGTTCCATCCGTGGCGGATATATTCCCGTTGGCGATCATCGTTGAGATACCGACATCCCGTCGGCCCCTTGACGGCAAGCCAGCCGACTTCACCCGGAGATACCTCGTTGCCTGTATCGTCAAGGACGGTCGCCACATATCCGGGAACGACCTTGCCCGTGGACCCTGGACGGATCTTGTCGCCGGCTGCGGAAATGAAAATGTGCAGCATTTCAGTTGAGCCGATTCCGTCGATGATCTTCACGCCTGTTGCCAAGAGAAAGTCCTCGAATGTAGCGCGAGGGAGTGTCTCGCCGGCAGACACGCACTTGCGCAGCGACCGGACGTCGAATTCATTGATGATATCGAGCATGGCGCGATAAGCCGTCGGCGCTGTAAAGCATATGGTGGGCCGGTATGTTTCGATGGCCTGGAGCAATGAGGCCGGTCTCCCGTCCTCGAGAAGTAGGCTGCAAGCGCCAATACGCAACGGGAACAGGAGAAGACCGCCAAGCCCATACGTGAACGCGAGGGGAGGAGAACCGCAGAAGAGGTCATCCGAGGTTGGTTGCAGAATGTGCGCCGAGAAGGTGTCGCATATCGCGAGCAAGTCCCGATGGGTGTGAATCGCACCTTTGGGTGTGCCAGTGGTCCCAGATGTGAACGCAATCAGACAGGGTGCGTCTAAGCGAGACCGATATGCATCCAAAAAGCGTGTCTCGGTTGCCGCCAACGCGTCGATATCGTCCGATCCGAACTCGACTGGAGCAGGATGGCCCCGGTATGTTGTGATCGAACGCAGCGAAAGGCATCGGGAGCGGCATTTTTCCAACTCAGCCAGCAAGTCGGCTTCGCAAATAGCATGCGAGATATCCGCTTTGACGATGATCGATGCGAGTTCCCCTTGACGCAGCATCGGCATCGTCGAGACAACGATCCCGCCGGCCCGAATAACCGCGAGATGCAAAGCCGCAAGTTTCGGACTATTCCGTCCGCGAATCAGGACGCGGTTGCCAGGGATCACACCTAGCCGGTGCCTCAAGACTGCCGCGTACCGCAGCACGCGCACAAAAAGCTCGTCATAGGTCCATTTTGTAGTGGGGCTCATCAGTGCTGGGCGTCCCCCATGCCCCCTAGAAATCCAAATATCAAGAAGCTCCTCGGCCACATTCAGGCGGGCTGGGTATATTTGTCCTGGAACGTCGAGGAGCTCCGCCTGCAAATCTTGTTCGGGCATGCGGTCGCGAACAAAGCTGTCAAATCGTTTCGACATCAAGGTCACCCTGCAAGCTTGCGGTTGAGATTGTGGAACAAGACAGACGAGCGAATCCCACGCAGCCGTCGCGTCTCGCGGAGGGCAAATTCGGAGACATCGACGGTGATGCCTACGACTTCCATTTCCTGCCATTGGATGGGGAGGCCGAGCGGTCGCGGCGACCATCCCAGTCTTAGAAATCGCGGAATCCAGTAGGGCTCGGTGACGATTGAAAACTGTGAGAGGCCTTGCTCCAGCCCGAATTCCTGAACCCCGCACATGATTGAACATGCGACATCGCTGATCGCATGCGGCTCACGTTTCTCGGGAATGACGTAGAAACGCGTCCACTCATAGACGTTGGAAGCGCGGGGGATCGGACGTGCACTCGCCAATTGTGGGAAGACGTCGGCAAGCAAATGAGGCTTCAGCGACGGGATAAGGCGCGAGCCGCCGACAACCTTTTTATCGACCTCGTCAAGAAGCAGCAGGTAGATTGCGTCGTCATTGTCGAACTGATCGACCTCGCGTTCGTCGTCTCGGGCGAGGTCGTTCCATCCCCGTTCATGCACGTAGATCCGGTGCCGGATCCGAAAGCTTTCGTCTATTTGCGCGTGGTAGTGGTGGCGGTTCTCTCGGGTAACAACGTGAAGCATGTGGCGCCTCCGAACATAAATTCGGAGCAATGTCGCCACGGCCAACGGTCAGCTGGAATCCTAAGAACTTGGGATTCCGGAGAGGGCTGGAATGTGTTTTAAATAGGCAACCAGTTGAAATTTATAATAAAATCTCTCGGCGCAGAATGCCGTTCGCGACAGCTTGCGCCCGTGTCACTGCCTGTAGCTTGCGACAGATGTTCTGCATATGCGCAGTCGAAGTCGCGGCGGATATTTTCAAGATCTCGCCGATCTCCCAGTCGGTTTTGCCGCGCGAAACCCACTTTAACACCTCCCGCTCCCGTGGCGTAAGGCGGTCGGGATCGTCCGGCGCCGATCTATTTCTGAGACGAGCCCGATGACAGCGCGCGAGATCATGGGCATAGATTGACATCAAATGCAGCGCTTCGCGGCCGCGTGGCGGAATGTCGAGTTGGCGGCCTCCCATAGTTACGCAGGACTGCTCGCCGGCGCTGCCGATAAGCGGGATGCTGAAACCTTGGCTCAGTCCGCACTCCCCCGCTTCGTTCATGACTTGCTTTGCTTGCGTCGTGAACTTGGCCGATGCCACTTCGCTCCAGAAAAACGGACGGGTTGTCTCTCGCGTGTGTCGAGCCATGGGATCGTATCGGTAGAAGCCCTGCTCCATGTAGCGGTCGAACCAGAGTTGCGACCAACCGTTCAAAATCATGGAATTCGCAAGACCGGAATTCGGGGGAGGCATCTCGGTAATGAGAAAATTAGTAAAGCCAAATTTGGAGATTTCCTTCGCCAGCAAAGGGTATACATCGCTAGCTTTGATTGTACCATTTAGGCGATCGATGAAATCAAACGTCTCGATTTCGACCCGTGGCGTACGCATAAACACCCCCACCCAACGCAGCCCTGCACCCAGTGATTAGTTTAGGCTCGCAATGACCACAAGTCAGCCAAAAAGGAATTTGCGACGGTAGTACTTCCGTTGCAGATTTCCGTGCCCTGGGCAAACCGGGGGTCGGTATCGAAAGAGAATGCTGTTTCAGAGGTAAGCATCTATTAGCAGATACAATGGATGAATTCGACCCCGCCGTGGTAATCGCTTGATCCGAATGACTGTGCCTTGCCCTCGTTTGACGTTTCGACTTTTGCAAAACACGCTGATGGAAGGCCCGACGGTTGATGAGGTGGTTCAAGTAGTCCGTGCCTAATCCCGCGTCATCCAAATCCCCTGTAGGAATATTGATTGATTTCCAGAGGTAGCCCAACGCCCTGCTATCGAGTGATAGTGCGGCGATGGCAGGGGAAGCCGCACGCGTCGATGGACTCAAGGGTGATCCCTTCTCCAAAGGTGCATTCCACGTTCCTCACAGCGTTCAGGCGGAGCAGGCGCTTCTCGGTGCGATCCTGGTCAACAACCGTGTCTACGATGAGCTCCATGGGCTGCTGAAGCCGGAGCATTTCTATGTCCCCATGCATGCGGCGGTGTTCGAAGCGGCAGCAACGGTTATTGACGGGAGGGGCGGAGAAGCCAATCCCATCACGGTGGCGGAGCGGCTGAAGGGAACGTCATTCGACGCCGAACAGAAGGTTTTCCCGCATCTAACGATGATATTCGAGAACGCTTCTCTTGCCGCCGATGCAAAAAGCCTATCGGAGGTCATTCTGACCGCCTACCGGCAACGGCAGCTTATGGGGCTTGCCGAAAGCGTTCACTTGAACGCGCGTGGGTCCTCACGGCCGGAGGACGTCGAAGCCGTTTTGGAATCCGCGGGAAGCGAGATTTTCCGTCTCTCTGAAGCAGGGGCGAAGCAGGGCGGTGCGCAAGACATGCGCTCCTCGCTGATCGAGGTGATTGAGCTTGCGGCGGAAGCAAAGGCTAGCGGCGGCGGTCTGACAGGCGTTACCACCGGGTTCCTGGACCTGGATCGGCTGCTGTCCGGGTTCCAGCGCGGGGATCTGATTATCCTTGGTGCGCGCCCCAGCATGGGGAAGACCAGTCTCCTGTTGAACATGGCATATGCGGCGGCTGAGCGGCACGCCCGGAAGGAGCCGAACAGCGCACCCGTGGCGGTATTCAGCCTGGAGATGGCGCGCCGCGATCTCACGCAGCGGATGCTCGCGGCGGAAGTTGGGATTTCGGCGCAGAGGTTGGCGAACGGCCAGCTCAGTGAAACGGAAATGCAAAAGTTGGTCGGGGCGGCGACGAGGTTGCAGGTGTTACCCCTGTTCATCGACGACACGCCGGCCTTGACCGTTGCGGGGCTGCGCGCGCGGGCGCGACAACTCAAGCGCGCCCATAACATTGGGCTCATTGTTGTCGATTACCTGCAACTTATGACGGCGCCGATCCGAGGTGACTACAGCCGTGTTCAGGAAATTTCCCTCATCAGTCAGGGGTTGAAACAGGTAGCGCGTGAACTGGACGTGCCTGTCATCGCGGCGAGCCAGCTTTCGCGCCAGGTCGACGGCAGGGACAACAAACGGCCGTTGCTTTCGGATCTCCGCGACAGTGGGAGCATCGAACAGGATGCCGATGTGGTTTTGCTGCTGTACCGAGCCGAATATTACCTGTCGCGCGCGCTGGGTGCCGGTGATGCGGTTGCAACCGATGCGGACAGGAAGCGCCTCGCGGATGCGCAGAAACTGCTGGAGGAGGCGCGTGGCATCACCGAAGTCTTGGTTTCGAAGAATCGCAAGGGGCCAACCGACACGGTAAAGCTCTTGTTCGAGGGGGAGACCACGACGTTCCGCAATATGGATATGGGCAGGCGCGCATAACGAAAGATGGCTTAGCGCATTGGGGTGTCGTTAATCCACGAAGCGCCGGTGGACCGGCGCTTTTCTATGCTTGGCGCGAAGTTAGTAGTCGTAGCACTGCATCGCACATCCTTGGGATCCGGCGGTGCCTGACTTCCGGAGCTGGTATCCATCCGCGGAGCGGGTGATCGAGCAGGTGTGGCCGTGGTTGTCCTCGGTGGTGCTGAAGGTGACAGTGGTCATCACACAGAGATCGTGTTTGAACACGGCCGTGTTGGCGGAGCCCTTCCCGTTACCGAGGCTGTAGGACGCAGCATACTTGAGGGCCCCAGCCGGGGCCGCCTCAATCGCTGTGACGCGCGTGAGCAGGTTGTTGATATGGGCCTCAATGGTATCCAAGCGGGTTTCTAGCTTGGGGTTCCACCGCTGGACCTCGTTGTTGGCGCCGTTGTTCTTGATGGTAGTGAGGTCGGCCTCGGTGGCGTCCACATCGGTTTCGATCACATCGAGGCGGGCTTCCAGCTTGGTGTTCCAGCGTTGGACTTCATCCTCCGAACCGTTGCCCTTGATGGCGGTGATGTCCGCTTCCGCAGCGGTAACGCGCGCGTTCATGTCGTTGACGACGGCAGTAACAGCTGCGGTGGACGCTTCAAGGCGCTGCTCGAGGCCTCCATTGAGATTCTTCACATCGTTGTGGCTGGTTACTTCCAGTGCTTGCGTGGATACCGAGCAAAGGGCAATCGCCGCCGTCAGTACGGTCATTTTCAAATAGGTCATCGGGCCTCTCCTCCTTGGTTGGGCTCAAAGGCTTATGGAGGGGTGCCCGATTTAACCTGACAGGGGTAACGCAACCCTTGGTGAGAGTCAGTTCGCGGGGAGCCGGGTGATGCGACGAACGCGTGGTTTCGGGAGGGCGGATTGAAATGGCAGTCCCCGCAACAACCGATCTCTCCATTTCCTCACCGGCAACACCTTGATGGCGGCGAAGAGTGGCTCTCTCGGTGCACACTGAATGCCTAGAGCAGTATGCAATTCGGGTATTCAGGTGAGTATTGAACGAGTTTTAACCGAAAGTTGGGTGGACGGTCAGTGAACTGTGGGGGGATTGGCGGGGCAGCGGCCGAGCAGGTCTTCCATTTGTTTGTAGGTTATTTCCAGCGCATCGAGGGTATCGGCAATGCTCAAGATTGCAGCTTCGGCGGCGATGCGCTGGGAGTTGGTGTCTGGGGCGCTTGTTGGGGTAAAGGTGCCGAGCTGCGTCACCGTCATAGCGATTTCAGCGCGGTTATGGCGAAGGTCGGCGCGCGCCTTTTCGATGTCGCCGTTGGTAACGGGCAGCGGGTTTAGGGCGGAGACGATACGGACGTGGTGCAGGAGCGTCGAAAGATCGATGCTGGCCTGTTGGAGCTGCTTGGCGAGGTCGGCGAGGGTTATGGCTCTGCGCGCTCGTATGGGGGTGATATCGGCCAATCGCTTGCTGATGCGCAGGTAGCAATTGAGAAGGGTCTGCTGGAGTTCGGCGTCAACGCGGAGGGTCCGTGCCTGGAGAGCGCGGGCTCGAGAAGCGAGTGACGAAGGTAGGTCGGATTGGCGAAGCAGCGCGTCAACAGTCGTGAGCGCATACTCTTTGAAGTCCATGCGTTCGGAAAGTTTGGTGAAGATGCCGTGGGTGTCGGATTGGGCAAGGTTTTTCGAACGAAGCAGCGTGCGGGCCTTGGCCGTCATTCGGGCAATGTCCGATAGGTCCTTGGTGAGGGCATCAAGCGTATCACGCGGTGAGAGAGCCTCGATGAGATCGGCAATGTAGAAATAAGCGGAGCGGTGGTCGTTCACGCAGACAGTGTGGGCCGAAAATTCGTATTGGCAAGAGGGGGTTGGTTGAAAATTCGACGGGCTTTTCCACAGGAGTTCTTGCCAATGTTCCTGATTTGTTCCAATTGATGAAGGAGTGATGATTTCCTAGGAGGCGCTGATGGCACCGTTTGTATCGTTGCATGGAGCGATTTTTGATGAGCTCGAACGGCAGGGTGTGTTTGGGGTGGATGCGGTGTTGTTGGCGAAGGCTCTTTTCGATCGTTTCAGGCTTGAGGAGAGATATTTGCGGCGGCTTCCTGAAAACCCGCGCTGTGTGAACGGTGCCTGCGATGGGTGACGCATGCACGAGCGCTGGGATGATTTTCTGCAGTATCCGCGGTCATGGTCTCCGCGGGGGGCACATCGCAAACGCGATTTTGGGATTATCCGTCCCGCGCGGACTTTGGGAGAGGCGCGCGGGCGTCATATTTGGATCTGGGTAAACTGTCCGGGTCGATGCTCGATGATATTGGCAGTGCCGTTGACGCCGTTGATTATACGTTGGGGATGGGACATGCCGTTGGACGTTATGTTGCGGCGGGCGCGATGCACGCGGTGTGGATGTCTTGGATTAGCGATGCGGGAGCCGAGCTGGGATGGCGGTGACAGGCGGTGTGTCAGTGAAAGGCACCGGTGGACGGGTGAACCGAATAGTGGGCCGCGCTTCGGCGTGCCTGAGATGAAGTAATGAGGGGAGGCGGCAATCTGTAACCTCTTATGCCCAGACGACGAACCGTATGAACCTTGTGTTGCGGTTCGCTCTAAAGGATAACCGGACTGCGCTTTTTGAACCTTCCGCCGCGATCTTCCCTGGATACGAGGCGCCGGTCATACGCGTCGGAGAGGATGGTGAGCGGGAGCTGGAGGTCATGCGGTGGGGTTTTGTGGTTGCCGAAGGGTAAGGCGCCCGGCCGTGTCACCAACGTGAGGAACGATACCGTGCTCGGAACAAGTTCTGAACGTCGTCGTTCGAGAAGCGTCGTTGTCTTGTTCCGTTCACGAGCTATGCGGAACCGCTGGGACTGAAGCCGTCGTCGTGGTGGTGGCATACGCTGGAAGAAAAAGATGATGATCGGCCGTTGGGGACGTTTCCGGGTATCTGGAAGGATTATGAGGGTCCGATCCGGAAGGATGGGGAAGATGTGAGTCAAATGGTATTCGCGTTTATGACCTGCGGGCCTAATACCTTGGAGACGGCCGAAGCGCACGAGCGGATGCCGGTTCTATTGCATACCGATGCGGAATTCGATGTCTGGTTGAAGGGGTCTGAAGCGGACGCCCTTGAGCTTGGGAAACCTTATCCTGCGGGAGAAATGCGCATCGTGCAGAAAGGAAGCGCGCGGAAGGATTTGCTGGGACAAATGGCGGCTTAGCGTTAAGCATCAATCGGTCTGGAGTTTGGTTTAGGGCTGTCTTATATCACTGCCAGGAAGGCCTAGTTTGGAGTGGTTTCTATGGCAAAGGCAGCGCGGGCGATCAGCAAGCGGGATGTAGCGGATTGGTTTTCGGGACTGTCGTTTGACGTTCAGCAATCGGTGCTGGACGATTTCGGCAAGGCACATAGTCTTTCCAAAGAGCAACGCATCAACGTGCTCGAGAAAGAGATCGCAGCGCTGCGAGGCGGGCTTAGACAACCTAAGGATGCGGGTTTTTCGGTGAAGACGGCGTCGCCGAAGAAGGGCATGAAGGTCAAGCCGAAATACCGGCATCCGGAGACCGGAGAGACTTGGTCGGGCCGTGGTGTGCATCCGACGTGGATGCGGGAATACCTCAAGAAGCGTGGCAACAAGATCGAGACGTTGCTAATTGAGAAGTAGGCGCGTGAAGCGCCGATGCAAAAAAGGGCGGGGCCATAAGGCTCCGCCCTTTTGTTATTGGAGTGTCAGTTCGGGTTGTTGCTGGTGGAAGGGGTGAGGTGAGGCGAGCCCTTTCAATATTGGGTCGTGCAGGTAGTTGGCCCGTTTTACGGCTTTGAGCGCTTCGCCATTGAAGAGCATCATGCTGTCGGAAGTCAGGCTGTCCAAAGGTTTGGTGTTCCCGAGGTATGTTTGCAGGCCTTTCTTGGCCTGCGGAGATTTGGCTCCGAAGAACTGTTGGATGTTGCAGTTGTTGATGATGGATTCCCAGTCGTTCTTGTAGATGGACTGGAGCTGCGACATGTCTTGGAAAAACAGCCAGACGCGCATCCCGTAAGCCCGCATGAGGGTCAGAGCCGAGCGGATTTCGTTCACTTCCCCTAGCTGGGCGGCTTCATCGATGAGGAAGAGTGTCGGCTGCACAGGAGCACGTTTCCTGCGAGCGATGGCGGCCAGCATGATGCCGATCCAAAGGCGGATCAGCTTGCCGTGGCTGACCAGCTTGTCGGGCGGAATGATGAGGTAGATCGTTTGCATCGCGCCGGCGCTGACGTCATCGAGCTCGATGGTGCTGCTGGTGAGGGACATGTGCACAGCGGGCGAACGCAGGAACCCAAGGTGGGAACTTGCGGTGGCGAGGATGGAGGAAAGGGTTCGCTCCGAAGCGAATTCGGAGGTGCTGAGCAAGGATGTGAGGGTGAGACGAGGCTTCTTGGCGTTTTGCTCGGCAAGCTGGGGAAAGATCTCATGCATGGGGTGGTCGTCGAGCGACCCTTTCTTCAGTACCTCCTGCACATCGGCGAGGGTTGGTGTTCTGCTCATCCTTTCAAAAAGGGCGGTAATGATCTTGATGACAAGCGTTGAGGCGCGCTCGTCCCAGAAGGGGTCGCTATGGCCAAGGCTTCCGCCCTGCATACAAAGATGGGACACAACGGCGGCGTTGTCCTCGAAGTCATCTGAGCGGGGATCGATGAGGTCCATGGGGTTCAGGCTGTCGCCGGCGTCCTCGCCAGCTATCTTGAAGGGGTCGAGGCGGTGGACGATGTGTCCCATGCTGCGCCGGTGCGCGGCGGTGACGGCGTAGTTTTCGCCGCGCGGGTCTACGACGATGACGGGGCCTTGCCAGGTGAGCAGCGCTGGGATTGCGCAGGATACGCCCTTTCCGCTCCCCGTTGGGGCGATGGTGATAAGATGCCCTTCGCGTGAGGTGTCCCAAATAGGCGAGATTGCGTTATTGGCTGCTTCCTCATAACCGAGGAGTAAGCCGTTCAATAAGGTATTAGGTCGACGGACAATCGATTTCATAAGTTATTCCTCGTTGCGCATACCTTGACGCAATAAAGGCGCTTGGTTTTGGTCTAAAGTAAGGTGCCAATGGCGTGAGAAGGGGCCTGTTGCCGCGCTGTTACAGCAGGGTGCAGGTATCTTTCCCGGTGGGCTGGATAGTGGAGTATTGGCGGTAGTATGTTGGTGGCAACGAAAGTTGCTACGTGAGTAAGTTGAAAACCGTCGACGAAACTGCCCTGTGCGCCCCGTGGTCAGTTGAAGAGTACGATAGCTGGATTCGGGAGCAGGAAGAGCGCGATGATCAGGAGAGAGACCACATATTGGCGCATGTGATTATGCGCTATGACCCAGAATGTGAAGCCGCGGTTCAGGCCTTGGAACAGGTCAATTGGAAGTGTCAGGCACGTTCGGGCGGGGAGCGATAAGATAATGACCCGTATTCGAACTGCCGGGTCTTTTGTTAGGGCCGTCTACCTCGTGCGGTCCTTTTCATTTCAAGTCTCTGTCTATGCGAACTAAGTATCAAGGTGTTCGGTTGACAGACCAGCGCATCAAGGCGCGGGCGTCGTGAAGGGCATTGTGCGGGACGTTGGACTCCAGCGCTTCATCTGGATCGATGAGGCGGAAGCTAAGGTCGGGTTGGTAGGCCCGCCCCGGTGCGGTGGCGAGCAGATTGAGGAACAGGGCGAGGTCCTCATACCAGTCCATGACGATGAACTCGCCTTTGTGCCGGTGAAGGTAGTTGAGCAGCCTTTGTTGAAGCATGACATCGGAAATCGGCGCCGCGTCGAGGGCCGGAATGACGTTCTCCATATCCCCGATGAGGGTGCTGTCCGAAGGTGGTGCACGGCATACAACTCGTCTGCTTTTCGGCCTGAATCCGAGACAAGCGCGACGGAGATCTGCTCTCCCTGAAACCCGTTGAACTCGCTATCGAGGAACAACGTCATCAGGTCTGTCAGGTTGGCTGGATGAGGGTCAGCATGGCTGCTGCGAGGAACACGCTGCCGAGGATAACGGCCTTGTAGGTTGACGACGTACGCCAAATTTGTTGAGGGCTGATGCCGTAGCGAAAATGGATATCCCCAAAGCAGCGCCTATTGGTGGGGCAAGGGGGAGCATGGAAGATGTCATGCCGCTGTCCTCACAGAGGAGTTGCGTCGCTCTTTCCTAGGGTGCGCATCAATCAGGTCGCGGTGATGGCCGAGTTGCGCGATTATTGTGCGCAATCGCGTACCCGGCGGCGAGGGGCGTTCAATACCGTCGAGCATAGCGTTGTTGCTTTGATTTGGTTCCTTGCTTGTTCGATGCACGCATCAAGGGCTTCGGCCTCTTCTTGTCGCCCTTCAGTGTAGAGGAGCCTGCCTTCCAGTAAGAGGGCAGGGAGCGCAACTGTTGCCAGTTTGGTGTGTAGGGACCTAGTGCAAGTAGGATGACCTCGAGCTCATCGGCGCGTTGCTTGTCCGACGGCATGGCAGATTAGCGGCTGTAGTCGATCGTGGGGTTGCGTCGGCCGATGGTGTCCAGCGCATCGCGGACTATGGCGCGATTGCTATCAATGACGGCCGCGAGCCTATCGATCATGCTCGTGTGGATGGGGGATGCGCCAAGCCGCAATGCATTTAGCCGCTGCTGGAAGGTCACAGCTTCGCGATCCATGGCTTCGAGTGCGGTTGTTTGCATGTCCGGGATTTCTCCGCCAAGCTGGGGTATCTGTCCAGAATTGTCGCTATGTCATGTTGGTCGCTGTGAGACCGAATATAAAATCAAACACTTAGCGCCTGTCAGGTACACCATTTGTGCGCCATGCCATGTATCAATCAAGATGGCACCGAGTATACACCGCTTCCGTCAGTTCCTGAGCAGCATGACCGGGCTGAACCCACCGGTATCAAGCGCGGGCGGTTTGGATGGGGTAGTTGGTGATCGGTGGCGAGGATGGCGCGGAACTGTTGGTCGGGATGTTCCAGGTTTTCCAAGTGTCAATGGTTTCTCTAACGGTCTCGGTGATAAGGTTCGCGGATGGGATTGGAACGAACCAACTAAGCTTATCTAAGAATATAGAGGCGTTATACCGAACCTGGTATGCGCCTGTGTGCCAGTGATGGATCTGGTGTAAGGCTCCAACATTGCCTGATAGCCAGTGGTGCGTTTCAGCGAGCATGGCGTCAAGGGTGACAATACTTCTCCTCAGCGGGTAGCTGCCTTCCTTAGAAGCTGATACCTCACGATCGAACACCGCAAGCGCATCGGTAAGGTTCCGCAGCTGTATCGAGATAATGCCATGCTGCACCTCCGGCGTCGGCGCAATCTTGTGAGGTTCCCGCGCCATCGCCTCAAGGTATGAGGCTTGAACCACGAGGTTCTGCACGCACACCTTCACGAATTCCTCAAACTCCTTCTTCTTCCGGCGCTCTTCGGATTTGGACACATACAGCGCGCCCACGACGGCGAGGAACGACCCCACGGCCGAACCGATGAGCGAAGCCCATCCGTCGTCGATGGTGCTCCAGTCCTTTTCCCAGAGGCGGAAGTGCCAAACGAGAAAGCCCAATCCGGCAATGGCTGCGATTGATGAAACGATTTTCATTATGCGGGCCAACACGACACCAAATCCCCATAGCGGTTGGAAATTAGACAATCCTAGCGTGATCGCGCCGGAAAGCGACACTGTGTTTTGAAGAGAATTGGGGCGGAGGGGAGACGTAACGGGCCTTTGACGCAAAACCAGCGGTATTTGAATTCGTTTTCGCCGGTAGGGATGAGGGGTATAGGTGTGCCGGGGCAGAAATGACCCTAGCGGCGTCCTGTAGTGAGCAGCCCCGTGCATAACCGTGCAAATCGGCAACAGCGGGCGATGAGACCAAGAGGGAAGGGGGAGCAATTGCATACGCCCTGTGCACGGGCGCTGACGTGGCGCGGGGAACTCTGACAGGTTCGGAGGATGGAATCGACCTTGGAATGGACGGCGCGGATCATGCTCTGCGCAGCGGGCATGGCCGTCTTGTCATGTCTGATGTTGATGTGGTGCCTGTTGGTGTTTCTCCTGACCGGGCGGCTTCCTTGGATGGTGAGGAAATATTTCTAGGCAATGAAGGATGAGGCTCCTCCGCGAATAACGGCGAGCGCGACACATGGTTGCCGTTTTATGTGGAGCTGTGCTTTTTGAGTGATTGAAACATTAGCAGAATCATTGCGGTATGAGTGCCGACGGGTCGGATAGGCCGTATGGACACCGTTCGGCGAGGGAGGTAGATTGCTCCCATGATAGAAGCCAGCGCGCCCCAAAAGACGTGGCACCCGCCACCTCTCTTTCTCAGCGACGAAGCAACAATGCGCGTCGATGATGTCTTTCATCGTTACAAATCGGAAAGATCGCTTGCTGCATCGGAAGTTGAGGCAGCAAAGCATTATGTCATGCATGGGGATTGGAAGGAGTACGATCAGCTATACGTAGCACTCTACACGGTGCACCTCGGAGGCGTGAAGATGATTGCGCCTATTAACGTAGGGTACGATGACCGCATAAAGAAGCGCGTCGGCGTATACTTTTCCGACGACATCGTCAGGATCGCTCATCCGAAGAAGCTTCTAGATGAGCTTGGCGTCGCATCAATGGTCCGTTTCAAGTCGATGTTCGAGAGGTGCACGCCTTTCACCACCAGCCTCAGCTCGGTGGGCTTTGGGTGTTTCTTTATGTGTTTCGACTTTGTGATGCCTAAGCGCGAAACTCTGGCAAATCTATATCCTGAGATGTCGCTAAAAGAGGCGGCACAGGAAATTTTCGATTTCCATCTGGGTGTGGAGAAAGTTGCGAAGATAAAGCGCGATTTCGAGGTCGCGTACATTGCAAGAGACTAGGGTTGACACTTGCATGACCGTTTGGTCTGTTTCAGTCAGTTCAACTCCTATGTAACAATCCTGATGTCCACAAAATTGAAAACGCTTTGTCTTGTGCCGCTGCATGAGGAGATGAGGTATATCGATGAATACCTGACTCAATTTGCAAATCCGCGTTTCGTGCGGCTTGACGGGGATGAGTTCGACCCCTCGAAATCTGAATTCACATTCTCTCGGCGCGGTCCGGATAGACGTTACAGAGAACTGACCTTCGTCGTTCTGGATGCGGGAAATCGGCATGTGATGGGTAACGTCGCGACGGTGGCGGCGGTTACCGCTGCGGTATTGAAGCACAATCCTAGCTATTTGGTGTTGGTCGGACTGGCCGGTTCATTGGTTTCCGCTGAAGTTGGCCTCGCCGATGTGGTGTTCTCAACGGCGGCTAAGATGTGGGCACCGGATAAGCTCAAGCTGCTGGATGAAAAGAAAGAGGTTTTTGCCGATGTCAACAACCTCCCGGATGAAAGACTAGACGAGCTAAAAAAAGCTCGGAAGATTGTCGTGGATTCGCGCAAGTCCGTTGCCCAAAAGCTGTTTTTCAGGTTCAGGAAGGATTTGGTTGAGTGCCCACAGTCATCCACTCGCAGGAAAGCCTACAAGGTTCATTTGCGGGATAAGCCGATGGAAGAGCTGATACCTTGCTGCGATAAGGTATTGGATGGATGCGAGCCGGAAGTGATATCCGCATTGAAAAATATGGATCCGAAAGTGTTTTTTGGAACCATCCTTGGGTCGGAGTGGGTTGTCGATAGTGCCACCTATGTTGAGTTCGCGCATGAGCGCAACAAGAGCGACAATTTCGACTATTACAAACAGAAGGACAGTCTGAAAGCGAAGCCGGGCGTAGAAGGTGAGGGTGCTCGTCGGAACCGCCGGTGGGACAAATCGGATATGCTCGCTGTGGATATGGAATCTTACGGTTTCTTTATGGCTGTTGAGGCCTTGAACGCGAACGGACAGAGCGTCCAGGCCTTCAGCATACGGGGAATAAGCGACCTGGCTTCTGGAAAGAGCGAGCTGCAGGACCGCACTGAAGACAGGGTGCGCAACGTGTGCGTGCGCAACGCCGCGGCAGTTGCTGTCGACTTTATCCGAGCGGTGGAGAGATGGGCCGGGTGAGGCGCAGTCGCTCAAGTTCATCCGATTGATGGTTACTCGTTTCATCCCGCCGCCTGTCCGGCTTCACGCCCTGATAACCGGGCGAGGGATTTCTTAAGCGCACTGTGCCATGACAATCCCGACTTCGCCTTCCAAGCGCGCCGTTGCGGATAATCGATTGGCTAGATTTTGCGATAACGGGATGGCGGATATCGCGGAGGGCAGTATCATCCTCGCGGCCATTCCTTAGCCCCTTGAGCGATTGGCGGTGCCAGTCGCGCTGTGGCAGGACTCCACTATTACTGCACCAACAAGAATGAAGAGAAGCGCCAAAAACTTCAAAAGAAGCTTGAGGAGATGGGGAAGCTTCTTAAAGAGAAGTCAAATGCCAAGAAAAAGCCTTCCCGCGAGAGGGAGCAAAGCCTGAAGGACAAGTTCTCCGGCTTGGTGGCAACGACACGATGACGGCTCTGAAATAGAGCGCCGTCAGGGTGAGGATGTGAGAGGCGGCGCGGCTATTTGAAAAGATCGTCCTGCCTATGTCGGGACACGGCTGCGAAAAAGGGTGGCATGTGAGCTTCCCTGTCCGCCCATTCTTTGAAGAAGCGGACAGCACCACCGGCCGCCTCAAGCGTTTCCTGCTCCAGTCCGTGGCGGCAATAGCCACCTACGCCAAGTGGGAATGGAGCATCCAGCGGTGCGCGAAGCGTAATGACGCTCCACCCAGTGATTTTCCAGTTGTGCGTGGTCGAGATGCGGCAAGTGATGCCACGCCATATCAGTGTTTCGTGGGTCGTTTGCTCGTTATCCGGCATCGGCCACCTCGTTGCAGACGAAGCTCATGAGGTAGCGGGCGGCTTCTGAAGCCTTTGCGGCGGCGGTGAAGATGGCCTTCTTGTCCCCTTTCATGACGCGGAGCCAGTGGGCGAGATACTGGGCATGGTCTTGCCGGGGTCCGGCGGAAATGCCGAGTTCGGCGCAGACGAAGGCTGCTCCAGTCTCGGCAATCAGTTCTTCCATGCAGTAACTGTCGCTCGAGAAGCGGCCGGTGAGGTCCCGCCCCAGACGCTTGGCATGGCCGGTGGCGTGCACCAGCTCATGGGCTAGCGTGGATTCGTAATGGAAGGTGCGTTCGCCGGCGTCGGGTTGCCGGAAGCAACGCTCATCGGGCATCTGCACAAAATCGAGCGCAGGGACATAGTAAGCGGCTTCGCCACCCGTGCGGATATCGATGCCGGTGGCGGCCGCCAAGCGACGCATGGCGTCATGGCGCTGCAACGGCTCCATAACGGGCAGGGTTTCAATCTCGTACCCGTCGACTTGGTTTGCGTTGAAGACGAACGAATGTTTGCAGGCCAAGCGCTTTCCATCGTCGTCGTCACCGGCAGGTTCCACGTCATATTGTTTGTAGAAGACAATGAGCGTGCCTTTCTCACCGGCGCGGACACGGGCTCCTATCTGCTGCCACTGCTTAAAGGTGGCCCACAATGCCGTTGGGTACCTCATCTTCTCTGCCTGGCAGAAGCAGATGAGGGTATTGATGCCAGCATAGTAGTGTTTGGTGACAGCGTTGCGCGGCATTGCGTTTGTGAATCCGCTCCGCTGCCACGGCATGCGGTATTCGCCGGGGTTGGCTTCGATGGCGGCGACGATCGCGTCCGTTACATGCTGGTATACGTCGATGGATGGCTTCCTGGTCATGGTGCTTCCTTTCGTTCACAAGCCGCGCCCGATGCGCGGCTCGTGCGCCGAATGGAAGCCGGGACGCGCGGGGAGCCCCGCACCCCGCAGGGGCGCGCGGAACGCGCGAGGGAATCCTTGCGGGGTAGCCGAGCCGGCTTAGGCGCACGCTCCGAGACGCGCAGCGTCGTGTCGGAAGGAAGACAAGGGAAATGATTGCCAAAAGGTGGCGACGGAAGTATGTAATGGTCCGTACAAGGAAAGTAAATCTTGTGGATGCTCAGGAACGCCTGGTTCTGCTGGAAATGAACCCGGAGCGCTATGCGACGACGGGATTGGATTGGGGCAACCCCAACCATCGTAAGGATATTGCGAACGGTCTATTTCAGACGTTGATGGGGAATTTGGCGCGTCAACAAGGCGTCGTCTGTCATCCCGAGCGCGATGCTCTTCGCTTGAAGCAAATGCGTATTGAGCAGCGGCTGGCCGTAGCGGAGCGGGCATTGTACCGGGAGGGACAACATTTTCCGCGTCGGGCGGAGGATGCGGTTGTCATCTACGCCTTGGAGAAGATGGCGGATTCATTGGAAGATGGTGCGAGCGCGTGGACTCATTCGAGGGAACATAAAGCAAGCAACGTTCTAGCGGGTACGATGTTGGGTGTTGCCGTCGGTATGGCTGCGGCCGTGCGTGATGATGAAGCTTTAGGGCGCTTCTCGATTGGACCGTTTGGGGGGCTTTCGAAGATCGGCAGCTTGGTGACACGGCCGGATGTGTTGGTGGAAATGGAAGACTTTCCGGCTTTGGTGGCGCTGGTTGAACAGGCTCGGCGAATTCCGGTCGGACAGGGTGTTTCGCATGTGAGCGGGCCGAGCATCGAGTTCCATAGGCTGCATGATGCTTTGCTAAAAACGATGCAGCGACGTGAGCAGGGGCGCGACTGTACCTCTTAGTGGAGGCGTTTATTGGTGAGGACTTCGTAAATCCGGGCGCCGGTCCACCTGTCGAAAATGGCTCTACAATCCAGGCAAGCGATGGCCACTCGCATATCCTATAACATGTCATAGATCCAGATCGTGTGGCGATAGTGGGTATTGCCGCCGTAGTGATGGCGAATGTCTTGGGGTATTTCCTCGCCTATCCAGGTTGTGCCGCACGCTGGGCAGGAGAGGGGGGAGAAATTGGTCATTTGTCCGGTTGGGGTGGCTGTTTCATCAGCGCGACAATACCAAGGATGACAAGCAGGGCGGCGAGTGCGAGTAGGCCGTAGTAGAGGCCGGGGTGGAAGCACTTCGTGCTTGGGAGAAATTCGCCCACGTGGAAGCACTGGATGCCGAGGATGCTGGAGTGCTTGATGGTGACGAGTGTTGCGACGCCGACAATAAGGCCGAGGATGAGCTGGGGCATGATTGTGACCTTGCGTTGATAGGTGATTAGGTGCGCTTGCAGGAAAGCCGCGTCATCATCGTTCCTTTGGGCATGTAATCGTTGTCGTTGAGGCGCATGATGCTACCAAGTGCACCGCCGTCTGGGTCTTGGATGTTTGGAAAGACGGCGTGGACGGTGAGCTCGCGTGTTCCCCCCGTGAGGATGCCGATGCTGCTGGCTCCTGCGACATGCACGGTTTGTCCGATGATAGGCCGCATGTTTCCCATCTTCACTGCGCCGGTTTGGAAATCGAGAACTACCTTCAGATCCGGGTCGCTGATTTCGGGATTTTCGGCCTGATACTGCCCATTGATGGCAGCGTTTCTCCAGTGTTGAAGGACATTGCAGGTGAAGGTTTGGGCTTGGGCGGTAGCGGCTAGGAATAGTGTGGTGGCAACGATGAAGATGCGCATGGACGGCTCCATCAGTTTTCAGCTTTGTTGGGAGTGCTGGATTTCCGGATGACGGCTGTGTTGGCCCATCCGCGCACGATTGGGGCGGCGTTAATGCGGCTCCATTGGCCGTCAGGCGTGGTTTCCTCGATGACGAATTCGATGTTCGCGCCAAGGGTGCTCATCAATGTTCCCGTCAGCGACGGCTGCTCCCGAACATTAATGTCGGCCGTGGTTATGCGGCTGCCGGTGGGTGGGGCAGGAGATGGAGTAGCGGTGGTGAAGGGGAGAGCCTTGTGGAGTTCCCTCTGCTTTGGCGGGGGTTGAGCCTTCGCAAGCTCCATTACCATCTTGGCATAGATGGTATTTCCAAAGACTACGGCGCGGTCGACCAGTGTCACGTGCTGGCGTTCACATCTGCCCGCGTTGAAGCGCACGAAGTTTTGCTTTTGCATGATGTCGATGCCAGCTTCCTGAACCGCGATGAGGAATGGTCTGGCTAGTTCGACGTCTTTGTCGCGCGGTGTAGGAATCTTCGCGATGATGGTGTTGGGTCGAAGACCGTGCCGTCCGCAGGTGCTGTCCACTTCATGAGTGACCGGGAACGCGTTGTCGATGCGGGCTCCGTTGTCAACAAGGGCTTGGAACAGCTGTACGTCGAATTTTTCGACCGCCTTCTCGATGGGACGGTCATAGTTAGGATCCGCGCCACTTTTAATGAGCGTGTCGATGATTGCGAGCATGATGCTGCGGCCTTGCACGTTGTTGCGCCATGCGAAATATTCCTCGACGCATCGGGGCAACGGTTGCCTGCGCCAGTGCTCCCACCCGGTCTTTATGTGCTTTGCGGTTGCCCCCGTTGAGAGCGCGTAGTTTATGCGGGCTTGCGTGCGCTGAAGTCCGGTCACGCTGGCCAGCTGGTTGTTGGTTCCTGCACCCACGTTGATGCAGAAAAAAAGGCGAAGACGGGGTGCACGCCGTATTCTCCGGCGGGAATATCGAAGGGTTGCTTCAGTTCCTTGAAGACGTAATCAAAGGCTGCATCGCTCATGGCGTTGAGCTGGCCGCCTCCGTCGAAGAACATCCATTTGACGAAGGGCTGGCCGTTGAAGTTGTTGGGGTCGAGCGCGCCCAATTCCATGATGTCGCGTGCCTTTTGAACCTCTCCGTTCTTTGCTGCTTCCAGGAACTGATACTGGCTGCTGCTGAGGCTTTTGGCGGAAGCGGCAGGGATAAGAAACAACACAGCGGATATAAATGCGGACGCTGCAAGACATAGGCGGCATGCAAACATGAAAGTGCTCCAGTCAGGAGAATGAGCGGCTGAAGGCGATCACGGCGATGAATGGATTACGGGCTTGAGGGGGGCATTTGGTTGAGAACGATTTCCACGACCTCGGAACCGCGTCCGGCGGCGAGGAGCATGAAGATGAGCGCCGCCCAGCCAATGATGGGGATGAACAAACAAATGATCGCGAGCGGCCAATTGAAGGCTTTGCGTTTGGACAGCGTGATGTGGTGGCCTTCGTCGCGGAGGGTTTGAAAGCCGCGAGCGGCGTAGGATGTTATCGTGCTGCGGAAAGCTTCGGGCGTCTGCACGGTAACGGTGCTAGGTCTGCTCATGGATTGCCCCTGGTAAAAATGCGTGATGATGCTGTCGGAACTGCTGCGGGCGGTAAATACGGTGATGCAATAGCCAGCGTGATTGACGAAATTCCCCCTGTTAGAATTTCGGTGTGGGCGTCTTCTTGGGTTTGATGGCGGTCTGTTCGACGTGCCGTCTCCGGAATTCAGACGGCTTGCATCCGAATTCGCGAACGAACCGCTCGGAGAAGTGGCGTTCGTTGTCGTACCCCGCGCGAAGGGCGACATCGCGCACCAGCATGCGTGTGTGAATGAGCAAATGGCGGGCAAAATGCAGTCGTGTGATGCGGATGATTTCCCCGGGCGGCGGGGCATTTAGTTTCTTCAGTTCCCGCAGGAGGGTGGCTTGGCTGATGTTGTCGAGGCGTTTGGCTAGGTTATCCAGTGTGAGGCGTGTTTCCCGTATGGCGAGCAGAGAGCTTTTGCCGCTGCGGGTGGCGTCTCTTTTGATTGCGTCGATTGCCAGCCATTCTTCCTGGACCCACCGGCACGTGAGGTCGTAGACCCGTGCGAGGAAGGGGGATTTGGGCGCGGCAACAGGGGCCATTGGTGGGTATGGAGGAGTATCTTCGGCGGGTATCTTGAACGACTTTGTCATGGGCGGAATACCGATGCCGGAGGAACGCGCGGCATCATTTGGACCACCAGCTTGCTGCGCAAGCGGGTATTTCCGCTTTGACATGAAAACCCCTGATAATGACGACATAACCACGGCTCTGTATGCTGACGACGGCTAATGGACGGACGCGTTATCGAGGTTGATGGCGTCGAATCGTTTGACGGCAGCGTGGAAGCTCGTGGGGTTGAGCCACAACCAGGTGAACAGGATCTGGCGGGGGTCCATGTTTCCTTTTTTCTGGTTGCAGTCGTAACAGGCGAGCACGGTGTTCTTGGCGCCCCGCGATCCACCCCGAGAGATCGGGATGAAGTGGTCGCGGCTTGGAGCGTCGGGGTGAGGTTGCGCTTTGTCCCTGGCGACGATCTTGCCGCAATAGACGCAATGGCCTTTGAAGCGGATGATGAGGGTTTCGATTTTCACGAGACGGGCAATCCATGGCTGCGCGGTCGCGCGCAATGGGGATGCGCGGCGTTCGCGGGGAGAACTTCCTATTTATGGTCAGTGAAGCGCTACGTTGCGCCTGCGTATGATTTCCGGGAGGATTGCGGCCGGGATGTAGACGGCTTTGCGTCAAAGTTCAGGCGTGGAAATCTGGCATAACCCCTTTAGCGCGATGTGTTATCGACCGGATCGATTTGTTCTGATGGGAGGAAGCGTTCCGGAGGGGCTATGTTGATTGCCGCTGATAGGCGTTGGGCATGATCCCATTGGAAGACGTCGTTTGTTTTACCGTTTAGTGCAAGGGAAAGGTTGGCGTGTTTCACTTTGATTATTGAGGCGGCTTGCTTATCGGAGACGCCGTGTTTGGCCCAAAGTTCTGATGCATGGCGCCATACCTCTTGTGGGTTCTTCGCGCTGGTACGATAAAACACCCACTCTCGGGCTTCGTCCGCGGAAGGTTGTCTAGAGAGCTCGTCAGCGGAGATATTCAAGGCGGTGGCAAGGGTTGAAATAAAATCGTGGTCCACTGCTGTTCGACCTTGAGCCAGTGCGGTGGCGAGGTATGCCTTTCTCTTTAGGACCTCCCTTAGGGGCGCACCGGTTAGGCTGAGGCGGTGCAAATGGTATGCAAGGCGCGCCTCAAGGGCGTCGGCGTCTTGGCCATCGGCTAGTAAAGGCCACTTGTACGGCAGTCCGTTTGGCTTTCGTTGTGAAAGCCTATGAAGGACAGCGCGAATGAAGCTGACACGTGTCAGTGCATTGGCGATCAGAAGTATGCGCTGTGACCGCGCCTATACGGAGGCGGAGTGGGTGGTCTGGAGTGAAAAACAACAGGCCCTTATTCGGAGGTATCTGTCGGAGTGATCGTGCGCGGGAATAATTTTTTGGTTCCTCCCATTGCGAGAACTTATGTCTGCCCCATACTGCAACCTAGAAGCTCCTGCTTCCGCATGCCCTCCCGGCGCATGTGGAGGGGGAGAGCGATACGTCAATGATTGAATATTTGCCTGTGTTGAAGGTTGCGGCAGTCGGGTTTGGGTGGGTTGCCTTTTTCTTCTTCGGAATAGCCCTCGGCTATCTCATTGGAGTTGGCTCAGTCCAATTCGTGGAGGCTGTGCTGAAAAGGTTGGAAATCGAGACAAACACCTTCTTCGAAGGGTGCCGCGACATAGCAGCGGTCCTCGGTGTTATCGGAGCGCTGCTCGTGATTGTCGTGGCCGCCTATCGGTTTCATTCTCTCTAGTTATCCACCGACACCAGCTGGTGTCGGTGGTTATTTGTGCGTGGTCGGTCTTGATATGGAGTGACGTTGGCGGGGTGTTGGTCGGTCTATGCCACTTCGCATAAAATTTTAACGCTGGATTTTTGGCGGATTTCTGCGGTTCGTATAATGCTAGTTATGTTAAATAGTCAGGCAGAAGAGCCGGTGAGGGTGTCTGCTAACCCCGCTATCAATTCGATAACCCGCATTGAAGTCGTGATCGTCTGCTTTGCCGAGAAAGCGGACAGAGTTCAGGTAAGAAGATCAGGCATTAACATAGCAAGGCAGCACGTCCGCTGTTGTCCAGAAAGCATCCACCTGATCGGTTCACTTCGCGCATGCGGGTGCGCGAGGACCACAAGCAAAGAGAAGGGGCTCCGGTCGCACACTAAAAATCAGGGTTGTGCTTTTTCCAGCGATGACGCCTCACACTGAATGCTTGAGTGCGAAACTCGACGCGCTGGATCTGATGGACGGTGACGCTGTCGGTGATGATCCGCAGCGTGGACTCGCGCGAAGGAGACTGAATAGCGCTGGACGGGTCTGCCAGAAACGATGACAAGTCCGGCCAATCATTGTCATCCGTTATTCTTTTCTCTTCCTTTTGGGGTGGCGAAACCCGTTCAGTAACGTAGTAGTCATTCTCCCAACCCTCTTCGCCGAAGTGACCGGTTCGCGCCGATATCTCCGTGCCGTCGGGTATTTCCATTTCCTCGACGCGGGCGGCTTTGTGAAAAAGGACTACATTGAGGACGTTGCCTGCGACCTGAACGGAGGGAAAGATGATGCCATCGACCGAGGGTGATTCCTGGGTTGCAAGGTAGTCGGCAATGGCCTGAGTAGCGAGATAGGCGAAGGGCTCGTCGTCGGGCATGACGGGACGCGTGATACGCGAGCTGAGGGAGCGTAGGAATTGCGCGCGCTCGAGGCGCGCGGCGTGGCCCGGATCAAAGATGCTTCCGGCGATATGTACGTCGTTAAGCGCGGTGAGGTCCAGCAGGCGAAGCTTGCGCAGGATTTCGAATTGGGCGACGGCCACCTGGCTTCCGACCGGCGGGCGAACTTCGGCAATGGCGGTCATGGCATCCCCGGCGCCGTAGAATACCGAGATGCCGCGGGCATTCATGCGCCCAGCCATAGCCAGTGGCGAGGGTGGCGAGCCGAGTAGCGTATCGGGCCGGCAAAGTGCCGCTTCCAGTTTGCTGTCGGACTGGAAGACGCGCGCACGATAGAGAGTATGGAAGGCCGTTCCGGGTCCGGCGTCGAGGATCAGTGGGCGACCGTCACGAGCCTTGAGTTGATCAATACCCTCAAATATCGACGCCAGATGTTTGGCGGCGGATCGGCTGAAAAACCGCGCTTCGGATCTCAATGAAGTCTCGAAGTTGCGCCATTCCTCCTGCCAGCTCTCGTCGCTTAGGCGTCTGGCTTGGTAGTATGTGTCATCGTCGAACTCGGTTTCCTCACCCATTTGCTGCGACTCAAAGTCAGCGTTTTCATAGGCGAGAATCTTCTGTATGTCCTCGGCGGCTTCCTCAGGAATTTCGGCCGCCTCCGTGATGGCGACGACGACTGGATCGCCATGGCGATACCATTCGTAGCTACTCTCTTTGTCACGCATCAGCATGAATTCGAGGTCGTCCGGCTGGTCGGAAGTGCGGCGATAATGCCGATCGAAGGCGGTTGCCACGCACTCGGCGAGCTCATCCAAATCGTAGCTGCGCCGTGCCGTGCGGCAATAGCTACACCGACGCCGCTTTCCTTTAGATCTGATCTCAGTGCTCAGATATTGTTCGCCGACGCAGTCGATGCAAATGCGCTTGGCTTTTAGTGCCTGGATCTCGTCGTGGGTCATGTTGTCATGCGCGTGAGCCGCCTACGCTCCAGTAGACTTGGGAAAATCGCCCAAACGTTAGAGAAGATCAAATTGCGGCGTGGCTTCCAAAGCACTCTGGATCAAAAGGCTGTCAATCTCGCCCAAGCGGTTGCGCTGTCTCGGGCTCAAGTCTCTTAGGAGACGTAGGGCTTGCGCTTTGGTGGTGGCCTTCAGCAATTTCGAAGGCAGGCGTTCAAGAAGCGGTAGCGGAAGCCCGCTCTCATCTAATTGCTTCATCCAAGACGGCCTGAACCAATTCTCAAGCCCAACATAGTATGGTCCATAGTCGGCAGCTTCGTCACCATCCTCTTGTCTGACGAGATCTTGAACTGCCACGATAGCTCGGGGAAATGCAAATTCGCACGCCTGTAGGAAGCGAAATGCTTCATCCACAGCCATTCCATGTTCATCATCCTCTTCGCCAAACTTGCGGACAAACCATGCCAGGAAAACTGGCACTTTTTTAATTCTCCTTAGTTCAGCCCACGCCCACGCGACCTGCGGAGCCGTCTTCAATCCCAAGGGCGTTTTCTGAGAGCGCACCACGGGAACCACGAGTCGAGCGAGCTCCTTTCTCTGATCAGAATTCGGAAGCCCGCGCCAATGGAGCAAGTTTTCATTCTCCTTCAGCGTTGCCCTTACGGCCGCTAGCAGGCGAACAAGCACTTGCGTTCCGAGCGCACCATGCTCTCGCAGTATGGCACTAGACAATCCCGTCAAGCCGGGGAGCTCATCTTGTCGCTGCTGACCATCGGGCGACAACCGACTACGCTCGACGTTCATGAGGAGAAAATCGGTAGCGTGGTCTGGGTCAGAGAGGATGGGGACGTCCACAACTGTGTCTTTTGATTGTGGAGGCTCATGATAAAGATAAGCGTTTCCTACGAAATGCCTCATCATACGACCGACGCGGCCCCGGATGTTGGCGAACGAGAAAAAGTCAAAGTCCGTTCGGTTTATTTTCTTGTCGTAGATAAAGACATTGGCCGCCGACGTGTTGACGCCTTCAATCAACGTTGAAGTGCAAATCATTGCCTTCAGCGCCCTGCGATCAAACATTTGAACAAAGAACTGGCTTAGAGAGCGGGGCACTCTGCCATGATGCATGGCGATTCCCAGAGAGGTCGCCTTCGCAACGGCCCACTTCGGATGGTAGTTCTCGGCAATCCAGTTTGAGAGTTTTTCGCCCAGCTCCGTCGTGTACCGGAATTCCGCGGCCTGGATCCGCTTAAGAAGTTCGTATGCGCTCGGCGGCGAGCGAGTGAAGATAAGTGAACTCTCGTCACCCACCCTCCGCAAGTCAGCGATGAAGGCCTCGAACTTCTCCTCCTTCGCAGATCGATCGATGATGTTGACCGTGACGGTTCGGTAATCGGTCTGTACGAACCTGAAGTTTCCACGCCATCGATCACCCAGTGTGATCTCATTGATGTGCGGGCCTGCCATGAAGCACTGCTTAGAGAGGGGCAATGCCTTGTATAGCGCAAGGTTGAGCGATTGATAGCGCTGATCGTCTCTGTTCGGGTCGAGTTTGTAGAACTCATCGATAAACAGAAAGTCGAGCGACACCGGGTCCCGTCGTTGCAAGAACCTTTCTTGGGTGAGAACGAACACAGTGGGTTGGCCTTCATCAAACACGTCGTGCGTATTTGTGATCAGCCTGTAGTAATTCGGAAAATTGCGAGTTATGCGGCGACGGGTTTCGTCTATAAGTGCAATCGTTGGCTGAATGATAAGCACGGACCGGGGAAGTGTCTTTTTCAAGAACGCATCAACCAGCAGGCTTTTGCCGAAGCTGGTAGGCGCGCTTAGGATTACGTTGTCTCCCTGTTGCAACCACAGCAAGACCTCCATCTGTTGAGCGTGCAGATAGATCTTTTCGCTGAGGTTGACCGAATGACTTTCAATGGTCGTTTGTGTGATGAGACTGAAAGCATCCTGCTGCACATACGGATACAGGCCGCATTCCTCGGCCAAGAAGTCCACCGCGAGCGAGCAATCCTGAGGGATCGCGTTCAAGCGTCGCGACTCGAGCAGGCGTATTGCAATCTCCAGAGCTTCGCTGGACTCGCGATTCTTCACGTTGAGCAATTGGGCCGCTTCGTGCACAGCACCAAATAATTCATCAGCAGATAGCAGTTCGCTGGGTGTTAAGCGCCGAAGTCGCGGGAGGTAGCTCATAGGAATGGCACCAGCTTTTGGTCGAAGCTCTCAACCACAAGACGCTTGCTTTTCATCGGAACCAAGATCAGTTGGAACCGCAATGGCATGCCCTGGGTGAGGTTACCAAAGGAGGCTCGGATACGCTCGACCTCCACAGATAGCTGAGAAACAAAATTGTCTGTAATCTCACCGTGCGTTGAAATCGTCGCACTCTCGTAAGTGAGCAACACCGGAAACACAGACATCTTCAACAGTTCATCTGAGGATGTCTGCTGACGAAAAAGGTTCAGGACGCGCTCTCGGTGTGGAATTCCTTCGGCGATGTGACCGAAGATCATCGCCTTCTCTGTTTGCAGGAAAGCCGGCAAATAGTGTGATTTTATTGAATCGGCCGCGTCCCTGAGAGCATCGGCAGCATCTGTGTAGAATTTCGCTTCGCCAAGCCATAGCTCGAAAGCGTTATCGGTGGGTAGGAGATGGACTCCGTCAAAGCCCTTCACAGTATCGTTTGGAGAAGTCTTGAGGAGCAACTTGCACAGGACGGGCACCGTCTTGAAGTGTGAGATGCATGCTAGATGAAGAAGTAGCTCACCCAGTTCTCCTCGCGAGGCAGTCTTTTTGGTATGATAGATATGAGCGGCGGCCAGCTTCAACATCTCTACGAAGTTGTGGGCGGCAAAGCTCAACTGGTGCTCTTGATTCAGCGCTGCGAACGGCAACCATTGAAACATATGGTCGGCAAGTTGAGTGCCCCGCCATTCTCCGCCCTGGAATCCAGCACACAGAGCCGTCGTCGCCATAGGAGCGTCAAGGAACTGAACGCGCACCTCCAGAAGTGGATCAGGGTATTTGATCACATGGCTCATGGATTTTCGAGGAAGTCGGAGTTGGTAGATGCCGCCGTTCATTGCGGCCTCTGGGAGGCCCGAATCACTTAGACAATCTACAGTAGCAGAATTCATCCGACCCCGCCCGATCGGCGACTACTGCGAGTCGTGCGATCAATTAGCACTTCTCGGGTGCTCTCCAAGGCGCGCCGACCTCCGGAAGCTGGCCCGATGGCCCGCTAAACTCTTTCAGATCGAGAGCACTGTGAGATATCTCGGCATCGAGGTGGACGATGCCACCGAGATCGCTGAGAAGATCGACATCTGATGGCTGCATTGCACCTATGAGCAGCCTTGGTCAGCGTGCGAACGGGGGCGCCGACAGCAATGACCGCTTCTGGGACTAAGCAACTAATGCGGCACGGCGGCTCTGCCGAGAAAGCGGACATCGAAGAAGCCGGCACCTTTGCCTACCATCTGCATCGCGCATAGTCCGCTGGTAAACCAAACACGGACAATCGCCGATCCACAGCCAGCGGTAGCAACCAACAAGCGTCGACGCATCTAGTTTCGCTGGGGTTATTAGGCGCCGCGTACGTGATGAGGGTGTTGGATGGAGTCCGCGTTTGTCCGCCACGTGGACCGGGGCATATGTGTCCTCAAAAACGTATATAGTGGCACCGTCGAATCAATCGATGGGGGCGTCAATTACTCAGAGTAAGTCAAGTTCTCCAGGGCGTTTGCCTGTTGGCCCGCACCTCACGAGGCCGAGTGACGCATGGATCGAGAGCTTCCTCGAGCACGTCCGACGCACGGGACAGCCAGAAATATTTCCCGACCTCGACTGGTCCCCGCCGCCCGCGCAATCTCCACCTTACATCTTAGAGCGCTTCAGCGTAGACAAGAACAAGCGCCCCAACCGCGACTGCGCGCCTTGCGCCATCTGCTCGCCGCGATATCCCAAATGCCTGCGGAAGCTCTACCTCATCTTCTATGGGCAGGAGGGCGTCGTGCGCGTGATCGGCCCGCAGTGCGGCGCCAAGGTCGAGGGTGGCGACCTCTTTGTGAAGGAGCTGAAAGCTTTCGAGCGTCGTCAAAGGCAAGAGCGCGTCGAGGCGAAGCTGGAATGGCTGCTGCCGCTCGTGCCCAAGCTCATCGGTGCCCTTGAGGAGCTTAGGCCCGCATTGACGGAGGCTAACCGCCTCTATCGGAAGCTTCGAGGCGACAACAGCGACATCACGCGCCATTTCCGTCAGCTCAAGCGGCAACACGGAGGCCATCTCACGGTCGACGTCGTGATCGAGAAGCCGCGCGAGGAACGCAAGCCACAGCAGAAAGATGATGACGATGACGGGCGTCCTGAGCGGATTGGGCCTCGCGGCTTCGGGCGCGAAGGCGGCGTCGACACTTACAGCCAAAGCTTCGGGGTCCTCGCGGGAGAGGTGATGTTCTCCTCTGAGTTTAAGCCGCTCGACAAGCTTGACGAACTGCTCGCCGGCGCACGTGAGGTACCCACGGTCAAGGACGGAGATGCGGCCTACCTCTGGCTCTGCGAGAACGAGAGTCTTGAGCTCTTCGAGCACTTCGTTGACAGGCTGAACGAGCTGGAGGCAGGATACCTCAAGCTCGTCGAGCAGGTTGCGAGCGTCCGAAGCTTCTTCGACCGCGAGTTCTTCGCGCGCCTCGACCAGTACGGTCGGCATCGCGATACGAGGTTCAAGCTGGAGGCCTCTGTTGAAGAGCGGGAGGGCGTCTACATGCTCTCCCACGGCGGCCGCCGAGCCAAGCTCCGCCCCGATCTCGCCGTGCTCGCCGTCAAATCGGTCTGGCCGTGAATTCGAGCCAGGCACCGGCCCCCGCTGATAACGTGATCCTCAGGGGCAGAAGGTATCTGCAGGACAGCGAGCGGGTTAGATGTCCAGGCTGCGCACCAAAAAGTCACGAATTTCGAAGAGGCTGACGTCGTACTTCTCCGCGTCCTCCCGGCTGATGACGATCACCAGCTTGTTGCAGAACCTTTTCGCGCGGGAGGCGTCAGCAAACGACTGCGCGATGCGCTCGACGATCTTCTTGCGGGACGGCTCGACGCGGCCGCGGCCGGTGCCGATGACGGGCACGGCGATGTCGCGCAGCTCGCCTTGCTCTGCGAGGTAGTCCCAGAGCTTGTCGAGAGCGGTGTCGACCATGGGAACGCTCGACCGCGCCGTGCCGTAGTCGTTAAGTTCGGCCATCGCGAGGAGGTAGAAGTTCTTGCCGTGGCTGGTTACCTTCGCCACGGTGCCGATGGGGTAGCGCTTTCGCTTGCCGGGCTCGCTCTCGACGGCTGCTACACCTTTGAGCGCCTTCTGGATCTGCTTGTCGATCTCGTCGGTCTTGCCGTCAAAGAAGCGCGTGGCGAGCTGGCCCTGCAAGCTCTGCGGCGAAATGCGCCCTGACGACATGTCCGTCTCGAACGTCGTGTTGCAGCTGACCACTATGTCGGCGTTGCAATCGAACAGGTCCCCAACGCAAACGACGTAGCTGTAGTCCTTTTTCGGAAGCTTGTACGTGACGCGAGTGACGGGCCGCCGCGTGATCACAACCAACGTCGCCGCCACGGCGAGCAGGGCAAACGGCGTCAGCCGCGGATACTGGTCGCGCGTGACGAGCCCAAAGAAGTCGAGCATCTCGGCCACGAGGTAGAAGCCGCCCAGGATTGATAGGACGCCCCGGAGCGGTTCCCAGGAGAACAGCGCATATCGCCAGAACGAGCCGGTGGCGTAGGCGCTCAGTGGGTACTTCACGCAAAGATGCCCAGGTTCTCGTAAACACTGTCAGGGTAATGGTACCAATCAACGACACCTTGTCGACGAAGCGTCTGGTGTTTTGTCGGCCAGTTTTCCATGGCGTATTGAACGATCTTTTGCCTGTACGGCACGAACATGACGAGCTCGTTCCAGATCGTCGGCGGGCAGCGGTCATCTCTCTTGCGCGAACCGTTTATGTTCACACCGATGATCGGGAGGTTGAGCTTGAGCGCGACCTCCATCTCCCACTTCACAAACTTGGTCAGCAGCTTGGTCTTCTCGCCAATCAGCACGATGAGCAGCTTCGAGTTGGCGAACCGCTCGCGGAGCTGACGCTTGATGCTCTCCTCCTGGCTGCTGTCGCGCGCCGTGTTTAGCTCGTGGGCGTTGTGGAAGTTAAAGTCGTGGTTCTCGTTGTCCTTCCACGCCTGCATCAGGCGATAGTAGTTCATGTCGGTGTCGCCGTCGAAGCAGATATAGGTTCGGTTCCTGTAAGCCATTTGAAACCTCTCAGTCTGTTGTGTCCTGGCGCTTAGCCCCGGTTGCCGAATCGAATCGGCTGCTGCCACGATTATAGCGCCCGGAACATCGCATCCCGGTTGTGCACGGCGAAAACACGAGGACAGCAGTCGGCGATGATGCAGTCCTAGGCAAATAACGCAATCAGTTCAGTGTGTACTCTCGCCACGGAACGGCATGGAGCGGCACCGACGCCATGAACCTCGCGATATCCGGCCTTCCGTAGAACGTCGGACGACCACGGCTGTCCTGGGCCATGAGCACGATGGGGACGCCGAACACTGGTGCGAGGCAGCGGATGGCATCAGCAGCCGACGAACTCGACTGTACGACCTGCGATTTAACCACGACTACAGCAAAGGTCTGGCCCTGCTCGCGGAAGATAGCACCTTGAATGCGCATGGACGATCTCCTCAGGCAGCGAGCCTGGCAGCACGCGCGTTGATCCAGTCCCAGGCATCTTGCGGAAGCCAGCCTTGGTAGGCGCGGGTGACGCCGATCACCAGAACGCGGTCATTGTCGTCGACGTGTGGTGCGAGCTTCTGCCAGATGCCGGCAGCGCTCAATGACGTGTCGACAAGCCACGTGGAGCCGAGATAGTGCCACCAGGTGCCGCATGCCTTGATGGCCTCGTGCAGGTCGGTATAGTCCTGGTCGGGTTTCTTGAGGTCGTAGTTTATGGCGTAGATCATCTTGGTCTCCTGACCGATTTGTTCTCGGACCGACGAGGAACAAGTGCGTCCTTGCCGACCTATGCGGATCGCGGCAATGCGCTCGGACATGAGGGCCGATGTCCGAGGACAGTTTTTTTTCCCGCATAGGACACCAAGGGTTCGCCAGCAGGGAGATGCGGGGTTGCATTTGGGGCATGGAAGAGCCGCACTCAGCCGGGACGACCTCGCCGAGGCGATTCGCGCGCTGACAGCGGCTGACTGGATACGGCTCAACAAGGCGGCCGCGTCCTACGCGGCCGGGCGGCCGACCTCACCAAAAGACCTGCTGCAGGAGGCCTTTGCGCGGGCGATGGATGGCAGGCAATGTCCAACCGACGTCACGGTCGTGAAATTCCTCGCAGAAGCGATGCGCAGTATCGCCCATGGCGAGGGCGAGAAAGTCGAGCATCGGCTGGTCCTGTTGTCGGCAAGCGCTTCTGATGAAACCGGGCAGGAGGCCTTCGCGTTTCCAGACGCGGGCCCGAACGCCGAGCAGTGCATGGTCAGCGATGAGACCGTGGCGGAGATCCGCAGCGCGATCCTGGCGCTCTTTGCCGACGACGAGCATGCGCAGATCATCGCCGAGGGTCTGATGGACGACATCGACGGAGAAGACTTGCGAGCGCTGTGTGGGCTGGAGGCGACGGCATACAACAGCAAGCGCCGGTTGGTTCGGCGCAGGATCGAGAAGGCGTATCCTGAGGGGTGGAAGCTATGACCGGAAAGAAAAGTGAGGCGCGTGACGCGCTCGACCGGCTGGCCGCTGCCCTCGTTGATGACATGCTGGGGGCATCTGACCAAGAGATCCTGGCCGAGTTCCGGGAAACCAGCGGCGATCCGGACAAGCTTGCGGGGGATATGCGTGCACTGTTCGATCGCAGCGTGCTGGCGTCGAACAAGAGCAAGCTCGCCGCGGCGAAGGCCGGCGCTGAACGGGCCAAGGCGACTACAATGCAAGCCTCCGCGGCGGTTGACATCGCCTCTGCTCGGGAGCGGCTGCGCGGCATTCTGCAAACGCCGTCGATCTCAGAAAAACTCACGATGGCGGCGCGCAAGGAGAGTGAGCTGTCCGACGCAGATGTAATCGGACTTCTCGAGGATTTGGGTGCCCTGGGCATTGGGGCCGATAGCGACACCGGCGGCGAAAACACGTAATGGCCCTGACCGCTGCCGAGCGATTGCTGCAAGATCTGGGCGTCAGCGAGCCGGGCGAGATCGACCTTGAAGCGATCGCCTATCACCTCAATGCGATCGTCCAGTACAAGCCGCTCGATGGCTGCGAAGCGCGCATAGTTGGGGCCGGCGAGCGTGCGATCATCTCCGTCAACAATCGTAGCGGCTGGCGGCGCAAGCGGTTTTCCATCGCCCATGAGCTCGGGCACTGGCATCACCACAAAGGCAAGCGCTTGGTTTGCCGGGCAGACGACTACCGCCCGCGCGAAGAGACCTCGCCAGAGCGGGTTGCCGACGGCTACGCCGCCGATCTCTTGCTGCCGCACTACCTGTTCAAACCCCTGGCACGGCAGCAGAAGCGATTGACGTTCAAAGCAGTCGGCGAGCTAGCCGATGCGTTCTCGGCCAGCATCACCGCGACTTCCATCCGGTTGGTCGAAGCCGACCTATTCCCTGCGCTCGTCGTCTGCCACGGCCCGAACGGACGCAAGTGGTTCGCGCGGGCGCCGATGATCCCACGCAAGTGGTTTCCGCAGACGGCATTGGATGCCGAAAGCACCGCGTTCAGCGTACAGTTCGGCCGTCAGGATGGAACCGCAAATCCGAGCAAGATCGGCGGAGCCGCCTGGTTCGATCGCTACGACGCCGACCGATACGAGGTGCTAGAGCAAACGCTCCGCACCGGGCCCGACGAGACAGTCTCGCTAATCACGATCACAGACGAGCGCATGATGGAAGATGATGTGGGCTCGTCACGGCGCTGGTGAACGATCGGCGTATTCGGGGCGATGCAATATCTCCAAATGCGAACATGGCCCGCGGAGCATTGTGCGTCACCCGCCGCCGGTCTCGCGACCTGGACCGACTGACCAAAGGAGCCTTAGAACATCGTGTTGCCGTTCGCCGCTTCGCGAGGCACCCGCTGGAGCACGTCCCAATGCTCGACGATCTTCCCAGCTTCGAAGCGGAAGATGTCCATCCCGGCCCAGTCGCTATCTCCGGGCCATTCCTGCCGCGTGTGAAGGGCGACGAAGTCCCCCTCAGCAAGCGCGCGAACGATATAAACCCGCTTGCCGGGATATTCTGTCGCCATCCGTTCGAAATAGGCGATGAACCCATCTTTGCCGTCCGGGACGACCGGATTGTGCTGGATGTACGTAGTGCCCGCGTAGCGCTCAATTGCTTCCCTCGGCCGACACTGGTTGAACATCAGGTCATAGAAAGCCTGAGCAGTTTGCTTGTTCGCCTCGCCAATCATAGCGGCTCCCACTGATGGATCGAGATGGTCCTTTGCCTACAACGGCTCGCGTCGAGGCAGCCAAAGCCATCCTAACGCGGCCGCTCCGCTTTTGGGACGAACCCGCTTAGCTCACGACTTCTGAGACGGGCCAGTGCCCGCCATTGCTGACCGAAACATGGTCGCGGCAACCTTGCCGGTCGAGCGACGTTTGTATTCAAATCTGACCTGGAGAAGAACAAATGCACTCACAGCAGATTTATATCGCCTTGTTCACCGCAGACCTTACGGCGGCCGAAGATTGGTATACGAAGCTGCTCGGTCGTGGACCGGATCATCGGCCGATGGAAACGTTGGTGCAGTGGGAACTCTTCGATCAAGGTGGCCTGATGGTCTCAACCAGCGAAGAGATCGCCGGCAGAGGCGTAATGTTTGTATACGTCGACGACCTCGCAGCCGAGCGCCGCAGGCTGCAAGGCGTGGGGATTACGCTCGCGGACGACATAGCGGGCGATTATTCGACGCTGGCGCAGGTGCGCGATCCTGACGGTAATCTAATCACGCTGGCGACGCCACCCTCGCGACCTTTCCCACCGGCATGACTGCCGGAAGAAATTCGCCGGCCATGATGGCTGGATGCCCAAGTGGGCATCAAACCAACTGCCGCTTGACTAACGGTCGAGAGTTCTTCCGCTGCGCGGTTTAGGACAACTTGCAAGCCGGTCCAAAAGATGTCGGCACCATTGATGTCGGGTTGAGGTCATCAGCACATTCAAAGAGACGCGCAAGAACGTCGGCGACGTCTCCAGAAGCGGACATGAACTGCGGGACCGACCTAATGTGGGAGTGATCGACGTACGTTGTTCGGACAATGCGGTCACACCGCAAGCTTCGCTATGAGTTTGCTGTCATCGGCGAGTCCTTCGCCCCGATTGGCTTGCGACGACGCGATCGATGACGGTAGGTGAGTTCCGCGTCGAGGGGCAGGTGATCGGACACGAGGCTGGCTTCCTTTACGACGCGGATGGCTCCCAGAAGGCCGAAGGGTCGACAGTAAATTCGGTCGATCGCAAACACTGGGCGGCGTGAAGGAAATGTTCGCTCCCGGGTAAATTCCGGCATTGCTCTCTTTCGCGCTTCAGACGGTGGGAACGCCATTCTATGACAAGCGTTCCACATCGGGGCCTGGGCCGGTCGGCGCTAACATTGGAGTGGTACGCAATGACGACAAAAATGTTGTTCCAGCCGCCCTTGTTCTTGCAATCTCATAGCAGCGACGATTTCCCGATAGAGCTGCATATCTACGCTCACTCGAGCGATCAAACAGCCATCAACCGATTGCGTTACAGGGCTTTTCGAGACGCAGGCTGGATCCCCGGCAATTCCGCTAGAGAGTTCGTCGACCGATATGACCTGCTTCCTTCCACATATGCCGTCGGCGCCTTCTACATGGGAGACTGCATTGGCTCGTTGCGCCTGGCCTTCGGTGGCAGGGACCCTTCGCAAGACACTATGCCTTGCGACTCTCTGTTTAGCCGCGAAATTGACGCGCTGAACGCAGATGGCGAATTCAAGCTCGTGGAGTTCTCCCGTATGGCGGTCGATCCTTCGCTGGACAACCGCTCGTTCCGCACAACTCTTTACGCCTCGTTGATACGCGCCGGTCTCATCCTGGCGACGGCAGCACGAACCGACATCGCGCTGATAGCGGTCCACTCAAGGATCTCGCGCTTCTATGAGAAGATGTGCGGCTTCGAGATCATCGGTCACTCCGAAAGTTACGGGGAGATCGCAGAACCCACCGATCTCCTCGCGTTGCGGTTTAGTGAGATCGACAAGCGGCGCGGCAGGAGCAATGCGTTCTTCATATTCTCCGCTCAAGAGATCAAAGCGGCCGAGCGAGCGTTCGTCGAACTGGGCGAGCGTCGCGCGGCGTAATTTTCGCGCTATTCATGCTGCCTGCGGTCGCTGACGAACCTAGGCGTCCATCGACTTCAAGCGTGGCCACTGCCACCTCCGCACAGTCCAGCACCTCCTTTTTCTCGGAGTTGTGAGCGTATGTCGTCTTCCGAATTATCAATCGCGGGGCATTTTTCCGAACGAGTTGACCGCTTTCGATTGGCGTTAGAGGTGGAGCCGAAAGGAGGGAAGCGGAACTGCAGCCAGTCGATGAGATACTCCCACGCCACGATTGTCAGTGCCAGGGCAAGGCCGACCCGGGAAGGCAAGGAAATCGACATCAAGTTCATGCCCAACGGCACCAACGTGATGTTCACGGCAGCTCTGTTCGACATCACGCAGCAGGATATCCTGTCGCCAGATCCTCTTACGGGCAGGCTCACTAGCCTCCAGACCGACGAAGCGCGCGTGCGCGGCTTCGAGTTCGAAGTACGTGGCAACGTCACCCGCGAGCTGGAGATCGTCGGCGGCTACAGCAACCTCGATTCCGAAATCACAAAGAGCGCTTATGCGCCGGACGCACTATCGATTAGTGAGTACTCCCGTAAGCGCTCGAGACGTTGCTTTTAGACAGAGCAGATGGCAACGGCAACGCCAGCCAACGTTCGAAACCTTGTCGGAACGCTTCTTGCCCATGAATACAGGCCGGAAGCTCGTGGAACGCGTCAAGCAAAGGCGGCTCGTCACCGTGGTTGGATCGAGTGCGCTACACGTCAGGATTACACGCCGAAGCGCCGAACAATGACCCGAGTGGCGGAAGCGCAACTGCGCTTCACGAATTGCATGCAGCTCCGATGTGCAAGTCGCCATATCCTGCTCTCTGAAACGGGACGCATGCGCCCGATCAAAGAGCAATGATATCAAGCGCTAAGTTGATTTAGATAGTATAGTTTTGTGCGGCACCGACCCGGCGTCGTTAGAGTTCGTCTAATGTATTGGCATTGCAGCCGAAACGCACGCTAGGCTATGCATGGCGAAGGAGCCTTGCTCTCGTGATATATCAGCAACCTCTTTGATGCCGCGTACGCCGATGAGCAGCTTAGCCACCGACCTTGCTAATCTCTATTCCACCGAACACGGTCGGTTGACACGGCTGTTGATTAGGCGCGGTGTTTCGGCGGCCACAGCAGCCGACCTGATCCAGGAAGCATTCATACGGATGTTGCGGGCGCCTGCCGACGAAGTGCGCGATCCCAAAAGCTATCTGTTTAGAGCGGCAACAAATATTGCAATCGATGAGCATCGCCGCATCCAGCGTGCCAGCGCAGTTATCGATCCTGCTTCCGAGTTGGACGCCTCTGTACCGGATTCCGTGCCACTGCCCGATGCAATGCTCATGTCGAAGGAAGGACTGGCGGAGCTGGAGCAGATGGTCTCCGAATTACCGCCGCGATGCCGCGAAGTCCTGCTCCTTCACAAGTTTGAGCAGCTGAGCTATGCGGAGATCGCGGATCGACTGGGCATAACCAAGAACACGGTTATGGTGCATATGGCCCGAGCGATTCGGACCCTGCGGCGCCGCTTACACGAGAATTCTTCCTCCAGCCGTTAATGGATTCTTGCCTCAGGATCGTCTTAGGGAATAGGGCCAACGCACCCTGAAGCCGTCAGGGGAACGTGGCGTGGGCCTTTCGGAGCGTCTCTCTCAAGTGAACCCTCAACGTCAACTTCGAGTCCCGGCATGACTGTTGACGGCATCCGTTCCGCTGACGAAATTGCCCTTGAGTGGTTCGTCGTCCTCCGCGATGACGAGGTTACGGATGGGCAGCGCCGCGCCTACGCGGCCTGGCGTGCGGCAGATCCCGAGCATGAAAGAGCCTGCGCCGAACTCGAGCGCATATGGGGAGCGCTCGATGCGCTGGCACCCAATGCGAACACCGTCATAGCGCCAGATATTACGGGCTCAACGATCGTTTCCTTGGCGACCTCCGAACGGCCAGGCAAGCCAACCACACTCCGCTCTCGGCACCTCGCGCTTGCGGCGTCGCTGCTGTTAGCGGTAGCGGTCGGGTGGCAATCGCTGCCGATCGGGCTTTGGTCCGATTACCGAACCTCCATTGGCGAGCACAAACTCGTCACTCTCGATGATGGATCCGAGGTCGAGCTTGGGGGCGCCAGTGCGCTCGACGTGACCTACACCGCTCAAGAGCGCAAGGTCACTCTCATTGCCGGGGAGGCGTTCTTCACGGTCGCGAAAGACCCCGCCCGACCCTTCGTCGTTCGCGCGGCAGGAGGTGAGGTTCTCGTGCGCGGAACCGCCTTCAACGTGAAGATTGGGACCGACGTCTCCGTCGCCGTGACCCACAACACGGTGGAGGTCAAAGCCGCAGATCATGCTCCCGTGCGCGTGATCCAAGGCCAGGGCGTCCACTACGACGCACGCATGGTGTCACCCGTTGCGGCCGTCGATCTTGATGCCGTGCAGGCATGGCGTCAGGGCCAACTGGTCTTTCATGATGCGCGCCTTGCGGACGTCCTTGCAGAGCTGCAGCGCTATCGTCACGGCTATATCCAGTTGCTAGGAAGCGACCTTGCGGACCGTCGCGTCACGGCCGTCTTCGATGCCACCCGGCCCGATGCGGCCTTAAATACGATGGCGGAAAGCCTCGATCTGCGCCTCTACCGCGCGACCGATCTCTTGATTGCAATCGCTTCCAACTGATCGCGGAAGATTCTTTCCGAGCAGAGTAATGATTTTATTGCTGGCCCGCGTCTTCAGGATATGGGGATCGGGTTCAGACGCCGTTCTCCGAGTGTTGCGGCGAAGGGGGAAGGCGTATGAGTGTGCGTTCTGGTGAGGTACTGTCGCGGCTTGCTGCGGCTTTGGTGGCAAGCATGCCGGCAACGGCAATTCCCGAGGCTTTCGCACAAGCGCAATCGCAGCCGTCATCGGCTCAGGCGACCCTGAATATCCCCGCCCAACCGCTCGCTAACGCGTTGATAGCGTTCTCGCGCCAAACCAAGATTGAGGTGTTCATTCCCTCTTCCGTAGCGGCAGGGAAGCGATCGACGGCCGTGAGTGGCTCTATGGAGCCCCAGGCTGCGTTGCAACATCTCCTAAGCGGGACTGGCCTGACATACTCCTTCAGTGGGTCAACGTATACCGTCAGCGATGCAAACGCAGGCGGGACCAACGGCGCCGCGACACTGCCCGGAGCCATTGCGCTTGATACCATTGACGTGTCCGGAGGTAGTGCCGAAAGCGGCACCGTGTATACCCCTTACGAAACAGCAGCCCCCTCCGCGCACATCTCACGCGACGACATCGAGCGCTTCCGTGGCAGTAGTCCAGCGGACATCTTCCGCGGAACACCGGGCGTGATGTCGGGCGAGGCGCGCAACGGAGCCGGAGGCATCGACGTCAACATTCGCGGCATGCAAGGCATGGGACGGGTCGCCACGACCGTGGACGGCGCGGAGAACTCCCTGCAAGTCTACCAAGGCTATCAGGGACTTTCGAACAGAACCTTCGTCGATCCCGATCTGATTGCGGGTATCGACGTCACCAAAGGCTCGGACGTGTCCTCCCGCGGCATCGCCGGCACGGTCGCCATGCGAACGGTGGAGGCCGGAGACATCGTCAAGCCGGGGCAGAAGTGGGGTGTGCGTGTCAAGGGCGAGGCGGGAACGAACACGTCTACACCGGAGGCCGGCAACCGCGCGGGCTATCAGATCAGCAATCCAATTGGTTCAACCAACGACCCGAGCTCCGGCTATGGAACAGCTGTGCCGTCTACGGATGGGTTGAACCGACCGGGCGCCCTGACGCCGACCCAGGGCTCGGGCAGCGTCGTTGCCGCCGTCAAAGAGGATAATTTCGATTTACTCGCCGCCTACGCGTATCGTGAGCACGGCAACTATCACGCCGGCACGCATGGCTCCGATGCCAAACCTGTCGACACCGGTCCACGGCCATTCTGTTATTCGAGCGGATATTGTCCGGACTATCTACTCTACAGGAACTACGTAGAGAACGAGGGACTGTCGAATTACCGCGCGGGCGAGGAGGTTCTGAACACGGAGCTTCAGACGGAATCCTGGCTGACCAAGGCAACCGTTCGCTTTGGCGACGGTCACAGTCTGAAGTTCGGCTATACCGGCTACCGCAGCGAGGCGGGTGACCGCCTTGCATCGGCGCTGACCAGCGACGCCAGCCAGTCGGTGCAGCAAAAGCAGACCGCCGGCACCGCGCTCGACACCGGTACGCTGCGCTATCTCTGGAATCCGGCCGATAACGATCTTATCGATTTCAAGGCCAATTTCTGGGTGACCGACCTCGAGCTGCGTAATCCGCCGCGCAATGCCTACGGAACGCGGCCGCAGAGCATCGGCCTCGCCGAAGACTACCGCACTGGCTCGGATACCGTGATGTGGGGCGGCGATGCGACAAACACCTCGAAGCTATCGTTCGAGCAATTCGGCTCCCTCGACCTGACCTATGGCGTGTCCTATGTGAACGAGGACACGCGTCCGAGCGCCTACACCGACGTGATCGAGGGCTGGCTCAATCTGCGCGATGCGGCGAGAGAGGAAGCCGGCGCCTTCACCAAGATCGCGTATAAGCCGCTGGAGTGGCTGACGCTCAATGGCGGCCTGCGCTACTCGCATTTCTGGTCCGAGGACCGGCGCACCTTGGTGAACACGGATGCTTATCTCAATCCCAAGCCGAAGCGAGACGAAGGCGGGTTCAGCCCATCCGCGGGCATCACGCTGGAGCCGATCAAGGGGACGCAGTTCTACGTGAACTATTCGAACGCCTTGCGCTATCCGAGCCTTTTCGAATCCGTCTCCGCTTTCACCATCATTCCCAATCCGGATCTTGGACCGGAGCGCGCCAGCAACTGGGAAATTGGCGCCAATTTCCAGGCGGACGGGCTGCTGGTCGCCGAGGATAAAGCGATGATGAAGTTCGGATACTTCAACTGGGACGTGAGCGATTACATCGCGCGCGAATACCGGCTGTTCCCAGAGGGATGGACGGGGATGCAGGTGTACAACATTGACCGCGCGAAGTTCTCGGGCCTCGAATTCTCAGGCCGTTACGAACGCGGAGGCTTTACGGCCGAGCTGGCAGCCAACTATTACCTCAATATCGAATATTGCAGGACGTCGGATACCTGTGCCGAGAGCTCCCTCTACGGCGATTACGCAACCAATCATGTGCCACCCGAGTACACCGTCGATCTCACGCTTTCGCAAAAGCTGTTCGACGACGCGCTGACCGTCGGGGGGCGAGTTTCCTATGTCGGGCCGCGCGCGATCGAGCATGGGCTGGTCACAGCGGAAGGGCTTAGCGCGTTCATCTCTCAGATCAACTGGGACCCCTATACGCTCGTCGACCTGTTTGCGGAGTACAAAATCAACGAGACCTGGACGGTCGGCGCCCGCGTCGAAAACGTGACGGACGTGTACTATATCGATCCGCTGGGTCTCGTGAACCAACCCGGACCGGGGCGCACTTTCTATGCGAGCCTCACCAGCACTTTGGGTGGCGATGAATCTCTGCCCCGGCTGTCCTCCATCCGCAATTCCGATGTCGGCGCCGATGTTGACTGGACAGGCTTGTATGCCGGGTTCCATGGGGGATGGAGTTTTGGCGATGTCAACGGCACGACCGCGACTCTCGATGGCTCAGCCAATCCGATCTCTGGCAGCGAATCCGCCGACCTGAAATTCGACAGCCCCGTTTTCGGAGCGCAGCTCGGCTTCAATCGGCAATTCAGCTCTCGCATTGTTCTCGGTGTCGAGGGTGAATTCAGCTGGTCCTGGTTCGACAAATCTCAGGATGCGTTCACGAAAGACGCGTGGATCGCTTCTAGCGGCGACATCGCCGGCCTTCAGGCGCAGACCAATTATGACATCGACTGGATGGCCTCGGTACGGGGGCGCCTGGGTTATGCCTTCGACAACGGTTTGTTGCTCTATGGCACAGGGGGCGTGGCGTTCCTGAGCGAAACGCAATTCCGTGACCAGTACATCTACGAAGATCACTGGTCAGAGGGAGAGAGGACAAAATTTTCGTTCGCCGAGAAGGCGTCGGCGACACACGCGGGCTTCACGATCGGCGGCGGCGCGGAATATGCGATCAACGATCGCTGGTCGGTCAAGGCTGACTATTCCTATACCCAGTTCGGTGACGCTGATCTCAAATTCGAGGATGCCCGCGCGGGAACCGGCGTCGATGCGGGCGGCCAGACCGGCAGCTCCAACATCGTCAACGGCCGCAAAGCGTCGAACGAGCTCGAGTTCCACAGCTTCAAGACCGGCTTCAACTATCGCTTCTGAGGGGAACTGGAAGCGAACGGTGAAAGAGTAGGCATCTATCTGCCATGTATGGCGGCCGCTTAGGATGGATCAGGAGCGGGAGAATAAATCTACTCAGTATCTCTGTCGTGAGAGTGTCTGCCGTCAGATTGGCGGTGCGATCCTTTTCGAAATTTCCTTTTTTCGGCCGCTACGCCGTGCGCGATTTCTGTGCAGCGCGCCTTCGCGTGCATCACCGGAACGGTCCACACGAGGAGTACGAAATATGGCGCGCCTCCCACTCCGCAGTATCGAGGATGCGCCGGAGGCGGCCCGGCCGGCGCTGGAGACCGCCCAGAAAAACAACGGCTATCTGCCCAATCTTCTGCGTGTTCTGGCCAACGCACCGGTCGCGCTCGAAACCTATCTGACGGTGTCAGGCATCAATGCCCGGGCGTCGTTGACGTTGCCCGAGCGGGAGGTGGTTCAGATCACTGCGGCCGCCACTCATGGCTGCGGCTTCTGCGTGGCCGGACACACCGCGATCGCGACCAAGAAGGCCGGCCTCGACAGCGAAACCGTCGGAGCGCTTCGGGAATTGGAGCCTTTGGCGGATGCGCGGTTGAACGCGATCGCGGTTTTCACGCGCGAGGTCATCGCCGCGCGCGGGGCGGTGTCCGACGGCGCGCTCGAGAAGTTTCTTGCTGCCGGTTTCAACGAAGGCGCCGCGCTCGAGGTGGTGCTGGGCGTGAGCCTGGCCACCCTTTGCAACTTTGCGAACAATCTCGGCCAGCCGCCGCTCAATCGAGAGCTTGAGGCATATCGCTGGGAGCCGAGGCTGAACGCGTCGTCGGTGGCGGCCGAATGAGCCAGACCGCATCGCGATTGCCGGCGGCCGAACCCCGCTTGTCGGATTGGCTTGAAACGGCGGCCCACGACCTCGACACCTCCAATGAGCGCGCGGCAGAGGTGCTGTCGGCGCTCGCGGCGGACGTAAAGCGACTAGACGTCTGCGATTTAGTAACGACGGCGGCCACCAGCCTCCGGTTGGAAGAATGTCCCGTCGAGTATCGGACATAAGCCGAGCGACCCGCTGTATCCATTCTCAGCGCGCTCATTCATCGCCGAGTGGCTCAGCCTCACCTCCAGCACGCCTGTCGAAGGCCGCGCGTGCGGCATCGATCTCAGCGATATGATCCTTGGCCCAGCTGCCAAGCGCGATCACAGGCTCGCACAAAGACCGCCCGAGAGGCGTCAGTTCGTAGTCCACCCTGGGTGGGACAACCGCAAAAACAGTGCGCTTTACCAGCCCGTCTCTCTCAAGGGCTCGCAGGCAAAGAGTCAGCATTCGTTGAGAAACGCCTCCAATATCCCGTTTGAGGTCTGAGAATCGGCGCGTTCCACCCGACAAATTCATGGACATGGCTTTATGATGCAGGCGAACCGATCAGCACGACCTATCTGCGCTTTAGAGCTCAGCCGCACCACCAATATTTAACGTCCTGGCTAGCGTCGGAGCTAGACAGGTGAATCGAGAAGGCTTGCGCTCCAATCCAAATATTCCACTTGTTTTCTGTCTCGGTCATCGCACAGACGCCGGCATATCGCCCTGCACAATGCCTGCTGTCGAGGCGTGCCGAACAAATCACGGTCGCGCCCGATCTTTGTTGGGTGACGAGGATCCTGGAAATACCGAATGGGGCAGATACTGCATGGCGAGAGAAACACGCAAAAACCGTGCATGAAGCGAACGCTTCAAAAATGGCGAACTCTAGTAGTGTAAGGCTGCAATTATTAATGCAATCTAAACTGTCGCGCCAAATCAACACATTTTTATAGAGTTTAGAAATGAACGCCATTGGTCAGCGAGCGCGATTTTGTCTCGACGTTAAATAAAACAAAAACCGTCTTGAGGTGGTCACATTTGCAGCATCCAATGCAACCATGCTCCACAGCCTAGAAATTTTTAATTAGAGCAATTAAAACATGAATGTATATATTATGCAGAAAACTGCGCGCTGGCTAGCAGTCGCTATTCTGGTCGGAATAGGTGCGATCTGCGTTGGCGCAGGCATTTATGTATTTACGTATTATTCAGAAATAACTCAAGCAGATATAACCGATGCTTTGATTAAAGAAGGCGCTCTGCCGAAATCCGTCATTCCGACCTATTCGCGCATTTGCCTATTTCCACCAGACGATCTGCTGGCGCAGTGGCTTCAGGATAATACGCCTGGATATCTTCGCGTCACAAACGTTGATGTTGAAAACTCATCTTACTGGACGATACTTTTCGTTGATGACAACAGAAAAATGGTTACCAAGAGGATCGTCGCGAATAGCCAAGTAAAATACCTGGGCGGGCGGAAGTGCGCGGCAAATATGGACTTAAGGGTGGCGGAGGTGAGTGGACAAAGGATGGTGGAAATTACAATACGAAACTAGCCCATTTGTGTAGCGTTATCACATAGGAGTGTGCAATGTCAGTTGTTCTCTATAATATTGACGCATACGAAGCAGCAGCAGAGCGGCTTATGCGAGATAACGGGATACGATATACGAATCCAGACGGTTCCGAGGTGGGATTAGCCGCTACTAATGCTATGGCTCATGTGCTAACCAGTGCTATGATTTGCGTAGACTATTCGCAAACTGAGGCGGCGCTGTTGGGATGGGGTCGCGAGTACCGAAGCTACTATTTGGAGAAAGAAAGACCTGCAGCCTGGGATACCTACAAGGATTTGTACAACAATGAAATTGGCCGACAAATAGGAGCATACGCAAACGACAACGGCCTCACACGTGCTGAAACGATAGATTTGATTTGGGACGCTTACCAACGCGGCGATTTCATAATTACTAGCCAGGACCCTAGAATACCCGCACACTTTTCCGGCAATCCTTATGATTTTGAGTTTCCCGCGGGTGCGCCAGATCCGTGGGTGGGGCCATCTGGCAATTCGCATACATACGAGCGCGTCGTGCCGGTTCCTGCGCCAGGAGGAACTTACAGCGGCGAGGTTGTGAATGGCGACTTTGTTATGAATGCGCCTTTGGATTCTGGCGGTTCATTTGTAGCAGAGTTTAACGGGCTCGACCCGACTTCTGTTTCCCATCTCAGCGCAACATACTCCGATACCTCGACGAAAGAGGTTACTTTTGACACGGCGAATGCTGAGCCGTGGGAGAGCCATACAACGGCTACTGATGCTGATGGCTTTATGTATGCCGACAACTATAATTACGGCAGCGCAATAAATGGCGGCTACCAACAGTTTAATTTACAGAATTATGATCCGGCAAAATGGACTGCTGCCTCTGCGGGAGCATTTGTTGCCAGTATTGAGCGCGGCATTTACTCTGGTGATTTTTCAGCAGGTGGTATCGAAGGTCTGTTCCAGGCCATCGGTCCAAATCGCGTCTTCACTACAGGGAATTATGAGATCGACTATGAAAGTGGATCCATAGACACGGACCCTGGTCGCGTGGGTACCGGAATTCGGTTCTATGATCCGACTTGGCTTTCCTACGAAGGCGTCACTTACGATTACACCAATATCGGCGCAGATATGTCATCATATCGCTCGTCGGCTGAGCTGTGGGGATACCAAGGAAGCTCGGGCTCATTCGACACGTATACATGGGACAGTTGGGACTACGGCAGTTGGTGGACGCCAGTCATTCTCGATTTAGATGGCGATGGGGTTGATGTAACCCCGCGGGATAGTTCCTTTGCTCAGTTCGACCTCGATGGCGATGGCTTTGATGAGCAAACAGCTTGGGTCGGGCAAGGGGATGGCATCCTCGTCTTGAACGACATCAGCAATGATCTTCCATCCGGTATCGTCATTGCAGATCGTGGCGAGGTCGCTTTCTCTCAAACGCCCGACCAAACCGATCTCGAAGCACTTGCAGCCTACGATACCAACAGCAATGGCACGATCGACGCCGGCGACGCTCGTTGGGCGGACTTCAAGATTTGGATTGATCGGAATGGAGATGGCTATAGCGATCCCGATTATCCAGAGACAACGGGGACAAACGAAAACGAGATCTACACGCTGAGTGAACTCGGCATCGTCAGCATCGGCCTTACTAGCGATGAGCAAAAATTCCAGCTTCCCGACGGCTCGGTTATCAATGGCTTCGGCACGTTCACGAAGAGCGACACCACAGTTGGGGTCACTGGAGACTTAGCGTTCGCATATGATGAGGTGGGGCAAAAGGCTCCTCGCGAGCGTTTCTTCACCGATGGTGCCGGCAGTGAATATGGCGGCGTCTACTACGAGGGTGAGGACGGAAAGAGCATGTTTATCTTCCGTACCTCCGATTGGTACGTGAACGGCGATTGGGCCTATGATGACGCAACCAACAGCATTCCCGTAAAGGATATCTTTGACGGTCTGGTATGGGGCGGTGCGGTCGGAGGAGCATTCAACGACACCATTACTGTCGACGCCGCCACCAATACAAATCCGGCGACGGCTGGAAAGTGGCTGTATGGCGTCACTGGCAACGACACCATCACGGGTGGAATTGGCAATGATCAAATCGATGGTGGCGCAGGCGCAGATAAGCTCAACGGTGGTGACGGAGATGACACCATCTATTTTGACTCGAGCGATACCACAGTCAACGGCGGCAATGGCTATGACACTGGTATTCTAACGTCGACTGCTGCTCTCACATTGACGCTATCTACGCGCTCTCTCGAGTCGCTGATTGCCAACGCCGGAAACGACGTTCTAACGGCAGGAAGCGTGGCCGCCTTTATCGATGGCCGCGGAGGTAACGACACCATAACCGGTGGCGCGCTCGCTGATACCCTCGTCGGCGGTCTGGGTAATGATACTTTGACAGGTGGAGCCGGCGTCGATCTCCTCATCGGCGGTGTCGGTACCGATACACTGGATGGTGGGCTTGGTAACGATGCCCTCATGGGTGGGCAGGGAGATGACACCTATAAGGTCGACTCAGCTTTGGACGCAGTTACCGAGTTGGCAAATGAAGGAACAGATCTCGTCCAGGCCACCGTCTCCTATACCTTGAGTGAGAACGTTGAAAACCTGACCCTGATGGGTTCGACCGCCATTAACGCAACCGGTAACGCGCTCGACAATGTTCTTACCGGTAACACGGGCATTAATACGCTCACTGGTGGCGCCGGTAACGACACCTACGTTGTGCAGACAGCGACAGATGTTGTTGTGGAGCTAGCTGGTCAAGGCATCGATACCGTGCGGTCCGCCGTCACTATCGCAGCGCTTGCGGCGAACGTCGAAAACATCACCCTGACAGGTTCGTCTGCGGTGAACGCGACAGGAAACGTACTTGCCAACACTCTGATTGGAAACACGGCGGCGAATACGCTTTCAGGCCTCGACGGAAATGATGTGCTTTCCGGTCTGGGAGGGAACGATACGCTAACGGGTGGCCTTGGCAGCGATAGCTTCGTTTTCAACACTGCTTTGAACGCTTCCAGCAATCGCGATACAATTACTGACTTTACGGTGATCGACGACACGATCCACCTCGACAACAGCATCTTTACGAAGCTGCTGACCGAAGGCGTGCTGGATGCCGCGAACTTCCGCATTGGAACCGCTGCTGCGGATGCCAACGATTATATCGTCTACAATTCGACATCGGGCGCCCTGTTCTACGACAGCAACGGCAATGCGTCGGGCGGGTCGATTCAATTTGCTTCGATAGGTGCCGGCAAGGCACTCACTGCGGCAGACTTCTTGGTTGTTTAACGCCAACGGCAGGAGAGTGGTCCTCCCACTCTCCTGCTGCACTCTCGTATTCGCAAACATCATCGATTGGTATTCGCGGCAGCAATATGCAGCGTTCCTTGTCATGTCCATCGCCGGTCACTGATGCGCTAAAGGCGTGCCGCGGACCTTTCCTGATGGTTGGGCTGTTCTCGGGAATCATCAATATTTTGATGCTGTCCGGTTCACTTTATATGTTGCAGGTCTATGATCGTGTGTTGAGCTCGCGAAGCGTAGCGACTCTTATCGGTCTTTCCCTGCTTCTCTTGTTCGCCTACCTCCTTCAGGGGATTCTCGATTGCGTCCGAACTCGCATGTTGTCTCGCATCGGCGCGTTGTTTGACGAGCAGGTGGCGCCGTTTGCATTTGCCGCATCTCAGCGCATGCCGCTCTTGGGACTAGCGGCTAAAGCCCAACAGCCAATCCGCGATTTGGACCAGATCCGCGCCTTCCTTGCATCAATGGGGCCGACGGCGTTGCTCGATAGTCCTTGGATGCCTCTGTTTTTTGCGGGGTGTTTTCTTTTGCACCCGACGTTGGGCTGGTTAGCCTTCGGTGGCGGCATGATGATTGTCGCGCTGACGTTGTGGGCGGAATGGTCTGGGCGCGACGCGGATAAAGCGCAAGCAACCAGCATGAGTGCGCGGCAGGTCCTCATCGAGTCTACTGTGCGCAACGCAGAATCTGTTGTTGCCATGGGAATGATGGGGGCGCTCGAACGCAAGTGGCGACAGACCAATTCCGCCTTGTTGCGGGATTGGCTGTCCGGTTCGGATGCTTCCAGTGGTCTCGGCTCGCTCGCCAAAATATTCAGAATGGTCTTGCAATCAGCCATATTGGGAGTGGGTGCTTACCTGGTTGTGCAAGGGGAAATGTCTGCCGGCGCAATGATTGCCGCGTCGATCATGTCGTCTCGTGCCCTTGCACCCATAGAAATTGCTGTGGCGCATTGGCGGGGTTTTGTCGCCGCACGACAAGGTCTTGGGCGGTTACGAGAGGTACTCCTCCGACAGGCGCAATCCAATTCGAGAAAAACAAGTCTACCAGCTCCAAGTAAGTCCCTTGCGGTTGAGAGGATTTCCGTAACGGCCCCCGGTGGAAAAGTTGCTATCCTCAATGAGGTATCACTTCGCCTAGAGGCAGGGCAATCCTTGGGAATCATTGGGCCAAGCGCATCCGGCAAGTCGACGCTTGCTCGTGCCCTTGTGGGCGTGTGGCAACCCGTAAAGGGCGAAATCCGACTCGATGATGCGGCTCTATCCCAATGGCCAATCGCTGAACTCGGAAGCTATCTCGGATACTTGCCGCAGGACGTAGAGCTGTTTGCAGGCACGGTTGCAGAAAACATTTCGCGCTTTTCTCATGACGCTTCCGACAAGGAGATCATCGCTGCAGCGATTGCGGCGGATGCTCACGAAATGATTGTGAAGCTCGATAAGGGCTATGATACCGAGATTGGAGAACGGGGTGCTGCGTTATCGGGCGGGCAACGCCAACGCATCGCTTTGGCCCGCGCGCTTTTTCGCGATCCATTCCTCGTGGTGCTTGATGAGCCAAACTCGAACCTTGACCGTGAGGGAGACGATGCCTTGACAGCGGCTATCATGGGGGTTCGAAAGCGCGGTGGCATTGCGATCGTTGTTACTCATCGAACGACCGGCATAGCGGGTGTGGATAATATTGCCATGATGGCAGGAGGCCGTATCCAGGCCATCGGTCCCAGAGAGGAGATACTTCAAACGTTTTTGAAGGCTGGGCTCACTTATACGCAACGTCAGGCCACTGCATCATGAGCCCCTCCGAAATGGACACGCCGATTCCCGACTACAAAAAGTCTTTGAAGTCCCTCGTTCGAGGCGGTGTGGCCTCTGTTGTTGTGTTTCTTGGAAGCGTAGGTGTTTGGGCAGGCGTTACTAACTTATCTGGCGCAGTTGTAGCTCCCGGCCAGTTTGTGGTCGCCGGGAGTGTCAAGAAGGTTCAACATCCAACTGGCGGCATCGTCGGTGAGCTTAGGGTGCGTGATGGTGATTACGTTGAACAGGATGCGGTTTTAGTTCGACTCGACGATACTGTTACCCGTGCAAATTTGGAGATGATCCTTAAACAGCTCGATGAGTTGACTGCGCGGCGAGCCCGTTTGGAGGCCGAACGCGATCGTCGTGCTCTTGTAGTGCTATCTGAAGAGATCTCCCGCGGCCGTGAAGATGCTATTGCCCTTCTATTGAAAAGCGAAAGCAATTTGTTCGATGCCCGTAGGTCTGCACGAGAAGGAAAGCGCGCGCAGTTGGTGAAGCGTATTTCACAGCTACAGGATGAGATCAAAGGACTTCAGTCGCAGCAAGCATCGCGGGATCGACAGGAGCAATTAATTGAAGCTGAACTTGGATCCATCCGGAATTTGTTCGCGAAGAATCTTGTGCCTTTGACGCGGAAGAATGCATTGGAGAGGGACGCGGCCAATCTCGATGGCCAGGAAGGGCAGCTACTTGCGTCTGTTGCCCAAGCGCAAGGCAAAATAGCTGAAACGCAGCTGCAGCTAAACCAGATCGATGAGGACTTACAAGAAGAAGTTGCGAAGGAATTGAGGGAGATCCAGGCAAAATTTGCCGAATTAATAGAACGCAAGGTGGCGGCTGATGACCAGCTAAAGCGCGTGGAGATCCGTGCGCCAAGTTCAGGCTATGTCCACCAACTCGCAGTCCACACCGTAGGCGGCGTGATAACGCCTGCTGAGCCAGCAATGCTCATCGTTCCTGAAAAGGAGATGCTGCAGCTTGATGTGCGCATAGCCCCTCATGATATCGATCAAATTTCGCTCGGCCAGCCCGTAAAGGTCCGTGTCCTCGCGTTTAATCAACGAACAACTCCGGAATTGGATGGGGTCGTGTCACGTATTTCAGCTGATAGCAGCTTGGATCAACAAAAGGGCATGACCTATTTTACGGTTCGGGTTGCTATTGCTGAGGGCCAGGAGCGGTTGTTGGGACGTGGTCATCGCCTCGCGGCCGGCATGCAGGCTGAAGTATTTGTGAAAACCGAGGATCGCACTCCATTTCAGTTCATTGTAAAGCCGCTCGGCGACCAGATATCTAGGGCTTTCAGAGAGCGCTAGCGGGTGCGCCTTATTCATATATCGAAAGAATGGCTACTCCCTCGCCGCTATCTAGACGCTTGCCGCAGAGGTTGGTTTGATGTCCGCCCCTTCACCTAAGCGGACGTCGGCCTACAAGGGATCGAGGCGCTGCAGGGGATGCCGGAGTTGTCCGCTATTGGGAGATCGCGCCGGACAGCTTGAGGCAGCCGTGGGACGATAGGGGACAAATGCCTAAGCGTGTTAGAGGATTAAAGTGGAGATGCCCGCCTTTCCTCATCCCAAGGCCCGTCATGCTGCAATTAGGTGTTCACGTAAGATATTGTAATAATATAATTATTTCAACTTCCTTCGAGCCGCGCGCGTTTGTCGCCGGACCCGATGCGTTATTGCCGCGCGCGTCGTGACAAAACTTTACTACGTTAGTATAGTAATCGTCCGCGACCGCTGAGCGATCTTGCGCTAGGCAAGCTCCGCGAAGATGGGATTTGAGCCGGCCGGGCGATGGTCGGCGCGACTGATCGGTGTCCGATGACGAATACTTCCGCATCCGAAACGAATGCCCCGCAGTATGTGTTCGTGGGGGCATTCGAAGGGGTGAACTGCTGGCCGGGCGGCGAGGTTCACGACATCTGGGCCAAGTTCATTGTCAACGTCTATCTCGAAGGCGGCCAGCGCTTCTCGATCGACGGCGTATCGTTCAACGCCTGTGCGGGACATGGCGCCAGTCGGCGCCAGAGGGTGCTGATGATCAACGTGAAGCAGGACGCCGCGTTGGTTTTCGCCGGAGGCGATGGCGGGGGCAAGCGTCTGCGCAAGGTGATGACCTCCGCTCCGTCGAGCTGGCTCGAAACCGTGATGGCCAAGGGAGCCGGGCATTCGCCGATGCTCGAGCGGTTCTTCTCCGAGCATCTCAGTAGCTTCACGTTCGAGCCGGGCCTCGATCTCATCGAGCTTGCAGAGCAGATCAGCAATCCGCCGCAGACACTCACGGGCGAGTTGCTCAATCTATACCGTAAGTCCCGCGGCCTAGAGATCATGCGGCTAGCCTGCGCGGCGCTCGTCTCCAGCGCGGGAGACGGTGCGCATCGCCCATTGCTCATGAGCGCGCGTCAAAGCGAACGCGTGCGCGACTACATCATGGCCAATCTATCCGAAGACCTCTCGATCGAAGCCATTGCCCGCCACACCGGCGCCAGCGCTTCGTCCGTACAGCGGCACTTCAAGCAGCATTTCGGCGTGACCGTGTTCGACTTCATCCGGCGCAAGCGCCTCGATGCAGCGCGGGAGGCGCTCGAGCGCAAGGGTGTAACCGTCATGCAAGCTGCGTGGATTGCCGGCTACATGAGTCCGTCGAGCTTCATCGCCGCATTTAGGAAGACTTACGGCACGTCCCCCGGCGGAATGCGCGCCTAGCTTTTTTTACCCGTTCGCGCCCCCGTTCTCCGCTGTCGCGACACCCCTCAAAGTTTTGAATGAAACTAAACTAAGCCTCTGAAATGTATGAGCGGCATCAATTGCATCTTCGCAAGCGTCAGATGGGACGCAAGGGGTTTATTTCGCATTTTCGACGCGCAAAGTGTGCCGCTACGGGCGACTGCTGTTGTTGGCGTGCTCGCAGACACTTTGGGGGAGCACACAGTGAGATTGCACCAAGTCTGGGCTGCGGCTGAGCGTAGCCGTGCGTTCAACGGCGACGTTGTCCCCGCAGCTTTGCGGATCACGACGAGTTTGCTTGCGATGTCGGTGCTGATGGCGCCGAGCTACGCCCAGGAAACCCAGGATCTGCCGCCACTCGTCGTGGACGGTACTGCTGCAAAAAAGACCGCGAAGAAAACCGCCAAGGCCAAGGCGACTAAGGCATCGCCCACTCCACAATCCTATTCACAGCAACAGGATCCAGCGCAAGCCGCGGGCGAGAAAGCCAACGGGCCGGTCAATGGATATGTCGCCAAGCAGACAGGAACGGCGACAAAGACGGACACGCCGATCGCCAAGGTGCCGCAATCGATCTCGATTGTAACGAAGGACCAGATCGAGGACCAGCAGGCCCTTTCGGTCGCCGAAGCGCTTCGCTACACGCCGGGCGTCTTTACGGAGTACCGCGGTTCATCCAACCTCAAGGATGAGATGTTCGTGCGCGGATTCTATTACGTGCCGCGCTACCTCGACGGCCTGTACCTTGCAGGCGATCTCTCCTACGCCAAGCTCGATCCGTATCTGCTAGAGCGCGTCGAGCTCTTATCTGGGCCGTCCTCGGTTCTTTACGGGCAGGGGAACCCGGGCGGTATCGTCAATATGGTGAGTAAGAAGCCGCTCGATGCACCGTACCACGAGGTGCAACTCACCTTCGGCAGCGACAAGCAGATCGGCCTGTCCTTCGACTTCAGCGACAAGCTCAACAGCGAAATTGCCTACCGCCTCGTCGGATCCGGATTCGACCGCGACTTGCAGGAGAACTTCACGGAGCAGCGCTCGTTTGCCATCGCGCCGTCACTCACGTGGACTCCCAATACCGATACCACCCTGACGTTGCTCGGCGGCTATCAGAACGAGCCGAAAATGGGCTTCCGTAACTTCCTCGATGCCGTTGGCACGCTGAGCCCGATCCCGGGTTACGGCTACGTCTCGCGCGACTTCTTTGTTTCCGACCCGAATTTCGAGAAGGCGGAGCGCGAGCAGTACTGGGCCGGCTACGAATTTTCACACGACTTGAGCGAAGACCTAACCTTCCGCCAGAACCTCCGCTTCCATCACGTCGATCATCTGCATCACACGTTGATCTACGGCAGCCGGACCGGGACCTCCATCAGCCGCAACGCCAGCGGCGGAACGGAAGCATGGGACACGTTCACCGTGGACAACCAGGTTCAGGCCAAATTCGAAACCGGCTTGGCAAGCCATACGTTGCTTGCTGGCGTCGACTATCTGCATCGCAGCCGGGACTATCAGTGGGGCTTTGCCTACGGATGGGCCGGTGACGTCGATCCGATTGATCTCGCAAACCCTGTCTATGGTCATAGCCCGATCACGCTCGGCATCGAGGATGACGAAAGACTGACGGCGAAGCAGACCGGCATCTACGTCCAGGACCAGATCGACATCGGCCGTTTCACGTTCACCACCGGCGGGCGCTTCGACTGGGCAAGCACCGACATCAAAGACCACATCGGGACCGACGATCATTCCTACGACGACCATGCGTTCACCTGGCGCGCGGGTGCGGTCTATACTTTCGACAACGGGATTGCCCCGTACGTCAGTTACTCCACGTCATTCGATCCCTCGATCTATTCGCCTCCTGCAGGCGGAAGCGCTTTCGATCCAACGACGGCGGAGCAGTATGAGGTCGGCGTCAAATATGCGTCGAAAGGCACCAATACGTTGCTCACCGCCGCCTACTACGACCTGACGCAGGAAAACGTCGTGATGACCGACTATTCCGGCGGCTGGCCGGGTGTAAATCGGCAGGTCGGCGAGATCCACAACAAGGGCGTCGAGCTGTCCGCTCGCACCGACGTGACGGAAAGCGTTTCGTTGATCGCTGCCTATGCCTACATCGACTCCGAGATCGTCGAAACGGTGGTAGCGGCAGAGGAAGGCAAGATGCCGGCCCGCATCCCGAAGCACATGGCATCTCTCTGGGGGACGTATGCTTTCAGGGACGCGACTTTCAAGGGTCTCACGCTCGGCGGCGGCGTGCGCTATATCGGCGAGAGCTGGGGCAACAACGGAAACACGTTCGAGGTGCCAGACGTCACCTTGTTCGATGCCATGGCGAAATATGATTTCGTCGCCGTAAATCCCGCCTGGGACGGCGTCGAACTGCAGGTCAACATCAAGAACATCGCTGACGAGAAATATGTTGCATCTTGCGCCAACGCTTACGCCTGCTTCTACGGCGAAGGACGGCTTGTGACGGGAACCTTGAGCTATCGATGGTAAGGACGTGCCGGCCAATCGCAATTACTTGGCGCTGCATGTCGCTCGTGCTCAGCATCCTCGCGTCCCTGTCGGTCGCACCGGTCGAGGCGCGTGGACTGGACGAGGGCAGCACGGTCAAGGGCCGCCTGGATGTTCGCAAGACAGAGTTTTTCGATTTCGCCGCGCGCGAAGGAGACTTCGTGCGCGGACGTGTCGAGACCACGAGCGGTTCTCTATGGCTCGATCTTGTCGATGCGACGGGCGCGCATGTGCGACGTCTCGCACTTTCAGGCGAACGGATCCGTGAGTTCATGTTTATCGTCGGTTCGGATGGCGAGCGGCTGCGGCTTGGCACGAACGAGCCGGCTCAAGGCCACCAGGACTACGCATTGACGATCACCAAGATCGTGGGACGCACGGGGCAGACCCCGCCTCAGCCGACTTTCCTCAGTCAACGCATGTCGCGGCTTGCGGAAAGTCTGGCCACGGGCGGTGCGACAGACGGCTTTTGGGGCGAAGTCGCACAAGGAGGATCGCCTCTCGTGGAGCCGGGGAACCACCCCGGCCGTCGCATCGTGACGTTTCTCTGGCGCGGCGCGAAGCGTAATGCGCGTCTGTTCGGTGCCCCATCGAACGATCACGATTGGATGGAGCGATTGGGCGAGAGCGACGTCTGGTTCAAGAGTTACGACGTACCCTCCAGCACGCGCCTATCCTATAAGATCGCCCCCGATATTCCGGACATTCCCGGCACAGCCGGCGAGCGGCGGCGGGCACTGCTCGCCACGGCTCAGGCGGATCCCTTCAACAAGAACGCCTGGCCGTCGAACGCACCCGACAAATACAATCAGGACTCCCTGCTCGTTCTATCCGACGCGCCGCCGCAGCCATGGGTGGAGGAGCGCGGCGCACCTCGCGGCAAGCTCGAGAAACATCGGGTGTCGAGCCGCATCCTCGGAAACGAGCGCGACGTCTTCGTCTATACGCCGCCGGGTGCGGGAGACACCGCTCGAGGCCTACTCATTCTGTTCGATGCCGCGCCCTATATGGACAAGGTGCCGACACCGCGCATTCTCGACAATCTCATCGCGGATGGAAAAATCCCGCCGGTGGTCGCGGTGTTGATCGGAAATCCAAGTCCCGAGACACGCGGCGCGGAACTTCCCTGCAACGAGGACTTCGCGGCATTCCTGGCGAATGAGCTCGCCCCGTGGATCCGGCAGCGTGTCAACGTCGCAATCACGGGCGATCGCACGATCATCGGAGGATCGAGCTATGGAGGCTTGGCGGCCGCCTATGCCGCCCATCGCCATCCTAACCTATTCGGCAATGTGCTTTCGATGTCCGGATCGTTCTGGTGGCACCCGGACGAAGGAGACGTGGAAGCGGAGTGGCTGACACGCGCATTCGCGAAGCAGCCGTCTCGCTCGACCCGCTTTTTTCTGAGCGCGGGCCTATTCGAAACCGGCAGGGAAGAACCGGGTATCCTGGAAACGACCCGCCATCTGCGAGACGTGCTCATGGCGAAGGGATACCCGGTGACATACCGGGATTACGCGGCAGGCCACGACTACATCGCCTGGCGCAATGCTCTGGTCGACGGGCTCATCGCGTTGTTCGGCAAGAGCTAACCGTCGATCCTGTGCGAGACCAGATGCTTCTCGCGACCTCACACTTCGCCTCATCATCTATAATAGCGCGCAGCGCATGTATCGCGTCGATTTCGATCACGCAGACCGCTCAACGGCGTGGTTCCGTATTCGGATCCAAAACGTTTACATTGATGCAGACAGCGGAGGGCTTCGCGGCTTGCAAGACGTCGACAGCGGGACACGCGGTGATGCCTTCGCCGCCCTGCAATTTCCCATGCACTCCGGTCAAATTTTTGGACTGCTAGGCCGGACCATCATCTGCATATCCGGCCTACTGACCGCAGTCCTATCGCTTACCGGCGTCGTCATCTGGTGGAAAAAGCGCAAAGCTAGAGTTCAGCGGTCCGCCAAGACATACGAAAAATGATCGGCAGGTCGCGGCCTCCGTGCACGCCGGATGTTGCGTCGCTCCGGATCTGAGCGACGGTCGCAGAGGATGGTTTGATGTCAGCCCCTCACCTAAGCGGACGTCGGCCTACTCGAGGCGCTGCAGGGGGATGCCGGAGTTGTCCGCTATTGAGACATGGCGTCGGTTCGCAATCCTACCTCTGCGTCGGCGTGTTGTCGCTAAGCCCCGCCAGACAAGGAGTGAATTCCACGTTTGGGACTAGGACTCATTGAGCCGGCGCCGGGTGCCACGCGTTGCCTTCAGCAGTCCTGTCCTTCAGAAAGTGCTGGTCGTTCGGGCCGATTTGTAAGGACAGGCGACGCCGAGCTTCAGACGCCCCCAATTTCAAAAGGTCGGTGTTCCAGTCGTCGTAGGCCGGGCGGAGGAGGCGGATGTCGAGATCGCTATCGATGTGGCGGAAGGCGATCTTCTCGGCTGCTGTGTGCCCTGCAGCGTCTTCGTCGGTGGCGACATAGAGGCGCTTTAGTCCTGGTGGGAGAATGAGTGCGCCAAGGTGGGAAGCGCTGGTAGCGGCAACCATGGGCATGGCGGGCATCAACGACCGCAATGCCAGCATCGTTTCAAGCCCCTCTCCCGCAGCCACCACGTCAAGCGGTTCCCCGAGACGGATCCCGTTTCCGAGGACATTACCCATTGAGAGGCGCGGGAACTCAATGGAAGCCTTTTCCGGCTCGTAGTGATCGAGGTAGATGCGTAAGGCGCCGGTGATGGTTCCGTGCGTGTCGGAAATGGCCGCGATGATGGCAGGATAGCTTTGAAGCTCCATGTGCCGTTCGGGCCGGTAATAGCATCCGCTATGATAGCGGAGTGCTTTCAGGTCGAGACTGGCTGTGATCCCCCTTCCCCGAAAGTAAAGTTCACCGCGTGTGCCTATGATGGGGACCGACGCATGGAAAAGGCGGGATGCAGCGAGTGGGCTGTTACGGGGCGCAGGGAGAACTTTAGCTGGTAACGCGGGTTCTGACAGGAACCAGAGCGCTTCTTGTCGAAGGGCAGCAGAAGAGCTGATGTTGCGGTTCCAGCGGATAAGGTCGAGAAGATCGCCGTGGTGGTCGGGGTTGGCCGCATCGGCCCACTTCCCGGCGGGACGTCCGCCACTTTCCACAAGCCTCACGTAGAGCGACCGGCCGGGTGTGTTGAACACGTCTCCTACCAGCCAATAGCGGCCATGGCGCCGTCCATTGGAAAGGTAATGGGCGCAGACCGTTTCGGCGTGCTCTGAAAGCCGACGAGAGAGGGTTTTGAAGTCCATGACGTCCTCCCTCTAAAACGTCGTTGAAAGGATGGGGTGCTTGCGGAGAAGGGCCGTAAGCGTGGGGAGGCCGTCGAGGGAGAGCGGGATGAACAACCGGAGCTTCCAGGCGATGGTCTCTGAGAAGAGACCGATGCTTTTGAGATGTTGAAACTGCGGGTGGGTGAAGTTCATGAGTTCGATGCGCGGAGCATGCATGGTGGTAACGCGCTTTACGAGCAGGCCGCCATCGAGGCGGAGGATGCCATTGTTGAGAACGTGCTCCCAGGCATCTTCGGGTGAAAGGTCGGGTTTTTCCTCGGTGAAGGCCCCCAAGACCTCGGTCGGGACGAGCCGTCCGATGTGGGCTTCGCCGTCGTCGGTGGTGAAGCGGTAGACGCGGGGGTTGGTGAGGGGGAGGCGTTTCCAGTACGGGAGCAGCAAACCGCTCATGACGTGGAAGCTGCTTTCAGTGAATTCGGGAAGCGCAACGAGTTCCGCGCTCCAGAGGTGTTCAAACGTTTGCTGGTCGCATGCTTCCCAGTTGCTTTCGTCCATCATGGAGACGGGGACAGCGGAGGTGTCCATGGGGCGCAGCAACCGGACACGTTCTTCAATCGACCCATCTTCGTTGATGAGGGATGAGGTCGGGATCTGCAGCGCGGCGCGTTTGGACTTGGTGTTCACGAGACGAACGGCGCCAGTGTAGTCGAGGTATTCGCGAAGCCGTTCCAGTGTCAGGGGGTGGGTCCGTTCCATTTTGCGAATTTTGAGCAAACGGGTTTCGGCGCCGGTGGCGGCATTCGTCGCAATGAGCTGTCGGTGTTGGACGGTGAGGGAGGCAGCGGTGATGGTTTCGAGCCCGACGTCGTAGGTTCCTGCTAATTTGGCGCGCTCCACACGGCTTTGCAGCAACTGCTCGAAATAGAGGAAGATATCGTTCTGCATCGCGATTTCGAGGGCCAGCACGCGGTTGAGGAAGCGCGAGATGGGAGGAAGCTCTTCCAGCAGTGTGCCGTCACGGTCGACGATGCGGAGCCCCGTAACGTCCTGGAACTGTTGTAAGGTCGCGCAGGGTACGAGGCCCCGGTAGAGGTGCTGGTAGAAAGCGCGCAGGCTTTCACGGGCATAGTTGGATTCGAGGTTGTCGGTTTCGCGGAACATTCCCTGTCCACCCGTCTGGCGTTGGCCACGGGTGATGGCGCCCAGGCTGTCGAGGCGGCGGGCGATGGTGGAGAGGAAGCGCTTTTCGCCGCGTACGTCGGTGGCCACCGGCCGGAACAACGGCGGTTGCTTCTGATTGGAGCGGTGGGAACGCCCAAGGCCCTGGATCGCGGTGTCGGCCTTCCAACCTGCCTCGAGCAGATAGTGCACGCGCTTGCGCTGGTTCATGCAGTTCAAATCGGCGTGGTAGCTGCGGCCCGTTCCTCCCGCATCAGAGAAAATGAGGATGCGTTTGTTGTCGTCCATGAAGGCAGACGTTTCGGAGAGGTTGGCGCTTGCGGGCCGGTTCTGAACGCAGAGCTCGAACCCGCGCGTGGCGGGGCGCTTGACGATACGACGCGATCGCCCGGTGACTTCTGCGACGACATCGGTTCCGAAATGCTGGATGATTTGGTCAAGGGCGGCCTGGACGGGTGGGAGCAACTGCAACTGCTCAATCATTGCATCGCGCTGCTCGACGGCCCAACGGCACATCACGGGTTTCCCTTCATCTGTGTAGACGGGCCGTGACTGCAGTTCGCCTTCGTCGTCGGTGTAGGTCTCGAAAAGCTGGGTGGGGAAGCTGTGCTGCAGATAGTCCAGCACGTATTCGCGCGGCGTAATATCGAAGTTGAGGGCGTTCATCTCGGAGGGGGACAGCTCGGAGAGACGTCGTTCCATCAAGGCTTCGGAGGTGGACACCAGTTGGATGACGCAGGAGCGTTGTGCATCGAGGTCTTGCTGCAAGGCTTTGAGCAACGTCGGCACTTTCATGGCCGTGATGAGGTGATTGAAGAACCTTTGCTTGTTGCCTTCGAAGGCGGAAAGCGCTGCGGATTTGGCGTTCTTGTTGAGCGTTGCCCCGTGTTCTCCGGAGATATTGGAGGCCTTGAGCGCTTCTTGCAGGTTCTTATGGATGACTTTGTAGGCCCGGGCGTAATGGTCGTAGATATCGATCTGCTTATCGGTGAGCGCATGCTCCAGGATGTCGACCTCAACGCCCTCGTAGGAGAGGGAGCGGGCGATATACAATCCAAGAGCCTTCAGGTCGCGGGCGAGCACCTCGGAGGAGGCGATGCCGCCCTGCTGCATGGCGGCGACGAAATCGGCCCGCGTTGGGAAGGGCAAGTCGTCATTGCCCCAGATACCAAGGCGCTGGGCATAGGCGAGGTTTTCGATGGTTGTTGCGCCCGTTGCCGAGACGTAAACCACGCGCGCATTCGGGAGAGCATGCTGTAGGCGCAATCCGGAGACGCCCTGCTGGGAGGCCTTTTTGGTGCCGCGGTCATTTTTGCTTGCAGCCGCGTTCGCCATGGCGTGGGCTTCGTCGAAGACAATAACGCCATTGAAATCTTTCCCGAGCCAGTCGGTGATCTGCTTCAGCCGCGAATCTTTGCCCTCGCGTTCGGATGACCTCAGCGTCGCGTAGGTGGTGAACAGAATGCCCTGCGTAAGTAGGATAGGGCGCCCCTGCTTGAAGCGGGATTGCGGGGTGATGAGCAGCTTCTCTTGGTCGAGGGCGCTCCAGTCGCGCTGGGCATCTTCGAGCAGGGTGTCGGATTTTGAGATCCAGAGGGCTTTCGTTCTGCCCTTGATCCAGTTGTCGAGGATGATGGAAGAGACTTCGCGCCCCTTCCCGACGCCTGTTCCATCACCGATGAAAAATCCCCGGCGGAATTGCACGGCCTTTTCGTCATCCGGGGCTGCGGCCGATACGCGGTCGAGGCTATCATCAACGGTCCAATGACCGGTCAGCATCCGGGAATGGGCTTCACCTGCGTAAACGGTACATTCCAACTGGGCATCGGACAGCAATCCATCGCTGACCACGTTGCAAGGAAGGTGCGGCTTGTAAGCGGGGACCGGGGGCTTTACCGACGCCATGGCGGCGGATTGCACAAGCGCGGTTGGGTGGGGCTTAGCGCCTTCAATCGAGATGCGCTCCGCGACATATGGCTGATAAAGGCCTTCGGAAGCGGTTGCCGGCGAGGTGTCGATTATGGCGTAGCGCAATTCCTCCCCGGCAATGACATGGATTGGGCTCGAAGACCGCGCGTATGATTTTTGTGCGGGCTTGGGGGCGGCGTGTTTCGTGGGAGCAGGGTGCTGAGCCGTAGCGCGCGTTTCGCAGGGCGCGCGTGGGGGGACCCAAAGGGCGATATCGGCGAGAATGGCGAGAGGATCGCCTGCTTCCTCTGATGTCCATTTCGTGTCGGCATGAGGAACTGGGTTCTTGTCGAAGACAGAGAGCCGCGTGGTGATATTCGTTCCGTGGCGTCTGAACAGCTTGCCGCTGATCAAGGTGGTGTAGCGAAGTGTGGCGATCGCATCCAAGGCATTGAAGGCGTCGCGCCATTGGGGGGCGTGCGGCCATAGCGACGCACTGGTGATGGCGACCAGGCGGCCTCCGGGGGCGAGCCGGTTGAGGGCCGATTTGAGATGGCGGAAGTCAACGCCCTGTAATGTGCCGCTGACGTTGGGTGATGCCGAGAATGGCGGGTTCATGATGATGACGGTGGGCCGTACGGCATCCCCCAATCGGTCGTGGATCTGTTCCGCGTTGATCCGGGTGACAGGTGTGTTGAAAAGCGCGGCGAGGATGTCGGCGCGGGTCGAGGAAAGCTCATTTAAGAAAAGGGATGCTCCTCTACCTTCGGCGAACACCGCAAGCTGCCCGGTTCCGGCTGAGGGTTCCAGCACCACGTCGTGTTTTCCGATGGCGGCCGCTTCGGCAACGAGGAAGGCAAGTTTGAGGGGCGTGGAAAACTGCTGCAACCCGATGCTCTCTTCGCTGCGGCGCGTGTGGGTTGGGATGAGGCTTCCGAGCTTTCCGAGCATGGCGAGGAGGTCGGATGAACTTTTCGCCGATTTGCGCATGGCGGGCAGGAAGCGCTGCAGGAACTGCACCTGAGCGATTTCCAGTGCTTCGTAAGCGTCCTTCCACACCCACGCACCTGTTTCGTCGGATGCTCCGAACGATTGCTCCATGGCGGCGCGGATGTGGGTCGCGTGGAGTGGGAGCCCGCTGATGAGGACGGGAAGCAGTATTTCGGCGGCTGCAATGAGGCAGGCAGCCTTCTGGCGTGAATGTGGTTGATCGATTAGTTGGGGTGGAAGTTGCGGGCACGCGGCGGCCGGCGCGTCTTCGAGCGACATGGGACTATCTCCGGGTTGGGTTGCGCCGTCGGCCTCGCACTCTCTGTGCAGGACCAACCGGCACCCTTACCGGAACCGCGCTCTATCTCTTGGTGGCGGGGTGAGTAGAGGGAGGCGTTCAAAAAGAAGGGAGGATGTGATAGCTCGCGCGCGTACGGATGAAAGTTCGCGGCTTCCCTGGATGGGCCATCTGGACCCAACCATTGGCAATTAAGAATTTGAGGCCTGCGCGAACTGATAGCTGCGATTTCGGATTTGCAGGCGGGAAATTGGGTTTGAGGCAATCGGTGATCTGCACGACGGTTTTACAGGTCTTGTTGTCGATGACATGCTGCAGGATGGCCAGGCTCAGGAGCATCATCCTTGGAAGTATTCGATGATGCGCCGTGGGCGGCAAGGACAGCGGGCAGTAATTAGGCATCATTCCAGCGCCAGACGACGTCAGTGGTGTTCGGCGTGATACCCCGCTGCTCGAGTAGGACGCACCGGTGGTCCCGCTTGCCGATTGCGTGGCGGGGCAGGAGAAGGGCTCGCGTCATGATGCCTTCTCCGTTTCGATCGGGCGGGGATTTGTAGCGATGAAGTCGGCCGCGCGTTTCAGGCATTCCTCATGCGGGGTGCGGATGTCGTCATCGAAGCGAAAGTAGTGCCCGCGCAGTGAGACATAGATAGCGGTCACGCGGCCTGCGATGCGCTCGGAGATCTTGAAGCTTTCCCCGCCGCTGGCGTGGGTCCAAGCTTCGGGAGGAAGGACGTTGAGGGCGTCATCGAATTCTTCCGCGGATATTTCTCGGACATTGGTCTTGAAGCCAGCTTCGTAGCGGTCGTGGGCTTCATTTGCCGAAAGAGCTGATAGGGCTGTGCCGTATTCGGGGGTGAGACGCCGGATTGCCTGGTCGTCGGTTTCGCCAACGCTAAGACGGACGTAGTCGATGATTGAATTTTTTGTGCTGCAGTAGATAACTCGCGGCAGGTTGGTCATGGGATGTTCCTTATTGGCGCCGCGTTGCGCCGTCGCTTGGGGGATTGTCTGGAAACTCAGAGGGGGCTTCGTAGCGTGATGCCCGCTGTGGTGAGCGCGGCGTCGAAGCGTTCCGCCAATATGCGGACGGCCCAAGTCGTTTCAGGTAGCGATCGCCTGACGGTTTCAAGAAGCTTTTCGCGCAGGTGCCGGGCTTCACCGCGTACAAGCCAGCAATCGCTACTGAGGCCGTTGTAGAAGATGAAGAGGGGGACGCAGCTTTCGGAGTCTTCCTCATACCAGAGGCGGCTGCCGCCGTATGAGTGGCAGGCTTTGGGAAGGCCGTTCAGGAAGCGTGCTGCAAGATCGCGGTGGACGCGGGTTCCGCCGTGCCCTGCGGTGTGGACTTGCCAAAGCACCGGCACCGGTTGGCCGGTGTCGTCAACGGCCCACATGATGATGTCGGTGTGTTGGGCTTTTCCCCAAGGGGTGCATTGAGGGAACGGGAGGTTTTTAAACGGTGCGCCCGGAACGAGCAGGGCAACGGTTTGCGTGTCCGTGATGATGGTGGTCATGGGGGTGGTTCCTTTTGTGGAACCGGCGGGCACACTCTCTTTCTGCTGCCGGTTTGCCCTTAAGGACCCCAGCTCTCGCCCTCCCCTTCACTTATCTTCTCGTCGCTGCACTTCACTTGCGGCAACGACCGCAACCCGGATGGGCCGAGACCGCTTGCGGGCTCGGCCGCGCGTGTTCGCGCGGTAGGGCGTGGCCCGACCGCAGGGAGGGAGCCGCCCACACTCGGGCCACCCATCAAAAATGGGAACCTATCTGGCTTCCGAGCGGGCTAAGACATCGTTTTTCTAAGTCGCCTGTGGGACGATTGCTCAAACCGGCATAATTAAACTCGATCGTGTCTGGTCACGATCCGCGTTCTCGATATCAGCCAAAGCGAGCCTACCATCAGCAAGGCGTTGACGATCGTAGCTGTCGTGTCCGCTGGGAACAGGCCATTTGTCGTGACGTTAGCGGCAACCGCCGCGGTTACCGACAATGCGGTGCCTTGTAGCAAACGCCGCCGCAGTGTTTCGGGCTTGAGCGCGAGTGCAGCGAGGCTGAACGACAGGATGGTGGCCACGACATAGAACACCAGCACATCGATCCCACCTATACCCGCGACAGCGGCAAGCGCCAGAATGGCCGGCTGGCCCCAAACGACAATGCTCCAGATTCGTTTCCATAAGATCGCGTCATGGCCGCGTTCACTCCGCCGGATCAGCCAAATGTTGACACCCGTTACGCACACCGCGCACAGCATGACGCCGAGAATACCGTAGGCGATCAGGATGATGGTTCCGCCGAAATTGCCAAAATGCAGCGGCACCAGAGCGGCAAGCATTTGCTTGCCGGCGGAGCCTGTGGTGTAGCCCGCAGAACCGAGATCACGGCCCTCACCTGAGAAGCGGAAGCTCTCTCCAGTTGCTAAATCGTGCGGCGCATTCGTATCAATTCTTACGATCTGCCCGGCTGTCCCCGCCTGGCTGATTCTTACGTACCTCACCTTCGCCGGTTTGTGAGCCGCTTCAATCATCCGGATCAGGCCCGCAATATCCGGAAGTGGCTCCGGCTGCATTTGCTCGCTCACCGGTGTGGGCCCAAAGAACTCCCGCAGCCCACGGTCGACATCTTTCCCGTAGGAAAGAGATACTAGAAGCGGAGCGAGCAAAGCGCCAAGGGCGAGGATTGCACCTGTGGCGCTGACGACGATCTGGAATGGAAGCGTCCACACGCTCATTCGATTGTGAAGGTCGGATTCGCCGAGCCGTGTTCTTCCTCCGAGACGGAGATGAAAGGCGTCCCGGAAAATACGGGAATGCGCGCAAACACCGGTGAATATCAGCGCAAGCAAGACCACCCCGCTCAAGCCTATGACGATATGCCCCCACGGGTCGTGCAGATGCAGATCGTGATGCAGCTCAATGAGGAACGATGTCCATGGCGCCTGGACCGTCTCGTGCATGTCCCCGTTACTGTCTAGCCGAATGCGGGCTCCGGTTTGCGGAAGTCTGAGCTGGAAGCGGGGTTTCTGCCACGTCGGGCCTTCCAGAGTGATCGTTTTTCCCGCGGCTCCCTGTGTCAATGCGGTCTCGGCCGCGCGCCCAAAGGCCTCGGGAGCCACACTTTCCACCGGCGGTGCAGTGGGATGCTCCCAACGCTGAAACTCTGTGCCGAACACGGACAACGTCCCGGTCAGGCAGACGTGATAAACGAGGGCGCCAAGAACCAGGCCGAGCAATGAGTGACCGGCGAGCGAAACTCGAACCAGGTTTGGGCTCCATCGCAGGCGCGTGCGTTTCGCTGCCACGTCAGCGCCCCGGCAACACGAACGGAAGCAGCGCCGTCGCACCGGCGCAAGTCGAAGCTATTCCGCTGATAAAGAGGGCTCGTAGCCTTTGCGCCGATATCCCCCACGCCATGAAAGCGGCCCAGACGATGGGCAACACATAGGCGGCCACGACGACTCGCGTTTCTTCTGCGGCGGGATAATGGGCGGCGGCGAGAGCACTCATCGATATTGCTGGTATCAGCGGCAGAAGAACAGCCGCGAAGAAGCGAATGGTGTCACGGTAGATCGACACCGATGCGACTTGTTCGGTCCTGCGGGAAACGCGTGCCGTAGATGGGCGTACAACCTTGCCCGCGTACAGCACGGCCATCGCAATGGGAGAGGCCACGGCAAAGGCAATGGGAATTCCCAGTTCCGCTCCACGATGGCCGGATAAGAGGACAAAGCCAAAGAGACCAAACATGATTGCCAACGTGGCAAAGAACACCCGTCGCGGGCCCCCGAGCCAGACCTGCCGTAAACCGAGTGTCATGAGGAGGAGGCAGCAACTACCCACGGTGAAAGTCGCTGCTTCCGAAATCACTCCGTTATGCTCCGACGTAAGTTCTAGAATTGGCCGCGGAGCGTGACACCGAAGAGCTGCTCGTCCCCGGCAGTGGCAATGGATGCGTCTTTCGAAGTTACGTACTCTTCATTGAACAGGTTCTTCGCAAACACCGTCAACGTGTACTTGTCCCATTCGTAACCGATGCGGGCGTCGACGATGGTATAGCCATCAACAAGTCGCAACGCGCTGTTGGCGAGATCGCCGGCGCTGTAGTAGCCGTCGGTATAACGCAGGTTGGCACCAGCGAACCAGCCGGTCGGATCCTTCCATAGGCCACCGGCAGCGATGGTGTAGGCCGGAGCTTCGGGAAATTCATTGCCCGCGTAGTTTTCGCCCGAAAGACCGACGAAGCTATCGAACTCGCTCCGCATCAGCCCCAGCGAACCATAGAGCTGCAAGGGCTGCACGGGGCGCCAGCGCGCTTCAATTTCAGCGCCATACGCGTGCGAGCTGTCGGCGTTGATAATGTGCGACAAAGGATAGAGCGGAAAGACGGTTAGCGGTTCGTCGAAGGAAACTTGCTGACCCTTGTAGTCATAATAGAAAGCGTTGGCGTTGAGCGTAAAGGCATTGTTCGCCCAGGCCGACCTGTAAGAGAGCTCGTAGGCGTCCATATATTCGGGTTTCACGGTATTGAATGACGCCGTGTTCAAGTTGATCTGGGTGAAGCCGTTCCGATAGCCCTTGCTATATGTAAAGCCGACGGTCTGATCTCTCGTGAGATCGTACGTTATGCCCGCCCGGGGCAGCGCTTCCGTGAACTCGTCAGAGAAACTGCCCTGCAAGAGCCCGGCTGCCCCTAGAAGACCGGGAAGAATTGCCATGTCCGCGCTGAAATCTACCGTGTCCTTCAGAAGACGGCCGCCGCCGATCAGGACAAATCGATCCCAGAAGCGATAACGGAGTTCTGCGTATGCGGCCATGCTCTCCGTTTCGGCGTCGACCGTTCCGTCCTGCAGCGGGATCAGGCCGAAGCCTAGATCGACCTCGTCGGCTGCATCCGCATCGTACTTGAATGATCCATAAAAGAGGCCGACGACGCCTGACAATCCGTTCCCAGAGTTCTCAATTTCGAGACGCAGATCCTGGGTGAAATCTCCGCCATTGCGTACGTTGTCGCGCTGAAGGTAATAGGACCCCGGCGAGCTGATATCGACTTGCGTATCGGCATAGGACGTAATGGAGCGCACTGTCATTCCCGGCGCGACTGTCCAGCCGATGTCCGAGATGTAGTTTGTCGTCTCAGTCGCGCGGAAGTCCAGGCTGTTGCCCGTATTGACGCGGTCTTCGAATGGTGGATTAACGCTCAATACGGCAGGCGTGTCCTGAACGCGGGCAATGGTGAAGAGGGCGCTAAGCCCCGGCATACTGTCGGGTTCGAGTAACAGCTTTCCGCGGATCGTGCGAAGCACGTCGTCGTCGAGCGAATTCATTTCGGAATATGTGTAGGAGATATCGTGGTTACGCTCGAAAGACTGACCTGATATGCGCAACGCCGCCTGATTGTTCACAATTGGCGCGTTGACCACGAAACCGCCGCTCTCCAGATCTTGCTGCCCTACCGTTCCCTCGACGATCCCCTCCCACTTGTAGGTGGGGTCCTTGGTCTTGATGAACACAGTGCCTGCCAGCGAATTGCGGGCCTGCAAGGCCGACTGCGGACCGCGCAAAACTTCCACCTGCTCGACGTCCCAAAGCCCTCGCGCGCCGCGCCGTGTTGCTTCGGAGGTCTGGGTGGCTCCGTCGATCACCACCGAAATGAGAGGGGCGGCCGAGGGACTCTGACTTTGGGTAAAGCCTTCTGAATTGAGGCCGCGAATGGTGAACCCGTTATTGCCACCTGAACTTTTCGTTGCCATCACGTTGGCCTGAGTATTGAGCGCTTCTTGCAAGTCCTCGATCTGCTCGGTGCGGATCTGCTCGCCAGTGACTACGCCAATGCTGGTCGTCGTGTCCCGCAGCGTTTTTACGACCTTCTCGCCTTCGACGACGATGCCGGGGAGCGCCGCCTCGGCGGCGGCCTCGCTGCCGGCCGCAGGACCTGCAGCTTTGAGCTTGGCTTTTTTCACGTTGCGCTTGGCGGGGGCCGTTTCAACGACCATGGGCGGCAGTTCCACGTTTTCGAGGGAGTCCGCCGCGGCGTTCGATGCAGGCTCGGACGTCTGTGCATAAGCAGCTGGGCCAAGAAACAGGAGGAGGACGGCCGAGGAGACGGCGGAAAAAGAACTGCGCATTTCACAATTTCCAATGACAAGAACGAACACGTAAGGGACAGGCCCGCCAAAGCGCGCTTGCCATTAGGCATCTTCAATGCGCTCCTTACAACGATCAATCTTGAGTTTCGGGGTAAAGAATACAGGGTGTGTGCCGGTTGCGCCACATCCACCCAAAGACGTTGTGGGTCGTCGGATTGTCTGACCCCGAGTGACAGCTTGTTCCTGCCGATATCTGAATTGGTGCAGTTGGCAGAATATTCGCTCAACGCTCGAAAAAAGCGGGTTAGCCGCTGCCGTAAACGGCGGGAGCCGTTGGTAAAGCGCAACAGATCAACTCATGCGATCGCGTTGTTTTCTTGCCGCTATCGGTGATGGGGTGCCATTCTGTGATGGCACGGCCGATGCCTTTATCCGTGCGCTGCAACAAGAACAATGGTGTTTGGTTATGTGGAGCAAGGGCGAGTTCAAGGCCGTGCTGGAAGCCAAGGCGCTTTTGCGCAGGGGCGCTTCATCTAAGGTGGAAGAGGCGGCATTGCTCTACGCGCGGGCGCAGGGGTGGACCGAGGAAGAGAACGTCAATCTCGCAGCTACGGACGCCGAACTGAACGCGCTGTTGGACGATATGGAGCCGGAAGAGTGGGAAGACATGCAAAAGGCCGCGTCGCAGATGGGCGACGCGACCTTTAGGGGTTTGGTCAGTTATGCGGTGAAGCGAATTAGAGACCGCAATGGCGAAGACTTGGCTGTTCTGGCGAACACCCGATCATCCCGCAGTAAGGATGACAGCGATCGGTCATAGCCATTCGCTGCAGGAGACTACGGTTTCCTCATCCAGGCAGGGGATGTCGCAGAGAATGCATTCGTCGTGGATGTGAGGGGACCACCCGCAGGCCCGGCAGGTGTCGCAGCGGATGCCATGCTCATTGGCGTAGTTGATGACGGAGGCCGGGCCATGCAGGTCCATGATCAGGCGAAAGGTCATGTGGAGGCGGGATTCATATTCAACCTCGTCCTCGGTCGGCATCGAGATATGATGGGTGGTGGGGTGATGTGAGGGCATCGCGTCCATTCTCCAATGTTGCGGGGGCAAAGGCGTGGGGATTGCGCATGCGTTCCTCGGCGCGGGCTGACACCAGATCGTCCCACACGGCGGTGTAGGCGGGTTCCCCGATGGCTTCGGCCGCGCGGAGCTTGCGCATTTCGTTGAGTGTGAGGGTGGCGTGGAAGGTGGCCTGAACCTCCTTCCGGATATAATCTGGATAGCTCTCGATGCGCAGCGTGGGGGCATCGGCGTTGAGTACGGTGATGTCGAAGCTGCCGTCATGCCGTTCGGCGTAGCGGACGCGCGGAACATCTGTCTTTTCCATACTCAGCGGTCCATCTCGGGATCACGCACGGCGCCATGGACAAGGGTTGCGAGGTCATCTTCTGCGATGACGTCAGGGTTTTCGGCGAGGTGGAAGCGTTCGTCGATGTTGATGGCCCGTCGTGTGTCGGTCCCTTGCCGTTGCAACATCTCTTCGGCCCGCTGGCATAACAGGTCGTCCATTACGGCTTCGTGCATGGCATCACCGGCGGCATGTGCGACTTGCAGTTTGGTGGCCTCCTTTTCGGTCATGCTTGAATCCAGCTCCATGCGCGCCGCTTGGCGTAGGTGCCGGGGATAGGCGTTCAGCTTGTGGGCGCCGTCCCAAGGTGTCCGGAAGCCGATCGAAAGCGTTCCGTCAGGCTTCCAGTCGTAGGAAAGGCAGCCGGAGTGTTCGGTTTCGATGGCGAAGTTTGTGGTTTCGGGAAGCGGGTGCCGCCCCGGTAGCTTTCCGGCGGCAACGAGCATGGCGCGGATCTTGGTGTCGTACTCTTCCCGCGAAAGCTTCCCGTCGCGGTGCTGGGTGTGCAGGTCTATGAACATGTCGTTGATGTCGACGTGGGTATTCATGGCGCCTCCATAAAATGGGGGAGCCGCTGTGATGCGGCCCCCCGTCAGGTCGAAGCGACGTGGGGCTTAGCGCGCGTTTTCCAGCTCTTGTTCGCGTGACTGATCTTTTTGTTGTTGGTGGGGAGGGCCGGCTGCGTCCTGCTCCATGGCCTTGTTTTGCTCGAAGGGTTGGACGGAGCCTGTCAGCATGGGATTTCCGTAACGGTCGAGCTGGGACCACGCGGCGACACGCTGCAACTTGCCGTCACCGGGATTGTAGAAGCCGTAGTAATCGGGCCGCTCCGCGTTTTCGGCGTCCTTGCTTTTGTTGGTGAAGAGGATCAGGGAATCCGGTTCGAGCTTGAAGGGTTTGCCGTCGGTCTTGGAGGGGATTTCGACGGCGAGTTTCTGCACCTGTTCCTTGGCGGGTTGGGTGTAGCTTGCGATTTGCGAGTTGGCAGAGACCCCTGCCCTTCCGGACAGGATGGATGAACCATCCCTTTCGCTTGCGTAGGGCCAGAGTGCGAAACTGCGCTCGTCCTTGGAGTTGGGCAGGGTCAACTTGCCTTGGAACAGCGGCCGGTCGTCGCCGATTTCCTTGCTGTTATTTTTGAAGGCGCGAAAGTTGCCGCGGTCGGGTTTGTCGTAGGTTTTCGCCATTGATCTGTCCTTCGATTGGATGTTTCCAAAACGTCCGGTGGGGTGCCGGTGGACAGAGCTTGGGTAATCGAAAACCCTTATACAATCGGCATTTTTGAGCGATCAGGGTATGGCGTAGCTAGGCGTAGCAAGGGGGGTATCACAAATTGTTTCAGAAGCATCGTAGGGATGAAGCAGGTCGGAAAACGCATCTGAAACGAGCAATTTGCCGTCGCTGACATTGCCGCTTGATTAGGAGTAGTCACTGTCAGTTTGCTGGGCTGTCGCACTTACATTGACGTGGATTCCGAAATGGACCAACGGTCGGGTTACATGCCAGGGGCGGTTCCGCTTCTGGCGGACATGAGCGTTTGTGCTGGCATGGGCGAAAGGAGACGCTCATGCAAAATGAGGTTCGCAAAGGGTATTGCGAAGGATATCCGTTCGACATCGGTGCGTTGATGACAGAATACGCATTCAACCTCGGATGCCTTCCTGGCGTCGGCGAGGTGCGTGCGCTTTGCGCAAGCAAGGACACGGCGTGAGCCTGTCATTCTGAACCGGACAAGGTGTGCTGTGGTGATGCGACGCGTCGCGACAGGCCTCTTCAACACATGGAGGGCGTACACTTGGACAGCTATGTGCAGGAGGCGGGTTAACCCGCCTCCTTTTTTGTCTCGGGTGTCGATAGCGAAGTCTCAAGTGTGGTTGTGGCGATGCGTAAACCTAATGACGGGAATGGCTGTTTCAGATACACTTTTGTTATGTTCGAAGTGTCTGCTTTTCTTCGTGTGATGGGTGTTGGGGGACAGGGAGCGCGTACAAATGGATAGTGCCTCCGAAGGGCTTGGCTGGCAGGTGGCGACTTTCGCTGTTGAGCGGCTTAGTCCCGATGACCGAAGTGGCGCGGGCAGCTCCGCCATTTGGAACGCTTATGTCGACTGGTGCCGGACAAGGAAGGCAGTTCCGTTGGCGTTCGCCGTCTTTCACGGGGAGTTTGAGAAGGTGGCTGAGGCTACTGGCATTGTGCGTCGTCAGGTGGGCGCACATGTCAATTACGTCGGCGTCAAGATTGAGAACGGAGTATTGGCGTGACGTGGAGCAAGGACAGATTAAGGGCGATCGCTTCTGAACGCGGAGAGACGGCAGCCGAAGTCAATGGATTTGGAAGATTGCTCCTGGCTCACGAACGTTCCAAAGGCCGGACAGAAGAGGACTATCCGCGCGATGAGGCGGGGAAGGAATTGGATGCGTTGTTGGATGGGCAGGTAAGCCCCCTTCCCCAGGAAGCCGCGCGTGAGTATGCGGGACTGAAGCAACTGCGCACGTATGCGTCTAACCGGGCATTGCAACGTGCCGTGGCTCAAGGGGCAGTAAAAGACAGGGTAGAGGCCGTGCAGGGGCAAGTGGCGAGGGATACTATGCACTTTCATCCGCTACGCGAACCCGAGCGCGAGCGGGGTTAAAGAACTAAGGAACGGCAGGTGGCGGTAACATCTTCGCCTTGTCGGTTTGCCACGCGTATTTTTTGTCGAGATGCATCGGGTGGTCTCCGCGCGTGGTTAGGATGACCTTGTCGTCATAGAGGCGTCCGACAAGGTCGTGGTCTTCTGCAAGTTTCTTTGTTTCTCCGGTGAAGGGGTTTCGTGTTGTTCCAAGCCCTGGCTGGATAAGCTTGACCAGCTGCATGTCGGGCTGAAGGAAGGAACGGGCGCGGCAGGATTCCACCACGCCCTGGTATTTGTTGCCGAACGCGGCTTCCAGCTGGGCAATGTATTGGGCGAACATCCAGAGCCGCAAACCGGACCCGCGTCCCACGTCCTGTAGCTCAAGGATGCTTTCGAAGTTTCCCAGCTGCGGCATCTCGTCGAGGAAGAAGGTGATGGGGAGTTCGCCCTGCGCGGCTTGCCTCTTCATGAGGATGCGCGTGTGCTGAATGAGCATGATGCGGATAATAGGAGCGTAAGCTTTGAGTTCAGCCGGGGGAACGCAAATATATAGCGTGGTTCCTTCCCGGTTTCGGAAGTGCTCCGGGCGCCAGTCCGAGGTGCTGATGGTTTTCTCGATGTGGGGCGAGCGTGTGAATACCGAGAGGTAGCGGCGCCCGGTGTCGAGCACGCCTTCGAGACGTGTGCCTCCGGCCTTGATACCGGCCCTTATTGCGTTGGCTGCGGCTTCGAGATCAAAAATTCCTGTCCGTCTGGCCATGCGGGTCATGGAATCCAACAATTGCTGGATGTCGCTGTCGGGGTCGTCGCTGAACGGGACGCTCATCAATTCAGCCAGCCCTTTCATGGTGCGCTTTGCGGGCGGGGCTTTCACCGCGATCATCATGGCGAAGGCCCACATCAGGTCACGGCCTCTGTTTTCCCAATAGGGTTCTTTGAGATTGGGGTCGTCGACGACGACCTGGTAGGTGAGCACGGTTGCTTGGTCGGCGGCGGTCGCCGGGTCCTTGGAGATGAAGTCGAACGGATTATAGCGGTTGGTGGCCCCCTTGGTGTCGGTTGGCGCGAAACGGTAGACTGGCCCGTAGTTTATTGAGCGGTATCCGGCGGTGGCGTCCCAGAGCTCTCCCTTCACGTCGAGGACGACGGCGCTGCCTCGGTAGCGCAAGAGGTTGGGGATGACCTGGCATTGGCTTTTCCCCGATCCGGGCCCGCCAATGGTGATGAGGCTTTCGGCTCCTGAAAAGCAAACCGGCGCGCCGGTCTGCGTCTCATAGCCGAGTACGAGTGTTTCGGGTTTCAGTCTGTCGGAATAGTAGCGGCTGGATTTGAGATCATTGAGGTCCATCCACTTGGCGCCGGCGTCGAGCGCCTGATGGAGCACGGCTTGCGGCAGCGGTTTATTGGAAACAGGAAGGTTTTGGGCGCGCCGTGCAATGTCGGCCGCGGTGGAGGCGAGGAATACGTCGTGCTTGTCGAACCATTTCTCAAGGAAGGCCCGGACGATGGAGTGGGCCTCATGTGTGGCGGGCAAGGCTTCGACTGAGGGTTCGGGGTCGAGCCGGCATTTGCCATCGTTCCAGACCATCAAGGCGTAGAATTCGCTCCAGGCTTCCGGTGACATCAGGTGTTGTGCCGTGAAGTCGGCGTTGGTTCTGAGGAACGCCTTTTCCTTGTCGGTCAAGGACAGCACGGGGCGCGTGGCAACGAATTTGTCGACGATGCGGTAGAGTTCCCTGACCTTGCTGTTGTGGCGCAGGGTTTTTCCCACATGGTCGGCGGTGTGGGTGGCTTGTGCGGCGGGGTTCAGGGTGAAGATGTTGAAGATGGCTCCAGCGGCATAGGCCATCCTGCTGGGGGCGTCCTTGTTGATGTGGTCGTTGATGAAACGGGAGAAAAGCTTCACATCGGCTAGCCGGGTCAGGTCGGTGACGGGTATCGTCAGCTCGGCGGCAGGATTTATCAGGATCGCGTCGAGTGCCGGCACGAACGAGGACTGGGTGTAATCACCGGGGTTGCGTAGGGGGTGGTGCAAGGGCTTTTGGGGCGCGATACGCGACGAGAAGGGTCCTGTCATCGTGTTTCTCGGGCGGTTGGTGTTGAATGAAATGGGCGAAGGTATTGATGAACGTCAGCGGGCCGAGCGCCTGCAATCTTCCCTCCAGTGCGGCGGGCCAGTCGGTCTGGAAGGCGCTTCCGGACGGTGAGGGCGCGAGGAAGAAGTTGTTGGCGCCATCGGTTGAGACGATGACGGTGCCGATATGGGGTGCGTGGGTTTCGTTGCTGGCGACGTAGTTGATCCAGCTCGGGTCGGCGATGGTGAAGGTGGCGTTGTCGGGTTGTGGGGCTGAGCAAAACGGCGAGAGGGAGAAGGTCGGCTTGCCGTTTTCATCCTCATGGGTGGTTCCCACCGCAATGCCGCTGTCGCCGACCGCGGCTGCGACGATGGTGTTGTCCTTGATGAGGACAGCCGCAAGTGTGGTTGCGTAGAGGTGGGATGGGTTTCCGTCGCGGAGGGCCATTGCTTGAATGGCTGAGTGCGCGGTTTCGAATGCTTCAAGCAAGAGTGTGCGCGTCGGGGTGGCGCCGTTGGCCAGCGTCGATCCGAGATAGCTGTCGAGGGCGAGGCAGGCGGAAGAGCTGCCATGGCGGCTTAAGGGCTGTGAGCCGACCCCATCGGCGGCGGCCATCCAGAAGGCGCCGGCAGTGCCGCCGATGATGTGACTGTCGTCCATGGGGGCGCCGTTCTCAAAATGCCAACGCCCATGCTGGGCGACGCGTGCGATGAGCCATGGGGGGACCCAATTGGTTTCAAGGCGGGCGAGCGGCGCAAGATCGTGGCGGGTTGGAAGTGGCGCTGTGGTCTGCATCAGATGATTTGCGTGACGTTGTTGGTGCGGAGTGCGGAAGCGGCGCTATCGATCGCGGTTTTCATCGCATCGACGGCACTCATGCCGCCGTAGTTTTTGGTGATGCTGGTCATGGCCACCGTGATCAGGCGGACAAGCATCTCGAACGAGCCGATTTCGCGTCCCATCTCAAAGACAGTGTCCTTTCCGGTCAGGTCCGCCAGCAGCTGTTGTCCGCTCATCAAACGTCCGTTGACGTTGATGCGGTCGCGGTCACAGCCCTTTGGGGACACGAAGTGCAGCATGGTGGCCGATTTCTTTTCGGGGTTGGCGACCCCGTTGATGTTGTCGAGGCGTTGCTTGATAGAGGTCCAGCGGGCGTCGCCGGGGGTCATGTCGGTCATTGCGCCATCGGTGAGGTGGATGATGTGGGGCATTCCGGAGGTGAAATTGTTGGTTGGGTCTCTGTAGTAGCGGAGGCGCTCTCCGATTTGCTGCAGCGCGAGCTCGATGGCGGCTCCTGTGCCGGTTGAGGATTCCGGAGTGAGGGTTTGCACGGCAGGGGGAAGGTTTTGCACGATCGACCAGGGGACGAGGACGCGCGGTGCAGCCGAATAGGGGATGAGGCAGATGTCGAGGCAGTCGACCTGTTTCTGAAGTTCGCTTGAGGGCGTGGGATTGCGCAGCATGTCAAAGAGAATGTTGATCGCCTTGTTGATGTGGTTGATGTCGGGGTCGGGCATCATGCCTGTCGAACCCGATACGTCGATGAGGAAGACGAAGGGGTAGCGCTTGCGGGACGCCAGGGTGGGCGGAACGAAGCCTGGGCCGGCAAGGTTGGTGATCATCTGTTGGGCGATATTCATGGAATGCTCCTTTTCTCGAGGAAGGACCACGCGCTGCCTTTGCGGCAGGCGGTGGCGGCGGATGTGTGTTGGAAGCTGCGCCGGACGAAGGTCATGGCGTATCGAAAGCATCCCTTCGGAAGCTCGGTGACTTTGGCTTCGAGGGACAGGTCGCCAGACGGCATATTGGCGGCGAGCGTGAAGTGCTTTTTTCCAACGGTTGCCGAGTAGTCAATCAGCAGGCGCAGGTGATCGACGTCTGAAGGGGTGAGTGCAGCAAGCAGGCGTGCGTCAGTGTCTTCGGGAAGAGGAAAGTGTCCGACGTGTGGACGCATGGCGCTGGCGTTGCTTTGGGCAAGGTCCAGGGCGCGGGGCAGGTCGTTTTTGACGATTTGCTTTGGGATGTTGAGGGCGTCGGCAAGTGCGGTGATGGAGGCGTCTATCGTGTCGAAGGATTGTGCGCCCGCGTGGAAGTGCGCCAGCTGAAGTGTGGCTTGGCGTTGTTTGGTTTGCTTTAGGCTGACGGGCGGTGCGACTGCTGTTGGCGCGGCGATGGCGAGCGTGGTTTTCGGTACGGGTGGTGGAGCCATGTCTTTCATGGCGCTGAGTACACCGAACAGGGCGGCCAAGCCGGTAACGGCGAGAACTGGCTTGATGAGGGCCAGCAGTAGGTGGCGGAGTAAACCAAGGAGCGCTTGGATGGCCGTTGCGAGGCCGCGCATGAGAGCAGCAAAAGCCTTGCGGAGGTTTGCGCGCACGATCGCCTTGATGAGGAGGAAGGCGACGACGAGTAGCTTTGAAATAAAGGACAGGGCCTTGCCGATAGGGCGAAGCACTGGCTGTGCCGCTTTCTTCCAACGCAGGAGTGTCCAAAAGGATTGCGAGAATCCGTAGACGTGCGTAACGGCCCGTGGCGGGGAAACGTAATGCGAATGGAATGGTGTGAGTTTTGCCGGGTCAAAGACACCTCCGGTAGTTGGTGAGGATCGTGACCCATTCTGCAGCCGGTACGGGAGACGCGGTCGTAAACGTGCGGGTGAACGTATCCCTCAGTTGTTGAGGGAGCGTGTTCCAGGCTGCAATCACAGGTGCGGGCAGTGGGTATTGTGCTGGGTCTGAAAGCGGGAACTGGCGCTTTTCGATGCGCACATCCTCGGGCGTGTCGCCGCATTGGAACGGGTGGATGGGCATGCCCTTGTCGGCCATCAGCAGCATGAAGAGCAGGATGGCCAACACGAAGTCGTCATGGGTGGTGGTGAGGCGCCCGGTCGATTGCAGGGCGGCGTCCGCTCCCGGTGACTTGAAGCCTGCGGTAAGTCCGGAGAGGCGGAAGGTGTATTTGCCGTTGTTGTAATCGAACTGGAAGCCATCTGTGTCGATGAAACGAACCTGGCTGAGGTTCGCGGCAACGTGGATGTTATTGGGGGACAGGTCCCCAAATACGAATGTCCACGGGTGACGGTGCATGCGCGCAATCTGGTCGGCGAGCGTGATGCACAGGAAAGCGGTCGTGTCCGGTGTTATCTTGAAGCGGGTGTTTTGCTGGGTGACGAGGTCGAGCAGCGAGGTGGTGCCGACCAATCTCTCCATCGTGAACCCGAGCAAGGCTTGCTGGGGGTCGGACGGGTTCTTCTGGGCGAAGATCAAGCGTCTTGGCCAGGTGGCGAAGGACAGGGATTTGGCGAGGTCGTCGCGGTGAAGGGCGAGCGCGATGATACGCTGGGCATACTTTCTGTCGTTGCGGATGAGCTGCAAGACCCGGTCGTTGTAGACCTTGGCCACAAGCGGCGGCTCGGAACGTGGCATGAGCTGGTAGACGGCGCCCGCGCCGCCCACGGTGCCCATCGGCTCACCCAACGTGAATTGGAAATAGTCGTCGTTCTTGGGGTGCAGGCGTGCACCCCAGGCGCAATCCCCGGGCCCAAGCAGCATGGATCAGCAAACTCGCTTCTAAACGTTCAGCGTTCGTGATCGGTTGGTGTGATGCTGTGCTTGAGGGGGTGGTAGGACATCTCCTATTGCGCGGAACTACAACCTATTAGTTGCTTAGCTTGATGCATTCCGTCAAGTGCAATGCATGTGGGTGATAGAATGCTGCGAGCAGAGTGATGCGATAGTTTAGAGGATATCGGCCGCTGCTAGATGCAGAGCGGAAACGTGCATTGGCGGGTCGGAGGATGTTGATGGGCCTTAAATCGATTTGACAAGAGAGGTTTGCCTGCTGTGCAGTGAACGTCTGCACGGCGGAAGAGTTAGAAGTCGAGCTTGTCATTCCCTCGGGGGATACGGTGATTGTTAGAGCGCCAAAAACAGGTCAGTTGAGTGTCCTCGTTGATAATCGGACAACTGTAGCTTCAGGAACAAAGCTTGTTACGTTTGACGAGACAGACGAGCTTATTGAGCAACGCCGCCTGAATGTGCTGCTCAGTAACGTCAGAAGGCGACGAGAAGTGCTGTTGAATCTTTATGATCCTGCCAAAGGTGGCATGCCTGCCATGGGCGTAGTGAATGCTGGCGTGGAGACTGGTGTTTCGACAATTCAGTTGAGTGACGAGGCCGCTAAGATATTTCGATTTATGGAGGAAAACGGGTTTGCCGAGGTGTATCAAGTGACCGAGGCCGAATTCGTTGCCGAACGCGCGCGCGCGCAATTGTCGGTAAGCCAGTTGGAGCGATTTGAAGTAGAGCATTCCTTTGACGTGGCGCATCGCCAGGCGCTCATTCTCGAGCGTTTTTACACCAAGCTGATCCAGCGTTCGCAGGCGAGCCTGCGTGCACTTTCGGTGAAGGCACCGAAAAAGGTGATGGTGATTCACGAACGGATTGGGGCGACTTTTGCGAAACAGGGTGATGTTGTGTTGCGGCTGGAGGCGGCTTGATGGATGTCATTGCTCGGCGGGCGGGTTTCATAACGAGTGCTCTAGTTAAAGAAGGTGAGCGGGTTGCTAAGGGGCAGCTGATCTTCTCCATGGACCCGGTGGATGATGAGCTCGGCGACATCAGGTTGGAGCTGCTTGAAGCGCAACTCTACGAAGCGACCGTGACATACGGCCTCGAGAGGCTGGCACTGATCAAAAGCAAAAATGAATTTCAGCGCAAGGAGGCGCAAGCTAACGTGGCGGCAAAAGTCGACCGGGCGAAGCGCGCGCGCGAACACTTGGATGTCGGTGCCGCGACTCGGCTCGATGTAAATCTCGCTGAGCGATTGGAATTGCGAAGTCGCTTAAGAGCGAAAAAGAACGATTATTCACTGCGTGAGATCGAAGTCGAGGTGGAAGCGAAGCGTGAAACAGTTGCTAATTTGAAGCAGCTCCTGGCTGACGAGCGGCAGCTTGTTGGTCGTTTCAAAGAGTTTGGCAAACTGTATGCG